>Ga0210247_101609_pt1 | contig 17266 bp, 10 predicted proteins | sample ChrtobMetP3_16mM_FD_155449 | JGI IMG/M metagenome (GOLD analysis project Ga0210247, IMG submission 155449) | Chrysochromulina tobin associated microbial communities from unialgal haptophyte culture, Seattle, Washington, United States - P3_16mM | ecosystem: Host-associated > Algae > Haptophytes >... | reverse complement strand
GATCTGGTACAGCATGACGAGGGACGTCCAAGAGACGAGGGGGCATGCAGCAGCATGGAGCATGAGGGGAGAATCGAGGGCGGAGACGCGAGAGAGAGTGGAGAGGGAGCTGAGGAAGAGAGAGGAGTGAGCAGCGACGAGAGAGAGGCAGTGGTGGGAAGAGAGAGAGGGCGGCGGGCTCAAAGGCGCCATCAAGAAGAAGAAGTCGAAGAGAAGGGCAAAGGGCAAGAAGTCTCAAAAGCAGCGGCAAGTTGCTGCACGACCGGGCTTGGCCCGCGAGGCATGACGGTCCGGTACTGCCCCCTTCGGGGAGCGTGAACATGAACTTGATTGCGCGCGGGCCTTTTGACCACGAGCACTTCGGCCGAGGCTCAATCAGGCACCAGGCACAATCCCCTCCCCTCCCCTCCCCCGCGGCGCGTTGCTGCGCTGCGGCTTCGTCGCCGTCGCGTTCGTCTTCGCTGCCGTGCACCGCCGCAACGTCCTTGCCAGTTCCTCCATCCTTTCTTTTTGCATTTTCTTGTGCATGCGGGCGGTGCAGGTCGTGCCCGTGCCCGCGCGCAGAGGGCGGCGCCGCGGTCAGTGAGCCGTCAGGCGTCTGATCCGCGTCTGGCCGTACCCCAGGCGCAGTATCGTGTCTCGCCGTGAGGAGCGGGTCAGGCGCTAGCGAGGCGTCGGACATTTTAAGCCTGCTGCTTGCTTGCTTGCTTGCTTGCTTGCTTGCTTGTGAGTGTCAGTTGCAACTGTTCAGGTTGCCGACTACCGGTACCGGTAGCCGACCATGTCCCCCCATCTACGCTTCGTTCTTTCGACTGTCGTGCTCTCGTACTTGGGGAGCAACGGGGTGTCAGCGTCAGAGGACGACGGTGGAGGCCCCGGTGGCTTTGTTCCGCCAGGCGGCGGCGGCGGCGGCGGCGGCGGCGGCTTTTTCTTGGATGATCCGCCTGATCTGCCGCCTTCGCCTTCGCCGCCGTCGCCGTCGCCGCCGCCGCCGAGTCGCCCCCCGCTGTCTCCAGGCTACACGTCCAGGTTCGAGGTGCTTTGCAATAATGAATGTCCATCGAACAGCGATGACGAATGCGACGACGGTGGGGATGGTTCGTCTTTCTTTGATTGCGACTTGTGCGCCGCTCCGTCTCCGCCCGAACTCAACCCCTGTGTGTGCTGACCGGTGCGGACCAAAACCCGCGCCCGTCGTAGAGTCCGTAAGATAGAGCTCACGGCGGAGCCCTTTCTCGTCGCTTAGACTGACGCGCGATGTGTGAGACTCTCGCTTGAGCACAGCGGCTCCGACTGCCTCGACTGTGGCGAGCGTGGAGGCGACGAAGATCGTCTCTGCACCTCGTGTCCCATCGAGTGCAACAGACTCGGCAACACCACCCTTCGGAACCAGCCGGGAAAATGGTGCCTTGAGTGGATGTGGAACCAGGCTCAGCTGGAAACGAACGACGACGTGATTCCGGAGTGCCACAAGAATTGCAACAACTGGCAATGCAATCACGACGGAGAAGACTGCACGCTCGACCAGGCGCTCACCGTGTGCCGTCCGGTCATGCGGCGCAGGGCGGCGATTCTCAAGGCGATCCCGCCCAATCAATATCTGCGTACGAGTTCAGGAGGGTTCGTCACGCCCGATCGCGCCCCCGTCGAGCTGGCCGTGACCGAGATGGAGGCCTTCCGCCCGGCTCTCGACGAAGGCAACAACCAGTGGAAGCTCGAGGTTGAGATGAAGCTCTCGCTGCGCTGGGCCGACCCGCGCCTGCGCGATGTCGACTGCAAGCGCAAGCTCGACAAGATGCTCACAGTGATTTCTGGCTCGACGCCGGCTGTACGCGACGAGCGTGAGAGCGACCGGACGCTCATCTGGACGCCGTCGGTCGAGCTCAACGGCTCCGCCATCACCTATCGGGCCGATGCGTCCAACGTCGCTCCCGGCGGGATCAAGAACGAGATCTCGGCGGCGACCTTTGAGTTCACCGAGGGCGCGGCGGCGCAACCTTGGATGGGCGACGGGCCGGGGGACGGCTCGTCGCAGTGCGTCAACTGTGCGAAACAGGAACTCAAATTCACATGGGCCATCCGCATCGTGCCAACGCCTAAGTATACCTCCTACCCGTTCGATCGCCAGCAGTTCACCATTCGCTTCGACCTCGGCGATAAGGTCAACATCTTCTCATGCAAGCACCTGATGAACGACAGCAGCTCGCTGTTCACGACGCTCAAGGCGAAGAAGGATCTGGACTCGCTGCTGCCCACCACCAACGAGTACATCTGGAACGACTATGAACAGGAGTACCTCTCCGCGAGTCATCCGAAGGGCGAAGACGGCTCCGTCGACAAGGGCAAGTGCGACATCACGTTCAAGGTGAGGCGTGATCCTTCGATCGTCTTTCTCAAGATCATCGTCCCGACGATCATTACGATGTACTTAGGTCTGCTCGGGTGTTTCTTTTTGGTCGTCGACATTGCTGGCGACCGCGCCGCGCTCCTGAGCGTGTCGATGCTCATCAACATGGTCAACCTCCAGCAAGACTACGGGCTCGGCAAGCTCATGTACGCGATGTGGTTCGACTCGTTCTCGATCTCGCAGATCGCGATCAGCTTGATCGCGATTATCGAGACGATCATTGAGCACAGGCTCTACCATGCGGGCTTTGAGGTGGAGGCCCTCGTACTGCAGTCGATCTGGTCGTGGCTAATCAACCTATGCATCTACCCGCTGACGACGTTAGCCATCATCCTCAGCCCTATGTACCCCGGTAAGGACGGCGGCATGGGCGCGCCGTCCATTGCCTGCTGGATTATCATGAGCATCTGCATCTTCCTCGCAGCTTGTGAGTACTACCGGCGGCTGAAGGCAGGGCGCGTGCGGCGGGAGAAATGCCTCGACAAGCTCGACAAGTGCACCGGTCAAGATCGCACTGAATTTCTGCGACTGTTCAAGGAAGCCTTTGAAGCCTTCGATGAACTGGGCGCTGGTTCACTCCACATTGACGCGCTGCGGAAGATCCTCATGGCGGCCTTCAACAAGGATTTCAACCAGGATGGGAAGATGGACGACAAAGAGATCTATTTGAAGTCGATCGACGAAGCGCGCGCTCTTGCGGGCGCCACAGGTGGCATGCTCTCACTCGAAGCATGCACAGACATGTTTTCAAAGCTGCAAGTCGCAGGCCGTGACGACGTACCTCATGAGACCCACGGGCCAGACGTTGATGGCTTGACAAACGTGGCTCATAGCTCATACGGGGCGGATGTGGTTAGCACGTTTGGCGGGGCGCGAGAATCACCGCCGTCAGGCGTCGTCCAAAAGCGCAAAGGGCGCTCGATGTTCGGTTTTGGCTCTTCACCAGTTGTTCAAGTGCAACCGGAGCACTAGGGCAACCGGAGCACTAGGGTCACTAGGACTGCATGGGCGGCGACGCCCTAGTGCTGCCGCTCCGAGGTACACGGGCGGCCACGGAGGCTGCCGGCTGCGGGCTGCGGCCTGACGTAGTCCCGATGGCGCGGGATGCGGATCCTGCCGTAGGATGCGAGACAATCGGAGCGGGGAGCATGCGGAGGTGCGAGCGTGCGCGCTCAAGCAGGCGTTCGGGCGGCACGTAAGCCTGGGACAGCTGAGAGAGACGCGGATTGGCACCTTCGACGCTGTGGACAGCTTCAATCGGCGTGCCAGTACAGTCACGGCATCCATGTCAGCATCACGGTCGGAAGTTACTCGGTCAGAGAGTCACACGGGGAATCGAATCAACGGGACGAAAGGGGACACAATGCGAGACGGTAGTCAAGATCGAGTGCCTTTTCGGAGTGCTTTGTCCCGATCGTCGTTGTTGCCATGTTGAGTCGGTGTTGGGGGGCAAAGCTGCACGTTCGGCGTGGATGCTGGCGTTTGGGTATGCGGTATCCCGCGCGCGGAGGCTGGAGCGCGGGTGCGGTCGCGGTCGCGGCACGCGCGGGTCGGGCGGTGGTGCAGGTGTGCGCGTCCGGTCCGCGTCGGCAAGTGGCATGGTGGCCTGCCGCGTGAGCCGAACGATTGGTTGCGAACGGGAACTCGGGCTGCACGCGTCGGCCGGCCGGCGCGTATCGAAATAATAAACCTTATTAACGGCACAAGCGACACGAGGGCGGCGGGCGGGGCATAAAAAAGCGCCGTGTGGTCAGCTATGGAGCTGAATGTGGATTGCCCGACCGCGCGCATAGTATTTGGATCATGGGAAATAACCAATCAACGCTTAGACGCGGCACCATTTTGACACTAACTTCTCTTTTACACCAACGTCACCTCACCTTCTTCACCGTTCCAATGGCCGCAACGGCAACCGACACGGGTGACGGCGCCGGCAGCGCGGCCCACTTCTTGATGGCGACGGCGGACGTGGCGCAGGCTGCTGAGGCCAGGGAGGCGAGCATGGCAGTGCGTGCCGAAGGCGCGCTCCACATAGGCTGGCTACTGCCCGGATATTTGCTCGTCTCCTGGAGGAGTGCGATCGCGTCGCCAATACGCACGCCCAGCTCGAGCCGCAGCAGCAGCAGCTGGCGCTGCGCCTTGGGCGAGTCCACGCCGCTTGTAAGAAGCTGCCGATGAGAGTACGAGGCGATGATCGCCAGCAGCACAGATAGCAGCAGGTCGAGGAAGTTCATCCACCACGAAAACTGCTTTGAGAGTGCATTTGTGAGGCACAGTTTGTCGATCGTGATGAGGTCTTGCATGGCCGAGACAATCGTGTTGAGATATGCCTCGAGCTTACACAGGCGCGCCAGCACCGGGTCCGCCTCGACCAGCGACTTTTGGTACGATTCCACATTATTGACCAACTTGAGCAACTTGAAGACGCCTCGGCTCTGTGAGAGAGTCGCGGCGATATGACCCGCGCGCTTGCTCGCGCCGGGCTGCGACGCCGCTAGCTTGGCCGCGTATTGCAGAACCTTATACAGCTTCTCGCGGAAGTCGGTCGACGCATGCAGCGCGCAGCCGAAGGGCACGAGTGGGCAATCAGAAGACATCGACTTCGCGTCTGCGTCGCACCATGTTTGGAGCCCTGGTTTGGGAGTGAGAGAGATGTCGCCTGATTGAGTCCTGATTGCCACAACAATCTGTTTGCACGTTCTTCCTAAGGGTTAAGGTACATTGTAAGTGGTGCGTGCTGCTGGACGCGTGAGCTGCGACGGCGACTTACATTACTAACGTTTGTCACGTCATACAATCTCATTCGGAACAGTAGTCATGATCCTGCCTCAGCGCCGCGGAGTCGGGAGTGCGGACACCGCCCGTCTCGCCCTCTCCATGTTTCAACGCATGTGGACACCTGCTACCTTCACCATCCCCGAACGTTGAAGGACGACGCCGCGCGCCCGCCATCGTGATAACGGACGTACCACAAGCGCTTCTCATCATCCACTTCGACGCCAAGAGAACGCAGCTCCGCCTGCAGAACATCCGCCTTCTCAAAGTCGCGCGCCTTCTTCGCGGCGAGGCGCTTGCCGAGGAGGGCATCAATACGGCCGAGCTCATCGGGTTTGAGATTGTAATCATCGGGCGCAGCACGGCTGTAGTCGTGATTCCGAGGCGTCTGTTTGCTGCCACCTTCCAAATTCGGATTCTGAGGCGTCCGTTTGCTGCCGAGGGACCGCACAGCGCCGCCGCTACCCTTGGCATCCACAAAGCGCCACTGGCGAGCCTTGTCATCGAGCTCGACTCCCGCGCCGGCGAGCTTGTCGGCCAGCCGTTCGGCTTCGTCAAAGTCACTCGCTGACTTGGCGACGCCTCGCTGATAGATGAGGCCCTCGACGAGGCCGAGCTCCACCGAGCTGCGTCCGGCCGTCCCGCCATTGCGGGTGTACTCGTACACGAACGAGAGGCCGTCGGCGCGCCACGAGCGCGCATCGTCCGAGACAGTCACGCTCTTCGCCTCCAGCTGTGCGAGAATGGCATCGGCCTCCTCGAACAAGCGATCGAGCTTCTTGCGTAGCCGCATCGCCACGAGCTCCTCGATCGCCCGCAACGCGTCTGGATCGAGCTCAGCGGTGCACTCGCGCGCACGTGCGTACGGCTTGTTACGGTTCGCCATGCGCCGCGCGTCGCGGTCGCGTCGCTCCTGCCGCCAATTGCTGCTGGCCACCGGCCGCGCTGCGTTCGCCAGTGTCGACATGTCGCGTCCCTCCTGCCGCCAATCGCCGCCGGTCGCCGGCCGTGCTGCGTTCGCCAGTGGCGACATATCCCACTCGCGAAATCCACCGTACTCGGCCCGGAACTCGGATTTGGTATATGCGCGACCATCATTAAGATCGATGCGCCGCTCGCCATCGTCGTAGCGTGGTGGCTGCTTCGCCCTCTGAGCGGCGCCACCGTCCACGACCCACTCTTGCTCATTGTCGCGCACGCTGACACCATACTCAGCGCCAAGGCGCTCGCGGATGGCATCCGCGGCCTTCCAGTTACGCGCAGCGCGCGCTTCTTCTCGATCGCGCAGCAAGTTTTCTACTCGGGCTACGTCCACTTGAGCCGTGTCGCCGGCGGCACGCTGGTAGCCGCTCACGGACAGGAGAATGGCAGGCGTACGTGTGCAGGCCAGAGCATTCAGATAGTGACCCGGGCGCACGGCTAACAGAGTGGCCACGAGCAGCAAAAGCATACTGTACAGTACAGAACCAGTACCGGGTACCGTACGTGTACGTGGAAGTGTGAATAGGCTGTTAATGCTCCTTATTTTCTTAGGCGCGTGTCTTCGGTCTTCGTCGGTCGGAATCAGTCAGTCAGTCAGTTTCGAACAGTTTCGTCGCGGTCCCCCCACGCTCACCACACCGTCTCAAACGTCGGAAGTCTTCATCCCTAACCGGGTGGTCCTGTTTTAATCTTTTAAACTTCAGACACACCCAGACCCCCATCCACACCTTGTCGGCACTGGGCACTCTGAAGTCTGAACATCTCTTTTTCTCTTTACCTCGAACAACCTCCCATCTCGCATCCCAGGCTTCCACGCTTTAAGCGTTATTTAAGCGTTAGCCCCTCGATTAGCGGCGGCTACCCGGCGCGACTATAGGGGTGGCGGGGGCCGGGGGGGGTTTACATTATAGATCATACCATAGACATAGCGACGGGTGCGGATGACGCGTGACACCGATCACCCGCGAGGGCCGAGGCGCCGGCCGCTCGCTCGCGCCGCCGCCGCCGGCGGCGCGCTCAGTCTGTCAACAGTCAAGTTCATGACGTTGAGCAAAACAACCACACCTAATCATCGAAAATCTAATGTTTGACACACTCACGTGCGTCACTCTCACATGATCACGTTCAATAATTCTCACCGATGCATCTGCCGGATATCGCAAGCAAATCGCAAGCATCGACCGGAAATCTCCGAATCTCTGAAACATCAGTGCTCGACACGCATCTCACTTTTTCGTCGCATCCGCAAGGCGGCGCGGAGCTGCGTGCGCCGCTGTGCCATCTGCACGCGCGCACATGGTTCCTCGAGCCACCATCTCACCACTGCGTCCCACATTAGCCGCTACACGGCAAGCAGGTCCTCGAGAAGGCCCAGAGCGGCGGCCTCCGACTCGAGCAGCGCCGTACCGATCATCGCGGCCTTCTCCTCGGCGTCGGCGCCCACACGCCGCCCGAGGAAGTACTCGGCACCCTCGAGCGTGCGGAGCATGCGTCCGCGGCAGTCGACGACCGTGGAAGTCTTGTAGCCCTCCGCGCCGTCGTACGAGCCGGGGCAGTTGTACACGGTGCCCACGACCGCGACGAAGCCAGCGCACGTTCGCTCCGTAGACCAGTTGTGCAGGAGCGCGACACCCGACTGGTGTGACCATCCCGGCACCTTGGGTAGGCGCACGGGCGCGCATGGCACCACGTCGCCCAGCTTGATGCCGTCGAGCGGGTTCCCCGGGTCCAAGGGCGGCACACTGCTGCCGTCGTCGCGCCCGAGTGCGCCCGAGCGAGAGCAGAGCCACAGCTGCTTGCGCAGCTGCTCGAGCCCCCCCGCAGGTCGGCCGAGGTAGTAGGTGGTGCCGCTCTTTGTCATAGCAATACGACCGGTCACCTCCACCACCTGCGACGTGTACTCGAGCACGTCGCCGTCCTCAAAGCCACCCGCGTTGGAGAAGACGCGGCCGGTCAGCTGCAGTGGGCGCGAGCCGTTGAAGGCGAAGCTCCACTCCTCGAGAAGAACGTGGAGCGGCGCGGCATCAGGCTGCACTTTCACGTGGTCGGCTGCGCCGGCGCGTGCCCGCTCGATCGCGCGCGACGATTGCTGGCCGCCGCGAGCGCTATCCGGCTGCTGCTGACGCGCCGTATTTGGCTGCGCTTCCGGCTTGCGCAAGGCGTTCGTGTTCAGCGGTGCGACGTTTGTCGTATTCTCCTTGTCATTTTCCGCGTGGGGCTTGCTCCCAAGACGGACGGACTGACGTCCCATTGAAGCGGACGACAGCATTCTAGCCGACCGATCTTTCAAAAAAGGTGATCAACACGACGCGTTGACACACACAAAAACAACAGGGGCCGCGCCGCACCCACACCGCTCACATCATCGTTGCTTGCTGGTCGCGTTGTACTTCGCGGCGACGAGCTGGTACGCGGGCTTCGGCCGGCGCCAGAAGTCGACCACGCCCTTGTGATTGACGCCGCCTGGCCTGCTCGTGATGTTGATGTAGGAGCAGTTGGGCGGGAACATGTCCGGTATGTACTGGCACGCCGTGTTATTCTCCTGCGCATCGTCCACCTTGAAGTCAAAAAAGTGCCAGATTGTGATCCCCGAGATGTTGGAATTGGCGATCGCAACGTCGACATCACGCGTGACGATCTCCGTTTGGTACTTGAGTGTCCACTTCGCGTCGGTGGTGTTCGCATCCCATTCATAGATGCCCCCTGCGCCCGTCTCCGAGATGACAAACGGTTTGCCGATCGTGGCCGCCGGCCCCGACTTGGTTTGACCAGTAGCCACACTGCTGGCGTACTTGTCCCAAGAGCGCTCAGGGCAGCTCAAATCACCCTCGCATGTGTACCATCCCGGGTAGTCGTTGTACGCGATGAGCGTGGCGTGCTCGTAGCACATACCCTTGTCCTTCTGTGAGTCGGCCCACGTCTGAAATCGCGTCGGGTCACGAACGCGTGCTCGGTCGGCCATCGCCTTGTACGCAGGGCAAGATCCATTGTTGGCGCTCGGCCCCTCATTGAACCATCCCCAAGTCAAGATGGCGGTGTGGTTGAGCGCATTCTCGAGCATCTCGTCGAGCTGCGTGAGCTGCAGCTGCACCCAGGCCGGGTCCTTCGTGTTCTGCACGCTCACACCAGGCCCGAGCGTCTCGCACCACATAAGCATCCCCGCCTCGTCAAGACGGTCCAGCCAACGAGGGTCCTGCGGGTAGTGGGCGCCACGTACGTAGTTGGTGCCCCCCATCTTGAGCAGCGCAATGTCCTCGTCCATTTGCGCGTCGGTGGGCGACGCGGTCACGAAGGTGCGCGCCGTTGGCCCCTGGCCTGGCCACTGCGTGTGGTGGTTGTACCCAACGAGCTTCAGGACTTTCTCGTTGACAGTCAGACGTGCCTGATCGACCCCAAAAGACCTCAGGCCGAAGCGCTCGATCACCGCGCCGCCCTCGAGGCCTACCGCAACTGAGTGCAGATTGGGCGCCGTTGTCGACCACACGCGCGCATCGGGCACCTGCACGTCCAGCAGGCTCGCCACTCCCGCGCTCACACTCGCCGTGTGATTGCTCGGCGCACCGCCGTCGAAGGCCAACGTGAAGGTGACCGCGTGCGGAAAATTGGACCAGCTGGTGTTGGTGAGGACGACGCTGATGTCGACGGCCGAGTACGGGGCGTTCGTCGTGGGCAGTACGTATGCACGCCAAACCCATGGCGTCGCTGCCGGCGCTGGCATCGCATGCAGCTCGACGGAGCGCATCAAGCCGCCAAAGTGCCAGAAGTCACCCCCCGTGTGAAGTGGTGCGGTCGTGGCGTTGAAGCGATTGTCGGCCAGCACGAAGAGCTTGCGCGGCTCGTCGTCGTGCTTCGCCGGAGCAGGCACGTCGCGGTGGAACGCGACGTAGCCGCCGGCAAGGTGGTGCTCAATCTCGATGCCGTCCACGAAGATTCGGCAGTAGAAGGAGCAGGCCTGGAACTGCAGACGCACGTGCTGGCGCTCCCAGCTAGAATCATTGCCCCTGCCAAAATAGGTGCGGTACACGGCTGTGCCGCGGAAACCAAGTTCGCCCATGCCCTGTTGGTCGAAGCACGATGGCACCGCGGTCATGTTTGGCGTGGCCAGCTTCAGGATCTCTTTCGCTGGAGCCATGGCATCGACGCCAGAATACAGTCCGATTTGCCAGATGCCATCAAGGAGGCGCACGTTGCGCGCGCCCGAAAACTTTGGATAGTAGCGTGGTGCATCGGACCCAGCAGCAACGCCAACCAAAAATATCGTAATCATCATGGCAAGCAACGTGCCGCCTCTCTCCCTAGCTTCGGCCGCCATGGCCTTCCGGTTCTGGGACCCCTTTCGGCGACGCCGCGGCGTGAAAGCAGGCGTGAACAGCATGTCTCTCTGGAATTAACTACCTGGAATCATGCAGCAATCACCGCCTCGATGCTTGCCCACACTTCAGGTTGCGGCCGGTTGGCGTCAATCTTGTGGACAAGGCCCGTTGGCCCGTAGTGTGCGAGGATGGGCACCGTCATGGAGTGGTAGGCTTCGAGGCGCGACTTGAGCGCCTCCTCGGTGTCGTCCTTGCGCTGCATGAGTGGCTCGCCTGTCTCGTCATCGAGCATCGTCTCTGTGCTGGGCTCCCGCCCGCGGAGGCTCTTGGGCGGGGCGAACTTGATGTGGTAGGAACGCCCCGACTCCTTATGTACCCAACGGCCACAGATGCGCTCCGTGAGCACTTCGTCGGGCACGTCGAGCGCCACCACACAGGTGACCCGATCGCCGGCCTCCGCCAGCATCGCGTCCAGCATCGTGGTCTGCTTGACCGTGCGCGGGAAGCCATCAAGAATGAACCCCTTGGAGCAGTCGTCCGCCGCGATGCGCTCCCTGATGAGGTTCACCACAAGCTCGTCGGTGACCAGGCCTCCGCTCTTCATCACGCCTTCGGCCTGATGGCCGAGCTCAGTGCCGGCAGCCACGGCCGCGCGGAGCATGTCGCCCGTCGAGAGCTGCGGAATGCCGAGCATCTGGACAATCTTGGGAGCTTGCGAGCCCTTGCCGGAGCCAGGTGGGCCGAACAAGATCATGATCTTCTTGCTGCCGCCGACAGCTGGCGCTGCATCGCGCGTCGGCGCTGCATCACGCGTCGGCGCTTCGCCCTCCTTCAGATACTGAGCATACGCATTGTACTCGCTCTGCTGCTGTCCATATACATTGTTTGCCTCCGAGCCACGCTTCGACCACGATGGCACATACCTGTCTCGCTTGCCCTCTGGAGCCCCTGGCCCTGCGCACTGCAGAGAGCTCGATCGAGCGAATGGGGAGCAGCCAGCACCTGTGTCTCTCCTCGGCTGCCCACTTGTACCACAAAGCTGGAGGCCATGAGGCGCGAACAGAAGCAGAACATGCATCGAGAAAAAAAGACGTTATGAAAGTGCTCGCAATATCTCCGAACTGGATTGTGGGGGTAGCGTACGTTTACATTCGGGGCTCGGGGTTATCAAGTTCGAAACGGCCACACGTGAAAGTTCGGCTTGAAAACCGAGCGCGACTCCTCTCTGTGTGCTTGCTCGCACTCGATATGTCATGGCTCTTCGAATCGCAGGAGTCTGTGATGCAGAAACAGCTGTTTCAGCTCAAGTTCACTTCAAAGCAGATGGCGCGCGCTCACAAGAAGGCGGAGAAGGATGAGGCCGCGGAACTCCTCAAGGTCAAGAAGGCGATGCAGAAGGGCGACGAGGGCACCGCGCGCATCTACGCGCAGAACGCGATCCGCATGAAGACGATGGGCCAAAACTACCTTCGATTGTCGAGCCGACTCGATGCCGTCGCCTCGCGCGTTGAGGGCGCTCTCAAGATGAAGGCGGTCACGAAGCAGATGGGCGGTGTCGTCTCAGGGATGGACAAGATACTCGCCACGATGGACGTCGAGAAGATTGGACAGGTCATGGACAAGTTCGAGGCTTCTTTTGAACAGATAGACGTCGTGAGCTCGTACGTCGAGTCGGCGATGAGCTCGACCACATCGTCCGTGACCGACGAGAGTGCCGTCGACAGCCTGATAGCGCAGATGCAGGCCAGCGTGGGGCTCGACATTGGCTCGAAGGCGCTGGCGGCAGGCTCTGGGACGATCGCGGCACCGGTGGGCACGAGCGATCCGGGCACCGATGACTCGGCGCTGGTGAGTCGGCGAACGCGAAGCTCCTACGTGTCTCGGCAGCCTGTGCTATCTCCTAACGTCCATGCCCCGCGCCTCCATCCTCCTGTTGCGCAGGAGCAACGATTAGCGGCGCTCCGCCAGTGATCTCAGACGCACCGTGCGCGTCGTGTATTCAGGCCCGGGGCACTCGAAAACCTGTACAACCCTGCCCATGGCACGCTTTCGCCGCGCCGCAGAATTCAAGCAGCCCCTGGGGCCGCGGACAAGTTAACAAGTTTTTCCATGTAGCGGGCGCCGGGGGCGGGCTCGCGGTTCCGATAATGCTTAATGGTAAATGGATGTAAAAACGTTCTGACGCGGAACGCCGAACGCGTTATGAAGAGATGTACATATGAGTTTCGCTCTATTCAACATCCGATTCCTGAAAGCTTCCACGCTTCGGCTTCAGCGTCGAGGCGCGACCTGTCCCGGAGGCGCCAGGGTCGGGAGTCCACCTGGTCCTTGCGCGCGAATCATCAAGCGGCCGAGACCCCCAAGGGATGAGCCGTCCTCGAGAGCCCAGCCGTACCGGCCCTTGTCGAAGGGCTCGGCGGAGCGCAGCCAGCCTCCCTGCACCGCGCCGGCTAGAAAGGGCTGCGCGGTGCGCAGGATGCCGAGCATGGGCGCCGCGGTGGAAGGTGCCTCGCGGACGAAGACGAAGGGTTTGTGTGCAGCGAGGTAGGTGAGTGGCGGCGTGAGCGTTCGGATGGGCTCGCTGGGGCTCACCTCGGCCACTGGCGGCACTGCGTTGCCCGGCTTCGGGCTGGTGCGTGCCTCGCGACGCGTCCTGTCGATTGCCCTCGCCACCTGCAGATAGAACGTGTCGTGCAGTCCGTGGACATTGGCATGGTCCCAAAAGTTGCACATCAGCGTGAGCGAGGGCGTGAGCGAGACAGCGTAGTGCCACCAGCCCATGGGAGCCAGAATGGTCTGCCCAGGCTCGAGCACTGTCGCAAAGAGCTCCAGGCCGCAGTCGCGCGCGCGCTGCTGGTCGCGCGGGTCGAGTGGGTCCAGTCGGCCGCTGTACTGCGTGCCACGCCCCCTGTCGAGTGCCCGCGGCGGCGCGACTTTGAGCGAGTCCTCGGGCCGGCAAAGCACGTACCTGTGGGGAGGAGAGCGGGCGCCGTGGTGAGCACTTGCATGCTGCGGGCGAGTCCTCGGGCCGGCAAAGCACGTACCTGTGGGGAGGAGAGCGAGCGCCGTGGTGAGCACTTGCATGCTGCGGGCGAGTCCTCGGGCCGGCAAAGCACGTACAACTTGCGGCCGCGCACGTTGCACAGCCACGCGTGTGCGTCATGGTTGTCCTGGTGGATGCGTGTGATCGCGCCGATCGGGCCGGCGAAGAGTTTGCACAGCCCACGCGCTTTGGCCACGATCGCGCCCACCGAATCCAGGTTAAAGGCCGCATGCAACCGCTCGTACTCAGCCACGGTGCGTGGATGCGTTGTGTTGGGCAGCTTATCGATGTCCGGGTGCCAGAGCTGCGGCAGTGCCTCGAAGACGTCCCAACCGTTCATGTACAGCACGGGTGCCTTGCCCGCCTCGGCTGCGCCTGACAGGTGCGCGGTGCGCGCGTACTGCATCGCCTCCCGCAGCGACGTCTCGACGATCAGAGTGTCGCCGGTCTGGTCACTATCAAACAGGGGGGCGCGCTGCTTGCACGTCACGTACTGGTCGCCGTACTCGCGCTCCCAAAAGCTCCAGCCCCATGCGGCCGCCGGCCAGCCCGTCTCGGCGCGCTCGCCCGTAAGCACCATCGGCGTCCGCGAGTCCCAGGCCGTCCCATAGGGAGCATGCAAGATGGGCGACGCACCCGAGATCAGCTTGGGCCCGAGGTCCTCGCCTGCGGCGGTACTGGGCGCCGCTGCCGCCCCCGCCCCCGCCGCACCATTGGGCGTCGCACTGTCGAGGGGACTGTCGAGGGTGTGACTGGTGAATGCCGCGGCGTCGCGCGACGGCAGCGGCAGCAGCGCCCGGTGTAGCCGAGCGAATGCAAAATAGCTTCGGCTTTCTGGCGTGGGCAGCGGCTGTGGGGATCGCAATCGGCGTAACCACGGCGGAAGCTGCGCGAGAGGTTCCAAATTGGAAAGCTGTGAGAGAGGGCTGTCGGTGGGCAACGCGTCCGCGATAGCCTCGGGGTCTGACGCTGCAAATCGGCGCTCGTCCTCAGCGGCGGCGGCGGCGGCGGCGGCCCGAGCTCGCTCCGGCTGGTAAACAAGGAGCGGAGGCAGCTGCATCTCGGACGGCGAGCTCGCGTGGTACCGGAGGGGCATGTTCACGGGAGGCGTGCCGGGCAGGCGCGCTGCCCTCTCGGGAAGGTCGGCGGGCGGCGGCAGCATCAGCAGGCGGCGCAGCAGCCACGAGTTCCGCGTCGACGTCTGCCGATCGTTGATCCCGAGCATCTCCACCTCAAACACGAGGTGCGCCGACGGCGGGATTGGGCCCGAGCCAAGTTCGCCATAGGCGAAATCCGGTGGCACGTGTATGCGCGCGAGGCTGCCGAGCGTGAGTGCGCACAAGCCAACCTCCATGCCGTGCACGACCTGCTTGCTGCCAAGCTTGATGGTGAGAGGCCCACGACCACTGAACATCTTCGAACGAGAGGCATCCACGCAGCAGCCTGACGTGGCTAACAGGCAGGCATACTGGATTCGGACCGTGTCTCCTGATTGTGGGCGGGCCCCTCTGTCGCCGCCACCCAAGATCTCGACGCAAAGCCGACTGCACGCAGCAAACGTTTGGCCCTCATCAGGCCACCTTGGAACTTCCAATAGTGGTGAGGCGTCAGCTGTGGCTGGTTCTGCACATGTGGGAGTGACGGAGAGAGACGCTGCACCCGCATGATGCTCAACCTGATGATGGAAGCGCCACGCGTTTCGTGCGTGTGTCGAGCGTGTCAGCGTGAAGGCCACCATGTCGATCAGCTGGTCGTCCCCCTCTGAAAAAAGGGCTGGCGTGAACGTTACGGGTAACACGACAGAAACCGTCGCCGGTCAAATATCCGAGCACAGTCTCGCGACAGCCGCCACTATGTCACCCTCGCTAGCCTCCAAGGCGCGCTCCACCCTATCTGCATCGGAAAAGCCCATCGCGGAGAGCTCGGCACGAGCACTGGCGAATCGCGTGGCGCTGAGCATGCTGCGAATCGGAAGGGACGTTGCCGCAGCTGCCTTTGACTTCGCGGCGCCAGCAATGACCTTGGGCTTTTTGGCCGCCGCCTTATTAGGGATGGAGGCGGCCGAGACGGGTGCCGGCCGCTTGCCGCCCCTTCCAGTCTCAACCCACGAGCAGGCTCCGGCAGTGCCGGCGGTGACTTCGGGGCTGAGGAGCGCCGCGGTGGCCGAGGGCGCGGCTGCTGCTGCTGCTGCTGCTGCTGCTGATGATGATGATGATGATGATGCGGTCGCGGCTGATGTTGCGAGCGCTCGGAATGCCGGATGTGCCGCGGCTGATGATGATGATGATGATGATGATGACTCTGACGGTGCTGTCGCCTCCTGCTTGACTGGCGGCGCTGTCGCCTCCTCCTGCTTGACAGGTGTGGAAATCTTGCCAAAAAAGGAAGCGACGCTCCGCTGCTGCTCGGAGATGAGCTTGATCGGCAGCGCGACGTCGCTCTCCTGATAGTCAAGGCGCGACATCCGTTTATCGACGGGGTGCCAGCGCAGCGCCGATGTGGGCAGCCTATGGCTGAGCGCGGCGAGAGGCTCGCTGGCCTTCGGGTCGAGCCATGCCTGCAGCCCTTGCGAGTCAAGGATCACGGGCATTCGGTCATGCAGCCACGCGAGCTCGGGATCCACCTCGCGCGTGATCAGCGTAAACGACTCATCGCCGCTCGCGCAAGGGTCCGCGCTGCCGCTTCCTGTTTTGGCTGACCTTGGGCTAGCAAACAAGCCGGCCATCCACAAGGGCTGGCCATCACTGCGTGACACATAGTACGGCTGTTTGCTCTTCACCGACTTGCACTTGTCGTCTGTCCACTCGAAGAAGCCATCCAGAGGTGCCGCACAGCGCATTGTCCCGAGATGCTTGGAGAACACGGGTGAGGTGCTCAGCGTCTCCGAGCGTGCGTTAAACATCTTCCAATGGTCAGGCACCGTCTCGTACGACGGAACGAGGCCCCAGCGCATGGTAGCGATTTGCACGCCCTCGGAACGAACACACACAACTGCAGCTGGACGACCCGGGCACATGTTCTCCATCGGATGGTAATGCACCTCACCCACCCACGTCGCGCAGGACACGCCTGCATCACGATGAGCGGCAGCGCGCACATCGACAGCCATGAGGGCCTGCCGGCTTCGGCCGCACATTCAGGCACAGCTCCTACGCGGGCTCGCGGGGCCACACACCATAAACACCACACCACACACCAAGTCAAGTCAAGTCTGTTGTTTATGTATAGACTTGACTTGACTTGACAAACACCACACACCACACACCACACCGGTACCGGTACCGATACAGTACCACGTTCCCTCTACCGGCTGTGTGTCCCGGCTCCCCCGGTGTCTTTTTACCGGTGCCGGTCGGTAAAAAGATTTTTCACCGGGGGAGCCGGGACACATACCGGTACCGTAACTTACAGGCTGTGAAGCGTCGGATCGGAGGGGGGCCGAGGGATCTTGTAAGCGCGTTGCAGCTCGGGGGAGGTCGGGTCGGGTCTGAGGCGACCACTGAACTTTCTGTGTCTGACCGAAACCGAGCACGTACCCCGAGCACGGGTCAGGGGGGGTTTCCTATACAAATTGGGGGTGGTTTCCTATACAATACGTATCCTAATGTATCCTGCATGTATCTTGCATGTATCCTGAAGGATACATGTATCCCGAATGTATCCTGATGTATCTCAAATGTATCTTACATGCTCTGTTACATTCCAAGAGAATACATGTATCCTTCACATTTTGCATGTATTTTACAC
>Ga0210247_101599_pt1 | contig 17316 bp, 18 predicted proteins | sample ChrtobMetP3_16mM_FD_155449 | JGI IMG/M metagenome (GOLD analysis project Ga0210247, IMG submission 155449) | Chrysochromulina tobin associated microbial communities from unialgal haptophyte culture, Seattle, Washington, United States - P3_16mM | ecosystem: Host-associated > Algae > Haptophytes >... | reverse complement strand
CCAAACCCACCAACAACACACACCCCGCACGTCAGCGCGACAACCGAAGCCGCGGCCGACTCAACAGCCGCAAGCCCGAAGCCGACCGCTCCCCGCGGCCGACTCAGAAGAGGCCGCCCCCAGCAAACCCGACCCTGCCTCCGCCCGCTCCCAGAGCGCCTCCCCGCGCCTGCTCGAAGGCGGTCGGCGAAATGAAGGCGCGTGCGGCAGACGCGTAACGGCCGGCGGTGCGGCCGGAACCCCCGATAAGCTCGAGGCGCGAGAGGCGGAGGCGGGCATGCGCAACGGCCGCGGCAAAGCCGACCTGGGAGCGCAGCGTCGAGATCATGAAGGACCGCGCGTCGAGCATGGAACGGGCGCCGAGCGAGCGCCACTGACGGTAAAAAGACACCGGGGGGAGCCGGGACACCGGTAAAAAGACACAGGGGGGAGCCGGGACACATCACACGGGACACGGGACAAACACGGGACACACGGACAGCCGAACACCGGTACAGGGGAGCGTGAGATTATTTTCCGGCTCTCGCGCCGGGCCGACGCCCCTGTGGGGAAAACGGGGAGGAGTGACCAGATAGTAAGGATGCGAGCGTGCGATTATTTATCGACCATGTTGTGTGCACGTTTATACATGTAACACGACAGACGCGACAACCGGTGGGTACTGGTACATGTACTACCCGATGTGTGAAGAAAGGCGCCAAAGAAGAACGAAACTTTAGATGAAGGTCATGTTGAAGCCTTGCGCGTGAGATGATCCGCTTGTTGGCTTACTTTCACTGTCTGGTCGAACTGGTCGTCTGCATCGTCTATAACCGTTTAGTCAGACACGAGATCACAGCATATATGATTTCGCTTGTGTGCAGCGAACCGGAACATGCCTCCCCCTCGCCTTCGCTTCCCACAGGAGGCAACAGCCACACGGTCCACGGATCAGAGAGATGCGAAATGAGACGAGCCGTCCGGCAAAACGCCTTCGCCCCCCCCGCGATTTATCCGGCGCGGACGTTCCCCCCGCGGCGGGCCCGCCGTTACGCTTTACGGGTCGAAATCTCGAACATGCCCAGCGATAATCGGCCGACACGAGCCGCTTGTGTACGACGGCATGCCGGGCCATGCCGCATTTGTTCCACGATTCGTGTCGTTTTTAACACGTTTTTTTTTTAAACGCTCACCCGCTACTCCAAATGGCCCCATAGCACCTCAGTATACTGGCCCCGCTTTGGCCCCGCTGTCGGTCGAGGACGTTGCGGCGATGGCGAGGCGTGGCACCTTTCTGGGCGGCGGCAAGCTCGAGCTCGCATGGACGCTGCCGGCGAGGAGGACGTCCATCGACCCAAGCAACTGCGCGAGCTCAGCCTGGAGCTTCATCTCCGCCTCGAGCGTGTTGCGAAGCTTGACGAAGAGCTCGTCGATGGCCGCCGACTGGCCGAGCACGGGCGCATACATGTCGAGGAGCAGGTTGGCAACTCCGATGAGCGTAGGTGCGAAGGGCGGGTGACAGATCTGTCGCGCCAGGAACGCGACCACAGGCTGGAGCGTCTGCTGGTCGCGCCCCTGCAGCGCGATGCGCAGCCCGTGCCGCTGCACGAGCTCCTCGACGACAGAAACCACCACCTCCGGTGAGCCGTCCGCCAGGGCCGCGTCGAAGGCCTCGTGGTAACGAAACCGTCTAAGGGCCGCGTCCCAGCCAGCGAGCTTGGCGGGCAGGCTCGAGCTGATGACAAAGTCGCCGGGCTGCGCAGCGTGCCGACGGCCGCGCAAAAAGTACCGGTACGTGCCGTGCCGCGGGCCGATGGCCGCCGCGCCTCGCCCGTCTGCAACAAGGCCAGGAGCGCCATAGCTCGAAAGGTCGAGAGGGTCGCGCTCGGCCTGAGGCGCAGCGGCAGCGGCGGCCTTGACGTCGGCGATGGCGGCACGGCGCCGGCGCACGCAGAGTGACATGTCTGTCGTACCCACGGCGAGGTGCGTGCCCATTGGCGAGAGCGCACAGCAAGTGAGCGGCGCGTCGTACTTGATCGCACCGACGAGCTTGCACGTGCGCATCTCGTACACCTTGACGGACCGATCAAGCGAGGCGGTGAGCAGGTGTGCGGCGCTCGCGTCCGCGCAGAGCGACGTGATCGTCTTCGAGTGCGCGCTCACGGCGTACAGCACCCGCCCGCCCGACAAGAGATCCCACACCGTAAGCGTGTTGCCACTCGCCGTCGCGACCATCCCGCCTCCCGGCAGAATGAAGACGTCCTCAACGGGCGCCACGTGGCGCAGCGTCATGACGCAGCGCGGCGCGTTCACGTCCCACAGCTTCACCGTGTGGTCGTACGAGCCCGTCGCGAACACGTGCGGCGACGCCGGGTCGAGCGCACCTGAGCGGATGTGGTCCGTGTGGCCCTCAAGCGCGCACACCTGCGCCTCGGACGCGACGTCCCAGCAGATCGCGCGCCCGTCGTCGGAGGCGGTGAGCAGCCGACCGCCGTCGCCCATGAACTTGGCCACGTGCACCGCGCGCGAGTGGCCTGTGAAGGTGCGCATCACTGTGCGCGAGCCCAGGTCGAAGAGCTGCGTGCAGCCGCCCTCGTCGCCGGCGGCGAGCAGCTTGCCGTCGTGGCGGTACGAGGCGCAGCGGACGACATCCTTGAAGCGAGTAAGCGTGCGGTACACGGCGTTCGTCTGCGTCGAGAAGACGTCCACCTGCAGCGACGACGTGAAGGCGAAGTCGAACGGTGCGACCGGCGAGAAGCTGATCGACGACGGCGGCGCCTTTTGCCGGAAGACGAGAGGCTGTCGGAAGCCACGCCACGCGCCGGCCGCGCCCGGCGCGACCGGCCGGCGCGGCCGCTCGATGGGCGTGGGGTTGAACATTGTGCGGTTTATCGGCTGCGTCGCAGCGACGTAGTCGATTTCACGGGACAACAGCGTCAAAATTCGGAGCCCGTGACAGCGCTCTGGTTGGCAAAATTGCTCCCTTTATGTACTGTAAAAAGGGGGCGCAACAATTCACCGCGTAGGATGGCGGTGTCGGGCTTGGGGGGGGGGATCGGCTTCAGTATCGGCTATCGTACTAGCGCGCTCGTAACATGGCTCGTAAAGCCGTCATGACCACACCCATGGACCACACCGCTGCACACTCACAGCCGGAACCCCGTGTGCACGTGATTAAAGGTGTACGGTCCGGTGTACTTGAAGGGTAGAAGATAAAGAATCATACTGCGAGGTAGCAGTGTGACTTGGTTGGCTCTTCGGACTGGCGCTTCCCTAAAAAAGAATGCTAACTATGCGGGGGGGGCGCAAGAGCGTCGCCGTGGTCGGCGGCTCGCGTTCGCGCGCGCCAAGATGCCTCCCATTCCTTGATCGACTTGGGAACGGCAATTGGGGAGTCGGGCCGTCGGCAGGTCGCCTTGTGGCGAAAGCGCACGCCGTGCCACGCGATGATGCTCGACGGCCGGCAGCGCGCCTGGCCCGCCGTCGAACCCTTGACGTAGCCGCGGAAATTCTCGCACATATCCATAGGCGTGAGTCGCTCCTGGAAGTGCGCAACGATCAGGTCTTGCTCGCTCGCCTTTGAGCGACCTGCGAGACCGCCGACGGGCCGCTTTGCCTTCGGGTCCTGCAGCGTGTCTTGCATCGCCGTGAAGTTGCCAAGGTGCCACCGTCGCACGAGCGACGCGTACTCCCGCTCAGACGGCCGCAGGAGCAGGATGCCGCTGTTGATGTATGGCATGCCCGTGGTGCGCCAGAAGGCTGGCACGAGATCATCGGTGTACTGGGCGGCGGCGAGGTGCGCCGTGTGCCCGTACCGTTCAAAGTAGCGCCACGCGTCACCCGTCCAAAACACGTCCGGATCAAAGTAGAGCAGCCTGCTGTACTTGCTCATCCGCCACATCGTGAGCTTGAGGAACGAATAGAGCCGATCAGGTGCGGGAGCTTTGCCAGCGCTACGCGGCCACTGCATAGGCGGCACGACCGTAAGCTCATCCACGTGCCTACGAAGCTGCTCTCGCACGCTCTCGGGCAGCTCCGCGTTCACGAGATACACAAAGTCAGCTTTGGCGGCATGGGTCGGATGGTGCTGGCGCAAACTGCACGCCGACGCGACGCACATGCTGAGCAGCTTTGAAGGCTTCGTAGCTGGGTTGGCAAAGCAAGAGGAGATGAAGGCGTCGGGGCGAGGTTCGCGAGTCGAGTCGATCGGCATGCCAAGTCAAGTCGAGTCACCTCAAACTAACCTGTAGGAATCCTATTCCTAGCACAAGCAAGCAAGCAAGCAAGCAAACTTGCTTCCTAGCACATTCGACAGCCTTCCTGTAGAGGTTGTCTGCGATTGTGTATAGACTTTTGACTTGAATTGACGACTGTGAGCCCGGCGCTGTGTCGAGCGTTCGAGGCAGAGGGCGCTCATTGGCTTACAAGAGCCACAAGGTCGTCTCACTCCCTCTCACTTTTCAATGCGTGCATGCAAGAAGATCAGATGCGAGCCGGTGGGAGTGCGCACAGGGCCGTAGATGGCCTTTGTCTTCTGCTCGAAGCACACAGCATCGAACTCTTCAACCATCTTGCCTTTCGGGAAGAAGCCGAGCGCGCCGCCGCGAGCGCCGCTCGGGCAATCGGAATGCGCCTTGGCCAGCTCGCCGAAGTCGTGCTCTTGGTTGTGGTACGGCGCGTCCTCGAGGATCGCCTTCCAGCCCGCAAGCCGCTTCTCATTCTCTTCGAATGAGCGCTCAGCAGTCGCATTGAGCAGGATGTGCGACGCCTTCGCCTGCGCCACCTTGCCAACGGGTTCCTCTGCGCGCCGTTGGGCCATCGCACGGACGCGCTGCAGCTCCACCGCTTCCTTCTTGAGCTGCTCCTCAGCCGCCGCCTTGGCCTTCTGGTTGGCACGTAGCCCATCCAGTGACCGCTGTGGCAGCTTGAGGTCACCACCATCGGGGAAAACAAGAAATTCGGCCTCCTCGACAAAACCACTGCCGATGAGCAACTGCTTGGCACCAAGAGCTGAGAGAAGCGACTTGATCTTCTCGTTCGTCGTCCGCAGCTTGCGGTACTTGGGCTCATCAGGGTTCGTCACGATGTTTTCCAGAACCTTGGACAGCATTTCATGCACGCCATCAAAGTCGATCTTCAGTCCTCCCAAGAGCCCAAGGCCTGCCGCCTGCTTTGCAGCCAGCTCGCTCGACATGCTCGCTCGGACGGCGACGATTTGTTTTGTTACAACGAGGACTTACCGAGGTGGGTGGCCACCGCGCGCGCTAAAAAGCGAGCACGAGAGAAGGACTCCGAGGTCCTATTGCTACTTGTGGAAATGTACCGCAGGCGCGGCCAGGTCATGGCAAAAAGGCTGAAGATTTGTCTCGGAGGGCTCGATCCGTTTCCGACCCGTTTCATGTTTCAGTCGCCTTTCGAGGAACACGCCGCATCTTGTTGTACATGTAACGAAGCATGTCCTCGTGCGCGCGCCCACTGCGCCCCGTGACCACCAATCATCTTCGAGCAGAGTTTGGCGACCAGGATGCACGGGATCCCAGACTTGCAAGATTCCAGTCCTCGAGGACTGCACGCCCTCGGATGCTTGTCCCTCGCGGGCGTCACATCGAGCGCACCGTGGCGCCCCTCGAGCGCGCCACCGACACAGAGCTCGATCAGCTGCGCCAACGGCTGTCAAAGACGGCGCGGGGCGGCCCCCGCGATGCGATCTCACTTGGCCTAGATCGAGACTTGGTGCAGCGTGAGGTGGCGGAGCTGCGCTCGATGATCGCGGTCGCCGAAAAGACCCAATTTGCCGAGCGCTGCTCGCACTTGGACCCGGTGACGCCGCCGCCGACAGCTCCGCGCCAGCGCTCGCGCTTCGCGGTGGATGTCAACTCCACGGCAGCCGGCTCTCTACTGACGGTGACGCCACCGCCGTCAGCGCCGCGCCTGACGCCCGCGCTGAACACGCCCGCGCTGAGCCTTGGCCTTCTTCGGAGTGCGATGCGGGACGAGCAGGCCGAGTTCGACTCGAGCTCCCGGAAGCTCGGGACTTTGCGAGGCAGCACCAGCACCAGCAGCCTGCTGAGCCTCCGACCAGAGACGGCGCCGGCGATGCTCATCGTCGGCCCACATTGCGTCGGCCGCGCTAGCAGTGGTTATGCTGGACGCTATTGCACGAGCCCCCCTCCTGGCGGCTCTGCGTCGCTCGTGGTCAACCACGTGTCGGATATTCAGCCTCGGATGTTTCGATCGCCTAGCTTCGCCTCCATCACCTCCTCCTCCTCTCTCTCGGGGCTGTCCCTCTCCTCCCGCCCTGGCCCTCCAGCGCTCACCTCGGCGCTTGCGCTCCCGCTTTCAGCCACGGGATCGTTCGGCTCTCTGTCGGACCTGGGGGAGCCGTCCCCTTGGACGCCGCGCATGACGCACCTGCGCAGCGGCCCCACCTCGGCTCGGCCTCTGCCTGAGGATACGGGCAATCACTCGTCACGGCCGACGCTCATTCAGCCGATCGCTCGCAAGGCAGCCTCCTCGCCTATCTCGGTCCTCGGTCTGAACATCACTGGTATCTCGGCGCATAGCTCCGCGATCGAGGAGGAGCCGTGGGTGCACCGGCCGTACACGTATAATCACGACAGGCAGCCCCGGGGTAAGTTTCGGTGAGACTGACGGTGAGATGACCAGGACGACGAGTGCTTCTGTAGCTGGCCTGACAGCTGACTTCCACTGGTGGGTGTGCAGCCGCGGGCTCAGTCTCAGGGTGCTTGCAGAGAGGCATGCCACATTTAGAGCCTGAGATGTACGGTGCATGAGGACAAGAGACTGAGTGTATGATATGCATGCAGCGGTCCGCGGGGGCGCACGGGGGCGCGTCGTGCGTGTATCTTGTCTGTGTGCGGGCCCCCGCGTGCTCCGCTCGGCCGCCGCGCGCGGTGTCCGTGCGCGCACGGTGCGCGCGCGCGTGGTCGTTCGGCCCGCGGTCCGCGGCCGGCTTCATATCTGCTTTTTGAAATGAAAAACTGCGCGTAGTACGTATATAACGACCGCCGAGTCCGCACGGCATACACATCACGCCGGCCCCGACCCGATGCACAGCCACGATCACGGGTGCTGGGGTGCAGCGTGCACGGCATACAGCCGACACCCAAACGACACGTCACACGCGGCGGGTCCGCTCGGACCTCGGTGGCTCGGAGCCTCGCGCGCTCGCGACTCGACTGATGCCACCGTGATCTCTGACGCACTGTTCACTGATGAACATGCTGTCCCCCATGGCCTAGAACGTACTCGAAATCTGAAGGATCAGCTGATCCGTCTAACGACCGACCGTCGCTCGAACGGTCTTCGCAGCACGACTCCCGTCCGTTTCGCCTAGCTAACGCTGCTAACACGCCCCCGTGCGGCCCTGCGACTCGTTAACGGACTCCGGGGCGGGGCCACCCCGGCACCCGAAGGCACCCGCGCCCGCCGCAGCCGCACGCCCGAGGCCGCGCGACGCTTCCCCACCCGCGCCCGCGAACGGGCCGGCGCGAAAAATATTATAATCCTGGGGCTTATCTACTGAAAAAAGTGTCAGGCTATCCGGACGAAGGGTCAGCGAATCTGCAGTCTCCCGTCCGCCGCGTCTGCACACTGCAGCGTCTCGCGCGATAGCCGATAGTTACACTATAGATCAAATTGTCATCACACACGACAACTATCGACGACAACTATCTTTTGTTTCAGCCGGCATCATGTAGCCGCTGGAACCTGTCAATAGCTGTAGAGCTCTGATCATCCGCACACGTCGCACAGAGCGCCTTACATGGCGGGCCCCCCGCATGGATAGCCACAGCACTCGGACCCAGCCGGCACCACCTGGCCCGAGCGCGTGTACTTGGCTCCCGCGTAGATGTACACCACACGCTGGTCGCACGGGCAACAGAATGGAGCGCAGGTAGCTGGCCAGCAAAAAAAGAGTAAGAGGAGGCAGCAGAGGAGGGTGGCAACGCCGATGTAACTCTCCTCCTCATAAACTCCTCCAGGTGGTGCGCCTGGGGGCGGCTCCACAGCGAACAACCTCGGTTGCTGATTGACCACGATAGGGGCGGGAGCCTGGATGAAGATCTGGGGTGGCGGCGCACCATAGGGCTGCTGCCCATACGGCTGCTGCCACTGGGGTGGTGGCGGCTGCCCCATCACCGGGCCCACTGGCTGGGCCATCGTGACCGACGGCTGGGCCATCGCAGGCATCATGAACATGAACGAGCTGCCCGGGGGGTGGCCCGGCGGCACAGAGAGAGTGATTGGGCCCGATGGGGTCATTATTTGGAACTCATCCCCCGGATTCAGGCCCCTCGGGACGGTCGCCTGGAACTGCTGATGCATGGAAAGACCAAGGTATACTGAAGTTTCCAAAACCCTCAAAAAGAAGAGTGGACAAAGTGATCGGATGATTGCCGCGGCGCGACTTGCGCATGCGCAGCGCGGGAGGCCAGGGGAGTTTTTCTTGGTGATGAGCCTTGGTTACCCGAAAAGGCAACATGAGATATCGCATCGTCGATATGCAAGATAGAAGACAGCCACACCTCTCCATGCTTGGCGAGGAGTTCCTCATGAAGACCCTCTCTCGGGCGCTGGCCGTGCGGTTGCTGCAGGCTGGACTCAAGCTCGACCCAGCTAGCTTGCTGTCGGACGGGCCCTCTGCCTCCTCTGCCGATGGCATGCCAGCCGCTTCGGCCGACGGCACGCTGCTGCTGAAGCAATTGCTGCAGTGGATCATGCGATGGCCACTCTGGGGCGACGCGCTGGCCAAGGCGACGAAGAACAATTCACACGGCCTGCGCCAAGGCCTCGAGGCCCTGCAGCGTGTGCTCGCTCGCACCGAGCTCCACTCGAGCGGCATCAACAGGATGATTGAGCAGAGCATCGCAGACACGATCGAGCCTCTGTGCTTCACGCGGCGCATGCGCGAGCTTGCAAGCAGCAGCGCTGCCAACGAAGGCTCTGGAGCACCCGCTGCCGCCTCACCACTCGAGCCGGCGGCGCTGGGGGCAGGGCCATGGAGCTATCAAGAGCTCGTTGAGCGCCATCGCGAGGCGTGGCGGCGCTTCCGGGTCGCGATGTGGCGGCTGTGTGACGCGTGCATGCCCACGGACGGCTCCAATGGGCGCCCGTCGCCCGGTCCCGTGCTGCAGGCGCTACGCGAGGCGCCGACGGTGGCCAAGCTGCCGGCACGCCTCGGCGGCGAAGCACTCGGCTGCGTGCGTGAACTGCTGTGGTTTCATCTGAGGCGAGACCCGAATCTTCTGAGCGAGGTCTTCGCCAAGCAGGCGTGTGGGCCAGCCTGACGCCGTACTGGTCACTCATGGAGCTCTCACCATTTGGATCGACTCGCGTGACTTGTGCGCAGATCATGCTGAGGCTCATCCCCCTGAGCGCCCTGCTCGTGTTGATCAACTCGGAGCGAGCAACGCGTTGGGTGACGCAGCAGACGATCACCCTGATGCTCGGCAAGCCACTCTCCGCACCCGGCTACTTCGACGCGGGCAATCTCGCGCAGCTGCTCGCCTCCATGTCCCCTGAATGCATGCGCGCCAAGGAGGCACGCCGGCTTGCCCTCCGTGCGCTTCCTCCCGCGCACCGCGAGTGCGTACGGTGGCTCGACCGCCATAGGGAGGAACACGGGCTCCTCTCCGATCGGCGCTTTTTTGACACGAGCCCGCGCGGCCATGGCGGCAATGGCGGCAATGGCGACACCGGCGGCCACGGCGGCCACGGCGGCAACGGCGGCGGACCGAGCGGCAGATTCAGCAAGGAAGCACTCTTTGCGATGCTGCGCCATGCGGCCGTGCCTCTGAAGCTCATCGACGCCCTTGAGGCTGAGATCGCAATCTCCGCGGCCGCCTCGGCTCCGCGTGGCGGCGACTGGGGATCGCGTGGCCAGGGCGCCCAACACGGCGCGAGCGGCACGCGCGCGGACTGGCCTCGCGTGCTCGAGCACACTTGGCGAGCACTCGCCGCCGCACAGCTCGCTGCGGACTGCCGTCAGGTGATTGCCGAGTTAGGCACCAAGGACTTTGAGCTTGTGGTGCGTTCGTTCGCGCCACTGATTTGGGAGCCTTGGCTGCGGCTCGCGCGGCGCGGCGCTCTCGACAAGTTTGCCCGTCGGCTGTTGCGCCAAGTCAAAAAGCTGTACTCGAGGTTGAGTAGCAACAGCAAGCAGCAACAGCAATCGGTTCCTCCGCACGAGCTGGACGCGAGCATCGCTGAATTTGCGCATGCCATCGTGGACGAGCACGCGTACGAGCTACTGCGTTCGGTGCTTGCTACGACGCACGAGGCGGCGCTCGACGATCCCCTGTGCGCGTGGTTGTGCTTGTGCCTCGAGACACACCGCACGTGCTCCGCGCCCGACTTAGCCATCGACGTTGCGGAATTGCTTGCGGCGGGAGAGCAGTCGACTCCCGACCTGCGCGCGCGCCTCGAGCGGTGCGCGGCGGCGGCAGTCGCTCCAATGGGTGGCGCCCGAAACGGCGCGCGCGATGGTGCCCGCGACGGCGCCGAGTGTGGCGCGGCGGCGACAGTCGCTCCGAAGGGTGGCGCTCGAAACGGCGCGCGTGATGGTGCCCGCGACGGCGCCGAGTGTGGCGCGGCGGCGACAGTCGCTCCGAAGGGTGGCGCTCGAAACGGCGCGCGTGATGGTGCCCGCGACGGCGCCGAGTGTGGCGCGGCGGCGACAGTCGCTCCGAAGGGTGGCGCTCGAAACGGCGCGCGTGATGGTGCCCGCGACGGCGCCGAGTGTGGCGCGGCGGCGACAGTCGCTCCGAAGGGTGGCGCTCGAAACGGCGCGCGTGATGGTGCCCGCGACGGCGCCGAGTGTGGCGCGGCGGCGACAGTCGCTCCGAAGGGTGGCCGAGGCGGCGGCGCGGAATCCTTAGGCACAGGGGCCACCACGGAAGACGAGGACGCTACAGATGAAATCGCAGCCGCATCCACGGCCGAGCGCCGACAAACTCGAGCCGATGAGCTGAACATCCTCTTCGGGTGGTTTGGTGAGCATGGAATGCCGATGGCAAGCTCCGACGAGGTCGATGCTTCCCCACAACCTCCGCCGCCACCTCTTCCGCAGCTCCCTGGTATCTATATGCCTCGATACGTCTACGCAGCACTCCGGGCTGCGAAAGCACCCACGGCGGCGCCCGCGACGGCGTCGAGCGCAGCGCCCACGATAGCGCCGAGTTTAGCGCCCATGACGGCGCCTACGGCCGAGGCATCTACCACCGAGTCTTCTCACGAGCTCTCCTCCGAAGCCGCGCCAACGACGGCGCCTCCGGCCGAGGCTTCTGACGAGGTCCCCCCCGAAGCCGGGCCCGAGGAGATCCCCACAGAGGCCATCGAAGCGATGCTCCCGCTCTTTGAGGCGTCGGTGATGAGGCTGCTGCGCTGCCTCGCCTTCCATGGCGATGACGGGTGGAAGGTAGCGCCTGGGGCTCGAGGTGCGACCAGCTCGGAGACCGAGGGCGCAGTGGCGGCGGCGGCCGCCGCCAATGCTGCCGAGGAGGAGGCGGAGATGCGTGAGGCGGCGGCGGCGGCTGCAGAGGAGGAGGCGTGGGTGACACGCGTTGAGCTGGCGATCACAGAGCTCGAAGGCCAAGCAATGGCCGTGTGGGAGCATCCCGAGGAGCGAGGAGATGGAGATGCACGGGAAGTCAATACGAATCCCAGGTCCGCAAGACCTGCGGGCTAGGCGTGTGGTTCACCGCGACCCGGTTCCAGGGGAGGCGGGGGGAGGCGGGAGCGCCGGGACATTATCGGCGACGGAGAGGAGACACGAGACAGTCGGAGTCCGCCATACGGCCAATCCGCATTAGTAGCGGGCCCGGGATTACACGAATATTATACGTCCCGCCTCCCGCGGCGAGCCGGACGTACCGTGAGAAAGAGTACCCATCATGGGTGTATGCCTTATGAACACCAACACGCAGCACACCCGATGCCATACGCTCAAGTCTCTCACAGGTGCCCTCCACGTCCAGACAGCTGCTGCCCGTGCCGCCGGCCCAGCGCCTCCTCGAGCAGCCTCATGACGGTCGCCTCGGTGCCCTGCCGCCCCTGCTTCTCGATCGTAAGCTCGCTCCGGACGGAGCTCGAGAGCTGCTCGAGCAGGTGCACCATCTCCGCCGCCGCCTTGGCGCGCAGCTCACGCTCGCGGGCGAGCTCATCGTGCAGCCGCCGCATCTCCGATGCATGCCGAGCGGTCAGGTCGTCGAAGCGACGCTGCCGTTCGTATCGCTCCTCCTCAATGCCCTCGACGATCTTGGCGAAGGTCTCGCCCAGCTCGCTCGCGAAGCGCTCCTCGGCCTCCTCGCGCTCACGCTTCTCCCGCGCGAGCTGCCGCTGCACGGCCGAGAATCGCTCATCAATGTGCCTTAGCAGCCGCGCCTCCACTTCCTTGCGCATGCTGCGCTCGTGCGAGAGGTCGAGCGCCGCCTCCTCCTCGACGAACTGGAAGTCGCGAGGCGCGCGCCGAACCTCCTCCTCGAGCTCGGCGCGCTCATCCTCAAGCCGCGTGCGGTCTCGCAGTCGAGCCTGCTCTGCCGTGTGCATCTGCACCAACCGCTCCTCAATGGTGGCGCGGCGCGAGAAGCGCGAATCGTCCGCAACAGTTTGCGGCTCTTGGGCCGAAACATCCGGTGCAGGTGGCGGAACCGTGTACAGCTGGTGCAGCCTACTTGCGAGCTGCTGAATTCGGTCTGGTGCCGACGCTCGCATGGTCCTCTCGTGGTCCTGAGAAGTTTCAATATTGTGAAGACCCTTTTCGCGAAAAGGTCAGCAAGAAACGATCCACTTACATTTTCCGAAAAGGTCAGATACACGATCGTGACTTCACACCGGAGTTTTTTCCGGAAATTTTACCGCCCGAGGTCCGCGATTGACACCATGTTGGAGGCTGTCACCGCCACGAGTGCATCAAGCGAGAGCGACGATTACGATCGACACATCCTGGTCACACGAGCTGGCCTGGTCCTCCAGGCGGACATGCGAGGCAACACGAGTTGGCACTTCACATGGCCTCCAGTTGCTTCTGCAGCCCCTGCCGACGCCTCCCTGCCTCCCAAGAAAAGCAAATGCAAAGCCGCGAAGGAAACTGCCCAGGGTACCAGAGCAACAAAAAGCTGGCTCTCTGGCACCGCGCCGAGCGTTGACGTGTCCTCACCCATCTGGGATCTGATGGTCAATCACGTCGCGACGCTAACGAGCTCACCCGGCGTCATCCTTGACCTGGCTTCGGGCCCGGGCGAGCCCGCGTGCAGCCTGGCAGCGCGATTTCCGTCCGCGCGTGTCACAGCGAGCGACTCGTCGCCCGCGATGCGCGATGCTGCTCAAGAGAGAATCAAGAGTCGCGGCCTGCGCAGTCGAGTCCAGGTTGCAGCTCTTGACATGACAGATCTCTCGTCGGTGGCGTCGTCTTCCGTGGACGTCGTCACCGTGTGCCTCGGGCTCTACCTTGTCAACGACTCGCTGCCTGCCGTGCTCAGCGGAATAGCGCGTGTGCTCAAGCCAGGAGGCCATTGCGTCGCAACGATCTGGGATGACGCGCCACTCATCGAGGCGTGTCTCAAGACAATGGAGGATCTGACCGGCAGGCCGTGGCCACCGCCCACCGAGCAACTCACGTATGGCGGTGGGAAGATGGATCCACTGTGGCATGGCGCCGGGTTGAGCGCTTCCGTGGGCCACAATACGGTCATTGGTTTGCCACTCAATCTTGGCGCCATACGCGGCTCGAAGGCGGAGACGTGGTGGCACAAGGGACCGGTGGCGGTGCTGCCGCGGCTGGCGGCCTGTCCGAACGCGGCCGAGGTCGAAGAGATGAAGAACGCGTTTCGTGAGCGCTTTCGCCATGAGGGCCTGGTGACAAGTGACGGCAATCTTGTCCTCAACCAGAAATGCCGGCTCATGTCGACATTTCGCTCGTGATTCTGACGATCCGATCCGGAACACGGAATCAAAGGAAACGTCGTGCGTGCACGGGCAGGACTTGCCCGAGCGGAGAGCGAGAGGGCGTGCTTTTCGGTGTCGTACGTACGCGCTGGAACTGCCCTCTCTGATGTAAGAAGAAAGTAGTAAGTAAGGGGTCTATCAAGTATCATCAGGACCGGAACTCGCACTGTTCTCGAGAGACTCAGACCGGACTCTGACGGAGATACTCGCGGGAGGGACAACAATCAACATACATGTCACCGAGACGAGACGTGAGACGACTCTCTGCTCTCATCATACACAAGAGGGAAGAGCGGATGTTCCATAACTGCCCCTTCGGCAAGAGACTCCGCCAGGCCATCAAACTGAGGCGAGGTACGCCACGGCCGCGGCGCATGGCGCACGTCGTCACCAATCATCCGGATCGAAAACGCTCGCCGCAACGCCGTCGTTCCTGCGCTGCCGTGCAGCGTGAGCATGTGGAAAGCGATGGCGTCGCCTGGTTGAAGCGCCCAGCCAAGCACCTTGGGGTTTTCGCGCTTGACGTCGGGCACTTCGGCCAGGGAGCCGGCCGGAAACCATTTTGACTCCTCAGTCAAGAAAGACTTAGGCATGTACCACACGCCATCTGCGTGAGAGCCCGCAACGAACTCAAGAGTCGACTCGCGCGGCACCGGGTCGACTGGCATCCAAAAGGAGACATTCTGGCGCCCACTAATGTTGTAATACGGCTGGTCCTGGTGCCACGGCGTCGATTGCGCCGTCCGCGCCTCCTTGACCAGCATGTGATCGTGATGCAAACGGCAAGTCTTGCTCTGCATGAGGCGCGCGGCCACTCCGGGCAACGCAGAGCTGAAAGCCAGGCGCTGGTACCCAGCTATGCGTTGCCAGTTGCAGAAGTCCTCGAAGAATCGCCCTGGGTCAGACGTTCGGCTCGCCACACCGGCGAGTGGTCCCGGGTTCGCAAGGTTCCAGTCTATTGCTTCCCGCAGGACCGTCAGCTCATCTGCATTGAGCACGTCACGCAGCACGACAGCACCATCGCGCTGGTATCTCTGCACTGTGTCTTCGGACACATGGTATGTTTTTGTACGATGAGTCGCCATTGAACGAGCTCGGACGCAACGCAGCATGGGCCCTCGCGAAGAATGCAGTCACTGTGTGCGGGGGGATGAGAGGTCAGAGATCCACGCGCGGACTGTGAACAGGGTCAGCAGTCCGCGCGCGCGCTCACCACACGCCGTCTACTTGTTCCGATTCTCCGCTCGAGTATGCACTTGTACTGTACATGTACAACTTGTACTGTGTCTCTAGACAAGGGTCTCTAGAACGTGTGGATTCCTTCATACTAGTACTGTTCCTTCATTCACACGCGTCACAATGACGTTACGTAGCCGGAAACCCACCATGTGTCGCCGCCGAAGCTGCCAACACCCCCTTCATTGCCGTCGTGCCCGCGTGCATCAGCACAGGACGAGTGCGCGGGTGCACACGCCTCCGGATGACGAGCAAATGCGACTGGTGATTGAGGGTATCGACTCCAAGCCATTGTTTCGGGACTGCATGCACGCCATAATAGCGGCTGAGCCGTTTGTGGTAAGCGTCGTAGGCGCGATGACCCACCGACGAATCAACGAAGAAGCTATCGTGCTCATCAAGGATGCGCTGCATGCCGGGCGAACGCCAACCTGTGACATTGTGCACGAGCGAATTGAATCCTGCTGGCGCTGTCCCGATGCGGCGAGTGTGGTCTATCCCGTCGTAGCGCCCGTCCGCATTCGCGCCGGTTGCTACGTCCTCCGTTACGTAGTAGCCGCCCTCACGCACGTATGGCCACAGCAGTAGAAGAGTTGCCTCATTGCTGCGAGGCTTGTGGTCACCGTCGTCGATGATGAGATCCATGCTACGCAGGCTCCAGCCAAGTCTCATCACGCTACTCGGATTTTGCGAGTTGCAGCGACGCATGGAGACACGCGAAAGGTTTCGAGTCCGCGTCACGGCAGACGGCCGTATCGCGATATCAAGCCCCCAGATGAGTGCGTTCGGGAAGTACGAGTGCCACATCTGCAATGATTGGCCTGCCGCGATCCCAACTTCAGTAACGTTGCGCACAGCGTGCCTGATCGGGTCGAAGAGCGCAGCGTACGTGTCAACATACTTGTGGTCGTCATGCGACTTGTCCGTGCCTGCTGCGTACGCCAGATCTTCGAGCGTCGGCGGTGACGAAGGCGCTTGTTGACGGGCTATCGACGTGAGCAGCATTTGACCTTAGGTAATGGGCGACTGCATTGGGCGACACGCGCTCATGCCAAAAAGGGAGAACTGCCCTAAAAAGGAATAAATAGGACATATTTCACAAGAAATTCCGGAGTTAGGGCTGCTAGAAAAAGTCGGATCAGAATCTGAACGCCTTCGGGGCTCTTTTCACTTTGTGGAATTTTGCCACGAAATTTGGAGGATTCCACAGGTATGATGGGTCTGTCGGCTTTCTTCTCCTCGTCGGCTGCTCACCGCCACTTGGCCGATTCCGCCGCCATCCTACGCGCCCTGAACACACCCTGCGGTCGGCGCAACAGCGACCCGGACGATTTTGTGCCCTGCCAGTGGTCACCTCCGACAGGCGGCGGCGTCTGCATGGACACTGCTTGCCGCACTGCAGGCGGTGGCTGCCGTTCCCCACTCGTGGGTGTGAATTGCCGCGGCGAGCCACCAGACGTGTGTACGGCCAATGGCCGCCCGCAGGCGGGGTGCACGCTCCCGTTCGCTCTGCACGCGCTACCTCGGCCTCCACAGACGCCGCCCAACCCGCCACTGCAGCCGTCGCCGCGGCTGCCACCGCTGCCACCGCTGCCGCGGCAGCCTCCACCGCCAGCGGCAGCGCCATCGCCATCTCCGCTACCTCCGATGCCTCTCGCGCCCGCGCCGCCTCCTCCTTCTCCGCCGCCACCGCCACCGCCTCCACTGCCGTCGCGGCCACCACCATGGTGGCGCCTACCACGACCGCCACATGCACCAAGACCGCCGCTGTCACCCTTGTTGCCACCACCGCCCTCACCACCACCGCCGCGGCCATCCCCGCCGCCGCGACCCTCGCCGCCGCCACCGCCCTCGCCAACGCCACCGCACCCGCTGCCACCCGGTCCACGTCCCTCGCCACCACCGCCGCGGCCACCTTCGCCGTCCCCGCCCTCGCCGCCACCGCCCTCGCCGCATCCGCCGCCGCCACGTCCACACCCCTCCCCAGCACCACTGCGCCCACCTTTCGTGCGGCCACGACCGCCGGGGCCGCCTCCGTCGCCCTTGCCGCCACCGCCGCCGCCGCCCTCGCCCCCGCCACCCCCCCCGCCCCCCCCCCCTCCCCCCCCACCCCCTCCCCCCCCCCCCCCCCCC
>Ga0210247_101592_pt1 | contig 17474 bp, 7 predicted proteins | sample ChrtobMetP3_16mM_FD_155449 | JGI IMG/M metagenome (GOLD analysis project Ga0210247, IMG submission 155449) | Chrysochromulina tobin associated microbial communities from unialgal haptophyte culture, Seattle, Washington, United States - P3_16mM | ecosystem: Host-associated > Algae > Haptophytes >... | reverse complement strand
TGAGCAAGCATGAACGCCGCCACGAGCGGTTTGGACTTGAACGTCGATGTGTTTGCACACACCGCCCATAGCACAATACAAAGGACGAATTCTGCGCATGTCCACCCGGCGATGTACGTCGCCCGCGTGTATGTGGTCGCCAGCGAAGCCAGGACCTCCATCTCCGCGCCCGCAAAAAGAAGCAGATTTTCGTTCAATTTCGTCAAATTGTGTTCGCGGGAAACTCTCACACTGACGTGCCGCATCGTGCTGAGCAAACGTTTCCGAGACACTCACACAGATTCGCTCTCGCCAGATTCCGCGACGGGCAGTGTGGGAGAGGATTCGGGGTCGCGAATGTGTGAATTTGGAGCTGTGAATAGTCTGACCTTTGCAAAGGAATGTGTGACCGAGGCTGTACCGGTACTTGGTGTCACACTAGACCCATGTGCCGCCATGCAAGAGACCCCTCTGAGTTGTTCCTCCACAAAGGAGGGACTCTACTCTTCTCGCGGGCTTCCTTCTTGTCCTCTACCCTCGGTGCAAGCGGCACCTCTCCGACCATACCTCCGGCTCGGGCTCTCCCACCCGCTCGTTCCCCCCCTCCGTCCTTGTTGCAAGCGCGGCGCTCGATGCGCTCAGTACGGCGCTCCATGCGCTCAGTGATACTTTTCGATCGTGCGCAGTGTGAACTCGCCAAAAGAGATGCCATTCTCCCAGCGCGAGGCGAGCGGCGGCACGCGCTTGGGCAAAGCCTCGATCGCAGCCTGCGCCTGCGCGACTGCAGGGTCGACCCCGGCGGGCACGCCCATGCAATCCTGCGCCCACGGCTGCATGAAGACGGCAAACGACTCACGTGACGCACACCGGCCGAGCTCCGTCGTCGGCGCGCACCCCCGCACAGCGTGCGGTGTCGCCTGCAGCACGCCGCCGGAGTGGATCTGCGCCGCCTCCCCGATTTGGAATGCGAGCTCGTCCGCTCGGAACGCGGCGTGGTGGAGCGCGCCGTGTCGGTCACGAATGTACAGCCCGGCCGTCGGATCGGGCGACGCGGCAAGGGGTTGGCCAGTACGCGAGTCTAGGTACATGGCCGACACAAGCCCCGTGAGCGAGCCGTGGTCATTGTGCCAGCCACACCAGTCCGAAAATTCGGCGCCGCCCTCGGGCGCGCTCGCTTTCTCGTCGGCCTCGGCCTGCTTTCCATGATCTCCATGATCTCCAAGATCTCCATGATCTGGGCTCAGCGGGAAGTAATGAAGCAGCCGGGCCTTGCAGCAGCGAGGGTCAGAGACGATTCGGCTCAGTTGGTTGATGGGGTAGCCTCCGGCCGTTGCGCTGCCCTTGCGCTCCAGCTCGGCGACCACATACTTGTCGCACGCGGTCGCGACGACGCTGCCCACGTTGACGACGAGCCGACCGAGAGCCTTGAAGGCGGGCTCGAGCGCGGGCAGTGCCGCCGTCGGCCAAACGTTCGGGTGGGCGTACGAGGGGAACTGGGCGAGGGCGCTCGGCTCGGCGGGCCGACCAAACGGGGCATCGAGCAGCGGGTTGGCATAGTACGAGCCCTTGGCGAGGTCGGGCCTCCCCTCGAGTGCTTCCTTTCCATGCGACCAGCCGACGGCATAGAAGGCCGCGGGCGTCTCGAGCGACGCAAGCGTCGTACCGGGCAGCCCCGCGACTGATGCGCCGAGCGGCAGCAGCGCCTGACGAGCTGCAAGCAGCCCAGGCACCCCGGTCACCAGCAGCAGCCCGAGGCCCTCGTATCCATACGCGGCGGCCACCTGGGCGCTCAGTGGCGGCGCGAATCAGTGGTACTCACGAGGCAATCAGTGGCAACCAGTGGTCATCATGCGGCGTTCACACCTGGGCGTTCACGTCGGCACCACTGAGCAAGTCGGCGTACGAGAGCTTGACCACGTGTGCCTTGGACGTTGGAGGCGCGAGGGGACGCGGCACCGCCGGCGCGGTCGGCGCGGCGGTAGCATCGGCGGCGGCCGGCATCTCGAGCGGCGTGGCGGCGAGCGCGCGCAAGATGGCCGCTCCGCCAAGCCGCTCGAGCCGCTCGATCGTCTCTCCCGAGAGCACATCACCCGACGGCCGATGCGCCACCACAATCGCGGCCGCCGAGGCGCGCACGGCACGCCCATACGGGCGCGCACACCGAGCGACGTCGAGTAAGTGGAAGGTCTCCATCTCGCACGAGGCCGCGTCCGGGTGGGCGGCACGCACCATAGCGATCGGGTCGCCCAGCTCATGGCCGTCCTCAAAGCTCCCATCTTGGCGCCCCTGGGATGAGTAGAAGGAGCAGCCGGACACGTTGAGTGCCGCCACAACTGAGTGCGCGCCGAGCGCCGTCTTCAGCTCGCCCTCGACGGCGCGCGAGAGGGCGCCATCCGAGGGGACGACGTTGCACACGTGGTAGGCGCACGCCTGCGGTCCGTGCATGCAGAACGCGTCCGGCTGGCGCCGCACCATCGTCGAGCCCGGCGAGCACACGACGACCGTGCCCGCCGGAACATCCTCGCGTATTGAGCCGCACGTGCCGAAGCGCACGATGAGCGCGCGCGCCGCGGTGGGCTCGTCATCATCCGAAACGGAGACTGCCGGCAGCACTGCCACCACCTCGCGCACCATGAAATCCATCATGGCCACGCCCATGCCCGTGGCGACCACGCTGACCGGCACGCCGTTGCAATTGCCCGTGAGCGTAAGGAAGCCGCGAGCCGATGAGATCTCACGCTCGATGATGCCGCCGTCGAAACTCGCCGCCACTGCTCGCGCGCGCTCTTCCGTGCCGCACGTCACGATCCGCTGCGCCACGTCGCCCTCGGTCACGCCCACGTGCAGCGTGCGCTCGTCGTCGCCCTGCCGAGGCATGCCGTTGGTGCCACGGTACGAGGGCTTCTTGGATACTTCGCCACTCGGGCGGTACGCCATTCGCCACCTGGATTCTGGGGGTACGAGGATGTGGACGTGGTCGCGGAGTGGTTCGCGGGCCGTCGTGAACGTTCACACGACACGTGCCGTACGGAAAAAAGACACCGTAGCACCGGTTGTCGCGTCTGTCGTGTTAAAGTTCACGCGACAACCGGTGCTACGGCACTGTTACTGCCCGCTCAGAATACACACACCGTGAATGACCCCATTCGAGACACGGAGCATGCGGGCCCATGCGCGAGCTCGCGGCATTGAGGATGGTTTGGGCGTCGGCGGCTTGGATGGCGGTGGAGATTTCAGCAACATGCTACATGGTGCGTGAGGAAGCTGCGGGGGGGCGCGCGACCCTCCGCCGTACCGCGTGTTGTCGGTGGCGCCCGGGAGGTGCGTCTGGCGCGCGAGTAGGCGAAGGATGGTCATGAACGAGGCTGCAGCCCCCAGCCCGGCACGGGGGGGCGCCAGTGGTTTCGCATTCGGCGTGCCCAACCAACACCGAGGAGTTCCATTCAATTGGTTCCTATTCGAGAGACGGCAGACGCGGACAACCAGCGCGCGGAACACGCATGTGCCATGTCCGAGTTGTTAGTCGTTGAGTCTCAAAAAGTTTGGTTTAAAGACAACACAACCTTTAAGATTGGCGCAGCTGCTACTGTAAGCTAAACACGCGCCATGGACCTAGGCGCTGAAGACGGTCCCTCTGAGAGTTCTCGGGGAGCCTCGTGTGCGTTGCGCGGAGAGCGCGGCGCGAAGCCCATGAGCAGCGCCGCGCAGTCGGGATGATCCCATGCGACCGCCTTGTCGTAAGCGGTGTCACCATCCTTCACCACCTTGCTCGGGTCGGCTCCTGCCGCAAGCAGCGCCTTGATGCACTCCTTGTGCCCGTAGAAGGCTGCCACGCTCAGCGGCACCCAGTCGTCCATGTCCGCGAGGTTGACGTCGGCCCCTGCCTTTATCAACAGCTCGGCTATGTGCTGGTTGCCGTGGAGCGCCGCCCACCACAAAGCAGTCTGGCCAAACTCGGGATCCTGCCAATTGAGCACCGATATCTGGTTGCCGTATCCTTCAAAGTCATCGAGCTGGACCTTATACCGGAGGACCTTTTTGAGCCGGTACTCGTCGTTGATCCGCGCATACTTGTGAAGCTCCCAACCCCAGTCCTCCACGTAGTGCTCCACGCACGTCCTCGCTTCCTCCGTGATTCTCTCCTCATCCCAGTCATCGGGCCACTTGGTTGAGTAGCGCCCTTCTTTTGGCGTGTAGTCGTCGGGCCAATCCTCGCCTTCTTCGGCAACTGTCCTCGGAGCCACCGGGTTGACAATCATCGCACGTCGCTCGGGCTCAAAAAGCGCTCACGTCGCGATCTCCCGCACGTCTGACGGGCCCCGGTGCGCTCCTCGGCTGAAGGGTGCCGGAGCGTGGCTGCGTGAACTGCTGCGTGTGCGACACTCCCCAGCACTGGGTTCCCAAAGAAAAGAGAAAACCCAAATGCAGCAAGTTTCGAGACTCTTCGCACTGGTAGGGCAACGGGGTACCCAGACAAGGTGTTCATCCTTTCGTTGACTCGTTACTCATGTCCTCCTGATGAGGCGTGAGATGGAGCAACATCCCTGAGCAACGTCTGAGCGTCTCGCCGAGTCCTCTCGCCTTACCTGCGCTTGCCCGCCTTGAGCTTCACCTCCTCGCCCACGTACCGGATGCCCTTGCCCTTGTACGCGTCGGGCTTGCGCAGCAGCCGCACCCGCTGCGCCGCGAGTCCCACCTGCTGCTTATCGATGCCTTCGATGACGATCGTGGTGGGCGAGGGCGTGCTCACGGTCAGGTGGGGCGGAAAGTCGACGCGCACCTCGTGCGAAAAGCCGATACGCAGCATGAGCGCGTTGCCGCCGCTGCCGCCGCTGCCGCCACTGCCGCCGCTGCCGCTGCTGCCGCTGCTGCTGGGCGCCGGCCGCAGCGGCTCTCGTTTAAAGCGGAAACCACCGCCCGCGCCGGCGCTCAGCGCGCCGCCGAGGATGGGGTCGGGGCGCTGGAGCGGGCCGGGCGCTTTGTGGTGGAAGCTCTCGCCGTACGACTCGGTCCCCAACCGGTACGAGTGCAACAGCTCGCCCGCCGGCGCTTTGGCCGTCGCCTGCGGCTCCACCCGCGCTTTGAAGCCAACGCCGTGTAGCTCGAGCTCCTTGCGGTAGCCTTGCGAGACGCCGCGCACCGCGTTGGCCAGGTAGCCACGCGTGACGCCCCATAGCGTCTTGCCCAGCTTCGTCGTCCCGCCGCACTGCGGCTGCACGCGCAGCTGGCCGTCGTCGCCTCGCTCGACCTTGCAATAGGAGTGCACGGGCATCGCCAGCTTGCCGAGCGGGCCCTCGAAGACGATGCGCGTGGGCGTGCCGAAGGCGGCGAAGCTATCGCCGCTCGGCCGGTTGCGCAGGCTATACTTGACGCGCTGCTTTGAGAACGGCTTGAACGGCATGATCTCCGATGCTGGTATCTCCTCGATCTTGACGGCGACCGACGGAGGCACCTTGACAGGCACCTTTCCGATGCGCGACATGGGGCGCGCGAAGTGGCGCAGCAGCACGGCGGAGGGCAGCACATCGCGGAATCGCGGCGACGAGGACGCGGCCGCGACGCGCGTGAGCATCGCAATTGGCAGAAACTCAGTTTCCCCCACACCTGGATGAGTTCCACCCTTGGCCCTGCCCGTCGCCACAAGAAGGGCAGGCGTGGACTAACGGGGCCTTGGCGATTTGCAACATGCCGTTTCGCGTGCCGAGACGGCAATCTTATCATCTCGCGAACCGAGCTCTCAACCACGCGGCGTCGCAGCTCTTCACCGACGCGCTGCCCAACCCTCATCACACGGCGACTGACCGATGCAGCCGTTGCGACGACTGCTACTCGTGGGCGTCCTGCTAGCGCTCGTCGGGAGCGCGCGCGCCGTCGATGAGCCCGTGAGCGATTCGGCCAATGTGGCCGAGGCTGTCGGGAGCGTGGCTGAGGCGGAACTGCCTCCTCCGCCGCCACCGAACGAGACCGGGGACGCGAGCGCGGAGGCCGCAGCCGCCTCCTCGCTGCCTCCTCCGCCGCCACCGAACGAGGCCGGGGACGCGAGCGCAGAGGCCGCGGCGGCCGGAGCGGAGGAGGCGGCTGCGGCGGCGCCTGTCGACCCTCCTCCTCCGCCCGCGGGCCCCGCGTCGGTCCAGTGGGTGGTGACGCAGAAGATGCGCATGCAGCTGTCCAAGCTCGGGTACAGCCAGGAGGAGATTGGTAAGCTCGATCCCGAGCGCGCGGCCGCCATCATCCGGCGCGGCATCACGCGGCCCGCGAGGGGCGTGCCCGGCGGCTGGAGCAAGGGCATGCAGCAGCAGGGGAGCAAGGGCATCCGCTCAGCGGTGGGCTTGGGCCAAAGCCTGCTCGCCAAGACCAAAGGCGTGCCCGGCGGCCCCATTGCCCCGGCGGTTGCCCTCGCCTTGGGCGCGCTCACACTCGTGCTGAAGCGCGGCGGTGGTGGGCCGAATGTGCTCGTGAAGCGCGCGGTGGGGCCGAGCGTGACGGAGCCGCTCCTCGAGAAGAGCAACACCTCGGACGAGTTGTGGCTCGACCGCCAGATCGATCGGCTCATCGCGTTTCTCAAGGACATCCTTGGCAAGTGAGCGGCCGGCCGCTACTAAGGTACCCGGGTACCTTGTATTCCCACGCGCTCACCCGTGCGTGGCGCCCACGCTGACATCGCTGCACGGGGCGGTGGACCACGTGTGACCATGTGTGCGCGCGCGGACGAGACATGACTCACGAGTCGCATGGCATGCCGTGACGCGAGACGTGGGCGGGCTCTGATCAGCATGGCGTGTGTGACTCTGCCTGTGTGTGGTGTGGTGCGTATGAGGGCGCGTGCTTTGTCCTTTGTGTGAATGCGGGTGCCGCGGCGCTCTCGCGTCTCCGCTGCTTGCGCGGTGTATGCGCCGGCCTGTTTATCAACAATGAAGAAATCTCACATCAGTCATAATCGAATCATGAATGCGGACCGCTGCGCGTCGCTGGGTGTGACCGTGTGTACCCGCGGAGGTCCCCTCTGGGTCGTTTTCGCTGTTCCGTGTTCGGCGGGCCCTGTTCGCTTCGCGGTCGTTAACCGTACCCGCGCCGGACCGCAAACCGTCGCTCGCAAAGAGCCCCAAGATATTCTGTTCTGATTCTGCTCCGGGCTGCTGCGAGCGGCGCTGGTATCACACTGTGCGCTGGGAGAGCACTTCAGAGAGCACGACCTGGACCTCACTCAAGCAACAATCGTTTCATTTATCAATTGAAGCCATGGACCCACGAGAGCGATTACTCTGTACTTGTGTTGACCGGGGGCAGCGGAGCCGTCCGGAGGCCACGACGGTGTTAACGTTCACAGCGCCCGGTTCGCGGTTTGCTGAAAACCCGCGCCCAATCGACGGCCTACTGAAAAATGCCCATGGACCAGTTCATGGACCCATCGACGCTGCCGCGATGTCTCTTGAGCGGCCGCTCGCCCCATCCGGCGCTACGACAATCGCTCGCTGCCCACGGCTTCGACGCGCAATTCTCAGAGGACAGCGCGATCCTGGTCTCGCAGCTGCTCAAGGCGCTCGTGTCAGAGCGCGCAAAGACGGCCTTCCTCACGAAGGACATGCGCCGTCAGGAGCAGGCTCTGTGGGCCGCCGAGCAGGCAGCTCCGGGGCTACGTGCCGAGGTTGGGCGCCTGGTGCGCGATAATGCGCAGCTCCACCACGCGCTCATCGAGGAGAAGGAGAAGGTGGAGGCACTGCGGCGTGGAGAGGGCGAGGAGCTCTCTCGCGCGCGTGTGGAGGTGCGCGACCTCGCGTTCGTGTGCTCGACGCTCCGCCACCGCGCGGGCGAGCTCGAAGTCGAGAACGCGGGCCTGCGCGAGATGGCCTCGCGCTCCTTTGAGCTCAACGGCATTGTGCTGCCCTCAGGTCACGAGGTGCGCTGGCACGGGCGCAAGGAACGGATGGAGGCGCACAGCCCCGTGGCGCCGGCAGGGGCGACGCGCGCGAGGCTGCCGCCACCTAGCGCCAGTCCGAGCAACGCCGACGGCGCGGCGTCGGCGCTCGTGCCCGCGGCGGTGCCCGCCCGTCTGGTGCGCGCGGCCGAGGGGCAGCTGACTGCCCTGCTCGCACGGGTGGGGTTGGCCGAGGGTCGCGTGGGGGAGCTCGAGGCTGCCCTCGCCGAGGCGCAACAGCAGCTCGTTGCTCGCGACGAGGCGCTGCGTCGGACGGGTGTCGAGCTCGCTCGCGCGCGCGAGGCGGGTAGCGATGCGGACGAGCGCCGTTGCGAGCGCGAGGCGGCGAGCATGGCGATCTCACAGCTCTCTTCACAGGTGGACTTTGTGAATGCGCGCTGCGCCGACCTCGAAAGGAGCGTGCGCACCCAAACCGCCGTCGAGACGATCGTGCGCCTCGACGAGGAGGAGCGGCTGCGGCTGCTCACGGCGGTCTCTGATCTGCGTCGCAGCCAGCGTCTTCTCGAGGAGCAGCTCGAGCAAGCGGCAGCCGCGGGCGTTGTGCTCGCGACCGTACGCCCCGATGCGCGTCAGCCTTTCGGCGCGTGACCGCGCACCGCTCAAGCGCACCATGCACGCATCGACCAATAAGGGACGGCCGCAAGACAAAGAGCGTGCGCCCACTTTTCGAGGCTCGAAACCCCGGGTGCGGGATGGCGGATGCCTCGTCGTGGTGCGCCTGCCGAGTGTGTTCATTTCGGTGTGTGGCGGCGCCAGTGGCGCTTGGCGGCATCGAAATGGAACGATACGAACCCGCGCGGATAACTCACACTTTTGTGTAAGTGTTTATTTCATCGGTCACTCCAGAGACCAGACGCTCTACCTCTTGGTCACGGCGCCACCGGGCTAGCGCGTACCGACAGCACGGGTACAGTGGGCCGTATCGGTCCGTCGTCTGGGTCTCTACTCCCACCGCCATCCCCGGCGCGCCGCCGGGTCAGTCATCGAGCTCCTCGATGAGCTGTTCCATCGGCTCCTCGGCCACGACGGCCGGCGCCGGCGCCGGCGCCGGTGCGCCCGTCGAGGAGTTTGCGCGCGGCAAGGGCACGGATGTTGCGCCGCCCATCGCAGGGCTCGGCGCGGCACGCCCCGAGGAAGCCGCGGAAGCCGCGGCCGCCGCGGCCGCCGCGGCTGCATGAGCGGCCACCGCGGCTGCAATCTGCCCCTGCGTGTAACCGCTCGCCTTTGGCGGCGCGCTCTGTCCGGCGAGTGGGGCAGGAGCGCGGGGGGTGCCGAGGTCGTTGGCGCGGGATCCGTGAGCGAGCGATGACGCACTGCCGCCGGAGCCGCCAGCGGCGCCAGGGGCATCTGCGGGAGCGCCAAAGCCGGCGGGTGGGCGCCAGAGGCTGTCCTTGAGCGCCAGAGCACTACGGCTCTTGGATAGAACCTTGGGCGGCAGCTTCGAGGCAAGGGGCTTGGGCGCTCGCTTAGGATCCACTCCGAAGGCCAAGGTGCAGAAGGCGGCGATTTCCGTCGCGCCAGCGCTCTCTGCCGGTAACGGCGGGTGGGCAGATGGCGGCGGCGGCGGCGGCGGCGGACGGGATGGCGGCCCAGGTGGCAGCAGGGAGGAGAAGGGCAGCGAGGGTGGCAGCGAGGAAGGCAGCGAGGGTCGCATCGAGTAGGACGTGAGAAAGTTTGTTGTCAACGGCCCATGATTGAGAGCGTGAGCGAAGGACGGTGGCAGGCTGCTGCTGGCTGTTGGAAGACTGGCTGTGGGAAGGAGACCCGGCGCGCGGTAGTCGGCCAGAGGCGACGGGTGGATAGGATTTGGCCAAGGAATGCGCGACTGGGCGGCAAAGGCGGCAGCAGCAGCGGAGGCGGCGGCGGCGGCGGTGGCGGCAGTGGCGGCAGAGGCGGCGGGGGCGGCGGCAGCGGCCGCGGTGGCGGCGGCGAAGGCCGCGGCATAGCTTGAAATGCCGTCGGTGGCCGCAGCAGGGGGGACAGCAGCGGGCGCGGCGGCAGTAGGTGGAACGGGAGCAGGTGGGGCGGCTGCAGGTGGGGCGGCAGCTGGGGCCGATGATACCCTGGCGAGGATACGTGCAGCAAGGAGTTGGTGCGGCAGCTTCGCCTCATCTGCACTTGCCGACTCGGCCGCGGCGGAGGGGGCAGAAGGTGCGGCGGAGGCGGTCGGGGCGGAGACACCATCGTGCTGGTGCTGATACGTGCCCATGTGCGCAGGCGCCATGCCAGCAGGTGGCCAACTTGAGGGCGCGGCGGCCGGGAGCCACGACGCGGGCATGGTTGAGTATGACGCCCCCGCCACAGCATGAATGGGCATAGCCTGCTGCATGGGCACAGCTTGCTGAATAGACATAGCTTGCCGAATGGAACTAGCCTGCTGCTGCGTTTGCATAGCGTGCTGCATGGGTATTGCGTGTTGCATGGGCATCGCCTGCTGCATGGGCATAGCTTGATGCTGCAGCACATGCTGTTGCATAGCCTGATGCTGCTTCAGCACGTGCTGTTGCAGAGCCTGCTCCTGCAAAGCCTGCTGCTGCTGTGCGAGCTGCTGCTGCTGCTGCTGCTGCTGGCGCTGCTGATCATAGATCGCCTGCTGCAGCGTGCGGTACGCGCGGAAGGCATCCGAGAGGAGCGTCTCGGCAGTGCGCCCGCGCGCGAGCTGGGGAAGGAGCGTGGCGTACTCGAGCTCGCTCGTGATCTCGTGAGCACATCGCATCAGCTCGCGCCGTCGGCTGAGCAGCTCCGTATCCTGTTTGGCGCGCCTCGCCACGTTTGCCTGCGAGGGCTGACGTTCGAGCGGCGTCGGCCCACCCGCGCCGCTCGGGCCGCTGCTGCCGCCGCCAGCGCCCGCGGCATCGGCCATCGTGCCTGTTCCGACGCCGTCACCGACCGTGCTGCCCCCGCTGACCGTGCTGCCGTCGCTCGCGGCTTCGTGGGGCGGGGCGGCGAGCATGCGGCTGTGCGCATCTACGTGACGGACCAGGCAGTGCAGATAGCCTTTGATGACATGCCGCCGAAGCGAAGGCATCGCCTCGTTCAGTGCAAAGTCTGCAAGCGTTCGCAACAGCAGCAGCGGGCGCGAGGGGTCGGGTGGCATTGCGGCCGGTGGCGCGATGGCAGCGGCGGGCGCGTTGGGCGAGAGCGGCGGCAGCGGCGGCGGAGAGCCGTCGGAGAGCAGGACGGCCGCGTAAAGGCGAGCGAGCTCGATCGCATCCTCGTGCAGCTCGTAAGCTCGAAGTGAGGTCCCCTCGCGCTCGTCATCACTCGAGGCGGTCGAGTATTGCCAGAGATTCCAGCAGAGAGCCGGCTTCTTGGCAAGCTTACCCGCCTTGGTCAGCAGCGCCTCGCATTGGGCGCGTGCCACGCTCACGCGCCTCCTGGGCGCCCACGCAAGCTGAGCGAGGAGCAGCCGTGAGCGGTGATGGAAGCGGTCTTGCTGCAGGCAGCGATTGAGTGCCACCTCGCAATCGGAGATGAGAATGTCCGCCGTCGCGGCTCCTGTACCGGTAGCGGTATCGGCGGCACACGTGGTACCAGACCCGGTAGCACCGGCAGTGCCACTTTTCGCCGCCGAGGCTGCCGCGACGATGTTGGCTGCCGCGAGAGCGGCGGCGGTGGGGGCGGCCGAGTTGGCAGTGTCGGAGGCCAGCTCGTCGTCCTCCAACGCGGTCATTATGACCTCATCCGCCTCCTCGGTGGGCTCTTCGGCCGCCTCCTCGGCCGCCTCCACCATGGCGGCATCCGCAGAGGCCGGCTCCGGCTCGGTTGCCTCGACCTCCACCTCGACCTCGACCTCATCGAGGTCACCCTCCGCCTCGGCCTCGTCCACCGCATAATCTGCCGCCGCATAGGCTGCTCGCGCCGATGCGGACCCCACCCGCACTTGTTTGGTCGTCTCAGCCACCCCGAAGCGCTCCAAAAGCAGCCGCAGTTTTGCGACAGCATCGCCGTCGCCGCTCGTCGTCGTTGCCGTCGCCGACGGCAAGTCAGCAGCGCCCTCGGCGGCCTCAATGCCTTCGTCGGCGCCGTAACACGCGTCGTCCGGAGCGGCGCGCGCGTCATCGTCGGCGCGCATCGCTCGCACGAGCAGGCTCGCTTGTGCGGCGGTGAGGGCGTGGAGCGCTGCGGCCTGGCTGCGCGGAGTGCCGGCGGGCTCGGCGGCGGCGAGGCGTGTAGCGAGAGAGAGCTCCCGCAGCCAGAGGCGCGCGGGTGCCCCAGTGTGAGAGAGCGCCTCGCCGTACAGCCGACGCGCGAGCGAGCCCCGCGCACCGCTCAGCAGACACTCAGCCGAGGGCGCGAGCGCGTCCGCCGTTTGCATGCCGGCGCCAGCACTGGCGCCAGCACTGGCAGCAGCATTTGCGGCGGGCTGTTGAGAGGCTGGGCACAGTCGCCACACCTCCGCCTCGAGATCAAGCCACTCGAGCATGCCGTCCGCCTCGTAACGCACCTGATGATGCCCCTCCGCACGCGCGCCGTCGTGGGCGAGTACGCGGCAGCGGTACCAGCGCCGATCTAATGGCCAGTGCACTAGCAGATCACATCCCACAAGGGTGTCGAGCCCCTGCGCCCGCAACAGCGCCGCCACCTCCGCCCACGCCGCGCCGCTGCTATCATGGCGCTCAGGGCGCAGCACGAGCGGCAGCATGGGCGCCGCGCCGCCGCGCATCCGCTCCGCGCGTACCAGCACTCCAGCCTCGGTTCGCACACACAGAGCAAGCTCTTCGCGCGCGCGCGCCGCCAGACGCACGCCCACGGGCGTGCCCAGCGGAGTGCGTGACGCCGCCGAGGCGGGCGCCGGCTCGGCACACAAAGCCGTCGACGGCTCAGTGTTGAGCGGCGGGCAGAGAAGGGGTTGAGCGAGGACCCATCGCAGGCAATGCTGCGCGAGGGCTGCAGCGCTACTCGCGGCGGCGGCGCTAAAGTCCATGAGCTTGCGCTCGCTGTAGTCGGGCAGCCTTGCGGCCCGTGGGCGAGGCTCGGCCACGCTGATCGGCTCGTCATACGCGACGTCGTCGGAAGTGGCGGTGAGAGGTCCGGTCGGGCCAAGGCATGCGTCGAGCTGCAGGTGCCACAGCTTGCGAGCCATCACGCCGAGGGAGAGAGCCAGTTCCCAGGGACGATCGAAGAGGCGCGGCGTGCTCAGTGGACGCGGGGGTGCGGCGACGAGCGTGGAGCCCGAGGGGCTGGCGGAGCTGATCAGAGGCGAGGGCGCCTGCCATGCACAGAGGCGCACAGACTGCGCCACGAGCGCCATCGACCACTTGAGGAGCTTCATCCAGCGGCGCGTCTTGTCGTCAGTCGAACCCGCGAGCCGGCCGCGATCAAGCCGTAGAAGCACAGAGTCTCCACATACGGCCGCCGCCCACTCTGCCTCCGCCAGGGAAGCTTCGGTGGCGCCTAGGGCGGCGCACAGCTGGCCGCCCAACGAGCGGTCCTCCGCACTGCCGCACGCCGCCGCTTCCTCCGCAGTCGCGCCCTCGGCGGTCGTACGAAGGCTGTATGCGCCTCCGATGGCATTCAGGAGCTTGAGCGCATGCGCCGGCATCGCACTGAGCGGCGGCGGCACAAGCCACAGCCTCGACCCCTCGCCCTCGGCCACGAGAGATCCTTTAGGCGCCGGGCACACCTCTGGCGGCATCAAGCGGCGCAGATGAAGCTTGAGCTCCCGATTTCGCGCCTCAGCCACCGCACGCGCGAGGGAGGGCGGAAGTGCAGTCGCCCCAAAAGCTCGGAGGGACGCGCCCTCAAACCCGAGCGACCCAAGAACCCCCCGGAGCGCGGGGAGGGCTGGTGTGAGGCGGAGGAGCACGGTGAGCAGTGTCGCATGCCCTTCGGCCACCGACTCGCTCTGCAACGCCCGCCGCCGCTCGTCGCGCCGCGCCTTGTCGGCCTCGACGTCGATCAGTTTGAGAGGGGCGCGTACGGCGGGAGAGAGGGCGTCGGCTCGTGTGCCGTACAGGTGCTGGCAGCATGCATGTAGCAGGCACTCCCACCCCTCTGACATCGTGTGTGGCTCCGCCATGGCCGCGCCTCGCAACCCCTCATGCGCCGTCGTGTCGGCCGCGCCCGGAGCCGGCGCCCCTGCTCGCCCCTCAACAGACGCGGCGGCGCGGTTCGGCTTCGTCATCGAGATGGGCAGCGAAGGGGCCGGCAGCGCCGCCAGCGCGGTGGAGCCGGAGGCATCGCTTCCGTCGGCGGAGGCAGCAGCTGCGGGGACACCGCTACTTGCCTCCGACAGCCCAAGGAACGCCTGCGCCTCACGAAACGAGCGGAACGAAACGCCGGTTGGTGAGATCATGTACGCATCGCCACTCACGCCACCGGCACTCTTGCGCGCCCGAGGCTTCCATCGCACCAGCCACCCCTCCGCGCCAGACACCGGCGCGTCGCCCGCCTTTTCGAGCTGCCTGGCATGTCGCACCGCCGCCTCGAGCGCATGGAACAGCACCATCCGTCGCTCGCGCTCCCCCGGCGTCAGCGCCGCACCTCTGCCCGCGCCGTCATCGACCACGCAGCCACCTGCCTCCGACCCCCCTTCCTCGTCCGCGCCGTGCGCAGAGGCGACGGCCGGGACAGCAGCTGGGGCGGTAGCGGGGGCGGTAGCGGTGGCGGTAGCGGTGGCGGCGCGTTCCTCAAGCCGCGGCGCATCGCGTTCGGTCTGCCCGGCCGCCTCGAGCCGCTCCAGCTCGGCCAACGACGTCACCAGGCACAGCTGAGCGAGGGGCGCCTCCCAGACCTGCCGCCGCCCTGCCGTTGCCCGCGCCGCCCGTGCCGCCGCCGCTGCCACGCCACCACCGGCAGCGTCGAGCCTGACGTCGTCGACGACGGGGGTGGACGTGACGTGGAAGGCAGCGGCGGCTTTCCACAGCCCCTCGAGCAACAGTAGGGCCTCGGCCGACGGGCGCGGCCGGAGCAGCCACAGCTTACCAAAGCACGTGAGCGCGTGGTGGAGCATTGGCCGGGTAACTGACTGAGCCTGGGTTGGTAGCCCCGTGCTCGCGTACTCGGCAATCGCCGCCACACGCGGCATGAGCCTCTCGACCGCCCCTGCCCACGATTCCTCATGGCCCGCGTACGCGCCGTCGACCTCCATCGCCTCCGATGCATCGCTCGCTTCGCTCTGCACACCCAGAGGGACCGTACCCACCCGCCCCAGCCGCCGCCTCTCATGCTGCTGAAAGGCATCGAGCGCCGCCATGAGCCTCAGCAGCCAGCCTGTCAGGCGCCATTCAAGAGGACGCACGAGAACCCCACACACGAGCGTCCCGAGGCTCGGCGCACCCTCAGCGCCCAGCATGGCGCTTGCAGCCTGGGCCGACACCTCGATTGGCTCATCGGGCAGGGCCGCCGCGCGCGCACACACGCCAAGGGCGCCGTGCAGCGCGTCGTCGTACACGCCAAGCAAGGGCGCCAGCGCAGCCGCCGGCGCAATCGCATCCGCCGTAGGGGCGGCGGCGGGTGGTGCAGTGCACACACCCACCCAGCACGTATGCAAGAGGGCGAGCGCGACAGGCAACGCGGCGTCATCAGAGGCGATCAGCTGCGCCGCCGCTGCGACGGCACGTGCGCCGCTAGCAACCGCGGCCGCGGTCGACGACCCCGGCTCGGCGCCCGGTTCCAAGCTTGACTCGGCGGCCGGCCCAGTGCCCGGCACGGCGCTTGGCTCGGCGGCGGCAGCCTTGAAAAGCAGCGTGCGGGCCTTGGTCGCGGCTGCAGCGAGGGCTTCCTCCCATGCAGCGAAGCAGCGAAGTGCGCCCTCGCCTGCTGCCGCCTCGTCCTTCACCCGAAGCTTGCTCACCCACTCGCCACCGACGCACGCGCCACACTGCACCTCCACCGCCGCCAGCGCCGCATGTGCCTCCTGCAGCAAGCGCCGCTCCGCCTGCCGCCCCTCGGCCGCCGCGAGCATGGACGCTTCGATGACACACGGAGGCCCTAGCAGCGGCACTGGACGCACGGTGCCTAGGAAGGCGGGTGCGTGCAAGAGGAGCGACTTGCATGCGCGCAGCGAGTCGATGGAGGCGGCGGCCCGCCCTCGCAGCTCGTCGCTCTGAGCACGCGCCCAGCCTAGCCGTAGCCACAGCCGCGCAGCCGATGCAGGCACATGATCGCACATTGCCTGCTCGTCCTCTTGCACATCCAGCTGCACGCCCAGCCGCCCCGCTGCCCGCACGCCCGTCCGCGGCGTCGATGGCCCCGGCTGCGACCATCGCATCCTCGCGACCATCACCGCAAGCCGATCGGCCAGCGCTGTCAAGCCGTCGCCCGCAAAGACCCGCCCGCCGCCCGCTGCTGAGCGTGCGCTCTCCGTCGCCGCCGTCGCAGCTGCAATCTGAAGCTCAATCACCGACATCGCCACCGCCAAAGGCCACCGTCCGCAGCCCGAGCTGCCGCCGCCGATGGCGATGGCGGCCGCAGCCGCGGCGGACCCCATGCCGTGGGCACGGCACGGCCCGTCGTCCATGAGCGCGACGAGGTCGAGGATCCGATTGCCCAGGCGCGCGCGGTGCGCCGCCGGCATCGATCGCAGCAACCACCCGAAGCCATCCACCGCCGGCGACGTTGCCGCCATCGACAACTCGCCGTTGGGTGCACCGGCCGCGTCGGTCGCGTCCTTCGCGTCGTCATGGGGGTCATCGGCGTCATCGGTCTCGCAGAGGACGTGTGTGAGAAGGAGGGAGGCGAGGTGGACGATGCCACTGTTGGCGCCCACTTCGGCGCGCGCTAGCCAGCGCCGAACAAGCGCCTCCTCCGCAGCGCTCACAACGGTGCTCACGACTCCATCAGTTGCCGCCGCCGGTGGCGTCTGATCAGCGGATGTGGCTGCAGCGAGGCCGGTCACGGCCGCGGCCGCGGCGGCACGTCGCATCGGGCTGGGCTGCATCGCTGCTCGCGAGGGAGGCATGCATGCAAACTGTGCGAGCAGTCGCGAGAGCTCTCGCTTGGGCACGGGCGGGAGTGGCGCGATGGACAGCCGCTTGGCAGGCGAGGTGCGTGGGTCTGATTCGAGCTTGGCAGAAGCACGCTTGCGGGAGGGGCGCGAGGGCTGCTTACGCGAGGGTTCGGGCGGTGCCGAGGACGCGGGCTGGCGAGCCGTGTGGCCACTCGGCCCCGCCCACGTTAACTCGACCATAGGAGGAATGTCATGACGTGCCACCAAGTAGGCTCGCACCAGCATCGGAGGCACCGGCGCCGTGGTGAGCACTTGCATGGGCATCGAAGGCGCCAGCGCCGGTGCCGGCGGAGCTGCGGGCGCTGCCACGACGGTTGCATCCTCGAGCGCTGCATCGAGCGCATGCATCACCGCAGCTGAGGAGGAGGCAGTCTCCGGCGCCGCGCCATCCGCCATGGGCACATCGCCCTCAGCCGCCTCCGCCGTCGCGCCGTCGGTCGAAGCGGCGGGCGGTGGCGGCGTGGGCATGGGCGCGGGCTTCAGGGGCGCGGGCATGGGCGCGGCCACCCCTGTGGGGATAAGGAGGAGCTCGAGGTTGGGCGCCTCGACGCACACGGACACGAGGCGCGCGAGTGAGCCCGCCTCGCGCAGGTCCAAGAAGGTCGG
>Ga0210247_101584_pt1 | contig 17538 bp, 12 predicted proteins | sample ChrtobMetP3_16mM_FD_155449 | JGI IMG/M metagenome (GOLD analysis project Ga0210247, IMG submission 155449) | Chrysochromulina tobin associated microbial communities from unialgal haptophyte culture, Seattle, Washington, United States - P3_16mM | ecosystem: Host-associated > Algae > Haptophytes >... | reverse complement strand
CCTTCTTCATGGCGATGGACCGGGTGCGCCCGTACACGTACACGGCCGCCATGAGGGACTTCAAGAACCTCCTTCGCCGCGTCTCGCCCGACGACACCGACTATGGCCTCCATGGCCTCCGGGTCGAAGGCTGGAATCTGGCGGCGGCGGTGGACCCTGAGCTGGCTGAAGCCCACGGCGGGTGGAAGCCGGGCAACGCCTCCCGCTACTCTCGGTTCAACCTCGCCTCCGTCTTTAACCTCTCGCGGAACATGATCAATCTTCAAACCGTGCCACCGCCTCACACCGACGGGGACGACGACGTGGGCGCGCCGAGCGCTGTCGCCGACGACGAGGAGGACGACGGGGACGGGGCGTTGTCGCCCCGGCTCGAGGCCGGGGACGAGGACGAGGCGGGCGGCACGGACGACGAGCGCGATGTTATCGGGTCGCCGCCGGCACTGCCGGTCATCGGGCAGCCTGGGGGACCGCCGGCTGTTGCGCCACCGGTCGCCGGGGAACCCCACGGCTATGTGGGGGCGGCGCTCCGCTTGGTGGCTAATTCGCCGCCTTCGCGGGCTTTCACTCGGCTTCGGGCGTCGATGCTCCAACAGCCGTAGGCGCCCAACTGGGTTTTCGGGTCATTTGGGCTGGATCTCGCCGATCCTGGGTTGTCGCGCTCACCAGGCTGCTTGTGTAGCTCTGATGAACAGCAATTCAAGTCAAACACGCGACCAAGTTTACTGCCGCTTGACCCCAACAGTTAAGCGGCCGTGAACTCAACGTGTGATGAGACTGTTGGCAGAGCTACCACAGGGGCCCAACCAGGGGGAAGGGGTATTGGGCATATGGGGGCCGTGCGGACGCATACCGGGAGGTTTGCTGCTCACGTTTCGGACTCAAGGGAGTCTCGAAACGGTTTGATGCGCATCCCGATTTAATTCCAACGGCTGGCACGGACTGGGTGCTTACACCTCGTTGAGGAGATCCTCGAACGATGGTCGCATTCTCGTCTGGCTCTCTGATGAGAGCGGAGTGGTCCCGCCCACCCACCGCGATGTAAGCCTGGTCTAGCTTTAGCAGGGACCGGGTTGTCGCGCTCACCAGGCTGCTTGTGTAGCTCTGATGAACAGCAATTCAAGTCAAACACGCGACCAAGTTTACGCAGTTGAATGGTGTCTGTGCGTGTTGGTGTGTTGTGAATGAATGGTGTTTGCGATGTTGATGAGCAAGTCGTGCTTCGCGGTGGTGCTGCTGGCCGTGCCTGCGCATGCACTCTGCGCTGCACCGGCGCTCAGCCCGACCGTCCTACACGATCGCGTCGCCGCCGTGACCTCACGGCTCGCGCTGCCATCCGAGTCGGCCGAGCGTGTGCACCAGTACGTGCAGCTGCTCCTGGCCTACAATGAGCGCACCAACGTGTACTCCAAGTCTGCATACGACAAGCTGCCGTTTCACATCGAGGACTCGGTAACACTCGCGCTCCTCGTCGGCAAACAAGCGCGCCGCGGAGCTCTCGACCTGGGCTCGGGAAGCGGTCTGCCCTCGTTGGTGATTGCATGTGTCAACCCAGATTTACCCGTGTGGGCTGTCGAGAGCAAGTCAAGGAAGACGCGCTTCCTGGCGCACGCGGCTAAGACGATCGGGCTGGCTGACTACATGCCGCTCACACGTGCGCCGCCTGCCCGATCTCTCAGATACACCTTGCCGCGTATCACCTTGATGCTCGCCGGCCCTGGTCTGGTCACAGAGAATGTGAACGAGCTGAGCCGCGAGTGGGCGTTTGACTGTGACGTGGTGACCGCGAAGGCGTTCAAGCCACTCAACGAAGTAGGGCCCATCGCTCGGCGCTGCGTGCATGAGCGTGCGCAGCTGCTCGTGCCGATCAGCGAGGCACAGACACGAGAGTACGTCGCTTCCCCGTCTGAACTGCCTGCCATGCGAGGGCTGCCCGCCATGCGCTGCCCGCCATTCGCTGCGCGGCAGCTTCCCTTCTCTCCCGCGCTGCGTGCTTCGTACTCACACGGCGTCGGTGGTCGGGTCCTGCGCCGATCAGGTTTGCGCTTGGTGAGGAGCAGCTCAGCCGACACGGCGAGCTCATCTATTACTCAGAGGCTATCACAGCCTCGCACAGCACCGATCAGAGGAAGATAGTGCCGCGGGATGGCGACGCCCGGCTCTAATTCTCCATTGATGCGTGTACTAGGGGCTTTCAGGCGGTGGGCGCATATTGGGCGCAGTGCCACACGCACCAACATTTAACGAATGGGTACACCACCTCTCGGAAAGACCGAGAAACGGCTGCATATAGTGTGCATAGCGATAGCCACTGACAAGATGTAGAAACTAGATAGATCTCTTCATTTTCGCTCGGTTTCGTCAACTTCGTCGCCCGGGCCGAGAATTGCGCTGGCCACCAGCATAGTGACCATGATCCCGAGGACGTCCACCAGCACCTGCACCACTGGCGGTGAGCCCACAGCGGCCATATCGCACTGATGAAGCGTGAGCACGGTCAGTACAGCGATTGCGTTGGCCATGAGCACGATCGCTGCGTACGAGATCGCAATCGTGATCCCGTCCAAGTTGGTTGCATCGTGGCTGAGGAAGCGCACGCGTGGGTAAGCGCACAGGCCCAGCGAGCATGCGAGAACGATGCCGATGGCCAGCTCTCTTCGCAGCACGCGGCAAAAGTCCTGCCCGGTGATCTCACCCGCACCCAGGCTGCGCACGAGCGTGGCGACCGTCTGGCCGGAGCTGTTCCCACCGCCACCAACGAGCATCGTCAAAAAAGCTGCGAGGATGATGTGACGCTCAATGAGTTTCTCGAACCGCTCGACGATCCATCCCGATATGCTCTGCACGAGCATGAGGGACACGAGCCACGGGAAGCGCCGGCACACGTTCGTCAGGACGGAGGTCTCAAAATAGGTCTCCTTCTTGTGTGGTTCGAGCTCGTCAATAGACGCCTCATCGCTCCGTCCGTCGCTCGGCTGTAGCAGTGGTGGCTGGGGAATCAGGAAAGCTCCTATTCTTTTCTCGGTCTGCTGGCGGTGCATCATCCGCGGGTTTGGGTTGGGCGGAACCTTGATGCCCGTGAACATCATGCGCGCGGGCCGCGGCCTGCGAGCGGCGCTGGCGTCTGTTTCGAAACTTCAAACTACCGGGTACCTGTATACCGGCAAGATTCGAAAAAATCCTCCGTGATTCCTACATTGTATCCGTCAAACGCTAGTGGTAAATATGATAGATGTGATCGGGCGGCGTCCTCGCGTGAAAATGGTACGGTAACGAATCATTCGCGCCGCCGCGGCCGATCGCGCCCCCCTCTTCCCCTCACCAGCCCAAGCGTTCGAGAGGGCCGTCGCGCAAGCGGCAAGGCAAACGAGGGGAGGGATCTGAGCTGCTTCGATCTTCATATGGATTTCCTAGGCGGCATGCTGGGCGAGCGCACGGCGGAGCCTGTCGCCGTCGCCTGTTGCCATTGCCGTTGCCGTGCCGGCCGAGCAGCAGGCTCCTAACCGTAGGCTAGCCATGAGCATCACAGCTCGACCCGATCGAGCGCGATCGGAACAGGCTCGTGGCGTCGCCGCGCACGGCCCAAGCTCGGCGGCGGCCGCTCATGCGTGCGCCACCACTCGTCGCCATGCTTCTCGCCGAGGCCATCGTCAAAGGCGCGGTCAAAAAAGACTTCGCTCGCCCAGCCGATCGAGGGTCGCAGGTTGAGGGTAGCGTGCCCCCAGAGCTCAGGAACAATGAACACCTCACCAGAGCGCTGCTCGCAAACCCATGGCGACGGCGCACGGCCCCGCGCCCGTGTCGAGCGGTTTGCGCGCGTATGCGCCCCGAGGGCGTGAGCGCCGAGGGCGTGCGTGACGTGCGCCTGTGCGTAGCTCGCCTCTTCGGGTGGCCAGAGGTACCAGCGCTTGCGCCCGTGCACGAGCCAATTCCATGCAGCACCGTGCCAGTGGGGCTGTGCGCCCGAGGCTGCTGGGCCGAGATAGAATTGGATTGTTGCCGTGCGCAGCAGCCACTGCGGCTCTTCTAAAAAGGGCGGGCGCGAAAAGTCGGCGAGCAGCCCTTCAGGTGCCTCGGCCGACAAGCTAGCTGTGGGTGGATGGAGCTCGACGTCGCCGTGTGGGGAGAGGGGGGAAGATGGCCCATGGTAAGGCAGTCGGCGCCAAGCGCGCAGCGAGGTGAAGACGCTCTGTCGCTCGTCGCTCGCGCCGCCCAGCGCACTACCATCCTCGCCCACCGTACTGCGGGCTTGTCCACTGGCTGAGAGCGCGGCGGCGAGCTGTGCGAGGCTCGACGAATTGTCCTTCGGGACGCGGTAGAGGGCGGCGGTGGCGTGGGCGTACGGGAAGACTTCCTGCCGCACGACGCGCGCGCCGTGTGTGCCCACAAAGGCGTCACGGCGCCAGCGCGCGTGCAATGCCGCCTCGGCGAGCGCCTCGCTCACGATGAGTGGCATCCCGATGCCAAGGTACTCAAGGAGCAATGAGGACGCATCGATCGTTGGGAGGCGCATCATGCCACACATGCATTCGTGAGCACTTGCGCCCTCGGCCTTGGCCTGAGCCTCGCCGCCATCGTTGCCGTCCTCCTCCTCGTCGTCGTCGCCGCCACCACCTCCTTCACTCATCGCGTCAGCTATGCCAGGGTCCTCTACGCCAGAGGTGACGCTGTGCACGCCGCCCTCGCCCAAGCCGCCCAAGCCCCAGCCGTCCAAGCCCCAGCCGCCATTGCCCCAGCCGCCATTGCCCACGCACGCCGGAGGCGCCGCGCGCGGCACCGAGGCGAGCTGGAGCGCGCGGCGGCGGCGGCGGGTACTCGCCGCCTTGCATAGCCGCCGAGCGGCCGCCGAGCGCGTCGTGCCGAGCGCTGCAAGCATGCGGCGGCAGCGGTCCGCAGAGACGCTCACCTCGAGGGCAAGGTCAGCCGGCGTCCGCCCCTGCCGGTCAGGCGCGTGCACGTCGCCACCGCCGGCGGCAAGCACAGCGACGGCTTTAACAGAGCCGTGGGCCACGCCCACGTGCAGCGGCGTAAGCCCAACCGCGTTGCGTGCCGAGTGCGAGTGCGGGTGCAGCGAAAGCACGTCCTCCACGATCGTGGCACTGCCAAACGCGAGAGCAAAGTGGAGCGGCGTCCAATAGAAACGATTAAACTCATCGGCTGCCGTGGGTGTGCGTGCCAGGGTTTCCCACAGCTTGTGGTGCGCCGCGCACTGTCCGATCGCACGCGCGACGTCTGCGCGTCGCACAAGGCTCGTCTTGCGGACGCGGTGCAGAAGCTCTTCGACGTTAGGCCGCAGCGAGGCCCGGCAGCTCTCGTATAACAGACTTGCATCGCCAGGGTTGGCAGCACCGGTCATTGCGGCCTCGAGCGTCCACCGCGCGAGCGCCACGCCCCACTCCTCTAGGCAGGTGGCTGCGCGTAGGAGCCTCCTTGCACCTTCAGCTGCCTCTGCTCGCTCTCGTGTCATGCCATCGTGGCGGCGCTGAAAGTCAGCAGGCGCGTCCCCACCTATAAGCACCGCCAAAAAGTCGCCGCGGTACAGCGCCGCATCGCGCGAGGGCCCCGCCATGGCTAAGCGCCGTGAATACGAAGGCGAGCGACGCCAAAATTAGCTCGCGCAGCGCCGAAACTCACGAAGTTACTATTTCTCAACACCGCACCTCAAAGCACCCCGCGCGTGTTACCGAGCGCACGCCCTTGTACGGCTGCGCCTCTTCGTTCTCGAGGCGGAGCGAGGCGACCTTGAGGCCAGAGGCTGAGTACATGGCCACCTTGAAAGTGACGAAGAGAGAGAGGGAGAGGTCCTGAGCGGTGCGGCCGGTGGCGCCGAGGTTCACGGTACCGTTGAGCGAGGGTGTGCGGTCCTTGGGCAGCCGCCCAATCTTCCAGATGAGCTCTTTGGCCACGTCGTCGTACACGACGACGCCATGGCTCGCGGTGAGGGATGTGCTCACAGTGCTCGCGGGTAGCGGTATGCGCACGCTCACGTCGTCGATCGGTTTGCCGTCCGTTGGGCGGGCGCCCACGACGATGTTCATATGGCCCACGCCGCCGCTGCCTGCGCGCTCGCCGCCCTCGGCACCGGCGCTGCTCGGCGCGAAGGAGATGCTCGGGTTGACGTATAGAGGGAGCTGGTGTGTGCGTGCGACGTGGTACGAGAAGAGCACGAACTTTCCATCGGGCGGCACGAAGGTCATCACGCGTTCGCGCTCCCAGCGCTCCTTGGCCACGCACGGGTGCATCGCGAGGTCCTCGATGATGTGGGGACTTGTGAACGCGAGTGTGAGCCTAGGCATGCCGGACAGCTGGCACATGCACTGCGCCTCGCCCCACACCTCCGCGCGCTGCAGCACGCCATTCCGCCCATCGACCGTCGCGTCGAGGCGCTCGTTGAGGTCGATGTAGATTTCGTTGGCCGCGTAGCGCACGCCCGAGCGCCGCCACGGCGCGATGCTCGTCGTCGACTCGGGAAGGGCGCCGCGCACCTGCGATGCACCTGTCACGGAGGCCACCATCTGCTCCATCTTGCCGGGCTGCATCACGAGCTCCTGCAGCACGTTGGGCTCCGTGTGCAGCGGTGCGCCATTGTCGATCACCTCGTCCAGAAGCTGGTACACCGTCACGAAATTGGCGCGCATCGCCTGCTCGTTCAGCTCCCGCAGGTAGAGCTCGAGAAGGTCACCCACTCGGTGCAGCAGCTCAAGGACGACGAGCGCGGGCACATCGCGGCCGACGGCACCGACGATGAGCAGCGGGCCGCGGGCCGCGTGCATCATGATCAGACGGCCGACGGGCTGCGCCGGCGGAGCGTTGGCGAGCCCGCCCTCTTGTTGAAGCGCTGCCCAAAACTCCTCGACTGCGCGGCGCGGCACCACCTCACGCCAATGCTTCTCAAAGACAATGTGACCGGTCGTGCCGAGCACAAAGAGGGAGTTCAGCATGCAAACTGTCGGTGTCGCTACCCGACGCGCGTGGCCGCCAAGAGGCGCAGGTTCGTACTCTGTGTCGCACTCGAGGCGCAGAAAGGCAAGACTTCTTCCAAAAGCGGCAAGAGCCCACGACAACGTGCAAGAAAGAAACGGGCTTTGGAGACGCTTATTTGGCTACTGCTGCTTTTAGGGTCAGCAGGAAAAAGTTCGTCTCACGACCGTTACGGACCAGCCGCCGCGCACTTCTCACCTTCGGTACACCCCGCGCCACTCGGCGGCGAAAACCAAAAGGGTAAAGGCCAGCCTGCTGATGTGAACCGGCGACGCCTGCTGCTGCCTGCTGCCCGCACGAGCCGCCCAGCGCCCACAGGAGGCCGCGTGTGCCTCTGTAGCCTCATAGCTCAGACACACGCGCACGGGACGGAGACCTAAGTTGAATCGCCGAGAGCCAAACCGCTCTTTTATGATGCCCCGCTCGCCGTCAACATAGCCTGAGGACTGGCGTTTTCCGTGATGCTGTGAGCGAGCGGCGCATTCACTTCTTGGCTGCGGGAGCCTCGGGCGCGTCGCCCTCGGCAGGTCGCTTGCCAAGCGAGCCTTCGGTGCCGCTCAGCACCTTGACACCGCCTTTGGGGCGGTTCTTGATCCATGCCTGGACCTCGGGCGGCGCCTTTGGCGGTACGATGGGCACCGACAAGGAGCTTGCGGCGCTGCTGCCCTTACCACCGCCGCCAACCTTTTGCTTGCCTTTGACCGCTTTGTTGGCACCGCCGCTCGGCGCATGCTTTGCCTCCTCCTGCGAAAGCGCATCCAACTCCGCCTTCTTGGCGATGAGCTCAGGGGTGAGGGGCATTCCCTTGCGCTCGTAGAAGCGCAGCTTCACCTCGAGCTTATCGTTGGTAATGATTTTGCCGCCCGGGTGTGCCAGGCGTGGCACGAAGGCGGGGTTGTTGGGCGGTGCGCCCGTGATCACCTCTTCAACAGTCCCGTCCAGCCGCTTCACCGCCGTCTTTTTCAGATTAGGACCAGCGTCGCTGCTGCTGCTGGCGGCCCAAGGTCGTTCGTCATGGGACACGGACCCGAGCTTGACGATCTTGGCGCCCGACGCCATCGACTTCGCGGCGCCTTCGCACGAGAAAAAACGCGCGCCGAGTCAAGCGCGAATCCTCTGTGTGTACCGGTAAAAAGACACCGGGGGGAGCTGTGTGTACCGGTACGTGGAGTTTTTTGGAGTAGAATACGGTGCTCTGATACTCGATGCTGCGAATGTTGGTCTGATTTGTTCTCTAATTCCTCTCTTCAACCGCCTGCACCGTCGCCGGGCGCACCAAAGTTACATAGGATTCCAGGCTGCTGCAAGCATGTATGGAATGCGGTGCCTGGTAGTCACCATAGTTAGCCGTTGGCGGCCGGGCGGGCGGCGACAGGTAGCCCTGCGGCTGCGACCGCAGCTGCGGCTGTGGCTGCAGCAGCGGCAGCGGCAGCGGCAACGGCTGCTCGCCACCACACCCTGTGGCCGAGCTCGTTACCCTTGCATCCGGGCCGCCGCTCGCCCTCGAGTCGCCCCGTGTGCTCCAGTACTCATGCCGCCGGCGGTAGTGGAGCACGCCCTGCTCGTCCAGATAGCCCACGCCTGATGGCCCATGCGACAGGGGAGCCTGCGACGGGACTGCAAGCGTCACGCTCGGCAGAAGGCTCGACGCGCGCGAATCAACGGCCTCGGCCGTGTGTGGCTGCGGTACCGTACGGCGCGCAGCCAATGCTTGAACACGGGGCGACACAGGTGCGCGCTCAACACGGGGTGAAGCTGGCATGCCGTTGCTGCCGCTGATGCCCTCATGGTCGCTGCTGCCGGGTGACGTGGCTTTAGTGCCGCTCACCAACCGGCGCTCGAGGCGCTTCCATCGCATCTGGCCGCCCTCAACGCGTCGCTCCCAGTCCATGAGCTGGCCTGCCGGTGACCGTGCGGGTGAGAAGCTGAACTTTGTCTGCACTGAGCCTCGAGGAGAAGGAAGGTGATTGAACACCACATGACACACGCGAGGTGCAGACATGTGAGGCGATTCAGATGTACCATCCGCTCGCGCCATCGCGGCGAGTGTGCCCTTCCGTGCGGTCATCTCGCGCCGCACGCGGAGGCACGAATGCAATGGCAATGTACGAATGCACAATGGCCATTGTGCACGAAGACTGAACGATGACGAGCTGACTAAACCGTACTGTAACGAGTGTGTGAGTGAGTGAGTGAGTGAGTGAGTGAGTGAGTGAGTGAGTGAGTGAGTGAGTGAGTGAGTGAGAAACAGCAAACACAAGCTTACTTGCCGGTAACAAGTGTGGAATCCGTGCACCTTTTTTGTCGGTTGTCGGCTCGGTAATTGAGATTCGTCGGTACATATTAACATGTACCCGGTACCCCCCAATACAATTGTAGTAGTAAAAATCATTTCACCAGACCGTCTTTGAACGTGGCCGGGGCGAACCAGATCTCGCGGCGACGGTGAACGCAGACTGACGTTCAGATTCTAAACAATAATCAGCATGTTCGCGAGGTGTTCTTGTCACTCGTGCCTACCAATCCTCGGTTGATCCCTTGTTGATCACCTGGAAGAGCGTCTGCTCGAGCGGTAGCACCTCCTTGATCAGCCACACACCCTCCAGCGGCGGCTTTCTCTGCTGCTCGAGGCCGAAGAGGAGCGTGCGACTTTGAACCTCGCGAACCTTGGTCGCTGCTTCGCGACTTGCAGCGAGGCCGGACATGGGCTCCTGCGCATCAAACGTGTCAGGCTGGCCGGCCACTTCGTCATCGTCGTCCTCGGCATCGACGAGCGCCTGCAGGATCTTGTCGCCGCTCCCGAGCGGGATGCGCTTCGCAGCGATGCCGACGCTCGAGCTTGCCTCGGAGCGTGTGCAGCGCTGCGAGTCCAGGTACCTGCTGAGCGAGGACTCCAAGCGAACCTTGACCGTCGCGAGCCCACCGCGTGTCATGGTCGGTGGTACCTCGCTCGTCTCAACGATCGAGAAGTAGTCGCAGCCAACCAGCGCAAACACCGGGTCGCAAGCGTTATCCAAGAAGAACTCCAAGCTCACGCCGTCCAGACGGCCGTTGCGTGGCGGCGGCGGCGCCATGTAGGTGCGGCCCTGCGGCGTCATGAAACGGTAGAGGCGAGCGAAACCAACGTTGTCACCTTGTCCGATCCTGTCGTTGTCTTGCAGGCCTCTGCAGACCGCATCTACCAGGTCCTTTGGCCCCATGGTCAGCATCTCGTCCTCCTTTGAAAGCATGAAGGCGAGACGCTCGCTGCTGATTGGTAAAACGTGCGTGCTGCCTAAGCGCGGTACAAAGGCGCACTGGCAGATGGTCGCGAGCATCATCATATCGAAGAGCGAGCGCGACGAAACCCTCCATCATCAACATCGGCGATTAATCGACGCGTCGTCGCCGATTTCTCAAGGTCTGGTAATTACGGTAAAGAGGATCGGTTGTGCCCCAATCTTTTGTGGCCACGTTGGCGCGGGGCGCGCGGCGCGCGCCGCTGTGAACGCTCGCCCGCGTGTGTTGAGGGTTGGAAAGGCAACGGCTTTGGCGCCGGTGTGGCTTCTTGCCCATCTTGCGGGGCGCGATGCCGACAGGCCAGGAGCTGCAGCACATGCTCTCGAAAAAGGTGGCGCAGCTGACCAAGGTCATCTTCCACCTGAACACCCGCAACGAGGACCAGGAGACCCGGCTCCAAAACATGCAGGCAGCCTACGAGGCCGAGATTGATTCGATCGTGGCGGACGCTGCGGGCAAGCTGTCGGAAAGCAAGGCGGCGCTCGAAAAAGCGTCGAGCGCGGGGCGCGAAGCGTTCGAGAAGCGCGTCAGCGTGATCGCCGCCAAGTTCGAGGCTGAGAAGCAATCGGCCCTTGCCGAGTTCAAGGAGGCCCGCACGAAGATGCAGGCTGCTGCGGAAGCGCGGATTGACGCGGCGACGCAGCAGCTCGATGAGATCCGCAAGGGTTTCGCGCGCCGGCTCGCCGAGCTTGACACTCTGCTCGCCGAGGCGGGCGTCGCCCGTGATAAGGCAGCCTCCGAGCTGAAGCAGGTGCTGCAGGTGCAGAACGCACGCTACTCGTCGATGCTTGCCGAGCAGCTAGGCGAGCAGGACGCGCTGCGCCAGCGGCTGGGGGCAGCCGAGCAGGCGGCCGAGCAGGCGGCGACCACTGCAGCCAAGCGCCTCGCTGCCCTTGGAGAGCAGCGTGCCGCAGAGGCTGCCGAGGCCGCGGCGGCCGCCGAGCGCGCGGCAGCCTCGCGCCAGCAAGCCTTCGACGAGTGGATGATTGAGCGGCGGCGACTGGAGGCGGAGTTGAACCGGGCGCTCGAAGGGATTGCGGCGGAGGCGCGCGCGGCGGAGGCGCAGCGCGCTGCGCGCGAGTCGCTCGAGCAGCAGCAGCGGCTGTCAGCGAGCGAGGCCAGCAGCGCGATGGCTGCGGCCGCGCTGGAGGCCGAGGAGCAGCGCAAGGCGCTGCAGCGGGCGCTCGACGAGCGCGCGGCGGCGGCGGCGGCACTGCGCACGGAGCTCGAGGCGCGCGTCAGCGAGCACGAGGCCGCCGCCGCCACCGCCACCGCCGAGCGCAGACGGCAGGCGAGCGCACTCGAAGTGGCAGAGGGCGCGCTTCGGGCGTTGCAGGCGAAGGCGGAGGGCGAGGTGAATGAGCTCCGCCGCCAGTTGGAAGAGGTGAAGCGCACGCTCGCGGAGAGTGGCAAATCATCGTCGAAGCAGCTGTTGCAGGCGGGCGTCGTCGCCGATCGTGAGAAGCGGCGTGCCGACGCGGCCGAGGCTGCCCTTGCCGAAGCGAAGTGCGCCGCAAGCGCCGCGGCGGCGAGGGCGGCGGAGCAGGTGGAGCGCCTTTCAGTTGAGCTCGAGGCGGCTAAGGCGGCGGCGGCGAATGGACTCAAGGCCGAGGGGGACAAGGTGGCGGACCTGCTGCAGCAGCTCGCCACCGCGAACGCCGAAGGCGCCGCGGCCTTGCAGGCGGCTGAGAAGGCGGCCAAGGCGAGCGCGGCTGAGAGCGAGCGCGCGGCCGCCGCCCGACTCGCACAGAAGCAGGCGGACTGGCGGCAGCAGATGGCGGAGGCGTTGGCGGCGGCGGAGGCGAAGCTTCAAGCGGCGCAGAGCGAGGCGGGCTTCTCTCTCAGCCAGGTCGCCAACGATGTCGCCGAGCTCCAGCGTCGCCTTGACGCCGAGACCAAGGCGCGCACGCTCGCCGACGCGCGCGCGAAGGCGCTGCGGGAAGAGCTTGAAGGCAAGGGGCACGAGGTGACCGGCGCGTCGAAGCGGGCGCGCGAGCTCGAGGCGGAGCTCGAGGCGATCCAGCAGAAGCTGCGGCTCGCATGGGCCGAGGGCGAGAAGCTCGCCTCGACGCAGGCCGAGCTCAAAGCGACCGTCGTCGCCAAGGAGGCGGCCGAGGCGAAGGCGCTGCACGCGGACAAGAACCTGGCCGAGCTCACGCGACGGCTGGGCGAGGCCGACACGCGCATCCAGAAGCTTGAGAAGGAGCTCGCTGCCGCCAAGAAGGCTGCGGACGACCTTATCGAGCGCGGCAAGCAGTCGGGCGACCAGAAGGTGAAGGCGGACGCGACGATCGCATCGCTCCAGGCGCAGATTGCGGAGCTCAAGCAACGGTCGGGTGCGGATGCATCCGCGCTCGAGCAGCAGCTGAGGCATGCTAAGGAGGCGCATGCGGCCACCTCGGCCTCCCTCACCTCCGCCGAGGCCGAGTGTCGTCGTCTCGTCGAGATGGCGCGCGAGCTGTCCGCGGCCGTCGAGGCCGAGAGAGGCAAGCGTGCGCAGGCCGAGCACCGGCTCCAAGGCCAGCTCGAGCAGCTGAGCGGTGAGGCGGAGCGCGCGAGGGCAGCGGCGGAGGCGGAGGCGGAGCGGCGCGCGCACGAAGCAGCCAGCGCAGAGGCCGCACGCGCCGCTCACGAGCGCTCCCTGGCCCAGGCGGAGGCGGAGCGGCGCGCGGCGCAGCTCGCGATCGAGCAGGCGCGTGCCGAGGGCGCCTCCAAGTGGGAGCTGCTCAAGATGCAGGCAGCCCAGGCGAAGGCGCAGCAGGAGGCGGAGCTCAAGCAGGCGGCATCGCAGCAGCTCGCCAGCCGCGAGGCGGAGCTCATCTCGCAGCACACGCGCGCCCTGCACGATGCGATGGCACGCGCGGCGGACGAGCTGCATGCGGCGCAGGAGGCGAGCGCGGCCGAGCTCGAGGCGGCACGCTCCGAGATCCGCCGGCTCATCTCTCTGCTCGAGGCGGGGAGCGACGAGGCGTCGGCGCTGCGCGAGGCGCTCGCACGCGCGGCCGAGGAGACGGCCGCCGTGCGCAAGGCGGCCGAGCAAGCGCAGGCGGCGCTGCAGCACGAGATGCTCGCGCAGCAGGAGCGGGCTGCCCTCGAGCTCGGGCGTGAGCGGCAGCAGGCCAAGGAGACGCTCGACCAGTTGCTCGCGGAGCAGTTGAACGAGACGCGAGCGATGACGGCCGAGTTCCAGAAGGCGCAGGCGCTGCTGCAGGAGCAGGTTGGCCAGCTGCGCGAGCAACTGCGCGGGCTGCAGGCGCGGCTCGATGCGCGCGAGCCACGCGCCGAGGACCTCGCGACTATCGAACAGCTCCTCCGGCAGCTGCGCGAGAAGGACGAGATTGTGCGCCGCACGTACGAAGAGATGAAGTACTTCAAGCTCGAGCTGCAGAACCGCGAGGAGAACTTCAACAAGAACTTTGGCGGCGGGCCGCGAGTGGGCGTCATGATGCCGACCGCCTCCAAGGGCAGCGGCGCCGCCGACAAGCTGCGCTCGGGCGTGGCCCAGGCGGCTGCGATGAACATGGGCGTGAACGCGTTCGCTGGCGGCCTCGGTGGCGGCCTCGGCGGCGGCGGCCTCGGCGGCGGCCTCGGCGGCGGGCTCGGCGGCGGCGGCCTGGGCGGCGGCGCCCCGCCTGGTGTCCTGGCAGCGCCTGTGGCAGGCCGACGACGCGGCCAGCGCGGCCCCGTTGCTGCGGACGCTCCGACGCCGCCGCCTCCCGAGACCATCTCCGCCGATTCGATCGACATTTTGCCGCGTCCCCCCGACACTCCCTCGGCGCGCCAGGGCTGGGAGGAGAACAAGACCCAGGGCCCTGGCGGGCCCAAACGCGAGTCACGCGAGCGGCGGCCAATCGCGAGCGCCGGCTCGCAACTCGGACTGTGAGCCAACAGTCGCTGAAAAGTCGCGGTCGTGTCGATTTCGTAGAATGATTATAGGGGGGGCGTATGTTCGGTTTTTGTCGACGCCTCGGCCCTCGGAGGAGGACGCCGGACGTCCCACGCAGCCACACTCCGGACTCCGCTCTCCGGTCCGCTCAGTCACTCTGCACTCGCGGATCGAAACCCGACCGAACATGGTCATGGAACAATCTTCGACTTTGGCACGTGATTGTCGATTGACAAACCGACATACATGGTTAGAGGTTACAGCACACTCCAGCCACTGAGTTCTTTGGCTCACATGCTCGCCCGTTGCTCGCCCGGCCGGCGCGGCCTGACTGGGCCGCTCTCAGGTCCCTCTGTGGGAACTGCCTCAGCCCCCACTGACGCATTCCCGTCACTACCATAGGCACACGATTTCATGACTCGGTGCTCGGGCGGAGAGCTGTTCAAGTGCCCATAACCACCCCGCACGCGGCCGCCCCTCGGCATGGCGCATGCGCCGTGGGGGGCCGTCAGCGCAGCGTCGGCAGGTGCTCAAGCGTTGCTCACTCGAAGATTTTGAAGGCGAGCGGCAACTCCTTCAGATGCACCTGGAAGAGGTCGCCACCCATATCCATTGCGTCGAACACCTTGAACTTTGTGCCTGGGTAGAGCAGGACCTCCGCCTCGCCCTGGAACGCCGAGTAGCGCTGGAGGTCGACGCCGTGCAAGATCTCGACCAGGAAGACGGTGCGCACGCTGCTGGTGCCGAGGAACCTCGGGTTGGTCAGCGTATGCAGCTGTTTGGTCGTCGACGATAAGGCCCACCACCAGACCTCCTTGTCTTTGGGGTACTTGTCGCGCATGACGACACCCTGGACACCGCGCCAGACGGAGCCCGTGTATTTAGGCAGCTTGCTGCGCGCTGTCAGCATCAGCTGCAGGTACGGGAAGAAGGGCCAGAGGGCGGAGCGGTGGCGTGTGCGCAGCAGCCGGTTGATCCTCGGGTAGAAATCGCTCTCTGCCATTTACAACCACAGCGCGCCCGCCTCGTCCGCGTCGAGGCCGTGCGGATCGGCCTTGGCAAGCTGCGCCCCCGCCTGACTCGCCATGAAGGCGTGCGCGTCCATGACTTTGACGCGGCTCGCCGCCACCGCGTCCATCAGCGACAAGGGCTTGCACTTAATCACCCCCGTGATCGGGCCCATGAGCTCGAGCGGCTCGTCGGCTACGTCGGCGATTCGTGCCTGCTGGGCCACACTCTCCGCCACCGCGAAATGCGATGCTGGGCATGCCCGATGTAGCCGCGCCCCGCACGCCACACAGCGCGCACACACAGGTCCCAGCCGCAGCAGACCGTCAATCGGGCTACAGGTACAGCTGGACAGCTGTACCGCTACACAGATGCAGACCCTCCGTCAGCACCACGGCGCGAGCGGCAGGTCGAGCGGCGGCCGCAGGTTGTCGCTGGCGACGTTGACGTCGATGTAGTGCGGCCGCATGGTGTACGCGTTGACGCTAGGCTGTGGACTCCACTCGAAGGCGCGCACGGTGAAGGCTGAGTACGGCGCGAAGAGGAACTCGTCCTCGCCGTGCACGGTGCCATCAGTGCGGTCGATGAAGTTGACGTGGATGCAGCGGCGGTTCGGGGGGAGCGCGCCATCGAGGTGGAAGCGCCAGAGCACCTGTGGGGAGAGGGAGGGGGGCGCCGTGGTGAGCACTTGCATGCTCGATCTAGGTGGAAGCGCCATCAAAGTGGAAGCGCCAGCGCACCGGCTCCTGAAAAGGCGGCGACTGCGAGGCGGTCGCCGGCGGTAGCCGCATCAGGAAGGTTTGGATCGAGACATCCTGCTCCACGCTCGTCGCGATGAACATGGGGGCGCGGTACTCCTTGCCTACGGCGAAGAAGCTCTGGAAGCAGCGTGGCATTGCGCCGCCGCGGTACAGGACGTGCTCGCTCGGCCACGGGACGGGGATGCCGCCCGCGCGGCGCGTGACGCAAAAGGTGTTGATGGCGTGGGTGCAGGTGACTGCGTGGCCGATGGTGTCCGCGCCGTCTTCGCGTAACGCCTGGTTGAGCAGCGAGCAGAACTCGCGCCCGCGCAGCGTCGCCGCCGACGTCCACAGCCGCACAGCGATGTACATGAGCTGATCGGGTCGGAGGATCTCATCGGCGCCGCCCTCGCCGGCCTGCATGGCCGCCCTGAGGGCGTTGGTGCGCAGCGTCTCGAAGAATCTGTCGGCATCGGAGCGGTCGATGCCCGCGTGCTGGGCGTGCGCGCGGATGAGGCTGTGCAAGGCCGCCTCGAGCTGGTAACTGCGGGGGGATGCCGAAGACAAGCGCACGGGCAAGCGCACGGGCGCACGCAACGCACGAGCAGACACACGTGCGCACGAATAAGTTAAATAGCGCCACGCTCATAAATAGGAGCAGGCCCTCATCCTAATTTGGGAGCATAGGCACACGGCGCCGCAATCACAAGCGCAGGTGAGCGCAGGCAAGGAAGCGCAGCGGCTACTAGCTGCTGACTATGCGGCTGTACCGTGCGGCTCTGCGCTCGGGCAATCGGTGGCAATCGCTGGTCATCTGTGCATACAGCTGATCGGGTCTGCTCTCAGGCTGGTTGTAGATCTCCATGAAGCAGGACGTTGCCAGTGACCTCGTGACAGCTGGGTCCACGATTTGAATTGTAGGGGGGCTAGCTCCCCCAGAACCTCGCCACAGACCCTTGAGACGGCGGTGCATGGAAACCAGAACGAGGACAAAGAAGATGATCACGCCGAAGATGACGCCCATAATGATGCCCGTTGAGCCGCTCGTCTCCACTGCCGATGCACCGGTCGACATGAATAGAGGTGACACGGGTGGAGGTGGCGATGGTGAAGGCGGTGGTGGCGGTGGGACGTCCGCGATGGTGGGCAGCGTCACGACCGCGAGCACGACGATCGAGATGCCGGTGACGCTCGCGAGCATGGCGGTCGCGCTGCTCGGGCTGCTTGTCGCCCTGGCCATCGCCGACTGCACCGAGGCCGCCATCACTGCGTACGTCTCGATTCTCACGTCGGCGATGATGCTGCCCGGCGATATCGTCAACTCCACCGCCGATGGGTCGACGCCCGCCTGCGCCGCGAATGCGCTCTGCATCTGGGCTTGCACGCTCGGGATGAACGAGGAGACGTCGCCGCCGAGCTCGAGGCGGAATCCGACGATACTCATAACCGGTGGCGAGGGTGGAGGCGAGGGCTGCGGCGAGGGCGGCGGCGACAGCGGCGGTGAGGGCGGCGGCGGCGACGGCGGCGGCGAGGGCGGCAGCGGCGAGGGCGGTGGCGGCGAAGGCGGCGGTGGCGAAGGTGGCGGCGGCGAAGGCGGCGGTGCTGTGGGCGAGGGTGAGGGCGGCGGCGGCGAGCGCGGCGGAGATG
>Ga0210247_101579_pt1 | contig 17570 bp, 5 predicted proteins | sample ChrtobMetP3_16mM_FD_155449 | JGI IMG/M metagenome (GOLD analysis project Ga0210247, IMG submission 155449) | Chrysochromulina tobin associated microbial communities from unialgal haptophyte culture, Seattle, Washington, United States - P3_16mM | ecosystem: Host-associated > Algae > Haptophytes >... | reverse complement strand
CTCGCATCAGGGTTGGCGACGTTAGGCGACGCTGCTCGGGAGGCACTGTGGCGGGCTGGTCAGTCCGAGTGGCAGGCTCGTCTGCTATTGTCCGAGATGGCGACGGCGGACGTGGAGGTAGCGGCCTTGTGTCTCGCGGTGCGCGAGGCGCTGGCAAGGGCATCGGTGAGCGAAGAGCACGAGCGGCAGTTGGCAGCACAGCTGGTACAGGCTGAGGCTGAGAGGGAGACACTTCTCGAATCTGCAATGGCGTCGTCGAACACGGCCGCTGCGAGCGCGGCAGCTCAGTCCGACGCGTCGGCCGCGGCCGCCGCTGCAACGGAGCGCGCTCTTTCGGCAGAGGCGGAAGCGGCGGCGGCGGCCTCCCGCGCGTCGTCGGCCGAGGAGCGCAAGGCGGCGGCCGAAGCGGCAGCAGCGGCCGCCATCGGTTCTGCATCGGAGCGCGCGCTCTCGGCAGAGGCGGAAGCGGCGGCGGCGGCTTCCCGCGCGTCAGCGGCCGAGGAGCGCAAGACGGCGGCCGAAGCGGCAGCAGCGGCCGCCATCGCTTCTGCAACGGAGCGCGCGCTCTCGGCAGAGGCGGAAGCGGCGGCGGCGGCCTCCCGCGCGTCGTCGGCCGAGGAGCGCAAGGCGGCGGCCGAAGCGGCAGCAGCGGCCGCCGTCGCTCGGGTGGCGGAGGCACAGGCGGCGCTCGAGGTGGTACGTGCCGAGGCTGCTGAGGCTGCGGCTTCGGCGACTTCGGCGGCCGCAGCCGCTGCAGAGCAGCAGACGTCGAGTGCTCGGGAGGTGAAGAGGTTGCTCGAGGAGCTGCGCCAGGCAACGCAGGCAGCTGCCGAGGCGCGGGACGGGTTGTTCATGAGCGAGGAGGCTGGTAAACGCGAGATCGTGCGCTTGCAAGAAGAGCTTCATGTTGTGAAGCTTACTGCCGTGGAGGCGCAAGATAGGCTTCGAGTTCAAGCCTCGAGTGCTCGGGAGGCGGAGAGGCTGCTCGAGGAGTTGCTAGTTGCGAAACGAGCAGCAGCTGCTGCCCGCGAGGACGCCGTTGCGGCACAATTTGAGGCGGCTAGAGCAGAGGAGCATGCGGCAGCTTTGGCGTCCGCATCTCAAGCAGCGGTCGATGAAATTCAGGTCCGTCTCGAAGGGGCGCGCTCCGACGCCGCAGTAGCCCGAGCTGACGCCGACCAAGCGCGTACCGAGTTGAGCGAGGCCGAGGCGCGGCTTATTGCGGAGACAGCGGCGTGTCGCCAAGCAATCGACAGCGCCGAGGCCGCTTGCAGCAATGAGGTGGTGGCCGTACGCGCGGAGCTCGCCGTGCGCGAAGAGGCTTTGCAGGCGATCGCCGCAGACGCGGTGGCGGAGGCGAAGTCAGCGGCTCTTCGGACCACAGAGGCGGAGGCGAGGGCCGCTGCAGCGGAGGAGGCGTTGGCCGCTGCGCAGTCAGCAGCAGGCGCAGCGCACGCCGAGGCGGCCGCAGCAAAGGCGGAGCTCGCATCAGGGTTGGCGACGTTAGGCGACGCTGCTCGGGAGGCACTGTGGCGGGCTGGTCAGTCCGAGTGGCAGGCTCGTCTGCTATTGTCCGAGATGGCGACGGCGGACGTGGAGGTAGCGGCCTCGTGTCTCGCGGTGCGCAAGGCGCTGGAAAGGGCATCGATGAGCGAAGAGCACGAGCGGCAGTTCGCAGCACAGCTGGTACAGGCTGAGGCCGAGAGGGAGACACTTCTCGAATCTGCAATGGCGTCGTCGAACGCGGCCGCTGCGAGCGCGGCAGCTCAGTCCGACGCGTCGGCCGCGGCCGCCGCTGCAACGGAGCGCGCGCTCTCGGCAGAGGCGGAAGCGGCGGCGGCGGCTGCCCGCGCGTCGTCGGCCGAGGAGCGCAAGGCGGCGGCCGAAGCGGCAGCAGCGGCCGCCATCGCTTCTGCAACGGAGCGCGCGCTCTCGGCAGAGGCGGAAGCGGCGGCGGCGGCTGCCCGCGCGTCGTCGGCCGAGGAGCGCAAGGCGGCGGCCGAAGCGGCAGCAGCGGCCGCCATCGCTTCTGCAACGGAGCGCGCGCTCTCGGCAGAGGCGGAAGCGGCGGCGGCGGCTGCCCGCGCGTCGTCGGCCGAGGAGCGCAAGGCGGCGGCCGAAGCGGCAGCAGCGGCCGCCATCGCTTCTGCAACGGAGCGCGCGCTCTCGGCAGAGGCGGAAGCGGCGGCGGCGGCTTCCCGCGCGTCAGCGGCCGAGGAGCGCAAGGCGGCGGCCGAAGCGGCAGCAGCGGCCGCCGTCGCTCGGGTGGCGGAGGCGCAGGCGGCGCTCGAGGTGGTACGTGCCGAGGCTGCTGAGGCTGCGGCTTCGGCGACTTCGGCGGCCGCAGCCGCTGCGGAGCAGCAGGCGTTGAGTGCTCGGGAGGCAGACAGGTTGCTCGAGGAGCTGCGCCAGGCAACGCGGGCAGCTGCGGAGGCGCGGGACGGGTTGTTCATGAGCGAGGAGGCTGGTAAACGCGAGATCGGGCGCTTGCAAGATGAGCTGCGTGCCGCGGAGAAGGCTGTCTTGGATGCTCGGACCGCTTTCGCAGTGGATGCCGCTGCTGCTGTCGCGACGTTTGAATCAGCTCTGTCGCAAGTGCGCGAGGCATCTGAAGCTGCAGCGGCTGATGCCCTAGATGCGCGGCGTGAGCTCGCGGTCGCGGCGATTGCGGCGGTGGCAGCTTCGGAGGCGTCAGCACGTGACGTCGCGTTGGCTCGTGATGAGGCGAGGGATTATTGTATGCGCGCAGCGGAAGCTCGGGCCGAGGCCGAGGCTGCGCATGCGGAACGTGAGAGTGCGATGCTCTCGACTGTGCAGGCGGCTTTGGAGGCAGAACGTGCTCGAGCTGAAGCCAAGGAGGCCTTCGACGAGCGTGCTTCGGCCATTGAGGTTGCTAAGCAAGCTTCGGCCGCTGCGGACGCGGCACGAGCCGAGGCCGCGGCGGCGCGCAAGGAGTGTGTCTTTGCTGTCAGCTCTGCTGAGCAAGCAGTTGCTGCCGCGCAGCGACAAGTCGAGCGGCTTCAGTTCGAATTACAGGTGGCAACTACGGGGTCGGAAGAGCTCGTTGCGGCACTTCGTCTGCGTGCCGAGCGCGCCGAGAGCGATCTCAAGAAGACCCAAGCCGCCTCCGAAGCCTCTCAGCGCGCAGCGAGTGAGGAGGCGGAGGCGGTTCGTCGCGAGCTGATGAGCGCTCGCGAGGCTGCTTCCAGTGCCGCCGTAGCCGAGGGCCGCGTACTGCAGCAGCTTCAGCTCGCCGAGCAGCAGGCGCTCGTGGCCAACGTTGCCGCGAGCGAGGCGGCAATCGCTGCGGCGAGTGAGCTGGATGCGCTCCATCATGAGCTCAGTACAGCGCGCCATGAGCTCGAGGACGCTCGCGCCGCTGCTATCCAGGCATCCCAGAAGGCCGACGAGGGCATGGCAGCCTCCAGACGCGAGACGGATGCCGCCAGGCAGGCGGCGGACGATTCCCATGAGGCCCTGCGTGTCGCCCAGGCGGACGCAGCCGCCGCGCGGGACGCTGTGAGGGAGGCACGGCAGGATCGCGACGCAGCCTTGGAAGAGGCGGAGATGGCGCGAGCGGCCACGGAGATGGCCCGGCAGGAAGCGGCCGACGCACTCCGGGCGGCCAATACGGCACGAGCTGCCGCAGATGCAGCCAGGGAGGAGGCGCAGGAAGCGAGGCAGGAGAAAGCGGCTGCGTACGCTGCCGCAAGGGCGGAGGTGGCAGCCTCGGTCTTGCAGACTCAGGAGCAGCGTTGGGCTGCAGAGGCTGAAGCACAATCTGCCATGGCGGCAGCGGCGACGGCTGCTGAGCGCGAGGCCGCAGCGATGAACAAGATGGTGGAAGCGATGTCCGAGGCGCAGGTGGCTCGGGCGGAGACGGCCACTGCTCGCGCTTTGGCTAGCGCTGCGTTGGCAGAGGCAGATGCGATCGTGAAGGTGGCCATGGCAGAGATGAGAGATGCTGACGAAAACGTGCGCGCATTGCGCGATGAGGCCAAGGATGCAAATGACATGGCTGCTCGCACCAAAGCGTGGGCCGACGAGGCGTTACAAGAGGTTCGGCGGGAAGCGCAGGAGGGGCGAGCAAGAGCAGAAGAAGCTGCAGAAAAGCTCGATAGCGCCCGTCGCGAAGCGGACACGGCGCGGGAGCAGGCGAGCGAAGCCCGGACGTCAGCGGCTCTTCGGACCACAGAGGCGGAGGCGAGGGCCGCTGCAGCGGAGGAGGCGTTGGCCGCTGCGCAGTCAGCAGCAGGCGCAGCGCACGCCGAGGCGGCCGCAGCAAAGGCGGAGCTCGCATCAGGGTTGGCGATGTTAGGCGACGCTGCTCGGGAGGCTCTGTGGCGGGCTGGTCAGTCCGAGTGGCAGGCTCGTCTGCTATTGTCCGAGATGGCGACGGCGGACGTGGAGGTTGCGGCCTCGTGTCTCGCGGTGCGCGAGGCGCTGGCAAGGGCATCGATGAGCGAAGAGCACGAGCGGCAGTTCGCAGCACAGCTGGTACAGGCTGAGGCTGAGAGGGAGATACTTCGTGAGGGTTCGTTGATGTCCTCGAACGCGGCCGCTGCGAGCGCGGCAGCACAGTCCGACGCGTCGGCCGCCGCCGCCGCTGCAACGGAGCGCGCTCTTTCGGCAGAGGCGGAAGCGGCGGCGGCGGCCTCCCGCGCGTCGTCGGCCGAGGAGCGCAAGGCGGCGGCAGAGGCGGCAGCAGCGGCCGCCATCGCTTCTGCAACGGAGCGCGCGCTCTCGGCAGAGGCGGAAGCGGCGGCGGCGGCTTCCCGCGCGTCAGCGGCCGAGGAGCGCAAGGCGGCGGCCGAAGCGGCAGCAGCGGCCGCCGTCGCTCGGGTGGCGGAGGCGCAGGCGGCGCTCGAGGTGGTACGTGCCGAGGCTGCTGAGGCTGCGGCTTCGGCGACTTCGGCGGCCGCAGCCGCTGCGGAGCAGCAGGCGTTGAGTGCTCGGGAGGCAGACAGGTTGCTCGAGGAGCTGCGCCAGGCAACGCGGGCAGCTGCGGAGGCGCGGGACGGGTTGTTCATGAGCGAGGAGGCTGGTAAACGCGAGATCGGGCGCTTGCAATCGGAGCTGCTTGCCGCCGAACGTGACCATCGTCGGGCCAAGGAGACCATCTTGGCGCTTGAGGTTGACATCGACGCCTCGACCGCGAGCCATGCCCTCGACGCTCGCGATGCTTCTGTGCGCGTGGCGGAAGCTCTGCATCGGGCTGAGCGAGCCGAGGCGCAGGTTGCCAATCTCGAGGCCGAGCTCCGCGCCTCGCAGCTGGAGGTGCTCGGCCAACGGTCGGAGGGGCGCCGCCGCACCAGAGAGCTCACCGGTCGGCTCGAGCATTGCGAAGACCAGCAGGCGACCGAGTTGAGCTCTCTCCGCCGAACGGTGGGCCAGCTGCAGCTACAGCTCTATGAGTCGCAGCAGCGCACGGCTGAGGCGAGCGCGGCCCGCACAGAGGCCCAGCGCTTGCTTCAGCTCTCGAGACAGTCGGCCGAGGCCGCCGAGGCACGGGCAAGGTCTGCGGCCGCCGCGGCAGCCGCAGACGCAGATGCGCTTGTGTCTGCTAGGGAGCGGGCGCTGGCGGAGGGGCGAGCCCTCGAGGCGCACCACCGCGCCGAATTGGAGCAGGTGGTGCGTGACGCGCACCTCGAGCAGCGCCGGCTGCAACTGCACGCCGAGGCGATGCTCTTCTCGGCGCAGCAAGCGCTCCGTTCCTCCGAGGAGGCAGCCGAGCGGGAACGGTGGCGCCACGCGCATGCCGTCATCGAGGAGCTCGCGCCGGGCACGGAACGGAAAGTGCAGCTCGTCCCAGAGAACGCTCTGCTGTTGACGGCTCATTCACACCCGCCGCACGGCGACGCCGGGGCACGCGAGCTGAGGCAGGCGCTGTACTCGCTCGCAGCGGAGCGCTGGGCCAAGCTGGTGGCGTTGCTCCGTGTTCGGCCACGTACCGTGACCGGCCGAGCGATGGCGACTGACGCTCTGAGCGAAATGGCGCCCAAGCGTGAGCTACGGCGCAGTAGCTCGACGCCACAGCATCACACGCAGTGGATCCCAGTGCTCGATGTCTTCTCTGACGCGCAGCTCAACCAGGCGGAGGGCGTGCTGTTGCGCAACGTGATCAGCTCGCACGTGGCTCCTTACCCTGCGAAGGTTTGCTACACGGGGAAACCGCTTTGAAAGAGGCGCGAGAGCGGGTCTAAAATGCCCCCCTGTCAATCAGAATCATACAAGACCGGGGGAGAAGAACGCACAGCCGAGCCCACTGGAGCCACCAGCACCGCAATGCGCTTCCTGGGGTGGAGACAGTTGATTTATCTGTCCTGAGCGGCGTTCTTTTCACGGGTCGAGACCGCGAGGTCGGGACTCTCTGGCCGCGGGCGTTATAACTAAAACTTTCGTAAACACTTGTCGTGCCGGGCTACCGTCCGACGCGGACGGCCACGGCGCCTTAGATACATGCACCGTCGCGGGGACGCGGCGTTTCCGTCTTGATCTCGTGTACGGGTTCCCGATCGGGTTACACGATTCGATCAATTCATAAAACGTCGAAGAGGAAAAAATAAAAAAACCTGTTCGCAATGCAACGGGCGGGGGCCGCTATGGCCTATGCCGCCACGCGCAGGATGAAGAAGCCCTCGGCGCACCACTCCGGTGGCACGGGCAGCTTCGAGATCATGATGAACTGGAAGTGCCCGAGCGCCTTCTCCGAGAAGAAGGCGGCCTTGTAATCATCGCCATCGTCCTCGTTGATGAGCTGCGTGTAGACCTCCTCCCGCAGTACCTTCTTGGTGAGGATCTTGCCAAAAAGCCCGGGCATGACTGCGTCGAAGGCAGCCTCTATGAGGTTGTGGTCGAGCTCCATCGAGAGCATGTCGAGCACAAGTGGCTTCCCGTAGCGCAGCGCGCCTAGCAGCTTCTTGCGCAGCGACGCTGGCTCGATCTCTGCCGCCCGCGCGTAGCAGCAAAGATTGCAGTCCGAGTACTCAAAGTACGTGATCGCCTTGCCGCCCAGGTCGACAACGAGGATCGTGCGGTCCGAGTCCTTGGTGATCGAGTCGACGGCGTCAGCCAGCCGTTGAAGCGCGATCTGAAGAAAGTAGCCCGCCTCGCCAATGTCACGATCCTCGGGGTCGGGTGGCGGCGGCTGCCACTGCTTCGCGTTGCGCTTCTCGCGCTCTGCGAGGAGCTTGTCCGTGTGCGCTACGTCCCAGCCTTGTAGCAACGCCTTGAGCTCGTCCGCGGGCGAAACCGACTCAGGCGCCTCGTGGCTCTCTGACGCGATGCGGGGGTCAGCACCGTGTTCGAGCAGCAGCTTGACGCACTCGCGCTTGTCCATGAAACACGCGCGCCAGAGGGGCGTGCGGTGCTGCGCGTTGACCGCGTTCACGTTTGCGCCGTGCTCGAGCAGGATGCGACAGATCGCTGCCTGGCCACCGCATGCCGCCTCCGAGAGCGCCGTGTGCTTGTGCTCGTCGGGCGCGTCAACCTTGGCGCCTATCAAGTTCGAACCGTCCCCAAACTCGCCAAAGCACTCATCGCACCAGAGTTTGATGGTGCTCCTGATGACGCCTACGTCGCCCTCGTAAGCTGCATCGCGAAAGGCCTTCTGCAGCTTCTTCTCCGCTAGAAGCTTCTCGCGCTTCTTGCGTTCTTTTTCGCGCACGCGCCGCTCCTCTTGGATGATCTCCCACTCGATCTCGCGCCGTTGCTCCTCGCGCTCCTTGTAACGGCGTTCGCGCTCGGCCTGTCGTGAGCGCGATTCGAGTCCGCGACCTGCGCTCAGCGCACGCACAGAGAAGAGGGCAGAACAAGGCGAGGAGAGCCTGGACCCGGGCTGGACGAGGCTGTTGGCCCATGGTCGCCATCTGCACACCTCGCGTTCGTCCTCTTCGCGGTTCAGACGCGCCTCGCGATCCGCCTCCGTCTCGACTAGCACTGCCGTGAGCGACTCTGCCGCCGCGGGCGCCTCCTCCTCCTCTTCGGCTTCCTCTTTCGCCAGCAGACCCACCTTCTTCTTGCCGCCGCCCTTTTTGCCCTTGCCCCCCGCTGCTGATTTGAAGCCTCCACCGGCCTTAGCCTTGCCGCTTGCCTGCTCCTTGAGTGCAAGCGCTGCCTTAACGCCGCTCCCACCCGCTGCCGCCGATGAGTCGTCCTTTGCTTTGCCTCCCTTCTCTGGCGAGAGGGCCAGCACGGCCTTCACGCCGCTGCCTGCAGCGCGGCTACTGCTCGCGGGTTCGCTGTCGCTGCTGCTACTTGCCGCGAGCTCCTGCACGGGCTTGCCCTTTCCAATGCCAAGTGCTGCCTTCTTCTTGGCGTCAAGGATCTTTTGCACCTGCTCTTTCTCGCTCCTCTTGTTCTGGGCAACATCCATCAGAATTGCGCTCTTCTGCGCGAATGTGAGTTTCTCTCCCGTGGCATTCGTGCGCGGGGCGTGGTCTTCCTCGGCTGGAAACTGCGGGTCGTTCATGCTCGCCGGTGGGTTGTGCGGGTTGAGCATTTCAGCCTTTCACGCGCTTGGAACCGCACGCGGTGAGAAATATCCGAAACAGTCAAACAGGTTCAAACTGTTCCTGTGAACCTGACCCCCCCCCTCGAGCAAGACTAGCCCGACGCGTACAGTAGCAACCCTGCCCGCTTGTCGAGGCCCCACCCATCAAGAGGGCCTGCACAGCTCCCTTTCGAGCCCTCCCCGCTCGCGTATACGCGAATATGTCTGAAGCTGGGCTGTTCACTAAGCGCAGCCGCGACGCGACCCACCTGATCCGTGAGCGCCTGGCCGAGGCAAAGCTGGTCCACCTTGACGCCTTCGGACGAGAGGTCCGCCAGGAACATGGAGAGAGGCCGAGGGTAGCTCTCGAGCGAGAGCGCCGACGCGTGCCCATGCGGCGGCTCCTCGACGCGCTCACCGTTCTCACTGTCGAGCACCCGGAAGCACAGCCCGTCGTGCCGCGTACAGAGCACATGTTGAGCGGCCTGCTGCTTGGTCTCGACGCCGAGCAGCAGGTTTTGCCCACCCATCGATGGCACAAGCGATGCGGTGACGGTGACGCTGATCAGCAAACAGCCCGGGTCGGTATGGGCCTGCGCCTGCACGATCTTGCGCACCTCGTGATCAAAATAAGCCATCTCATAGGCGAGCTGATACTCGGGGAAGTGGACAAGCCCGGCCAGCAACGCCGCGATCCCGCACCACGGTAGCCGGTGCGCGCCCAGCTTGTAAGCGGCCGATTGGCGCTCGAGCTGCTCGAGGCTAGGCCGATCCGCCTCGCGCTCGGGGGCGCTGCTTGATGCCGCATGCAACGCCCGAAGCGCCTGCGCCACGCGGAAGTGTGCCTTTTCGTACTCGGGACACGCGACCGCGGCGGCGTCGGCATCCGAGAGCGCCCTGCGTAGCAAGCCCTGCTGCACCTCCGCGTGCATGGTGCGCAGGTGGCGCGGAAGGTTCGTGTGCTTCTTGAGCATCGCTTCGTGTCCCGCGTCGTGCTCGGCCGCCTGGCGCAGCCGCGCTGCCGCCGCATTGGCGAGGCAGATCGCCATGGGCAGATTGGGCTCGCGCGCAACGTCGCGCAGCCCACACGCTCGAAGATGCTGTTCGATCTCGACGCTGTATGAGAGCCTGCGCGGGCAGTCGGGCAGCTGGTTGTGCACCACGGACCACAGGCCATCCCGCTCCTGCGCGAGACGGCGCGCGACGCGGCTCCCACTCTCCTCGAGCACGTCAAAGAAAGTACCCAAGGCCATCGTATGCTCTGTCAGTGCCGCCGCGCGCGAATACCACTCGGCCGCGACCCCACACTCGCCTGCCGCGAGCGCCTCGTTGCCGAGCTCCTTGAGCTTCGCCCAGCGTGGGGTAATCAGCGGCGCAAGGCAATGCGCGAGCGAGAATCGCGACGTCTCGTCTTCCCACGTGCCGCTGTAGCGGGGCGACTTGCGTTGCGCGCGTTTTCGCACCTCTGCAGGCGCGGCGGCGAGGGCCACCTCGCTCAGCTCGCACCGCCAGGCGTACCGCTGGCCCATGCCGAGGCCCTGCGCTACCTGCGCCCAGTGTGCGCTCATGCACTGTCGAGCTGTGCGCCGGCCGCTCTGCACGGCGCGACGCTGCCCCTCGAGCTGCAGCTCGCTCACGACACCCAGCTGCCGAGCCACCGCGAAGAAGCGCTCAAACGGCTGCGGCGCGTCGGCGTCGAAGCTGCTCAGGTCTACCGCAGCGCTCGTTGGCGGAACGGTGGGGACCGGTTGAATCGGCAACGGTGCCACAGACGACGCTGTTGTCAGTCCCGCCGCAGTGTCGCCGTCCGATGCAATCGGCGTGAACACGTGCGGAGGCGTGTGGAATGCGGCAAGGAAGCCGTTCGCCAAGGTCGGAAGGCCCACTGAGCCTCCACAGACGCGTGGCTGACGCAGCGGCTGACGAAAGGGATTGAGGCTCACGCCGCAGCTCGGCGCCAGCTTGGCACACCTAGCCGCGAAACGCAGGCCCTTGTCGACGCTCTGTTCGCTGTAGTCCGTCCAGACGAATGGGATGCGCTGCACGGCGACGTAGAGCAGCGTCGCCGGCCAGCGCTCAGCATAACCCTCGACTGCAAGACCGGCGTTGGGCGCGAATGCCACGTCGGGCATCGGTAAGTTGAGGGCATGGTACAGACCACGGCGGACGGTGATGCTCAGACATCCACCCCTGGCATCCTCGAGTTGCATCGGCGGTGGCAAGTCAATGCCAAGAGGGCCAATCATCTCAATCTGGAGGTGGGCGGCCGGCAAGAGAGCGAGCAGCTCGCGAAAGACAGGGAGGAAGAGAAGCTCCTTCTCGGGCCCGAGATAGTGCACGACCACCGGGCGGGTAAGACTAGCAAGGTCCATCCTCACAAGAATGTGATACAGGGTCAAGGGCCATGAAAGAAGCACTGCAACTGGAGCCTCGGAGCGCACACCTCGATGGGCGTAATATTGAGACCATGAATTGAGCGTCGGTGCAGTGCCAGTCACGACGGATGTAGCGGCGGCTGATACAAGGTCGGGCACATAGCGGTGTGGAGACGAGGGAGGCGTGCAACCGCACAGCACGCCAAACACTTCGTCGTGCATGCTGGCAGCCTTCAGCAGATCGCACCACCCCAGACTTGACTGCTGATCCATCGTCACTTGCAACCACTTCGGGTTTCCAGGCAGCTTGACGCTAACGTCTCGCGCCATGTGTTGGGCGAATGACGCACAGTCTGCAGCGTGCTCGGAGTCTGAGTCCAGGCAGGCATCGCTGCAGTAGCTGACGCTCAGGCAGTCAGAGCACACTTTTGGCGGTTGCTGAAGCTTTTGGCAGACCTGGCAAGCGATAAAGCAGCCTGCTGTGCTCGGCGGTGGCGCGACAAGCGCACTAGAAGAGGGGATGAGGTGCATGTCTGCTGTGCTCGGCGGTGGCGCGACAAGCGCACTAGAGGAGGGGATGAAGATTGACGTGCATGCCGTTGTGCTCACACACAACACGTAAGCAGCTGTGTTCACGCTACCGGTATGATAATCTGTGTGAAACAAACTCACCCGTCCTCGGACCTTGCCTGTGTGGTGTCGTTTTCGTATTTTCTCCACCACTCACAAACACAAAGCAAAGTGCTGTCGTCGTGCCTTGGCGTGGACCGGACTCTGCGACGGCATGCATGGCCGTGCCCCTCCGACAGAAGGTCAGAAGAGGCCAAGTAAAATCTTCCTCCGGCGCACCATGGGCGGCGGCGGTGCGAGTCGCGGCACGCATTCATAGACCAGGTCTTGGGCGCTGGCAGGCAGCCGTCGCGTCACGAGCAACGCGAGGTGCAATGCGGAGGTCTCGAACGTGAGCACGAGAAGCGTGGCGATAGCGATGAACGAGATCAGTGACGCGAGGAGACGCAACGCCATGAGTGACGCACCCTGCCGAGAGGATTGTGCTCGGTCTTGTCTCGGATGACTCGTGCCGCCATCGAGGAGAGGCTTCGTCACGGGAAGGTCAAGGTGCGAGTCCTTTCTGTCCAGCACGATGCTGTCCCTGGGCCTCGCCGAATCGGGCGACGCCGACGGCGGCTCGAGCGCGGGCGACGCAAAAGGGCCAGGATCTGGACCAGCTGTAAGTAGTTGCATCGGGGCGGAGCTGCGAAGAGTATCTTCCGGTTCCGCGCAGAGCTGATTATGTTCCCGGGCGTTTCGCAGCGAAGCCAAAAGCGCCTCCTCCCTGCGCGCTTCCTCATGATCATCGATGTCTTCTATGGAGACCTCGGAAGTTGGTGACTCATCGGTCGGGGTGGCTGTCGTTGGAACTTTTTGCTGCTGCAGCGTTTTCCGCTTGAATGAGGTGACTCTAGCAATCCCTTGAGCAACCTGCATGGGGCTGGGCAGGCTTTTCGCGCGTGGCGACGCCATGTGTGCTTCCTCCTGATCATTGATGGCTGGTGACTCCGTGGTGGGATCGGTCGTCGGCAGAGTCTTTGGCTGCTGCTGCAGCGTCTTCCGCCTGAATGAGGTGGCTCTGGCGATGCCTTGAACCACTTTCTTGGGACTTGGCAGGCTTTTCATGTGATGTCTTGAGAGGCCCTGAGTGCTGAGAGGCCCGAGAGTGCGTCGATCAGTGCGTCCCTCTGTTGACTCGCGCGATTGATTCTTCACGGTTCTTCACACTCTCATCTCGATTAAAAATTAAGAGGTGTTACAAAACTACAACCCGCATGGTAGCCTATCGTCGAGGACGCTCTCCTTGGGGGCCACCCCCAGACGACTCGCGACGTGCGAGTGGAGTCCATCATGTGATGCCGCAAGGTGTGTTTACGTCCGTCGTGCGTCGATGCGTTTACGGTTTTACGATATATACTTGAATCGCTCGCTATACATAGCGGCAAGCTCTGCTTCGTGCAGTCGTGTGCACTCAATCATCAAACGCGCATTCAGCGTTGACCGATTGCTCATTCGCGAGGTCGCTTCTTTAGCGGCATGGCTCCCGCGCCGCCAACCACGCCACCCTCGGCCGAGCTGCTCGCATTTGATGCTGACGCCTCAGCAGCTGCGCCACGATGACGTGTCTTGGACGCAATTTCGACGCCGACGCTCGAGCCTTCGCCAAACTCCTGAAGAAGCTTGTGGAGCTCGCGCACCCCTCTGCCTTGCGCGCCCTTGTCTACGCCGCCAGCGCTGCTGCTCGCCCTGGTGGTTGCGGACTGCGACTCCGTGCTCGCGACCACATCAACGACGCCCGTCGGCGCATGCAAGTGTTCTGCCACGCCCTTAGCACAATCGCCACCGCCACTGGCCGCTGTGTTAGAGACTGCCTTCGGCTGCGCTTCGGCCGCCGAAGGCGCGGGCGCGGATACCGTCAATGGAGCGGGCGCAGATGCGGACGCTGGTGCGGTTACGGATGAGGGCGAGGCAGGCCCTCCATAGCTGAGGAGCGCTCGTAGCTCAGACATGAGTGTCGAGTAGGACTCAAGGAGGGCGACAAGCTCAGCCTCGAAGGCAACCTCCTCCCGCGTCGCGCTTGGGTCATCGGGAAAGGCTGGCAGCCGCATCGAACCGCCTCGTGCAAGCAGCTTGGTCAGCTGATCAAATCGCGCCGGTTCCTTGGCCCAGAGCTGCTCGCGAGCATTGCGCACGAAGCGCGCCATCCGGCCGCCGTCACCTTGCGCTGCCGGCCGTACGTTGACGGGCGCCGTGCCGGTCACCTCGGCTTTCACGCATGACTTCGCACTGCCGACACTCGCTTCGCTTGCTCCGTTGGCGGCGCTGCCGCAAATGCCCGATGCGGTCGTCTTCTCCGCCGTCGGAGGCGGCACAGCGTCACCATTGCTCGCGGAGACCGCGGCGAGAGCGCCACTGCTGACGCTGCTGCTTCCTCCCGCCTTGGCGTCACCCTCGGACTTGCTGCTAATGCTGCCCTCTTCCTTGCTGCCCTCGGCCTGGCTGAGGCGTTTTTTCTTACCGAAGCCCTCTGGCAGCAGCCGAATCCCCTCGATCATCACGAGCGCATCGTCCCAGTCGTCGTAGCGCACACGGTATCTGCCGTTCGAGGACTTCCCCATGATCCTGCCCTTGTAGAACTTGTCATCATCCTCCCACGCGGCGATCACCTCGGTGCCTTCCTCGAGGGACTCGTGGCGCACCTCCTCGTCGAGCACCATCTCGCGCGATGTGACCCACTGCGACTGCTCCGACTCGAACGTCACAAGCACCCACTTAGACGAGGTGAGCAGCTTCGAGATCACGCCGCGCGAAAACTTGATTCCCGACCAGCGCGCCCACACATGCGTGCCCAACGTGAAGCCGTTCTGCTGCAGCTCGCAAGCCTCCGACGACCGCTTCTTCGACGGCTTTTTCTCAGGAACCTCCCTTCCGCCCGCCTCGGCCGCTGCCTCCTCTTCCTCCTCCTCCTCCGCCGCCGCCACCGTCACCGCCGCCGCCGCCGCCGCCGCTGCCCGCTTTGTCTCTCTCGCCACCTCCTTGCTGCTGCCCTTCTTCTTTCTCGGCTGCTGGTCGGCGGCGGCGGCGGTAACGCCGATGTGGCTATCGTTGACCGATGCCGCCTTCTCGGTGGAGGCGCCTGCCGTCCCGTCCACCTCGGTTTGGCGGCCATCGGAGCGATCCCTCTTGCTCTTCTGTGACGGGGCCTTGGAAGCCGCCTCCACATCTGCCTCGAAGGTGCGGGAGGGCTTGGAAGAGGTCTTGGAGCCCGGCGAGCGCAACTTCAGTGGCACGTCACCGTGCAGGTCCCACTTACGCATGTGCATCACCGTCCCGTTGGGAAGCTGAAGCTTGACCCATCCGTTGCCCACGTGCAGCACCTTGCACTCCTTGCCGGTGTGCGGCCCATTCGCGATCGTCACTGTCGCCATCTGCCCGTCGGCCACGCCACCAGCGCCGTTTTCGTCGTCGTGCGACGACCCACCATTCACAGTGCTGCCACTCACCATTTGGCCGCTGCCGCCGCTTTTGGCGCCCTTTTCGGGCTTACTCTCGCCCTTGTCGGCGGCCGCCTTGCCCTTACCCTTGGGCTTGCCCGAGGAAACTGGGCGCGGAGCTTTCTCGGTTTCCTTCTCGGCATGTGCAAGGCTCTTGTCGCCGGCCACGTCAGCATGCTTGGCAACAGGGGCTGCAGCCTTGCTGTTTTGCACCGCGGGGGAGGCCGGTACCTTGGGCGAGGTCGGCAGCTTGGCCTGGTCCTTGGGCGGGCGCGTCTGTGCGATGCGCTCGCGCTCCTCGTGCGCCGCGGCGGCCGCGATACCAATCAGCGTATTGGGCAGCGGGCGCACAGCTGAGGAGCGCCGAGGCTTGGCGGTGAGCGAGGGCGGCAGCTCGACGATCGGCTCGCCACGCAGCCGCAGTCGCACGAGCGCAGCAAAGAGCATCGGGGGCGGCGCAGCGCTCGAGCTTGCGCCCTCGGCGATCGCCCTGGATGGCGCGCACACGCCCTCTCCCTTTGCGCCCTTGGCAGGCTTGTCCACCTTTCCCTCGGCCTTGGGCCCGCTGGTCTTGGACTCGGCGCCTTTGCTAGAGAGGTCGCCTTTGTCTGCGCCGTCGTCGACCATAGTGCGCATCAGCTCGAGCTGATGGGGCAACGGCGCGGAGTCGTGCTCGGGAAGCCACGTCCACTCATCCTCGTCGGTCACCCACTCGCGGCGCACGTAGCCGTCGAGCTTAACGCGCAGCCCTTTGCGCATATCGACGGAAGCCACTGATCCCCGGTAGGCTACTGGCACGAGCGACTTGCCCGATCGCTCCATGTACGAAACCTGCAGCCGCATGCCAACAGCGGCCTTCTGCCCGACCCCGCGCAGATCGATGACGTCCTCCTCTTCCTCGTCGTCATCGCCACTCGCTTGCTCGTCGCGCTGGCGCGCCTGCTCGACAAGCAAGCGGTGCTTGGCCGCGAGCTCCTTGCTGCGGATGCGCTCGAGGCCCGGTGGTACGCTGTCCTCCTCCTCCTCCCCCTCCTCCTCCTCCTCCTCCTCGTCGTCGTCGTCGTCGCCGCGGTGTCGTCGCCGCCCTACAAAAGCCGCCTCCTCATCCAGAGAATCGTGGCCCCTGTCGCCGCTGCAGCCTTTGGCACCGCGACCAGCCATCAGAAGCGCTGCTGCGTTCGTGGTGCCCATCGATGGACGCGGCTTAAGCACTGGCGGTGGCGGTGGCGGTGGCGGTGGCGGTGGTGGCCCCGCGCGTGCCCCAGCGCCGAAGCCCAGCAACAGAGCGGCGACACCATCGTCGTCAGCCTCCGGCTCGGGAAGCGCAGCTGCCACGGGTGGGGCGGACGCCACCATCACCGGTGCAGTCACGTGCCGCGATGTTGGTGGCAGCGGCGCAGGGAAAAGTGACGGCGCCGGAAAGAGTGAAGGCCGCCCGGACTCTACCGCGGTAGTGCCGCCGCTGCTGCCACAGCGTCCGACGGCGCCCGCAGCAATCGTCGACGTCGACGCCGACGCGCCTGCTCCTGCTGCGCCCGCTTGCACGCTCGTGCGGACAAGGTGTGAGAGGCACGAGGGCACCGCCATGGGCAAGCCGCTGGTGGGCGCGGCGACCATTGCAACCATTGCCAGCGCCTGCGAGCCGCCCCACTGCGCCGCCGTGAGCAGCAGCGCTGCGTCGCCGTCGACGGCGGGTGCCGACGCGTGAAGCGCAGCAGAGGTGCCACTGGCAGCACAGGGTGAATCGGCCTTCACTGCAGCCACTGCCCCGTCAGCCTTTGTCGCCTGCTCTTCGGGCTCGTTTTGCGACTCATCGGCGGGTTCGACAGCAGCTGACGCAGCCTCGGAAGACACAGTCGTGACGGCGGCAGCGCCCTTGGCGAGGCTCGCGAGCTCTGCAGCATCAGGCATTGGAGGCATCGGGTCCTCCTCGTCCTCGTCCTCGTCCTCGTCCTCGTCCTCTTCGTCAGCTGCTTGGTCATGGGCAGCTTGGGGCAGTTGGTCTTCGTCCTCGTTGTCCTCGTCCTCGTCCTCGTCCTCGTCCTCGTCCTCGTCCTCGTCCTCGTCCTCGTCCTCGTCCTCGTCCTCGTCCTCCTCCTGAGCATCGTCCTCGTCAGAGACATTTGCGGGTGGCTCATCATCGTCGCTCCCGTCGTCGTCTTCATCTTCAGGCGGCTCATCGTAGTCACCAACCGCCACGTCTCCCGCTGCGCCCTCATCCATGGCGTCCTCGTCGACATGCTGCTGCTCGTCTCCTTCATCAGGCTCCGCAGTCTCATCGCTCGCCATAATTGGAGCTGTTCTCAAGACGTCCGCACGATGCTGCGAAGGAGACGCGCGCAGGGATCTACTGTCAGTCAATGCAAAGCGCAGTTGGCAGGCGACCTCGCTGCCGGCAATGGTGCATGGGTTGGAGTGTGGTTGGCATGACTCTCAAGTATGCTTGGTGGAAGCGCAGGGTGCAGGCATCAGGCGTCAATTACCCTCACACAGTCGCCGTGCACACGCAAGGGTGCACGAAGTGCAAGCAGCGTCCGCTCCGCAAGAAGCTCTGTGTCGTTTGCCACAAGTATTGCCGTGAAATACTATCGCGGCGGCCACCTCGACCCCCCCCCCCCCCCCCCCCCCCCCCACCACCCCCCCCCCCCCCCCCCACTC
>Ga0210247_101567_pt1 | contig 17646 bp, 7 predicted proteins | sample ChrtobMetP3_16mM_FD_155449 | JGI IMG/M metagenome (GOLD analysis project Ga0210247, IMG submission 155449) | Chrysochromulina tobin associated microbial communities from unialgal haptophyte culture, Seattle, Washington, United States - P3_16mM | ecosystem: Host-associated > Algae > Haptophytes >... | reverse complement strand
TGGCTTCAATTGGCGACCACTGGCGACCACTGGCGACCAGTGGCGACCAGTGGCGCCTCTCCTCGGTGCGCACGCATACGCGCCCGGTGGCGCCAGCGGTCGCCAGTGGTCGCCAGTGGTCGCCAGTTGGAACCAGTTGGTGCCAGAGGGTGCCAGAGGGTGCCAGGGGGTTCTGGCTTCAATTGGCGACCACTGGCGACCACTGGCGACCAGTGGCGACCAATTGAGTAGATCATCGGTTGAGGTCAACTGCCGCTCAAAACAGCGTTTTTTCGACCTAACTCCTCAGGATTGCATTTTCAGGTCTCGAAACCAGCGGCTACGTAGGGGTTTAGGGTGGGTGTTTGGCTAGCTCGCCTCTCCCGTGTTCCTTACGGAAGTAAGGAAGCATGGATGCTCACGGGAGAGGACGTTAGGGTTTGAGGGTTAGGGGTCAAAAGAGGAGAATGAGAGAAGAAATGACCCTAACCCTAACCCTAACCCTAACCCTAACCCTAACCCTAACCCTAACCCTATGAACATTTTCTTTTCTAGTTCTATAAGAGACGCTTAAATCAATTGGTTCGTCCAATAAACATCTATGCTCTTCGCATCTGTAATGGTATATATTCAAATTTTTTATCAATTTCATCTCTTTCAAATTGTGAAAGTTCTTCTTCTTCTATTTTTGGTCTTTTTTTTGCGGTTTTTTTTGAATCTTCCATCATTTGTCTAAATACTAGATTCCGCATCGCACCGGACAACAGTCACTTAACCGTGACCCGCACCAAGCCGAAAGCGACGTCACACACCAACAGGAATACAAGCAGAGACACGCCGCGCCTCTCGTTCACATGTGTTCGCTCAGTGCGTTCGTGCGTTCTGACACGGACTCTTTATCACGCGTCGTAACTCGGAGCTGGCCCTGAGTGCGAGGGAGTGGTGGCGGCGTCGTCGTCGGGTTTGACCGTGATCAGGCACGCGGGAAGCACGTCTGTGGCGCCAGCGGCGGCGGGAGGAGCGAGTATCGCGGGGGCGAGTGCGGCAGAGGCGAGTGCGGCAGGGGCACGTGTGGCAGGGGCGAGCGCCGCTGCTGCGCCATCCGCACCTGCTGAGGGTCGAGGATTCAGAGACGACGACGAGATGCGGTTCTTGAGCTGCGGAAGCTTAAAGTGCGACGACTGACCCCTCTGGAGCTTCTTGTCAAACATGTCACGCACGACCTTGTTGAACGGGTCAAAGGTGCCGAACGACGCCTCGATCACCGCCCACAGCCTCTCCCTGTCGTTCGGGTCGTAGGTCTCCGCCTTGCCCGCGTCAAACTTCTTTAGCGCCGCCGCTAAGTCGGTCGCGCCGCTCAGCAGCCGCACGACCATGTCCTGCTTAGTGTTGCCGCCCATGCGCACGAAGACAAAGATCTCCATCACGCACCACAGCCGAGACGCGTAGGTAGGCCCCGCGAGCACGAGCAGCTGCTTGCAGCCCGCGAGGAAGACGGGCAGCCCCGCGAGGCTCGTGGTGATGTCTCTCTGGTCAAGGCACGCCTTGTCAAGCCAGATGCTGACATCGCGCCCGGCCGCCCACTCCTTCATTTGAGCGTACTTGGCGTCGCCGTCGTCGGACCACGAGTGCGAGATGAAGGCGTCGACTTCGTGAAGAATCGCTTTCTCCGTCTTTTCACTCAACTCCTTGGTGGGCTGGGCGGCAGCGCTCATGCCATTTGAAGACCCTCCAAGAACCTTGCTCGTCCCAGGGAGATCTTCAGGCGTCAGTCGAGAAAATGGCAGCTTACGGAAGAGCTCTTTCCCCCGCTTGAACGCCTCGGCGGCGGAGAGGTTGTTGACGAGCGCCGCAAGCGCCGCGGCCTCGTTTTCGGCCGTGTCGGACTTGCCGAGCGCGCCGAGCCACGCCACGACACGGCCGCGGTTGGCGGGCGTCAAGACGAGCGAGGCGATCAACCAGCTGGCGCTGACGCTTATGTTTGACTCCGTGCCATTTGCGGATATGGGGTCGTCAAACGGGTCGACTAGCGTTTCGTAGATGCAGGCGGCCAGATAGAGGGTGGCGAAACCGAAAGATACGAGGCGGAACGCTCGCCACAGGCGCTTCAGCTTGCGGCGCGGTGGCATTGGCGCAAGCCCCATCTCCACCCATAGCCCCATCTCTTGAATAATCCCCATCTCCACCCTCTCCACCTCTGTGAATTTTCTCGCATCCGTCTTTTGCTTCTCAGCCCTCTTGGCATACTCAGCCACGTCCCTCTTCGCCTTCTCGGCCACGGCTTTCTCTGGGGCCGCCATCACTTTGGCCGCCACCTTTTCCGCCTTGGCCTTGGCCTCAGCCTCCGCTTTGGCTAGTTCCGTGAGCTCCGCTAGCCGCGCCTCGACAGCCTTGGCACGGCATGGGAGGCGCACGTTCAGCGTCGGCCAGACGAGCGCCGCACTCCAAGCGCAGAAAAAAAGTAAGATGAGGCCTGTACCCCCCGCCGGGGCAACGATGGCAAATAACCCGGTGGCGATCAGTAAGATGGCGAAGATAATGGTGCATGTGAAGGTGATAGCTCTGGTGTCGGTGGGGCGCAGACTGAGGAACATTAGGGCAACAGCCCAAGGAAAGGAGGCTCCATAGAAACCGGGGACTCCCGCGATGCGCGTGAGGTCGACGCCGAAAAAAATGCCTGCCGATGGACCGACTGCCAGCACGAACAGCATCCAGGCGAGCTGTACAAATGTCCCGCTCACACGCAGACGGAGTTGCCGACCTTTGGCCTCCGCGTCTGCGAGCTTGGCCTCCGTGTTCGCCGGGGCGACAGGTCCTGAGGTGGCCACGCCAGGTAACATGACCTGCTGCCTCCCCACCGCCGCCAGCGCGCGTGTCTTGCAATCGAGGCGGGACCAGGCGAGGACAGCGCAGATGAAGAAGGCGGGAGTGAAGATCCAGCATGCGGGAATCACGATGCCATATAGGAGGACCACGCTCCAGCGGAGTCGCTGGAGCCCTTCCTGAATGTCCGCCTCTATGAATGAGAGGTACTCGGCGGAGGCGGAGGCGCCAAGCTCGCACAAACACTGGTGGGGATGATAGCAGGGATGGTCGAACCACTCATTATGCAGAAACGCGCGAGTCTTGGCGGCGCATTGCTGACCAACGCCCCAGATGGTGGGGTCCGATAAGGCGATGGCTGCGGAGAAGGGTGCGAGTGCGACGAAGGCGACGGCCGAAAGGGGGACCGATATAGCTGGGGCTGAGAAGGCGACGACTGCGGAGGCTGCGACCCCGACCCGAAAAATTTCCTTCGACCGGATGAGCGATGCAGGACCGGCGTTGAAGGCGACGTTGCTCGGGAACCCGTCCCGCCAATCGGTAAAGTTGGTCGCCTCGCCCGAAGCGCACGTGTCCCACCCGCCACCGGGCTCTGCGCCGCCGGCCGACTGGTAGAGTCCGATCCACACATCACCCGCGCTGCGTGTGAGGCTGGCAACAAAGTCAGCCTCCGCGCTTGAGCGGATGCACGCGAGCGACGCATTCTCACCGCACGCTGCTGCGCACCCCAAGGCGTTGAACCGCCCCGAGGTCACCTTGTAGCACTTGCCGCCCTCGTCAAAGCGCGTCCAGCCGCCGGGGCACGTGGCGGAGGCGACGTCTGTGAGCACGAAGAGGAGGTACACGGCCGAGGCGAGTCGTTTGGCAGGACTGACAGCCATCGTTTCGCCCTCGACTGCTCGGAACCAAACTTTCGGTGCTTTACGCAAAAGGTCAGCTCTGAAATATCTTCGAATTGCGAAAAGGGTGAATCGACACACGCGAACGCGCGCTGACCAGCCACTTCCACACGAAACACAATTACTGGCGCGTCGTCGCGTCGTACCGGTACGGTGCGCAGATCGCTTTGTCGCGCGCGCGTGCGCGTGCGCGCCGCCGCGGCGGCTGACGCTGCGAACAGCGGTCCGATCGGTACTATCGGTTTACCATGCCGCCGATTAACGGCCTGTGTAATAGCAGGTCGTGAAAGGTCGTGCCGGCCACACCTCCGTCCATTGCTAACATTGCGATAGAGGCCCTCGTGCTTGGGGGTCCGGAGGATTGTGCGCGTTGTGTGTTTCACAGCAGCAGCAGCAGCAGATTGCTTTGTGGATTGTGCTTGTCGCACCATACGTAGTATCTGCGACCGGTGTATCCGCATATATTTCATAAGCAGGCGGAGGCGCCGCAGCGGCAGCGGTAGCCGGTCGACCGCCGGCCGGAACGTCGTACGTCCTCGTGGGACACGCCTCACGTGCCTCGACCTTTCGCACGAACCCGCACACGTTACTACTTACTTCGCGTCTCCGGTCAACGACAACGTGTGTGCAACTGTCAACTTTTAACTATTAACTCGGAGTATAGTCAGTAGACGACTCGACTTCGCGACGCGTAGGTAGTCGCGCACCTCTAAAGATAGCAATAAGCGTGTCGTTGAGACAGTCGTGCCCATGTTTCGTTTTGCGTGCGAGGTCGCAAAAGTGGTAACAGGACGGTACAGCCACAGCGGGGTAGTCATTTAGCTCACAGCGTCTTCATGGCTTCGGCGTCGTGCACAACGCGCAAGCGAGGAACCCCATGTCGGCTGGAGACTCATGAAAGAACGTGCACGCGCCGCACGACCACGGCACGGGGGCGACCTGCGAGCTCGAGCCTGCGGCCGGGGCAGAAGACGAGCTGCCCGCGCCGGACGCGCTCTCGGCGGTCGGCAGCGGCTCGATGCCATCCGACGGACGCGCCGTGGGCCAGACCACCGCGGTGGCGATCTCGGGCAGCGCGAGGACGTCAGGGCAGCCCAGTTTCTCCCAGCATCGCATGGCGCGCTGCTGCACCGTCCCCCTGCGCTTCGGAAGGTCGAGCATCTCGCATGCGCCATCGACGACGACGAGCACGCCACCACTGACACCCAGCCGTTGCTCGAGGCACGCTACCAAAGTGTCGAGGCTCGGACCGCCATCCTCGGAGCCTTCCGTGCTCGGTGCCTTGCCACAGGAGACCGGATGCGGCACGCCCACCGACGGCGAGGGCCCCACGGACGTCGGCGGCGACGCGGACGCATCTGCACTCGGGCCCCGGTCGGCCACTGCCTGACTCTGCTCTGCCTCGTCGACGGCGAGTAGCCGCTCGAGCGCCCTCGTCGCATCGCCGCCATTCTGCTGCATGGCGGCCGCCACCGCCGCCGCCTCGAAGCCCATCTGCTCCAGCGTCGCCGCCGTCAGCTCGCCCTCATCTGTGGCAGGTGCACGTTCCACGGGCGCCACCTCCAAAGCAGTTTTAAAGGGGGGAATAAGGACTGGTGCAGCTGCTGCAGGCGCGGCGGCCGCGGCGGGCGACGGCAGTCGCGGCAGCACGAGCGGCAGCGCGAGCAGCGCGGAGCTGTCGACTGGGAGGCCTAGGCCTGCTTTCTCACGGCGTTTCTTGTCGAGGGCCGCACGGGCACGGCACATGCGTTGACTAATCTTCGCGAGCTGCGCCATCTCCGGGTTGGGCTCAACAGCTTCCTGCTTCACCACTCCACCCGCGGCTATCTGCGTGTCCAAGGAAGCCCATGCATGAGCCGGGGTCGCAAGCATCGGCGCCAGCATGTCGTCGTCACTGCGAGCAGGAGCTCCAATGGCCTCAGCCTGTGGAAGCGCTGCCTCCGTGATTTCCACGAGGTCCACGATATCTGAGCCTGCCGTCCCAGTTTGCCCAGCGAGCAGAGGCTCGCTCACCCCATCCGCGCTCCTCACCGCGCATGATGTTCCCATGCCGCGAAGCTAACTGGTCAAAAGCAAGCGAGGAAGTTGAAACCTCCGAAGCGAGCCATGAAACTACTGTCCTCTCCAATCCTTGCGACCCTAATCACCTTATCTGTCGCCAACATCTGTAACTGCCGATCGCGCCGTAGCGTGCGAGCACCAGGGTGCAGCAGACCTTCAGGGCGTCCGCGTCTGAGGAAGCCTCCGCAGCCATCGCGCCGTCACCAGCATGACATTGCGCAGCCTCTTCGGCCTGCGCTCGTCCAAAAAAGAGGGCGGCAGGGACCCCGGTGCGTCGGCATCGTCGTCATCACCAGCCGAGGCCCTCGCCCAAAAGATATTGGCGGAGCTTGCCGGCCTCGACCACCGTGCCGTCGGGCTGCATGCCCGCCGGAAGCATGGCGCGCAGCTTGCCAAGCTGCTCAACGACGTGCATGGCGAGCAGGAGACGCGGATGGTGCTAGCGGTGCTGGCCAAGGCAAACCTGGCGTTTCGGCTCCTTGCCGTGCTCGATGAAAACGATGAAGACCACTTTGAACCAGACGATGATAGGTCAGACGAGGGCAACGATGCCGACATGGTGCTCTGCAAGTCAATGCTCTCGTGCCTGGCGTCGTACGCGTACCTGGGCGGCGCGTTGCAGATTCAGGCGGCTGGCGGTGTCATGCACTTGCTCCGGTTCATGAGCCACGACGATGCGACCGCGCGGGCGTATGCGTGTGCGGCGATGCAGAACGCGACGGTCTTCCTCGAGCTGCTCGACGTCAAGTCGCTAGGCTCGGATGAGCTGAATGAGCTCACGCGGCTTTGCGAGCACAAGGACGCGAGCATCGCGGAGCCCGCGCGCTTGGTCCGCGCCAACCTCGAGCACGACCGGCGCTTCCAAGAGGGCGCCGTCGACGTGCAGAAGGTGGCAGCAGAGCTCGAGGAGCTCGGCGAGAAGGAGCGCGCGAGCCCGGCGCCGGTGCGCGCGAAGCCGGGCGGCAGGTGGTGGGAGGAGGCACAGACGCTGCAGGCGCTCGTGCTGCACGCGCCCGCGACGCCCGCGACGCCCGAGCTCGAGGAGGTAGAGGTCGTCCTACGGCTCGGCGCGAGCGGTTACGGCCTCGTGCTCCAATCCGCCGCCCACGTGAAGACGCGCTCGATACGGCGCGCCGCGACACTCCAAAAGGCGGCCTCCGCCCTGATCAAATTCCTCGCCCAGAAGAAGGCCGCCGAGGCCGCCGCCGCCGCTGCACCTGCACCTGCGCCTGAGCCCGCGGTCGTTCCAGTGGATCGCTCCGAGGTGGCGGAGATGAAGTTGGGGGCTCTGCGCGAGGCGCTCGCCCAGCGCGGGCTGAGCACCGACGGAAAGAAGAAGGAGCTCCAAGAACGCCTGCTCGAGGCCCTCGAGGCCACGCCCGCCGCGCCGCCGCCCTCCAAAGACGGCGCAGCGGTCCTTGGCGCGGGTGCGCCGCGGGCGGGCGTAGCCGTTGGCGCGGGAGCGGTGGCAGCGCGCGTGATCCAGCAGAAGGGTTCAGCCGCCGCCACTACACCTGCGCCCGAGCCCAGCGCGCCCGCGGTCGTTCCAGTGGATCGCTCCGAGGTGGCGGAGATGAAGGTGGGGGCTCTGCGCGAGGCGCTCGACCAGCGTGGGCTGAGCACCGACGGAAAGAAGAAGGAGCTCCAAGAACGCCTGCTCGAGGCCCTCGAGGCCGAGCTTGCCTCCCTGGCCGCCGCCCCGGCCGACGCCCCGGCCGACGCCCCGGCCGACGCCCCGGCCGAAGCACCGCCCGCGCCCAAGGCGTCGCCAGTGCTGGTGACGGCGGTCGATCCTCTCTCGCTCAACTCGCTGCTCGTGGTGCGCGGCGACGAGGTACTCGAGGTGGATGGCGTGGACGTGCGTGGCAACCTCGCACAGGCGAGCATGCGCTTTCAAGAGCACGCGGGGCTGCAGCCCAACGTGCCTCTCCGACTGCGCCTACTCCGGCGGCGCCACGGCCATCCGTTGCTGCCGGCCTCAGAGGAAGTTCACCAGCCCGACCCATGGAAGACGATTCATGCGACGCTCGCGATGCTCGACGAGCAGGTGCTGAGGGTGGTCGACCCCAAGCAGCTCGACTTGCAGCCCACGCCCATGCCCACGCCACAGCCCACTCCCTCTCCCACTCCCAAGCCCACTCCCCCCCCTACCGGCGGCGGCGCTGGCGCGGCGCCAGCTCAGGTCCTGGCGCGAGTCTTGCAAGAGGTGACCCCCGACCTTGGTGCGACGGCCGCCGCGGCGCCTGCAGCGGCGACGGCGGCGACGGCGGGCGAGGGTGCTGTCGCCGACGATGAGCCCGCGCTCGCTCCGGCGTGCCAACCCAAGAATCGCTCCCCAGCCGCGGTCGCGGCACGTCAGCTGGGTGAGCCTATCGCTCTCAACGGCCTCTCGCTCAGTGCCCAGGCGGCGCAGCGACTCGTCGATCGTGCGTGGGAGCGGATGCTCGTGCTCAAGTTGAGGCTCAACCTGGCGGACGGAGAGACGGTCGAGCTCACGGGCCGGCAGGTCGTCGGTCTGCACACCGCCGCCGAGGCCTCCGCAGAGAAACAGATCGCCATCGTGCACGCGGGAGTGCGAGTGCTCCTCACGGCGCATGCACTCGGCGTGCTCAAGCAGCGCCTCGAAGCCAAGAGTCTGGCCGCGGTCGACCCGGCCCTGATCAGCGCGCCCGACGCTGTGCTCGCCGCACGATTGAGTCGTCGGGAAGACGGGCGCACGCGCCCCACCGAGGCCGACCCCCAGTCGCGCGCGGCGGCGGTCGAAGCCGAGGCGGCCGAGGCGGTCGAGTGCACGTTCGTCTTTTTGGACGCGGCGCGTCTGCGGAGCGCGGAGCTGAAGGCGCTCCCCTCGTACCGCGAGATCATGCTCAATCACCCCGATTGGCATGTCGAGCGCACCCTCTCCATCGACGACGCGTCCGCCGAGCCTTCGGCGCTCCGTTCGATACTGGCCGTCTCCCATCGGCGGGAGATGGACGAGGTGCCTGATCCAACGGGCGCGAAGCTCGCGGCGATCCAGCGCCACTTGGAACGACACCCCGAGATCGAGCTCGTCTGGTACGACCATTCATGCCTGCCTTCCGACCACACCATCCAAGACTATGAGTCCCTCGTAGCCCCCAAGCTGCCCGAGAATCAGCGTCTTGAGCTGCGCCGCATGCGCGACGCGATGCGCGAATGCGCGTGCCTTCCATTCTTATGCGCGAGTTGCCTGCTTCTCGTGGACGGCGGCTACTGCGCGCGCTTCTGGACGCAACTCGAGGCATGGCTCTCGCTCCAGCGCGCCACATCCGCCGGTTTCGTCGACGAGCGCACGCGTGCCCGCTGCACCATCGAGCTCCTCCCCAACGAGCCTGAGTTCCTTCGCACGCTGCTCGCCGAGGTGTTGGCGGCCAAGACAGCGACGCAGGCGTGCGAGATGCTGCGCTCACCGCGCGTGCCCGTCGGGCACGCGGAGGACAAGCACGCGCAGCTCGCCAAGCTCGAGCGCCTCGACGCATGGCTGCGCGGCACGGTCCGCAGGAGAGTGCCTGCGCTCGTGCCAAGCGTCGTGGGAGACGCGCACGCTTTTTCGGCGGAGGAGGCCGACGAGGGCGAGGCTGGACAGGCGCTCCAGATTGTGTAGGCGCAGGCAGCAAAGTCTCCGAGCACCGTCCACCGAGGTGCGAGGACCGAGCCGCTCAAAACAGATACTTGTAACAGTCGGGGGAGTCGGGCAGTGCGCGGCGAGAGGCGCGCCAGGGTTGTCAATAGCTCAATACACACCCTCGCGGATGGCTGCGGCCGACTGGCCGCTTTCGGGCACCAGAAAAAGCCGCGCCCTCTTTTCACGACTCCGAAGTGTGAAGGAGCGAAGTCCGCGAACTCGCCTTCGTCATGCACCCGGGAAAGCCGACGATTCTCGAGGTGCTTGTTGCATCTGCATCGGACGCGCAGGCGGTGGCCGCCTACTGCGTGTTAATTGGGTTCCTACACGTCTCCTTATCGGCGCTCCTCACCGGCCCCGAGTTTGTCCAGCGCAGCAAGAGGATCCAGGTCGCACAGTCCGCCGTCAACTTGGGCCTGACGGGCACGCTCGCCTTACTATACGCGTCGGTGCTCATCACGGAGTCGACGAGCTACTCGCTCCTTGGCGACGAGGGCGCCGCGTCGCGTGTGTTTGGAAAGTTCACCGACGAGGCCGTGCTTGCGATGCACCTGAACTTCGCGATGGTCCTCTACGAGTGCTTCCTTTACGCGCTCCTTGGCAAGTCGCTCGACCTGTGGGCGCATCACGTGCTCGGCATCATTCTGCTTACGCTCACCCTGCGCAGTGGCCAGTGCGGCATCTACCTCGCGTGGGCCGGCATTTCCGAGGGCACGAGCGTCAACTTGTCCCTGCGCAATCTGCTGCTCGAGAGCGGCATGAAGAAGTCGCGGATCTACGTGGTGAACGGGCTGCTGCTCTGGCTGAGCTTTCTGGTGCTGCGCGTCCTCAACCTTGCCGTTTTGAGCTGGCGCATCATGCGCGACGTGTTCGTGGTGCTGCCCGCAGCGAGACTCGAGGCAGAGGCGGACCCGGTGCTGCGCTACATGGATCTCTTTGCAAGCGTCTTTATCTGGGCGCTCTCGACGTGGTGGTTTTACAAGATCACACTCGGCGTGATGGACGGTCTCCGAAAAGGCAAGAAGTTGAAGCTGGATGAGGAATGAGAGGAAAGACTGTGGACCCTATCTCATGGACCCGCGGCATCTCCATGTCGATCGTCACGATGCAGCCGCCGCCCGCTGCCGCCCGCCGCCCCGCACCCAACCCGCCTGGTCCGAGGCCCCACCCGTCCGGCCTAGCGATCCAGTCAAGAGGTCACAACGAGCTTAGACGTGCCAACTCGGCCACACTGTCCCGGCGCCAAGGTGAGCAGATGAACGACTCGCACATTTTCCTTCTTGTGTCGTTATACCAAAGGAAGTCGTTGCAAGCGAAGTCGAAGTGCGACCGACTCTGCTTTCTCTCGTCTGGGAAAGCTCGCGTCCCACGCCAGTTCGGTTAAGGAATGTTATGGTATACGAGAGTGGGAGGGGAAGTATTGCGATCGCGTTGATGCTTTTAACTTCGCGCTCCCATTTAAACTGCAGACGGAACCCCGCGGGCCGCGTATAGGCCGCGTTTAACATACTTTGGAGAGGCCGCGCAGGCAGGGTCGCGTGTCGTAGACATCTAGGACGACGGACGACACCTCGGACGTAGCCTGGCCCGGCTCGTCGTTCCCCGATCCATTGGACTCTATAGCGCCATCATGCATGCTCGATGAAGATGATGCAGATGAAGACGACGTGCTGCGAAAGCGTCGAGGCACTCTCGTTATGCGCAGTCCTCGTCCGGACCTCGCCGCGCTCACATCTTCGACGAGATGGCTCTGGCCTGGAGTTCCAAACTCGAGGCCATGGCCTCGGGATATGCGACTGCGACTGGAAGGTAAGCGCATGCCGGACGGGAAGAAGCGGCGATTGCGTGTGATGAGACTTGTGCGGACCAACCGCAAACTTCGGCAAACTTGTCTTGTGGAATTCTCACTATTGTGCATGGTGGTACTTTGCACGAGTTTATCGTACTGTACTTGTTCTGCAGTACTCTGGATGCACGCTACTGTCATGGCTCGCGATTGGTGTGTGCACACGTGGGTGACTGTGCACGCGTCTCGCGTGCAGACGGCGCGGGTGAGCGGCCCGCCGGCCGCGCGCGTTGGGGGCATGGTTGGGGGGTACGTTCGTGGAACGAACCGCCCCTCATATTGAACGAAATTTGAGAACGCGACACGGAACACGCGCGGAGCTGAAACAAACGCTACAATACTGTACACGAAGTCAAGTCAAGTCTATACAAGTATACATAAACAACAGACAACCATACGGAAGCCTATCGAATGTGCTTGACTTGACTTGACTTGACTTGACTACACGAAGTCGTTTCTGTGCTGGTCTTTTCCTCCACGAAATCCGTGACCATGCTGGGTGTGTGAACGTTAACACGACACGACGGTGTGTTCCTCTTGCCGCTTGACCCCAACAGTTAAGCGGCCATGAAAGAGCTACCACATATTTCGTGTTTCGACTGTCTCGACGACACGCTGATCGCTATCTTTAGAGGTGCGACTATGCGTTGCGTACTGTCGTCTACCGTATCCCTTGTACCGTATACGAGTTAAAGGTAATAGTAACGTGACCGCCGCGACGTCTTCGTCTAAACGTGCGGGTTAGTGCGAAAGGTTATTGTAGGTTAGATGCAGCAGGGCACGTGTCCCACGAGGCACGTACGACGTTCCGGCCGGCGGTCGACCGGCTACCGCTGCCGCGGCGCGGCGCTTGCTTATGATGCAGCAGCACCTCGTCCGGTTGTATTTGGTCGCAGTTACGTTCTATCCTTCTATGGTGAAGCACGCACAATTCAATCTGCATGCACCGTACGACCGCGACCACACAGCGCCAGTTTTTGTGTTTCATGTGGTAGTGGCTGGTCAGTGCGCGTTGTCGATTCACCCTTTTCGCAATTCGAAGTTGTTTCATAGATGAGAACACCTTTTTGCGTACCGGTAGGTTACCGGTAAAAAGACACCGGGTACCGGTACAGTCCCGTGTGTCCCGTGTGTGTCCCGGCTCCCCCGGTGTCGCGCCGCGTGGCTCTGGCTCGGATTGCTTGCGCGCCCTCGCCTCGCGCTTCGCCACCTTCACTAAATCGAGTGATACGTATCCTCGAATGCTCCCCCCGGTGTCCTGCCTTGACTTGACTTCATAGGCCCTTCCTACGGTCATGTACTGTACTACTGTTTTATGTATCGGGACTGCGTGTGTCCCGGCTCCCCCGGTGTCTTTTACCGGGGTTGTGTGGTCTGTGTGCCTTTGTGCGTCCGCGTGTCCCGTGTGTCCCGTGTGTGTCCCGGGCTCCCGGCTCCCCCATTGTGTTTTCCTTTCGTCCATGCTTACAAATGCTTACCGCCAACCCTAACCCACACAGACCTACCAGCCAGACTGCCCGGGCTCAAAGTAGTAGCCTGTCGGAGCGAGTGTCTGACGCACGTGCCTTACCGCCCGTCACATGTCAACGTCTCCGTCCACGCCAAATTATCACTGCCTCCACTCCCGCGACTTTCTCCCCACCCTGCCCACCGGCAGCGATATCGGCCCTGTGAGCCATGTGTGTTTTCTCGTGCCTCCGTAACAGGCTCCTCAGCTCTTCCCCAGCGTCAGCTCCCTTGCCTCATTCAGGTGGGCCCGTCTCTGGGCCTGACTCTGAGTGTTTGGCCACGCTCGTTTTTGGCTCACTCTTTTCTTGTTCACTCGCCAATGAGGTTGTCAAATTTCTCGCGCTGCTTCTGCGCAAAGAGCTTGCTCGACGCAGGCATCTCGATGCCCTGCTTCACATTGAACTCGATCGCGCGCCAGTTTGACTTGACGACACGCCGCAGGCTGGCGTATCCATCGATCCCAGAGATCTTGAGCATCCTCAGGTCGCGGCAGCGTGTCACCGCCACATAGAATTTCCCACGTCCATAGATGTGCGTTGCCACCGCATGTACCGGGCCCGTCCATTCTAAGCCCTGTGCGAGGTCCACGACGCGCTCCATGAACGGCTTCAGCCCAATGAGCTTCAGTGTCACGCCGCCCACCTCGCGCAGCTCAAAGGGCACAATCAGGATATCCTTTCCCATTTGCCGGCCAGGCACCTTCACCTTGACCCACTTCCCAACTTCAAAGTCCACGACTTCGCACGGCATGTTGCCCGTTGCGAACGACCTGTCCTTGAACTGCAGCCCATGGTCTTCTTCTTCCTCATCATCCGTCACGCCTGCTTCAGAGCGCACGCCAGATTTCTGGATGAGGAGCATCCGTTCGCCTTTCGCGATCACGAGCTTCTCAAAGCCAAACGGCCTCATCGAGTTTCGATCTTGCTCGCTGTACTCGGAGGCCTCGAGCGTGTTGTCGTAGATGTACACTCCGCCGTTTTCAACCGTGTGCCCACGCGTCTTCGCCCGCATCAGTGTCCGCGTGGCTGACGCATCCATGACCTCCTTAGACGTGCCATACAACGTAAGGGCCTCAACGTCCTCCTCCGGAGTGAAGTTACGCGCAACTGCGATCTTCATCATCTCCTGCACCTTGGCTCCTGTGCCGCCGCCACGTAGCTCATTCGCACCCTGCTCGTAGATCTCTTTTAGCGGCCCTGTAAAGCGATTTGACTCGTGCAGGAAGACGATCTCCCGGTTTGGGTCCGACATGAACTCCCCTTCTACGTTGAGCTCCTTGAGCATCACACCGTTCACAGTTGCCGCGGCCTTCTCTGCCTCCGAGTGGAAGGGCTCGCCTTGCATCAGATCCTGCACCTCGAGCACCTGCAGCCCGCCGTCCGGCTCGTTGCTCTCCCGCACAATCTTCAGCAGCTCGCTCGTGGCGTCACGCTTGAAGCACGACACCAGCGCACTCTCATCAATGACCATGAAGAGATTGTCTTCCTTCAAGAGTGCCTTCATTGTCGCCGACATCTGCGCAGCCATCTGACTTGGCTTAGCTATCCCACGCGTTGGGAACGAGAATGCCGCGGCCGTCGTCTTGAAGATAATCCGACGAGCTACTACAGCTTCTGCTAGCTCCGGATCGCTGCTAACGTCAGTGCGCAGCTTGTCCACGTGGGTGTTGTACGGGCCGGTCAACAGCACCTTGCCACGCGAGCGCCGCAGACGATCCTTCACCTTGCCGAGGATCAGTGCTGTCTTACCCGTCCCGGCGGCACTGATGACAACGACGCTCTTGCCTGCCTCCATGACGGCCAGTGCCGCGCTCTGAGCGACGTTTGGATGGAAGCTGCCATACCTGCTGCCATCACCACCCTCATCTCCGCCATTGCCCTCGCTGCCCTCGCCATCGCCCTCACCGCCGCCATCGCCTTCTCCGTCTTTCGCGAGATCAACAACTGAAGGCAAAGCACGCCGACGATCACGTTCGCCTCCTCCGTCTTCGCCTTCTCCGTCTTGAGAGAGATCAACGGCAAGAGCTGGATTATCGCCTTCTCCGTCTAGCGAAAGATCGACGGCAGCACGAATAACAACGCCTTCAGCCTTGCCTTCTTCGCCATCACCGTCTTCAACTTGTGCAAGGTGCTCGTGCGCACCGATGCTTGCGATGGCGATCTTAGCCTCCGCCTGGACCTGCTGGAGCTTCGCCTTGAGCGCCTCCAGCGACATGGCAATGATCTCCTCGTCCTCATCTAAGTCAGTCTCGATTGCCGCCCGTGGTCGCTTGATTGGCGTTGACGAGACAGTGCTCTTCTGCGGCGTGCCCGTAACAGCGCCCACCGCAGGAGCCGCCGCTTGCTCTTTGTCGATCATGACTTCAGGCCCATTCGGTGAGACTACGTCGATCTCTGTCCCGCACAGCGAGATTGCGTCCACCTCAGTGCCACCTTGCGAGAGGTCCTCGACGTCCCGGCCGGGAGAGAGCTCAATTGCAGAGTCTTGACTTTTGCCATCCTGAACGGTGCCACCGCCGCCGCTCTGCTCTAGGAAGACCTCAATGCTCGGCCCGCGCAATAGCACCGAGGCCACGGTCTCGCTCGCAGCCATGCGTTCGCCTTCGGAGACGAGCCTGAGCTTACTCACAGGTTGCTCTAGCCGGCCGGCAACGATCACCTGCAGCTCAAGCAGCGTCGTGTCAGACTTGCACAGAACCTCCATCTTCTGGTCGTTGCACATGAGGCTCACGGTCACCATCGTTTCACTTATGACGGGGTGCAACCGCTTCTCCGCGCGTCGGATCTGCTTGCGAATCGTCTCTGCGGGAACGTCGAGCTCCTTGGACAACTGCGAAATTGCCGCACTCTTCATCATTCCCATTGAGCACAGCTCGCGAAAGCTCTTAGCCAGGGCCTCTTCCTTCAGCCACGCTATGTTGCGCACGGATAATGGTGCCATCGGTACCCGCATTGCTACATCAGGCGTCGCCATCTTGCTCTCGTGCGGAATGCCACTGCTCGCCACAGCACGCTCCACGGTCGCCTTCTGGACAGTCGCGGCCACCTCCTCCAGCAACGCTTTCTGCTCCGCCCAGAATGCCGCCGCCCTCTCGTCCACCCTCTCGTCGTCTTTGGCCCCATTCAGCTCGGTTGCCGGCTTCTCTGGCTCCTCCGCGATCGCTGCCGCCTTCTTATCTGCTGCTGCCTTGAGGTCAGTTACTGGCCCCGCCGCAATCGTCATCTTCTCCTTCAGGCTTGTGATGAGGCTCTCGTCCAGAATGCACTCTTTGCTCTCCCATGTTGCTCGGCTCTCCTTGTACCCTTTCCATTTGACAAGATACTGAGTGTGCACCGTCTTGCCCTTACCGGAGATGCGCTCGTTCAGGATGGACTCGACTTCGAAAGGCACGTCTTCGTCGCAGCCATAGCGCAGCAGCACACACTCCAGCGTCACACCTTCGTAGCTGTTCACCTCCAGCCGCATGTGCATCTCATGCAGGGGCATGGACTCGAGCGCCGCAACACCGGCCTTGTAGACCTGCATCTGCTTCTCATACAGGACGAGCTCCATCTGCTTCTCATACAGGACGAGCTCCCTCAGGTAGCGCCCCATGCGTGCCTCTTCTGCAACAAGAATCGCGAGCGCCTTCTGGACGGCCTCGAGCCTATCCTGAATCGCCTTTTGCTCTTTCTTTGGCTTCTTTTCGAGCTTGATCAATTTTTCCAGCTCCTCGACGACCACCTCTTGTTTTGTGATGGCCGCATGCAGCTGCTTGAGCTCCGGGCTGCCCGAAAGCAGCTTCTGCACCGGGTCTTTTTTTGGCACGTCGGCATAGCTGCGAAACTTGGCCACCTCGGGCACACGCAGATTCGACAGGTTTTTGAGGCTCTCAATTGGCTGCGGCACGCGCCCGCACAAAAACGCCATCGCATCCGTCGTTGCCAACGTGTCCTCGTACACGGCCTCGCGGCACCCGTGGCCCGACTGCCGATGGTTGACCACCTTCTTGGCATGCATCGCCGGATCGAAGCCTCCGCGCTCAGCTCCCTTCTGGACGCCCACCATCACGCCCCGGCGCAGGTTATTTACCCCGCCACTCCCTGGCTTGAACCCTGTCTGCTGCGCGGAACGCTGGAAGACGGAGAGGATCTGCTTCGTGCTCATCTCGTCCTGCCCGAAGCCACCCGCACGCGTTAGCGCCACGAGGAGCGGCTCTCCCTTAAGCTCTGGCAGAAAAGCCTTCTCGCCTTCGAGGAAGCGAGTCACCGCTTCGGCAGCATCGATCCGTGCGCCAATCGGCATGCCGCCCTCGTGGCCCGACTTCTCCTTCCTTGCCGCCAGCGCCGAGGCTATCTCGGACTTGCTCATGCCCTCGTACTGAACCTTGAATAGTGCGCGTCGCCAGCAGTACAGGATGATCAGGTCGATCGCACGCCGAGGCTCCGCCACCGTGTCAGGCGTGAGTGACATTGAGTACGTGTACCCGCCAGCCGCTGCCTCCTCGTACAACGCCTTGATCCTCGTCATGTCGATCTCGCCACGTTGAGCGGCATTCTCGATCGTGCCATCAGGCAGCTCGATCGAGAACCCGTCCCGCGAGAACGTCAAGGCGCTCACACTCATCACGTTCTCGCCGCCGACACGTGCCCACTTTGCGATGGCGCCGCTCATGTCAAACCAATCTTTGGACAGCGCCCCGGGCCGAGAACACGTCGCTCGAATGAACGCGAGGATAGCGAGGTCTGAGACGCCCGCATTCACGCTCACGTGGCCGTCGTCCATGCCCTCGTAGAGCACGTCCTGGACGAGGAAGTAAGCTCGCTCGTCCCACTTGTCCTTCACGAACGGGTGCCTGTTCACACCCATGCAAGCATCCCTTGAGAATCCAAACTAGCTTGTAT
>Ga0210247_101563_pt1 | contig 17665 bp, 6 predicted proteins | sample ChrtobMetP3_16mM_FD_155449 | JGI IMG/M metagenome (GOLD analysis project Ga0210247, IMG submission 155449) | Chrysochromulina tobin associated microbial communities from unialgal haptophyte culture, Seattle, Washington, United States - P3_16mM | ecosystem: Host-associated > Algae > Haptophytes >... | reverse complement strand
GTTCAGTGACATCGTGACGACGAACGAAGCGCTACACCAGTGCGCCGTCACGCTTCGCCTGTGCGCCGTCACGCTTCGCCACTGGCGCCGTCACGCTCAGCCCAGCGCCGAAAAATCGCCTTCCCCGGAAAAGCGCCCGCCGCTCATGGCCGATGCTTGTGCTTGGCAGTCGCCAGCCGTAGCTCGCCAGAAGCCGGGCGGTCGCCGGCGTTCAGTGGCCCACGCGGTGCTGGACGTCTCACATGATTCATCTCAACTGGAGGAGCTCAAAGCTCAGAATGAAGCAGCGAGCAACTGGAGAGAATCCTTGTTCGACTTGGGCAGCGGCGTCTTCGGCATCTTGCACGGCTTTCTGCTCCCCTTCCGCGCATGTTTCACGTCGACCACCTGGGGCGAGTACGCAGACCGGCCGGCGTTGCAGTATCCAGAGCTTGCTAACTACTGCGTCTCTCTCTACCTCGTGGACGTCGCTTTCCTCGCACTCCGCATCACGCCGCTGGTGCGCGAGCATGTTCGACGCCGCGCCGCCCGCTCCCAGGGGCAGCTTCTTCCGCCGACCGAGCTCGTCGAGCACCGGACGATCGGAGCGGTCAGGCAGGCAGAGGAGGAGGCTAGCGGCGAGGGGGAGGGCACCCCGTTCTGGCGCTCCTTCCGCCTCTGCATCGCCATCCTCGAGATCCTTCGCCGGCTACTGGCGTGGATGCCGATCGACCTGGTCTTTCTGCTCAGCAATGCATCGCTGCGCACCTGGACGAATGTCTCGCTTCTGCGCCTGCTGCGCCTCGCCAACACCCGAGGCAATCCGGTTGGCGGGACCTACTGGTTTCTGCGCTTCAAGGCGGGCTTCACCGTTGGCTGGGCTCGAATCACTTCCTACTTCCCCATGTACATCCTGCTGTTGCATCTGTTTGCGTGCGGATGGCAGGCGGTGGGGACCTGGGTCGACGACGAGCCGGGCTGGCAGGACGTCGACTTTGTCGCTTTAGGCAGCTCGTGGGTGCCTCAAACGTGTAGAAGTCGGGATGCTGAGCGCGCTCCGCCTCCGTCGGGTGCGCCGCCGCCGGATGGCTGACGCACGACACCGCGCCCGCCGCAGCGCCCGAGTGCTTGGCTGCTCAACTCGCGTGCTCGCGCTCAAGTCTCCCCAGATCGAGTCTCCCCAGATCGAGTCTCCCCAGATCGAGTCTCCCCAGATTGAGTCTCCCTAGTCTCACTTGCTCGCGCTCGAGTCTCGGTGGCCGTTAGATCCCTGGATCTACTATGCGCGAGCGCTGCACTGGGCAACCAATACGATTACGACCGTCGGCTTCGGTGACATAGTGCCCACCAAGCTGGAAGAGTTGATCTTCTACGTCTGCACCTCAATTGTGGCAACGGTTGCGGCCTGTACTTCGATCGGCCTACTGATTCCGGCTCTCAAGGGCTCAAACATGCTCAAGGAGACGTGGCTCGCGCGCGTTGAGCGTGCCGACGCCTTCATCAAGAGACACAAGATCCCCCCGGAGCTCGCGAGGCGCATCCAGGAGTACCTGCAGTACCAATGGCTCTTCCTGAGAGGAGCCGACGAGAGCACCTTCTTTGCGGGGCTGCCTGCATCCCTCCGCTCCGAGGTACGCTTCGCACTCAATCACAAGCTGCTCCGCTCGATCCCCTCGTTTGCCAGCTTGGACGCGGACACGATCGCGGCCCTCGCCGGGCTGCTCTACCCCGTGATCTACACGACGGACGAGCATCTGCTCAAGTGCTCGTCCGTCGCCGATGATGGCACCCTCACGATCGTCCCGCAGACGTGCTCGACCGCGTGGCTGCTCGTCCGAGGGATGGTCCTTGAGTTTGGAATGATGGAAGAATGTGAAGACGCCTCCGTCAGGGAGAATTCGAGTGGCGCCGCTGGTTCCCCCTTGGCCGAGGGTTCGCAGAAGCGCAGCGTGTTGTCCGAGAATTCGTTAAGCGCTCGCTGGCGAAAGCGCGCGGCCAATCGCCTCCGCCAGATCCGCGCATACGACGAGGGTGACTGCATCCTACCTTCCGCTGCGACGCGCGTGGTTCAAGCGCGCACCGACTTTCGAGCGGCGACTTTCGTGGAGGTACATGCCTTGCACTGCAACGACGTGGTGCAGCTGCTTGCGGCGCGCGAAGCTGCTGCCTCCTCGCAATCGCCCTTCTTATCACCCACAATGCCTGACGCAGCACCGCTCCGGGCAAGTGAGCCGGCACCCCGGCTCGTTCAGTGGTCTGTGGGTGCCGGCAGCGATGTGGGTGGCATCAGCGAGCCACCTCCCTCCCCCCCCTCCACACCGCCCGAGTCGGAGCCCCCTCCTACGGAGCCCGCGCCGTCGACAGAGATTGACATGCATGCTAAGCTTGGGCACTCTGTGGACAGCGTCATGGCCGGTGGCGCGGCGACCAATCACGGCGGTGAGCATGCCGTCGAGCAGTCGGCTCAGTCTGCAACCGGATTCTTCGTCGGCCGCTCGGCAGAACGCGCCGTCATGGGCGTGCAGGCGTCGAAGGGGATCATGAGCCAGGCGCCGGCAGTGGACAGCCGGGCGTCGCGCGGAGAGACGCTGCCATTCCTTTGGCTCACGCTGCGCTTGCTCACCGCCGGCTACCTCGCCCTCGTGCTCCCTCTCCGCTGCGCATTTGAGGGACGCGCCGGCCTCAACCCATGGTGGCTGGTCGCCGACGTAGTGACGTATGTCGTCCTTTGGCTGCAGCTGTGGAGCCAGCACAACCCCGCGTGTGTCGCCGCGCTCGAGCTCAACTGGCTCATGCCCCCAGGGAAGCTCCAGCGCGAGGAATCGAGACGGAGCGACCGCTCCAGGTTTGCCTGGCTTGGGATCGCCGTCGACGTCCTGTGTTGCCTGCCATGGGAGTGGGGAGGCTACGTGTGGAACCCTTCGCCTTCGGGAACGCCGTTCCTCATGCTGCCGCGGCTGGTGCGCCTCCGCTGCACTAGCAGTTGGATTGGCGAGATCTTTTTCCACATTCATCAGAAACGTCCCTCACTCTCACCGTCCTTACATATCCGTCGCATGATCTACCTGATCCTCTTCTGGCTCATTTGGTTACACTGGAGCGGGTGCCTCTTTCTGTGGCTTGGCCTCGTCCGGAGCGACAATGCATTCGCTGGCGCGTCCGACTTCGGGACGGGCGGCTCGTGGCTCACATGGGACGCGGTGTACCTGCGCGAGCTCATACGAGATGACGAGATTGCATCTCCCGATGACGAGATGAGCCCCTTCCACGCGTACGTGCGCTCGGTCTACTGGATGACCGTCGCGATGAGTCCCATTGGCTTTGGCGACATCGTGCCCAGAACGATCCCCGAGACTTGGGCCATGTTGATCCTAGAGGCTCCAGGCAGTATGCTCTACCCGGCGATCATCGCCGCGATCATGTCGCTCCTCATGGATGCGATGACCGCACGCACCGTGCAGGCAACGGCCGTACACGACTTTGTGCACCGTAATCGCCTCGCCGGACCGCTGCGCTCGCAGATCATCTTGCTGGCCGAGCTCGGCGAGCGCGTTCGCACGGAGACGAAGCTGCTTCATTCGCTCCCGCCTTCGCTGCACGTGCTCATCTCGGCGCATCTGTACCTTGGCATGGTCCGCGCTCACTGATTGCTTTCGACTGCGAATGATTGCGAATGATTGCATCGTTACCTTGGCATGGTATGCTCGCTCGGGCCTGTGGTGATGGCGGTCTTGTGATGATGGCCGTGATGATGGCGGTCTTGTGATGATGGCGGTCTTGTGATGATGGCGGTGGTGATGGCCGTGATGAGCCTCTGAGCACGACTGATTGCCTCTGAGTACCATTGATTGCCATGGATGACCTCTGGTTGCTCTGAATACCACTGAGTACCTCCTTGATGGCCTCCCTCATCAGGTCCGCTCGGTCTCGTGCTTCCGCGAATGTACGGAGGCGTTTCTGCTCGAGGTGTGTGCGCTGCTGCACGTCGAGCTCGTCGTCCCAAACTCATTCATCGCGCAGACCGGCGACGTGACGACCGGCATCATCATTCTCAAGCGAGGTGAGGCGCATCGTCGGATCAAGCTCGTCCACAGCGCAGGCACAGGGGACGCCGCTGCCGCATCGCAGTCGGCGCAGCACAGGAAGCAGCGTGCCAGTTCGGCCGAGCCGCACGGACCCCCAGCCACTGAACCGGAAGGGCAGCCGGAACGGCCAGCCACTAGCTATCTGGTAGATCTCTCTCTTGCATCGGTGAAGCTCGACACATCACCTCGCAGCTCTACTGTCGAAGCAAGGATGGACCAGTTCGCTCTCCCCCTCTCCTTCACCCCAATGCCCCCGACGGCTCGATCCTCGCTCGACAAAGAGATCGAGATCGAGAAAGAGATCGAGCTCTTCGGCGACCGCTGCCCCTACTCGCCCGGTGGCACCCTTACGCCCCTCCCCCCACGGCCAGGTGCTCTCGGCACAGCACTCGGCACGAATCCTTGGCGTGGTAAGATCGCCTTGCGCACGGGCGCAAAACCCACCGAGGATGAGATGGACCGAATGTCCGATGCGTCCAGCGATGAGGGTAGTGAGAGTAGTGAGGTGACCGGTCGGGCGAGCTCCACACGCTCACCAAGCATCAGCTCCAGTGCCCCGAGCATCAAACACGTTCGAGATCCACGCTCCACGGGAATGACCTTCCTTCGCAGGGCGATGAGCAACCCGTCCAACCCGCGAAAAGCGACGCCCGATGTGATGGCGGATGCGCTCGCGAATACAATCCTGCTAGAGACGATCTACGAGGGCGGCAGCATCGGCGCGGACGAGTTCTTGTTGGGCGTCACACATCGGTACGACATCATCGCCGTCCAGATGTGTGAGTGCCTGCGACTGCGCCGCAAGCCCTTCAACGAGCTCCTGAGCCGCTTCGCTGAATTTGGTCCGACGCTCAAGGCGAATGCCCAGCAGGCGATCCATGCGAACTCCCAGCGCGACCAGGCGGTCATGCACAAGCTCACCACTTCGCCCAAGAACAAGACGTCTTCTACGCAGGGCGAAGAAGACGTCTTAGGCACGGGCGTCCTCGCAGGCGTCACTGAGGACGCCGCGTCCATCACGGCTGTCGAGATCCTCGGCCAAGACAAGGTCATGGCGGCGCGACTGCACCAGTGCCACCGGATCCTCGACGCCGCTACCAAGAGGCTCGGCTCGTCGCACGCCTGGTCGCTTCTGCTGTTCATACTGCTCCTCTATCGGCTGTGCGGCGACACGTTACGGGCGAGCCTGCACGAGAACTTTGCTCTGCCGATCGAATGGTCGGAAGCGCTCCAACTGACGCCTGCCTTGTACCGCGACCGCCTTGAGGCCAACGAGGCCTGGGGCTACCAGCCTTGGCCGTTATTCCCCCAGCCCAACGGCGTTCCCACAGTTCACAGCCCGTGGGGCGTGAAGAGTTGTGACCCTAGTGCGCCCAGCGCACAGCAGTACTTCGACTCGGTCGGCCTCTGCGTCTTCGACTTCCTCGCCGACGTGGCCATCGGCGTCGACTTGCTCGTGGTGCAGCTACGCACTGTGCGCGCACGCGCGGCCGGCACCGAGGGGGCGATCGATGAGCCCACGACGGCGCGTCTCACGGCACGCAACGTACTGCCCTTTGCGTCGCTCTTCCTCGCCGCTGTGCTCATCCTCGACATCCTCTCCATCGCGGTGGCCGGCGTGCGCAGCGGCGGCGACGCGGTGTCGGACGCGGCGGCGCAGACGGCGAGCATCGTCTGGGCCGTACGGCTGCCGCTGCTCGTCCTTTTGCCACGTCACCTGTACAGCCTAGAGGCGTGGCTGCTCGAGCGCTCGCCGTCCACCGACATTCAGCACGTGCGCCTCGGCCGAATGCTGCTCGCCATCTTCGTGACCTCGCACCTTGCAGGCTGCGCCTGGGCGATCATCGGCTTGCGAGACTTCCAGGCGACCTTCGTGTCCAACACGAGCGAACACACGTGGTCTGCGTACTCGTGGTGGGCGACTGACCCCACTGTGTGCAGCCCAGCATGCAAGTGCTCATCACGGCGCCCCCCTATCCCCTCCCCACAGGTGGGCGACCGACCCCGTCGTCATCGAGGGCGCGGCCACATGCCAGCCGCTTGCGGTGCTTGCATGGTTGCGCGGTTTCTACATTGCATTTGGCACGTTCCTGTTCGTCGTCATCGGTGACGTCGCGCCCACCACGATGCATGAGACGTACACCATGGTCTTCATGATCGTCGTTATGGCGACCGTGGTATCTGCAGTCCAGGGCACGGTTGTCAGCGTGATCTCGTTGATTGGCAACGAGGAGCATGAGGAAGAGTGCGTGCTAGCCAACACGAAGAAGGTCATGGTGAGCCATCCCGGGCATCTCTGATTGCCTAAACTGCCCTATTTGCCCTCCTACTTGCACTGCTAATTACCCCCCCTATTTAACCTCAACGCCATAAGCGCCCTTAACGTGTCCAGGCGAGCCATGCCGTCCCGCCGGCGCTCCAGGATCGCGTCGTCCGCTACCTCATCTGGTCGGGTTACCGAGGCGTCGGCAAGAATCACGCCGTGTTGAGCAAGCTGCCGCCGCAGCTCCAGCTCGAGACGTCGAAGGCGATCCGCCTTGAGTTGCTTCTCAAGACGAAGCTTGCTGACCTTTTGCCGCGGGCCGTCCTCGGGTACATCACCAAGGAGATGAGCGATCTCGTCATCACGCCGGGTGAGCTACTGATGATCGAGGGCGACACAGGCACGTATGACATGTACGTCGTCGTCGAGGGCATCTTCGAGATCGTCACGACCGGCGGCCGCCTCAAGGTGCGCTCGACGCCTGTCCAGCGCCTCAAGAAAGCCGAAGACCTCCTTGGCGAGAGGATGAGCTTCACCAAGCAGCAGATCGAGCACACCAAGTCGCAGGTGGTCGCCACCGTAAGCAGCGGCGCGGTGCTCGGGGAAGTTTCCTTCTTTCTCCAAGGCACCGCGCGCAATGCCTCGGTGCGCGCGGTGACGCGGGCGCACGTCATCCAACTGACGCGCCGGCAGCTCGACGCGGCGTGCGCGCTCTTCGGGCTGCATCACGACGCGGCGTATCTTGCCAAGCTCGAGTCGCTCGTGCGCACCATGGGTGCGAACCAGCGATTTATCAACGAACGCATCGTGCGGGAAGCCGTTCCGGACGAGGCCATGCCGGGGCCATCAGGGCAATCAGGGCAATTCGGAGGGCAATCACGAGGGCAATTAGACGAGGCCCGCGACACGGCGCCCCGCCTCATCTTGCCCGTCCAAATCTCGGGCCGTCTCGCCATCCGGAAGCGTCGTCTTGAGCGTCGGCCGCGGTCGCCCAGCTCGGCGCCCTTATCGCAAGTCGTGAGTGTCAGTGCCGAGGACGTCGAGAGCTCAGCGCCGACGGTCAGCGCTGCTGGGGTCGAGTTGCCTAAAATGGTAAGCACCGTTGGGGTCGAGCTCATCCCACAGTCGTCAGCGGAGCTCATCGCTCAGACGGCAGCGGAGCCCTCTGCTCGGCCGCCAGCAGTCGAGGCGCCGTCGTGGGCGCCAACAGTTGAGGCGCCCGCCTCGCGCCCGTCGTCGCGGCGGGCGAGCAAGGAGCAAGTGCCCCCCCCCGCCACCGATGCGGTCCTCCCTGTTCGGCATCCGGCGACTTACCATCACGTCTATCCACCCTCGACGCTGCCGCGGCAGCTGTGGGAACTGTTGATGACAGCGATCTCCTTCTATCTCGCGATCTCGATCCCCTTCATCATCGCCGCCTTCGGGCCGCGTAGCCCGGTGAGCGTCGACAGCGCGTGGGCCGCGCTCGCGACGCAATGGACCTGCGACGCGATCCTGCTGTGCGACTCGGTGCTGCGTGCCAACTGCTTCCCCTTCCTCCCTCGCGGGCGCGATGGGTTCATGAAGTCCGAGCTCACGTACGCGGCAATCCGCACGCACTATGTCCAGGCTAAGCTGCGCCTGGACGTGCTCGCCACACTGCCATATGAAGCCTTGGCGCCGATCGGGTTTGCGACGACGAGTGATACGAAGACGATCCTGCTCGCCGTCGCACTGCTGCGCCTACCGCGCTTGCTGCGCTGCTCGCGCTGCCTCGAGCACTTCCGCGTGGCCTTTGGCTGGCTGCCTCCTCAACTTCGGCTCTCGAAGGCTCAGGCGCGCCTCTTGAGTGCCTGGAGCTTCTGGATCTACGTCGCGCACGTTTTCGCCTGCTGGTTCCTCTTCGATGCGTACACGCTCCCCCTCTCCGCCCTCGGGCGCAATTGGATGACCGAGGACATCGCCTGGAAGCGTGCGGACTGGGCGCATGTGACCATTTGGACGTCGTACCTTCGCGCTGCCCACTTTGTTCTCTTCCACATGGCGAGCATCGGGTCTGGCGACGTGCGGCCGCAGAACGCGTGGGAGACCGGCTTCTGCATAGTGCTCGCGCTCGTGGCGGCCTCGATGTTCGCATACCTCATCGGTCTCATCTCATCGTATGCGCGCCTGGGCGACGTCCAGGAGGAACTGCTCCAGACACAGACCGACTACCTGCAGCACTACATGAGGCATCACCCGCTGCCGCACATGCTGGCCAAGCGCATCGCCTCGTACTACCGGGTGCTCTCGTCCAACCCACGCATCTCGCACGCGCATCTCCTCCAGGAGCTCCCGCCCTTTTTACTCCGCGACCTCGGTCTATGGATGCATCGTGACCACCTGCTCAATGTGCCCGCGCTCGGAAACCTCACCTTCTTCCCCCTCGTTGAGATCTGCCTCGTACTCCAACCCGAACTCTTCCTCGAGAGTGACACCGTCATCACCAAGGGCGCACCCGCCGTCCAGCTCTACCTGGTCGATGTGGGCAAGCTCCGGGTCCACCGCGGGCGCGAGCCGCCCAAACACTCCCGGTACAGCGAGACGGATCCGTCCAAGTCACCGCCTGCGACTCCGAATCAGCGGCGGCGGTCCGTCATGCTCATCAAGGACGCTCACGACGCCCTTATAGTGGCTGTGGCGGATGGCGCGGCCGACCAGAGCGATGGCAAGGTAGACACCATCTCATCATCCGATGCGGCACTTGAGAAGCTGCAACCCGTCAGCCGTGGCTTCATCGTCGGCCGTCACGGTGCCGTGGGCGTCGAGATGCTCGCCTTCAATGGGCCGCAAGCGCCCGTGCTGTCTGAGAGGTACGTGGAGGCAGTGACGCACTGCCATCTGTTTGGGCTCAGCCTCGGCGCGTGGAAGGGTCTGTGCGCCAAGTTTGCCGACGAGCTCGGCCCAATCAGCCGAGGCGAGGCATTCGGAGAGGAATAGGGAGGCATGGGTGTACCGGGGGTCAGGCAGAGCATGGCGTCGCGGCGATTTACGAGATGAGGGTGAATCAGGTGTCAGCCTGTTTCTGCCCGTCTTGCCACTCTGGGTCCATGAAGATCTCTCTGGGTGTAGGCGGTACGTCAAGGCGCAAGCGCGACGCGGCTCCAGCAGCACAGGGACCACGACTTGGTACCGCTTACCCTGATTTTACGACTGAGTGTGTTCCGCCTCCAGAACGGGGTGTGTATACCAGTGTATACAGCGACAACAGCGGTCTACAGTTCTCCGTAGGATAGAACAGCATACTTACACGGTTCGGTACGGGCAGGGTTCGGTGATGGTGGGACAAAAATGTCCAGACGATTGGTTTAGGTCCAGAGGGAACACTTGAAACGTCAAGCTTCCGTTATACATCATACCATCCAGGAGCAGGATCTCGTCTCGTGGTCATTGTTTCCGCTACAGCTTCAGCTCACTTTTTGTGGACAGTCCTCTAAAACTTGTCAAGAGTCAACTTCCACGGCTCTTGCCCTCTTCGTTCTTCGACGGCATAGACTTCGAGCAGCGCACGGCAGGAGCGCGCCGACGCGAGCGGAACAGCGGGCCAGCGCGCAGCGTACGCGCAGCGGCGGACTCTAATGATTTTCGCACACATTTCTACACACTACGGGATGCGGGAATCGATGATTAGAGATAAAATGAAGCGCACTCTACTAATACTCTCCACGAAGTCTCAGATCCGGGGGTTTTCCGGACTCAGATCACCGCCCAGTGTTCGCACCAATGATCGTCGATGCGGTGCCTAGCAGGGCCGCTGCCGGTGTCGTGCCATCCCCTTGGATGCCGCCCGCGAAGATCCCCACAGGGCAGTGTACGCGCCGCCAGCGCATCTTTGGATCGTTAGCCGCCTCGAACCTGCAAGGATGGACCAATTAGGTCGTAATCAGGGTCAATCAGGGTCAATCAGGGCCAATCAGAGGACATCAGAGCTTCAGAGGACATCAGAGGTACATCAGAGGTACAAAAGAGGCCATCAGAGGCCATCAGAGCCCTGCATCAGAGGCACTCGGAGGTCATCAGATGAGGCCATCAGAGGCCCACTAGAGACCATCAGATGTCATCAGAGGTCATCAGATGTCATCAGAGGTCATCAGAGGTCATCAAATGTTATCAGAGGTCATCAGATGGTCATCAGAGGGCCTCAGATGTCATTGTCAGCAGAGGTCATCAGATGTCATCAGAGGTCATCAGTGGCGCATCTTCGGATCGAGTCGCACCAGTTCGCAAACCATTCACAGCCCTCACGGAGCCGCGCGAGGTGTGAAGGAGCAAAGAGTTCTACACACTTGCTCGCGACGCACGCCTTGATCGTGTTATGGCACGCCTCGTTGTCGTAGCGATGCTCGGCGCTGCTGGGCGCGCACGCGGGGTGCGGCGGCGAGTCCTGATGACGAAGCTGATTAGTGCAAGTGCTCAAGATGCCGCCATACCTGCAATCAGAGGCCATCAAGGCAATCAGATGCAATCAGATGCAATCAGATGCAATCAGAGGCAATCAGAGGCAGTAAGAGGAAGTTAGAGGCAGATGACCAATCAGACCAACTCCATCAGAGGCAATCAGAGGCAAGACCGACGCCATCAGAGGCAGTCCGAGGCACTCAGCGTACTGCTCCCCGAGGTGCACGCGGCGCTCATGCACGCTCCATTGCTCCGAGCACGCGTCGTAGATGCCCACGCCGCCTGCAGGCACCAAGAGGTCGAATAGGCCCGCATGCATAGAGGCCATCAAGGGAGATCAAGGGAAATTGCCACTCGCCTGCAGGCACCAAGAGGTCGAATAGGCCCGCATGCATAGAGGCCATCAAGGGAGATCAAGGGAAATTGCCACTCGCCTGCAGGCACCAAGAGGTCGAATAGGCCCGCATGCATAGAGGCCATCAAGGGAGATCAAGGGAAATTGCCACTCGCCTGCAGGCACCAAGAGGTCGAATAGGCCCGCATGCATAGAGGCCATCAAGGGAGATCAAGGGAAATTGCCACTCGCCTGCAGGCACCAAGAGGTCGAATTGGCCTGCATGCACGTCCGAGCCCGTATTGGACGCCTGATGAGGGGCGCAATCAGATAGGCACCAGCAACCATCTGAAGCCATCAGAGGCCATTAGAGAGTCCATGAGAGAGTCCATGAGAGAGGTCATCAGAGGCCATCACCTGGACGATCATCAGCTGGCCTAATGAGAGAGGTCATCAGAGGCCATCACCTGGACGATCATCAGCTTGCCTAATGAGAGAGGTCATCAGAGGCCATCACCTGGACGATCATCCGCTTGCCTAGGAGGCGCATCGAACCGACGTCGCGTGTTTCATCGGGCGGCGGCTGCCCAGGCTGCCCGGGCTGCACATGCGTCGCGTCGTAGTAGCCAGAGCCGCTGAACTCGAACTCGAAGCAGGCTCCACATGCTCGCTTGTCCGGCACTGCAGCATAGCCGTACGAGAGCAACGGATCGGTCGCGTCTCGCCACGGCGCGTCGGCCGCACATGTGTAAGCACATGCCACGCCGACGAGCTCGTTTTTATTGGGTTGGCATGCGGAGGGCATGGCCGAGCTGAAGGCTTCGGCACCTGCAATCAGAGGCCATCACTTCAGAGGCCATCAGAGGCCATCGGAGGCCATCACTTCAGAGGCCATCAGAGGCCATCAGAGGCCATCGGAGGTCATCGGAGGCGATCAGTGGCCGAGCTGACGGCTTCGGTACCGTCGCGCGCACAGAAGCGCGATGGCGTCGCTCCGAGCGGTACGTTATTCGCCCACGAGCAGGTGGGCTTGCAGCAGTCCCAGTACCGGGTCGTATGCCCCTCGCTCCAGCCGGCGACGCCACCGGCGACTATGGGAAAGTCGTTGGTTGGCTGTGGGGGCGGGGGCAGCGGCGGCGGAGGCGGAGGCGGCGGAGGTGGAGGCGGCGGCGTGAAGGGCTCATCGATTTCGATGAACTCGACTGAGTTCAAGACGAGCGCGGCGTCGGAGGGAGCTTGTCCGTGCGAATGAGCATACTGTTGAGGGTGGCTTGCCGCATTCGCCGGGCGTTGCTGAGCGACGGCGGACACATCGGGGACAGTCGTGTGAGATGAACTCCGATGAGGCTGTGGTGACTGTGCTTGTGCCTGGAACTGGTGCAGACCAGCTGCAAAAATGACGAAGAAAATAAGCAGGAACGAGCCGAGGCCACCAAAGATTGCAAGACGCAGTCCAAGCGGAAGCCTTTGGACAAGGTACGAGACGAGCTCAATATTGTGTCGCAGCTGCGTGACGCCAGCCGCCGGCGCTCGGTGAGCATGAGTATTGCCGAGTTGCAACGCGGCGTACGCCGGAGCGCTGTCGTCGACCAGGTTCGCCTTGTCGTCGTCGAGTTCGGAGTCATCCTCGAGGATAGCCGCACACCGACTCGGCGCAGTCGGCTTCTTCTTGTTGGGCATGGCGTTCCTGTGTGGGGAGCCTTTGCAAAAAAGGAAAAAAAGTCGAGAAGTTCGAACGCCTACCCAGGACGCAACCTCCCCCGCACATGCACACCTCCTGAACCGACACAACGACCCTTGGGCTTGGCGACACCACGCGACTGCGACTGTACCCGACCAGTCTCGCACTGCACCCTGCACTGCACCCACTCACGTTGGGGCTCTCTACGGCGCCGTAGTACTGGACTGCACGCCTGTGTTGCCCTCATATGGTATGGATCCGGCCTTTCATAGTATGATTCCGGCGTATGATTCCGGCCTGTACATATGGTATGGATCCGGACGCTTCCAAACTTGCCTCGCAATCCCGGGGGCAGTTCATGCGGGTGTCCCCTCCCTCGGCACGCGCCCGACCACCCTAGTATACCGTTCACAGTTGTGCAATGAACAAGCCTGTGTCGCCTCCAGGCGAGCACTTTGCTGAGCTTTCATCAGTCAGGCTGCCATCCCCGGGAGTCCCTTGCATGCGGCCGGTGCCACATCGCCTCCGTCAGCGTGCGTAGCACACGCCATAACCCCTCGGAGATGCGATGCGATGATATGCGGCCGGTCCCTGATTCGTTACATGCTCAGAGCTGGCACATGCCAGCTCAGAACTCAAGTGCCAGCTCAGAACTTCACCGACGTTCGGTTACGTGGAACTAAACCATGGTCTCATCATCGACATCGCCTCCTTTGGTCTTGTCGGCCGTGGAGGCGGCCGAGCCGGGCGTGAAGGTGGTGAGGAGCGTGGCTCCGAAGACGTTCCCAAAGGTGTTCCCAAAAGTGTTCCCTAAAGTTCGGGACAACGAATCGGGCGTGATGGTGGCGCCGAGCACACCAGCACCACTAGAGCTACCAGCGCCACTCGAGCTGCCCGCACCGCTGCCGGCCGTGTTGGGCATCGTTTCCGGCGCATTCTTGTCAGGCGTGTAGGTCTCAGTGGACCTTTCATCATGCGTACTCACGCCTGGCACGACAGTGGAGTTGAGGACCGTGGACTGGAAGGTCTCTACGTTGCCCGCGCGGTACGACTTGTCGCTCCAGGTCGACGTGTTGCCCGCGCGGTACGACTTGTCGCTCCAGGTCGAGGTGCCGGGCTCGCTCTTCTTGGAGCGGCCCCTGAACTTGTCGCGCCACGACTTCTGCATATCCAAGGCGCGAACCCCATCTGAGGGCGTTTTCGACCTGCCGGAATCACTCTCGGCGCCGCTCTGCTGCACGATGTCTGCCAGCGAGGCGCGCTTCACCGGGCGCTTGTTCTTGATGCGCGCCACGGGGCGCGGATCTGCGCCCTGGGGGATGGCGGCGGTGACCATGAACGAGATCGCGTTGAATGTGGGCCGGGACGAGGGCGTTGGGTGGCAGCATTTCTTGGCAAGCTGCTTGATCTTTTCGGGGCAGGTTAAGGGGCCGCACTCCATCATCATCTCGAGCGGCGAGTACTCGCTCCTGCGCACCACCTCGATGAGCTGCTTGGGCGTCTCGATGTGCGTGAGCCACGAGTAGGGAGCGCGCTTGGTGCTCATGTGCGCAAGCATGCACCCGAAGGCCCACACGTCCACCGGCTTGTCGTACACGCCCATCCTCACGATCTCGGGCGCCATGTAGGGCGGCGTGCCCTGGATGTCGCCGCCGTCCGAGCCCGCCGCCTTCTCGGTCGCATCGAAGGTGGTGCCAAAGTCGGCAATCTTGGCCACCCACTGAGCGTCGAGGAGCACGTTGCCCGGCTTGAGGTCGCGGTGGAGCATGTTGTTGAAGTGGATGTAGGCCATGCCGTTGGCCACGTCCGAGGCGACGGAGTAGAAGGAGCCAACCCACGTGGCGTACTGATCGAAGGCGGGGCTGAAGAGCACGTCGGCGAGCGAGGCCTCCATGAGCTCCATGACGATGCCCTTGGAGCCCTCGAGGAAATCCTCGGCGATGCCGAGCGTGAGCAGCACGTTCGGGTGGCGGAGCGAGCTCATCACGTGGAACTCGTCCATGAGCCCCTGGATGAGCTTCTCCGACTTTTCCTCCTTTGAGTGCAGCTTCTTGATGGCGCACATGGTCCCTTGGAGCGTGCACTTGTAGACGATGCCGAAGGCGCCGGTGCCCAGCTGCTCGCCCAATTCGAGCTCGGACATGGGGATGAGCTTGACATTGACCTTGATCGGCTCCTTCGTGGGGCTCTCGATCCGTGAGAGCTCGGTGGCGCCCTTCGTGGGGCTCTTGGTGGAGTTGGTCGAGTGGCCCGTTCTGGCGCGAAGCTTGCTCTTGGCCTTGCGGCGGTAGTGGAAGAATAGGCAGATGGTGCACACGACGAGCGCGCCGCCGGCGGCGGCGATGATACCGATGAGCATCCCCGTTTGTGAATCGGCGGCGCTCGTGAGGCCGGCCCCCACGCTCATCGGGATGAAGGGTGCGGGCGGCTTCGAGGGCGGCGGCGGTGGCGTCGAGGGCGGCGGCGGCGGGGGGGGGCGAGGCGGTGGCCTCGAGGGCGGCGGCGGCGGAGGGGGGCGCGCTGGCGGCGATGGCGGCGGCCTGGGCGGCGGCGGCAAGGGCGGCGGCGAGAACACGACGCAGGAGCCGTCGTCGACGTTGGCTAGCGAGTTGTAGTTGTTGGCAGCTGGTGACATGCAGCCAGGGACGCTGTACGTGCACGTGATGGCAATGTTGGCGGTGGGTACGTAGTTGTTCGCAGCCGGATCGAGGCAGCCACGGACATCGAAGCTGCACATCGAGTCGACGCTCACGGTGGCGCTCGCATTGTAGTTCCTGGCGATGGGCACGGTGCAGCCGGGAATGGCATACGAGCACGCAGATTGGACGTGGGTGTTTGCCCGAGAATTGTAGGAGGTCGAGGTGGGGTCCGTGCAGCCGTTGATGACGCTCACGCACGCGTACCCTTGCGACGTCGGCGTGGGCGCCAGGACGGTGGAAGCGACGTTGGCGGAGCTCATGTAGTTGAGTGCCGTGGGCGACATGCAGCCGGAGACTCGAGCAATGCACGACGAGCTGGCGTCGACGTTGCCCGGTGTGGCCAGCGCGAAGTAGTTGAATGCGGTGGGGGTCGTGCAGCCAAGGACGGCGTAGCTGCATGCGGCCTGGTTGTGCGACGTGGAGGTGTTCGAATACGTCGATGCGAGCGGGTCCATGCAGCCCGAGGACTGCAGGCGGCGACCCGGAGCGTCCTCCTCGAGGCGGCGGCCCGAGTTCGCGCACGCGCTGGGGATGGCGAAGGTGTTCCGCGGGTTGTAGTTGGGATCACCCACAGTCCTGCAGCCGCCGTAAGAGCAAGAGCCGGGCAGCTGAAAGTTATAGTTCGCGTTGTAGTTGGCCGCAGCAGGGTCGGTACATCCGGGGTAGGTCGGGCACGAGCCGTCGTCAATCGTGGCGATTGGCTTGTAATTGGCGGCCATCGAGTTTTTGCAGCCTTGGAAGATGCACGCTGGGAGTCCGGCGGTGTTGTAGCTCGCGTCGTAGTTTATGGCCCTCGAGTCCGTGCAGCCACGGACTACGGGAATGCAGCCCGTTTTTTGGTTGGCGGTCGGGTTGTAGTTGAAGGCCTGGTTGTCCGTGCATCCCGGGTGGGAGAAAAAGCACTCGCCGGCCAGGTTGTACGTGGCGAACGCCTGGTAGTTGAGAGCGGCCGAGTTCATGCATCCGGGGATGGCCGGCGGGCATTGGCCGTTGTTGAACGTGGCCGTAGGGTTGAACGAGAAGAAGCGCGAGTCGGTGCATCCGCCGATGATGCACGAGCCGTCGTCGACGACGGCCAAAGGGCGGTAGTTGAGTGCGAGGGAGCTCGTGCAGCCAGATGGCGGCGGCGAGGGCGAGGGCGGCGGCGGCAAGGCCGGCGCCGGCGGCAAGGGCGGCGGCGAGGGCTCATACCGGTATGCCAAGCGGTAGACGTCGGAGGTTCCGCAGTTGTTCAGAGCCGTCGAGGTGGAGCACTCGCCGGCCGTTCCAGCGAGGCAAAGGCTGTTAGTTGTTAGGACGGATCCAGCGGGGGTGTAGGGGTCGGCGCACGTCGGCAGGTTGAGAATGATGGCCGTGCTCGGGCACACGGCCTCGGCCATCAGGCAGATGAAGCAGTCGGCACCCGCGTCGCAGGCTGGGGCAGTCCGAGGACCGCAGTCGTCGCAATCATGGCCCAACTCACACTGGGCCATCTCGGCGCCCGGCCCGCCGTCATGGCACATGCCGTCGGAGGCCATGGCGCAGTCATTGAGGCACATAATTCTCGTCGCGCGGGCGGGCGGGCCCGCCGGCGGGGGCGGTGAGGGCGGGGGCGGCGGAGATGGGGGGGACGGCGGCGGCGGGGGCGGACAGCGCGGCGGGGATGGCGGGGCCGGCGGCGAGGGCGGTGGGTTGGGGTAGATTTCGAAGTAGGTCTGCACGGTGCTGGCCACGTTGCCGACCGAGTTGCTCGAGGCCCAGTTCGAGGAGGAGGTGATCGCCGCCCGCAGTTGCCCGATGGTGCCAGCGTTCGTCCCGCGGTAGGCGATGTTGTCGTGGTGGCCATAGGCCACTTCGCTGTAGCCGTCCACGAGGGCCGCGGGGAGTACCGAGCGATCCGCGGGTGGGAGGGCCTGAGTGCGGCTGCCGCAGTCGGTGCAATCAGTGCCCAAGGCGCAGGAGACGAAATCAAAGCCCGGACCGCCGTCATCGCAAGAGCCGTCGGAGGCGAAGTTGCACGTGTCAAGGCATTGATTGATCATCGGGACGAACCATCCTGCTGCGGTGTTGTCGATGCCGCACAGGAAGGTGGGGTTGGTCCAGTTGCCTACGTACGCGAGCAGCTGGTCACCCTGGTCGCTAACCTGTAGCGGCGGCGTTCCGGTGAAGTTGCGCAGCTGGAGCACCGTGCCCGCGGGCACGTCCACTACGCCGTTTCGGTACGAGAGG
>Ga0210247_101548_pt1 | contig 17726 bp, 9 predicted proteins | sample ChrtobMetP3_16mM_FD_155449 | JGI IMG/M metagenome (GOLD analysis project Ga0210247, IMG submission 155449) | Chrysochromulina tobin associated microbial communities from unialgal haptophyte culture, Seattle, Washington, United States - P3_16mM | ecosystem: Host-associated > Algae > Haptophytes >... | reverse complement strand
GGGAAGTGCAAGGAAGTGTAGGGCTGCCTCACCATCATCGTCGTCGGTGGGCGCGCTCGGTAGATATGGGAAAAAATGAGAGCGCGCTCGGTGGAGGTCGCTCGCAAGTTTCTGTGAAATTCAACGCGCTCGCATTCTGAGTGAGGGTGGGAGTTTGAGTGAGTAGGGCGACACAAATGTGAGACACATGCGCCGTCACTTACGACTTGCGCTTTTGAGTTGTCCGTCCCGGGTGTGCTGCCTTCGAACCACTTCGCTCTCTCTAGTAGAACCAGCATGCGTACGGCCAACGGCATTCCCTTGGTGCTTTGGCGCCCATGCCCATCCGGCATGTGTTCTGCTGCAACAATCCTGCAGCGTGATTGCACCGCGTGTAGCATGGAGCTGTCTTGGTTGCGTTGCATGCCCACTGATGATCGACCCATCCATTCAAGCAACACTTGAAGGCAGGGCGTGGTTGCACAATACTTGACGTGTTCGAAGGAATCCGCCCCCTGTGCCCCAAGGGGTCTGTTTGACTCATTTCACCACGTCGGACCGTTGGGACGCCTAGGTCTGCTTTCCGAAGGATCCACTGCCTACCTTTGAGCAGGAGTGGCAACGGCTGAGCTTCAGCGAGTGATGGGCGGAGCAAGACTGCACCAAATAGCTCTCTCGAGATCCGCTTAAAGTGCCTGTAGCTGTACATGTACGAAGCTGGGGGCTCGACATCGGTTGCCGTGGAGGCGAATTCATTCACCGCTTGTTGCACCGCAGGCCACATAAAATCGTAATCGTCACCCACGAGAAATCCGCCGGCCGGCAGAAGATCCCAGGCAGACCGTATCTCAAACCCGGTCTCGGGATACTCGTGGGCCGCATCGAGATAGATGACATGAGGCCTGTGGATCCGATCTGCACTGGCGAGCTGGGCGAGATACTTTAGACCGTTCACTGAAGACATGCGCACCGGCAAGATTCGGTGCGAGAAGCCGCTTGCGTGAACGTTGGCGAGGAACTGCTCAAACAGGCGCGGCTCGCCGTCGATTCCTCGTGGCCCGAGCCACTTTCCTTTATCATGCCACATTCCAACATCGCCGAGCCAAGTATCAACGCATACGATCGTCGTGTTGCGCCCATGGTTCTGTGCCGCACGAGCCCACTCGATTGCGCTGTTGCCAATGAACGACCCTACCTCCAAAATGTAGCTGTCTTCAGGCACGCCAGACGCAAGAGCTTCAGATAGCGCATGTTCCTCAGAGAGAGCCGAGAACTTGTACCACATCGCGGCCGAGGTGGATTGGTTATGCTCTGCGAATGGCCGATAGCCTTGGCCGAGGATACGATCTGCAAGAAGCTCGTAGTTTTGTGACAGCTGTGGTTGCAGCTGCTGCATAGGAATCACTGAAGTCCGACTTGGACTCGGACGAAATGGATTTCTGACACAGGGCCCCGGAGGGAGTGAGTGGTGATGAGGTAAGTGTGAGCGAGGAGTGAGACAAAGGGGGTGTTTCCCACACGGAGAGGTCGCCCTAGGAATCTCCGTGTGGAGTACAATTGTACATGTAGCAGCTTGCGAGCGGCGTGAGGTCGCTCCAGGGTTTTTTCCCGAATTTATATATACTTTGTGGCCTAGAGACACATTCCTTTTCCGGATTTAGTTTTCGACCTCAAGCACTGCGGAGCTTCCGCAACATGTCGCGCATACGCTCCGGCGGCGTAGACGAGACGCCAGCTCTTAGCAAGGCGAAGGAGTCCAGAGAAAAGAAGCCTTGGTACCTCGCCAAGTCGGCCGCCGATTGCCGCCCGCCGCTGCCATGTGAGGCGGGTCAGCCTTCCTTCTCGACTATGCTCGAGTACCGCACACGCTGGTCGGCTGCGGCCAAGCGGCTCCTGCCGATGCTGCCGCCCTTCTCGGCGTTGTCACTCGCGGCCGAGCGCAGCGACGGCTTGCGCGAGACAGATGCGCGGCAGATCGATACTGACCTCGCCCGTTCGCACGTCGACGGCCTGCAGCTCGCTGAGGCCGACCTGCCACTGCACCGAGCGAGCCTGCGTCGCGTGCTGCGCGCCTGGTGCGTGCTGCGGCCCGACTGGGGCTACTCGCAAGCCATGAACTTCGTTGCAGCCGTGATGCTGGCCGTCGCGGGGCACGACGAGCCGACGGCCCTCCTGCTCTTCGCCGGGCTGATCGCGCGGCTGCCGCCTGACTTCTACGCCGAGTCGCCGCCCCTTCGCGGCTTTCAGGTCGAGGTGGCCGCGATCTTCGCGCTGCTCGAGGATCGAGGAGCCGAGCTGCTCGATCTCTCGGACGGCGTCGTGCGCGAGGTGCTGCCTTTGGTGGCCTGCAAGTGGTTTCTCAACATGTTCGTGGACACGCTACCACTCGCCTCTCTGCTGGCCGTTTGGGATCTCATGCTCACGCTCCCCCCCCAGCCCGCTGTTGCCGCCGCTCCCGCCGAGGAGGCTGCCGAGCCGGCCATCGCAGAGGCCATCGCGGAGGGCGTCGCGAAAGGCGCGGCGCCACCCGAGGCAGTGCCATCAGCGGCAGCAGCCGAAGCCGTCGCAGTGTTGGCACCGCTCTCGCTGGTACCGCCCTCCGCGGCGGCGGCTTTCGAGCCCTCCGACGTCTTGCTACGCGTGTCGCTCGCCCTGTTGAGCGAGCATGAGGAGGCGCTGCTTACGTTGCTGCGCGAGCACGAGGTGGACGGCTTGGATGCGTCGACCGCCTATGCCGCCATGTTGGCCATCGGTGCGGACGCCTCGCCTGCTGCGATCATGGGCGCCGCCGCCGCGATGCCTTTGCCTCCCGGACTGGCGGAGGGGCTGCGTGCCGTCTGCCGCGCGACGCTCGAGGCGGCAGACGACGTGGAAGTGATCACGCCGGTACGCGCGCGTGCACAGCACATGCTGCTACGGCTCGATGAGCTTCAACGTCTCAAGAAGGCCATCGCGCTCGCTGCGCTGCACCCGGGCGCCCTACCGGTCGCACTCCGGCCGAGCCACGGAAACAGCACCGCACGGACGGACCATAGCAGCGGCGAATACGCTACGGGCGCTGCCTCGGGCGCCGCTGCAAGCCTCCCTGGCACGGCCGATGGCGCTGTCTCGGGCGCACCGCCGGGGGTGAGCCACGAGGGCGCTGTCTCGGGCGCACCGCCGGGGGTGAGCAGCCACCAAACGGTCGAGGGCGAGGGCGACAGTGGCCATGGCGGCGGGAGCAGCAGCAGTAGCGGCAGCGGCAGCGGCAGCGGCAGCGGCAGCGGCACGGTCCTCCCCTCGGTGGGGAGCGGCGACCACTTATTTCGCCAGAAGAGCAGCGGCGGTAGCGGGCTTGATCGAACGCTGTTTGCCTCGGTGCTCCTTAGGGAAGCGCCCCAGCTCAAGGAGGTTGGGATGCGCTTGTATGAGGCCCTGGCCATGCACGGTGACGAGCCCCTGCCAAAGGTTCCCTGGCGCGAGCTCGCGGCCGCCCTGGCGACGGCGCTGCGTGGCTCGCTCACGGAGCGTCTGCACTTCGTGTTCGAATGCTTCGACCCCGAGGGTACGGGTCACATAGACGTACCCAACCTGATGGCGATGGCTTCGATGCTCTTCAAGCTCAGGCTTCTCGATCCAACGGCGGCAGATCGGCCGTTAACCTCCTCAATGTACCGCCGACGCCGGGCTCGCCGACGCCGACCGCCCTCGCTCGGCCAGCCAGCGGCGCCGTCCCGAGCGCGCGGCGCCTCGATGCTGCCCGAGCCGCCTGCCGCGATGCCCTCAACGCCGGCCGCCGGCGCTGCCAATGAGCACGCAGCCAGTGGTGCAGATGGGACAGCGGCAAGCACGGCATGGCGACAAACAGAGCGGGGCGAGGCCGCCAGCGAAGGCGACGCCGACGTGGGCGGCGAAGTAGTATGCGGCGGCGCGGTGTTTGAACCTCGCACGAGGGCATCCCAGCCAACGCTCACGTTTCATTCTGAGTCGGACGGGCGTGGCACTTTCGATTCGGATGGGCGTGGTACGTGCGAGCGCGGCACATACGACGACGGGCGCGACACCTACGACCGAAGCTACGTGACCGACACGTATGACCCGCGCCTCTCGGTAGCTTCGGTCACGGAGGTTTCCTCTGCGCGGCGTGGCTGGTCTCTCTCGCCGTCGGACAGTCAGAGCTGTGGAGTCTCGCCTATGTGCCGCTCGACTGCGCCGGTGACGACTGTCCAGACGTCGCCCGCCCAGCGCACGCTCACGAGCCCGCGCAATTGGTCTACGGAGGCCAGCCTACTCGCGACGATGACGCCCGGCAGCGTGGGCATCGCCAGCGGCCGCGGCGGCGGCGGACGCCATCTCGATGGTCGCGGCGCTGAGGACTCGCGCGAGGTGTCGAGCGTGCCGCGGCTGCGGCGCGTCGCAACAGTGTGCGGTGGCGATCGCTTCGAGTTCGTGCAGAAGCAAGTGAATGAGTTCCTGCAGCTGCTGCTCATTATGGACGTGTGCCGCTCCGGCCGCCTTTCATATGCCGAGTGGGTGCGGGGCGTGCTCTCGTTGCCCGAAGTGCTCGTTTGCTTCCAGCTTGCCATCCCGCCGCCAAACGGCAGTGCCCTCCCCGGCTCGTCCTCGAACTGCCGCGGCCGTTACGCCAACCATGCCGCTAGCTCGCCCTTCACCAACCACCCGCCGGCCGCTTCTGCCGACGGCTCCGCGCACCACAGCGCTGGCTTGGTCCTTGTCGGCTTTGGCTCGCAGCGCGCGCCAGTTGACCACCCGGTCGCCAACGGCTCCGCGCTCGCGGCGGCCGCCACCGTAGTCGCCGCCGCCGCCTCTGCGAGCGAGCGCGCATCGCGAATGACCGAATCGCTCACGAGTGTGCACACGTCGCTCTGGCTGCGGAGCATGCGAGCGCTATTCGCCAACCTGGGCTGCGGCGCCTCCTAGAGACACACCGACCCGTGCGACGCATGCGGCCGCGATTCGTCGTGAACAGATGTTACACTCTACTCGTACTTTGATCCCACCAGGCGCGCGGGCACCACCTCCTTCAGGCGCACTCAACACATTAGTCACGCCATGTACTTCTATGTATTACTGTGTGTCCCGTGTGAGTCCCGGCTCCCCCCGGTGTCTTTTTCCTGGTACTCCCCTTCGCGTCCGGGTGTTGGGTTTGTCAAAACATATGGAGACCAAGGGAACGCGCCCTTCGTGTAAGGGAAAGTGCAACCGCACAGTGGTGTGAACATGGGGGCACTTGCAGAGGCAAGTGCGAGTGACAAGGCCGCTAACAGCGCAGGCCGCGTCTCTCCCTAACTTGTAAGTTGTGTACTCCGTCGGATCGGGGGTTCCGTGGGTGTCGCGATCGAGGCGACTCCACTGCGTATTGACCGCGGTGCGCTGCGCTATTGACGCGCTTGGTCAGTGTGATCAAAGAGGTTTCCGTTAGTCTTTCACGCCCTTTCTGACTTCCCAAAATCGAAGGTCTTGGTCATGGAGGCGGTTTGGAGCGCATCCGCGCGCGGGCAGCAGCCGCGGGAGAAGACGTCACGGCAGGCCTTCCAGCAGCATCGGATCGCGCTCCGTGCCGCCAAGGCCGAGGCCAAAGCCCTCGCTCGGCAGCAAGGCGTCGAGCATTCGTTTGACGAGCTTCTTACCGAAGAGGGAATCTCGCTTGGGCCGCCGCCATTCTCGATGGCGCAGGTGTCTTCTCTACTCGGCCACATGCCAGGCGAGCAACCTGCCGAGAAAATTTCTCCTTCACGACTTGCACTGTTGCAAGCCTATGACGCCTGCCACGAGCGCTTTGGAGGTTTTGACGAGCCATGCATGCTTCAGCGCCTCTGGCCCCAGGATACATTTGACGAGGACGTACGTAGCTCGGCCACGGTTCACATCTATAGGGCGTATACGGGCGACACTACAAGTCGTTTCGAAGACCTGGTTGAGGAGGCCTCAGCGATTGCATGGCGACGCGATGCACACCCAACTGAGAGCATCCCGTTTCTGTACAGCGCCTGGCAGGTTCAACCGCCAACGTCTGCGGCTGAGTATGCGCGGTGGCTCCGTGAGCCGCCACTGTCGGTCGGCGACAGAGACGTCCTGATAGCACCATCAATCGCCACTGGTGACTGGACTCAGTTCAGCCATCGCAGGTCAGATCAAGTGGCTACACAGGTGGTCGAGCAGGTCCCTGCTTTCTACGCGCCTGAAGACGACTTTGATGCCAAGGGCACATCGATCAAAAGGCACACCGCTAATCGTGGCCTAGCGACAGCATCCTACCGATCGAGCAGCCCTGCCCACCCGGCGTCGGTCTTTCAGCGGCGTCGCTGGGAAAAGCTGCCAACCGACGAAAGTCGCGTGGGCCCTGGCGAATACGACGATTGGGACGGCAAGTATCACAAGACGATCGCGAGGGGTGTTCACGACCCGTGGCCGGCAGCGCAGGCCAGACGTAGTCCTGCTCGCCGCTCTGCTACTTTTGCCAGTGCAACTGGGCGCTCTTCAGGCGTGCTTGATGGCGGGCCGGCACACTTGAACGTCACCATGGGGGGCGGTCCGCGCCGCACACTGCGAAAAGTCACCGATCGCCTGTCGAGTGTCACGTATGGCCGATTGCGCGAGGCGTTTGACCTATTCGACGCGGCAGGTAGTGGCTTCCTTGACTACGATCGGTTGCTTCGCGCCCTTGCACACTGCGGCGTCCAGGCAGGTTCGAATGACATGGTTCGAAGGACCAAAATCATCCTCGACATGCACCTGGAACAGACTTCGAACAGATTGGACTTTGAGGGATTCGCTGCGCTCGCGGCCGATCTCGTTGGCGGCATCACAAAGCTAAACGGCGGGCTACCAGCGCCCGCAACCAGCCCACGCGTGCGACGGTCACGAACATCGCCTCGCGAATTCGGCGCAGTCGCGCCCCAGGTGGCACGCACCTTTCATCACTTTGACGCGAACAAGAGCGGCTTTCTCGGCTACCGCGAGCTACGAAATGCGCTGCGTCACTATGGGTTGAGCGATGCGACGATCCGGGATGCGCAGTCGGTGGTGCGCCGGTACGACGACACGCCCGACGGCAGGCTCGATCTGAACGAGTTTGCCGATCTTGTGCGTGACCTCGAGGCAGGCTTCGTCCGGAGCGATGCGGTGCCTCCCAGGATTGCCCGCACCTTTTATCACTTTGACGCGAACAAGAGCGGCTTTCTCGGCTACCGCGAGCTTCGGGACGCGCTTCGTCACTATGGGTTGAGCGATGCGACGATCCGGGATGCGCAGTCGGTGGTGCGCCGGTACGACGAGACGCCCGACGGCAGGCTCGATCTGAACGAGTTCGCCGAGCTTGTGCGTGACCTCGAGGCAGGCGTCGTCCGGAGCGATGCGGTGCCTCCAAAGGTGGCCCGCACCTTTTATCACTTTGACGCGAACAAGAGCGGCTTTCTCGGCTACCGCGAGCTACGAAATGCGCTGCGTCACTATGGGTTGAGCGATGTGACGATCCGGGATGCGCGGTCGGTGGTGCGTCGATACGACGACACGCCAGACGGTAAGCTCGATCTGCGCGAGTTTGCTGAGCTCGTGCGTGACCTCGAGGCAGGAATTATCCGGTCCAGTCTTAACTATTCGGGCAACGGGCCACGCCATAAATGGCCCCATCGATGGAGCGTAAGCCTAACCGGCGCGGTGCCGCCCAGGATTGCCCGCACCTTTTATCACTTTGACGCGAACAAGAGCGGCTTTCTCGGCTACCGCGAGCTTCGGGACGCGTTGCGTCACTATGGGTTGAGCGATGCGACGATCCGGGATGCGCAGTCGGTGGTGCGTCGGTACGACGACACGCCCGACGGCAGGCTCGATCTGAACGAGTTCGCCGAGCTTGTGAGTGACCTCGAGGCAAGCATCATCCGTGGCAGAGAGAGCCTGACCAGGGCTGTGCCGCCCAAGGTGGCCCACACCTTTTATCACTTTGACGCGAACAAGAGCGGCTTTCTCGGCTACCGCGAGCTTCGGGACGCGCTTCGTCACTATGGGTTGAGCGATGCGACGATCCGGGATGCGCAGTCGGTGGTGCGCCGGTACGACGAGACGCCCGACGGCAGGCTCGATCTGAACGAGTTCGCCGAGCTTGTGCGTGACCTCGAGGCAGGCGTCGTCCGGAGCGATGCGGTGCCGCCCGGCGTGGCCCGCACCTTTTATCACTTTGACGCGAACAAGAGCGGCTTTCTCGGCTACCGCGAGCTTCGGGACGCGCTTCGTCACTATGGGTTGAGCGATGCGACGATCCGGGATGCGCAGTCGGTGGTGCGCCGGTACGACGAGACGCCCGACGGCAGGCTCGATCTGAACGAGTTCGCCGAGCTTGTGCGTGACCTCGAGGCAGGCGTCGTCCGGAGCGATGCGGTGCCTCCAAAGGTGGCCCGCACCTTTTATCACTTTGACGCGAACAAGAGCGGCTTTCTCGGCTACCGCGAGCTACGAAATGCGCTGCGTCACTTTGGCTTCAGCGATGTGACGCTCAGAGAGGCGCAGTCGGTGGTGCGCCGGTACGACGAGACGCCCGACGGCAGGCTCGATCTGAACGAGTTTGCTCAGCTTGTGCGTGACCTCGAGGCAGGCGTCGTCCGGAGCGATGCGGTGCCTCCAAAGGTGGCCCGCACCTTTTATCACTTTGACGCGAACAAGAGCGGCTTTCTCGGCTACCGCGAGCTACGAAATGCGCTGCGTCACTTTGGCTTCAGCGATGTGACGCTCAGAGAGGCGCAGTCGGTGGTGCGCCGGTACGACGAGACGCCCGACGGCAGGCTCGATCTGAACGAGTTTGCTCAGCTTGTGCGTGACCTCGAGGCAGGCGTCGTCCGAAGCGATGCGGTCTCACCGTCCCCAAATCCTATCTCTCCATACAGTGGTCGCTATACTTCGCCCGGAGCGCCTGAACACCGCTGGGCGAGGCATATGCAACGAAAGCTTGATGAGGCAGATGATCGGTGGCGATTGCTTTCGGGAGTTCGTTCAGAGATGCAGGCGGTACGACTCGAAGCGCAAGAGCTCACCGATCATGCAACGATGGCTCTGTCCCACATCGAGCTGAAGCGCCGGGAGGCAGAGGAGCGCGCATTAGCTGCAGAGAAAGAAAGTGCAGATTCCCAGGCGCGCATCCGAGACGCCGAGCGCCTGGCAGAATTCGCGTCTGCTGCGTGGAAGAACACCGAGGCAAGGCTAGTCGCCAAAGAGAAGCAGGCTGCAACCGAGAGGAAGAGATTGTTACAGGAGGCTGCCGATCTAAAGCGCGACGCCCATCGAATCATCAGCGGCCGCAGCTCAACGTCACCGTTTCTACGTCCGCCTCAGATTGTGACGCCGCTTTCGGAGGCGCCGCAGTACCACTCACTATCCACTTTCGCTGAGCCCTCTTCGGTGACACGTGCTTTTTACCACTTTGACGCGAACAAGAGCGGCTTTCTCGGCTACCGCGAGCTTCGGGACGCGCTGCGTCACTATGGGTTGAGCGATGCGACGATCCGGGATGCGCAGTCGGTGTTGCGCCGGTACGACGACACGCCCGACGGCAGGCTCGATCTGAACGAGTTTGCTGAGCTTGTGCGTGACCTCGAGGCAGGCGTCATCCGAAGTCCTGTGGCGCCACTGGGTGGCGTGACTGCAGGCTGGACGCCACCTGACGAACGGTCGTCAGCATCGCCATTGGTACCGATGCCGCATGGCAGTCCTGCTGTCAGCTCGCACGTGCGCCAGGCGTTCGCTCGCTTTCAGCAGAATGGGCTGATTAGCAAGCCAGACCTAGTGGCGGCGCTCTCGCAGTATGGGCTGTCTATTACGGAGGAAGAGGTTCGGGCGATCAGTATTGCGTACGGTGAGCAGTCGTCTGGCTTGAACGTCTATGAATTCGCTGCACTCGTGAGCGATGTCGAATTTGGGTTGTCATCCTCGCTCAGAGCCCCGGGGGCAACCAGTGCCAAATCAAAGCTCTACGGTGCGTCGCCACCGCAGCAACGGCCTGTGCAGTCCCTGCCGCGCCCATCCCAACCGGAATCACAGATTGCGGCAACGCAAATGCGACGCCCAACGGCCACCGAGACAAAATACCCAATGAACACTCAGGCTGTCGAAAGCTCGGCCGTGCGGGCACCAATGAGCAGCGCCCCCGACTGGTGGCAAACCCGTCGATGGTGTCTGTGCTTCTGCCCAGATGTGCTCCCAGATTCTGTCGTAGTACGTGACCTGCTCCGCAAGGACCCGTTGTAGAAGATTGTAGTCGGCTCGCGAACGGATGCTCTTTAATTGAGTCGGACTCTAGTCATGCAGAGTAGCAGAGTGGCCTCTGGCGCAACAGACGAGCCCTGCGCACGGACGCTCACTCGTTCATTAGGAACGGAACGATACACCGAGCCCAGACCGAGCCGGTAACTCTACGCCTCTACGCGGGGCTTGATCGGCATTGATACGGTACGTGCAGTATGCTCGGGCTGTTCTAGGACGTCTAGCGTTCTACTTCTGTCTGGTCACTGGTGAAAGAGCTAGCAATCAAGCCAAGCGACCCGACCAATAGTGCGCCTCTCTCGGACGCCTGCGTCCTGCTGGTGTTGTAGCTGTCGGGCAGGGGAAACTGACTGCTGCTGCTGTGAAAACACAAACGCGCACACACTCATAGCCTACTACTGTCCGTTAAAAGTATAAAAGAACAGGCCGTTGAAAAAACCTTCTGGACACAAGATTTTGAGAAAGACACGTCATCCAAACTCTCGATTTCCACGATGGTGACGTCTCCTCGGCGACCGCTGCGCTGCCTGAGCGCACACCTTTTCCTGATCAAACCGCCACACACTAGCTAATGCTGTGCTCCTCACTGCCGCAGGCCGCTCGCCGTCTAATCCCGTTGCTCGACCGTGTGCTGGTACAGAGCACCGCCTGAACGCCAATCGCAGATGGGCCACGCTGATGACCATGCTGACCAGTGCTGCGCTCGTCCTTCGATGACACTGCAGGTTAAGCGCATTGAACCGCCGACCAAGTCCATTGGCGGCGTGTTGCTGCCCGAGAGCACAAAGACCAAGCTTAACGAGGGCATTGTCATCGCTACGGGACCGGGCAAGCGCGACAAGGATGGTAGTTTGCTGCCGATGGGCGTCAAGATCGATGACAAAGTGCTGCTGCCGCAGTACGGCGGGAGTGATGTCACAATCGCCGACGAAGAGTACGTTCTCTTCCGCGATGACGACATCATGGGCGTTCTCAAAGATTGAGATGGTGAATGGTGCATTCATAGGTCCCACAGGATAGGGTGAAGCCGGCAGCCGCAGATTGGGCCTCGCGCAAGTCGCAATCAGCAGCAACGAGCCCGATGGGCGCGCTGGCGAGATCAGTCAAGCGCGTGTGCCGTGCTGGGATCAGACATCTCGAGCGTGTCTGCCAGCGAAGTCGCTCTCCAGCTAGGCAGCGTGTGTGGGCATCGCTATTTCGGCGAGGTCGACGCGCAAGGTCAAGTAGTTGTATCGTACTTAGTACATGCCTCTCAAAGAACCTTAGGCATCTGCATCGATCGTTTTTTGCATTTACTTTCCCGGGGTTCCGGCTGGCCCTGCTCATCGTGCGCGGCCAAAGTGCCTCTGACTCGCCGCCGGCTGCGCAATCGCGGCTGCGGCGGCACGGGGGACGGTAGAGAGGGACCATCGCTGCGAGGGCGCGGTTCGTACGCGGTCCGCCGGTTGCGTGTAGTCGCGATACGGTATGCTCCACTCTCGCATGCTCCCAACGCATGCTCCCAACGCAACTTGACGCAACGCGCAAAACGCCAAGCTGGGCACCTAAAACTTGACAAGAAAAGGCTGCAAGAAAAGGCATGGTGTGATGAGCCCCGAGTCCTGAGGCGAGCTGACCAGCCGATCTTCAGCCGCTGTCGTGGAAAAATGGCCAAGGGAAAGCAAAAGGATAAGCCGAGCGTAAAGGAGGAGCGTAAAGCGCGCAAGACGGAGGTCAATCGTACTCGCGACAAGGGCAAGCACCGCCGCGGCGAGTTGGACTCCGCGTCCCTTGCATCGTTCACAAACATGCTGCGGCAGGATGGATACGAGCTGGTCGAGGTGCAGCGCGACGGCAACTGCTTTTTCAGGTCGCTCGCAGATCAGCTGGAGAACAATGAGAATGCTCACGACAGCTACCGCCAGCGCATCTGCACGCATCTCAAGGCACACGAGGCAGAATTCTCTCCCTTCATGTCGTTTGGCGAGTCTGAGGAGTCTGAGGATAAGGACTTTGAGTCGTACGTCGAGCGTATGGGTGCCGACGGCGAGTGGGCAGGCCAGGTGGAGCTCATTGCCGCAGCGCAGGCGCTGCGTGTCAACATCATTGTACATCAGCTCGAGCACCCATCGTATCGTATCGACTGTGCTTCAGGCGATCCAGCCGCGCGTAAGGAGGCGAAGCCGCTGCGGGAAATCCACATATCTTACCACGACGGCGAGCATTACAATTCGGTGCACAGCAAAGCGGCCCCACGGCCGGTTGGCGCCAAGAATGCCAAGGGCGGCAGCAAGGGCGGCAGCAAGGGCGGCAGCGAGGGCGAGCCCGCGGTCGACGCGACCGGCGCGGCCGACGACGGAGGTAAGTCAGCCAAATCTGCGCAGGTGGACAAGCTCGCGAGCGCTCTGGACGCTGTCGACATTTCAGACAAGGTCGCCGCGAATGGTCATGGCGTGCCTTCAGCTGCTGATGGCGATGAAGACGATGCAGGTGCTGCGGCAATGGAGAAGGACGTCGGTGCTGATGAGGACACTAAAAGGGCCGCGCCGGCCGCGCCGCCGATGTCCGGTATAGAGAAGGCGCGTGACGCCAAGGCGCGCAAGAAGGAGGAGAAGCGCGCGAGGAAGGAGCAGCGACACCGCGAAGCCGTCGCGGCGGCACAGGGCGCCGTTGAGGACGACTCGGCAGACGGGGACAATACCGCCTCCGAACGAACATCAATTAGTAACAGCATAATAACCTTGTAGCCGACCCTCGGACATTAAGGCGCAAAAGCGCGCGCCATGCGGCATGTGCGAATCACAATATGCATGTGAGACGCTTTGGAAATGAACTTTTTGGAAATCTTGATGCTCGCCTCTGGCGACACATTTAACCGGCCCCCGGGGGGGGGCTGATGAGCCGGGGCTCAATCGAGCAGGTCGTCGTCTACGGTGATCGGCTTGTCCTCTGCGGACATCGCCTCAGCAGCCTCGCGTGCGGCCATGCGCACCGACTCTTGCTCAGCCTTCCTCTGCGCAAGCTCGGCGTCGGAGATCTTCTCATAGCGCGCGAGGCCCTGAGCCTTGAGCACGCTGCGCGCCTCCCGGTCGATTCTGTCTGCAAAGGCGCAAATGTGCCCCGACGAAGACATGTACAGCTTCGAAAAGTCCTCCACCGCGTGCTTGCTCTCGGCGTCAATCGTGGTGCCACGTGCAACTGTCGCCGTCTCGACGTGCCTGTGCTCACCCTGGCGCAGCGAGGTGGCGATCTCGTGCATGCGCCCGTATGACCACTCTCGCGAGTTTTGGGACCAAAGGAAGAGAAGCTTGGCCTTGGTGGCCGCTTCGCGCAGCAGAGCCCACGCGATGCCCGGGTTGAAGTCGCTCACGAAGAAGTGGTGATCCATATTGAACTCGCACCCCCTTGCATCCTCGAGCACGTCTAGGTGATGCAAGCGGTTGACAAAGGTGATCGAGAGGTATTTGCCGTCCTCCTGCAGCTGGAGCTTGTCGTTGAGGAAGGAGGCGGTTGCAAGTTGGTTGGCAAAGTGCGCCGCCTGGTACGGGTAGAAGTTGAGCCTGTCCTTCGGCCACTCCGGATCGAAATCCCACAGAACGAGCCCCGCACACCGGCCAGGGTGGCGTGCAGCGTACGCCGTCGCGATCGCTGCACCCATCCCTCTGCCCAAGAGGACCCATGGACGTGTCCATGCGCCGCCCCAATCGCGTCCGTTCAGGCTGAGCCTCACCACGAGCTCATGCACGTCCTCGACGAGGAACTCGATGCCGTATTGTCGCCTGGGCGGGCGAGGGTCGTCTCGCCATCAGAGGCAATCAGAGGCAATCAGAGGACATCAGAGGCAACCAGGCTCACCTTGGCGAATGAGTCGTCTCGCCATGGCCTCGCACATCTACAGAGAGGACGCGGTACTTGTCGGCGAGGGGGCGCGCGATCTCGTCAAAGTCGTGGCAGCAACCACAGATGTCATGCAGCAGCACGATTGGCGGTGCCGCCTCGTCACCCCACTCGAGGTAGTTGAGCTGCGGTGTCGCAACAAGCAACGGCGCGATGATAGTGAGAGCAGTCGCAGATGCTTCACGAAAAGGTTCATCGAGCTCCGCGCAGTGTGAGCTCACCACGATGCCCGATGGCAGCAGCATCGTCTTCTTTTTGCCGCCGAGGCCGCCGCCATCGTGGTGGCCGAAGAATTTGCGGTTGTGCATCACCACTCGAATGTCTTCACAGAATTGCATGTTGGTCTCGGGCGTGATCTTCACAATGCCCGTGTTGTACAGGTTGCAGTGCGATCGCGAGAATTCAACTGAGAACGTGTACGCCTCTTCGGGGCAGTCGATCTCGGCGATGCGCGGGTCCACCGTTTCGTCTGCGCAGCACAGATCACATCAGGGAAGCGAAACATGATGGCCGTTGTGCAGCCAGCACTCACCGTCATCATCGGCGAGATCGTACGTTTCAGCTGGCAAGAACGCGTCATCGGGTAGCGCGTTGGCCTTCTTACGCTGCGTCGACTTGTTTGGCGGCGGAGCCTCGGTCAGGAACCCTTTCCTCCACTCCATGGACGCCTGCGATAGACACAGGGAGGCAGATGTTCTGCATGTTTGCTGCGGAATTTGTCGTCATTTGAGCATTGCCCGAGCGTCCTCTGGCGCCTCTTCCTTAGGGGCGTGTGTAGTGGATGAGCAGGATCCAGGGAGATTAGTCCAAATAAGAGTCGAGAGATCCTATTATTTTATACAGCGAACTTCAGCGGAGCAGGAATGACCTGCGAGAATCTTTATGTTTACCGGTAACAATGTCTGAGCCAACCGCCGCCCCGCCGCCATGCGACACTCCGAGGGATGATGCGGGGCTTTTCCTGGACGCTCGGCGTCCTCGTATCGCTCCGTGGACCTCAATATACACACGAAAGAACCAGACACATCGGCCGCGAATACGAGCAGCACGATTGATTACAAGCCTGCAGAATCCAGAGACTGACAACTCGTACACAGGTGGAAGGCAACGAAGTGGTGCAAAGACGAGGGATATGCGAAGAGCACAGCGACCGGACACACGACGCAAGAAGCGCATCGATCGAACCGAGCCGGCCCGCACACATAGACAACAAGCGCGCAAAGAGCCAGGGCACATGCAAATGCACAAACAGGCGCACAAGAACAGCTTGATCTTGTGGAAGAGGGACAGACCAGGGAGTGCGCGACAGAGGGACGCAGCGCAATCGCACAGCACGGTTGCGCAACGCGCAGCACCGACGCGGGAGCAACTGGGAGTGGAGGACAGACCGGAAGAGAGGAGCGATGGAGAGGGCCAGAGTGACGGCATAGTAAAGAAACACGTAGCGTACAATAGGAAATACAGGCTGCAAACAGAACACACACAACAGCGGCGTGAGCAGCCAGTACGACACGCGCACCACATGGTGCAGGCGCACCAAGACAAGCACGAGAAGGCAAGCCTAGAGCAGCGGCAGGTAGGAACGCCACATAGGGACAAGCAGAAGCACATAACGGGGAACGTGACACAAAAGGGTGCGAATAAGCACGGACACAAGTACACAGACACGGTGACACCCCACCCAAGAACGGGGACCCCAGAGGGCGAGCACAGAGAGCGAGGGCGAACCCGAACGCGCCCAGTGGTGCAATATGAGTTCGACAGCACGCTCGGATACCCCGGGGAGGGACCGGAACATAATGAAGGGGGAGCATGGGTCGCAGTGAATGTAGCCGGCGTACATGTGAGCGTGAGTAGGGAGGCGAGGGACGTGGAGGTGGGGGAGGCGGGAGGCGCGCTGATACATGATTACACGGACAAGCTGTGGGAATTAGTGCAGGTGTTCAGAGGGTCGAACGCCGCGGTCATGGTACTGGCGGACACGCATGCGCAAGCCGAAGAGGCGGAAGTTATCAAGTCCATGCTAGTAGAACAGGGCATCGAAGTTACGTACACGCCGGCAATGATAACTGACACTGGTCACACAACGGCGGGGGTTATGATGTGGACAAACCCTAACGTGCTCGAGGTACGTAACCAAACAGAGATCATCGGGGGGAGAATACTAAGGATAGGAGTCGAGGACATAGCGACTGAGGAGGAGTGGGCAGTGTACGGCGTGTACATGCCGGTACGAGGGGCGCACGACACGGCCCAAGACGTTGAGGAGACATGGAGCGCACTGCGAAAGCAGGTCAACGAGGAGACAGTGGTGAGAACGGCAGTGGGGGGGGATCTCAATGCGGAAACGCATGAATGGCGACAGGAACGCAACGCCAGGCGCACACCGTCGGACGCTCACCTGGACGAGATGATGGAGGAGAGCGAACTGACGGCCCTGGCAGAGGGCAGCACCCATCGAAGCGGCACGCAGATTGACAATTGGCTGATGACGCCGGCCGCGGCCCGAGAGATGGGGGCGTGCTGGGTGCTGCCCGGAGTCTGTGGCAAGGATCACGACATGGTGGTGGTGAGAAGGAGCAAGGCGGGGCAGGAGCAGGGGGAACGACGCCCCATGAACAGCGCGGCCAAAGCGTTCTTCCCTGAGAGCAAGGACAAGGCGGAGATACAAAAGATAAAGGCGTACGCGGAGGAGGCGGAGCGCCTGTATCTCGAAGGGGGGGGGAAGCTCGGAGAGGAGCACGAGGGTGAGAATGCAGAGGCGGAGGACATAGATTGGGCCGAGGAGCTACGCACCTTCCAAAGAGCATGCACGGCAGCAGCGGAGGGACAGGTCCAGAAGGGTGCGGCGCCGAGACGGAAGAGGACCAAGGAGGAGAAGAGAGCTCGCATCGGGAAATGGAACCGCATCTCCAGGGACGCGACGAGATGGAACGGGCGACTGAACCCCAAGAAGGGTGGATGGCAGGCGACCACGTTCGCGGCGGAGCCCAGGATTGCCTGCGACGAGGGGGTGCGGAAAGCGCTGCGTGAGCACACAGGGCTCAAGGCGGCGGTGCTCGAGGTGTGCCAGAGAGAGCTCGATAAAGCGGTCGAAGCCTTTGAAGACGTCGACGGATACCGAGGGAACCAGCTCATCCGGGAAATGGAGGAGACGGTGACCGAAAACACGGGTTCGGTGATGGTCAAGATCTTCCAAGCGATACGGAAGGCGGTCAACGGAAGCTGCGCTGACGAGGGGATCCGGGCCGTGAGGGACACCTCGGAGGCGTCGGCCGCCACCTGGAAGCCGTCAGATGCGCCGCCGGATAATGGGATAGAGATAGATAACCAGGACCTGAGAGCGAGAGTGCAGCAGAGGCAGCGTATCACGGAGAGCGAATGGGAAGCGATGGGGGCAATCAGCGAGCGCCTGACACGTAACCACTATGTAGTCGTCAACGGCCAGTATTATAGCCCGAGCCAGCTCAAGATCCACAGCACGGCCGAGGCCGTCAAGAGAGCCGTGCATCGCGAGGCGACGCAGATCAACGCCACACATGAAGCGGACGTCAGCACGCTCAAGAAGATCATGGAGTGGATCCAGCCGAGCCCGACGGCGGCGCACGTGGACGTCGCCA
>Ga0210247_101547_pt1 | contig 17747 bp, 9 predicted proteins | sample ChrtobMetP3_16mM_FD_155449 | JGI IMG/M metagenome (GOLD analysis project Ga0210247, IMG submission 155449) | Chrysochromulina tobin associated microbial communities from unialgal haptophyte culture, Seattle, Washington, United States - P3_16mM | ecosystem: Host-associated > Algae > Haptophytes >... | reverse complement strand
AACACGTGATGGTGAGAACCATCCAACGGGTAAGTGCCCGGTCACGGCCGAGCATTCGATCCGACTAAGTGGCCGAGCGGGCCGCATTCGATTCGCCTAAGCTTGTATTAAGCATTTCCTTCGGACGGAGCACATGTTTTGCGTGCTCAACCCGGACTTCTTGGTGTGAAGACCCAACAAGTCCGGGTTGAGCAAATTTTTTTCAGTGCTGAACCCGGACTTGATGTGTGAATTCACGGTTAATCGTTAAACATGAGCTCAACCCGGACTTAGCAAGTCCGGGTTGAGGACGTTCATGGCTTCCACACCTGTTTCGTTGTGAACCCCAGCTCAACCCGGACTTGGCAAGTCCGGGTTGAGCTCTTGTTTTTTGGAATCTTTGGAATCATTGGAGAGCACGTCGCGCGCACAACCATGTCCGCTGGCTCGCTTGGCCTTTGGTCAGGGGTGCTCTCGTGTCCCATGGATCGCTGGTTCGCGTTCGTCCTGCATCCGACGCGACATCACTGTCGTTGTTGTGCATCCCGTCATCACGCGCCGAGTGCGATTTCCTGGCGCTGTGGCGCACGTGACCGCAGTTCAAGGCTGGGTTTTGGAATACAATCAGCTGACCAGTGCTTGGCACATCTTCTTGTTTTGCTTCTTGCGCAACGTCAGCGTTCCCTCTGAGCACATGGTGGTCATGAGTTGCATTCCAATGTCACTCACGTTAGGCCTTGAGCATCATTGGCATGGAGGCCTCTGAGCACAGTGCCGTCCTCAAGGCGCCCCTTGGTCATGATGGCCATCTATCTCTTGGACTTCTCGAAGCGCTATCACGGTAACCCCGCTCAGCTGCTGGACTGCCCCCAGGGGCCTGGGCCTTCCGTGCTACACCGTATGCCACGGTGCACGGGGCCACGTCCGCGGGCGCAGCGGATGTTGAACGTGAAGTGTTACCCGTGGTTGCTGTACACAGCAAACTACTTCATTTGTGTCGCTGACGGCAAGATCCCAAGAGGAGCCCCACAGTGCTTTGCGCGTGGGAGGACCGACGGCTATGAGGCCTCGGGTACCAGCTTGGGCATGGCGGTGCATGGCGGTGGCAGGACAAGGTAGTAGCGTGTCCCTGTTGTAGGACACTTGTGAGAGTGTCGCGCCCGCCCCCGCGCCCAAGAATTCCAAGAATGTGACCGTACCAAAAGCAAGGTGTGTGTGACCAGCAGAGAACTAAGGTAAGCAGCCATGGTAAGAGCTACTCACCATGGCTACACACGTACACAGTCACCCCAGAAACGAGAAACGACAAACGGGGGTGGGGAAGCCGGCGGTAGCACTCTAAACATTTATGGGCGGGAGCACTTTCTCCCCCTTCCCCCCCACCCCCCTCAATTACGGTACAAGCCAAAACATGCCTAAAATAGATCGAAACAGGGACTTCCAGAAGAGTCCCTCATTTGTGTTTTGCCCGACTCGTGGAGATGAGAAGCGACCCGGTGCCCAGGGTGTGCGAGACGCCCGAGCATCGAGCAGATCCCTCTTTGCGACGATCTGCCACCGCGCCCAATACGCTGCTGCCACAGCAGGAGCACACACCGGCGAAGCATATCCTCCAGCCCGGCACGCAGACGATCATCGGCGACCTTGACCACCTGAAGAGACGTCAAGCAGAGAGCACACGCCTCCGAAACGAATGCTGTGCCGCGCACATGGGTCCTGCGCCAGCACTGGACTATGAGCAGAATGTTCGCAACCGCGCTGTGTCGAGCATCAGCGATGGCGCCGCGTTGTGTGCTGGCGCTGGCTTGAGTGAGGCCCGAACGCAGCAGCCTGCACCGCCTGCCCCCGCTGCTGCCGCGCCCTCCCCCGCTGCTGCCACCGCCTACGGAGGTGGCGCCTTTGAACTGTGGAGAGATGCTCTCTATGCAGCTCAGGCGCAGCGGCGCTTGAGCCGTAAGGTCCGCACGTACCTTACCGGCGCTCGACAAGGCGCTCATGCGAGCCGAGATGGCCTCGCGAGCGTCGTCGCGGGCGCTGATGACGGCTCGAAGCGGCATGGCGAGCCGTTCGTGACGCCCAATCCTGGGCTGCAGAGACCAACGCCCAAGGCCAAGCAGCGCCCATCACAGCGCCCACAGTCGGGAGATGCCCTGAGGGGTCGGAGTGGGACGCACCTGATGAGTGATGCAATCAGTAGGCAATCAGCATGCAATCAGGGTCGGAGTGGGGCGGCGAGCCGAGCCAGCCTTGCAGAGCTATCAGCAGCTGAGGAGCGGAGGAAGTGGACGCGTCCACGGTACCCTGATGGCCTCTAATTGCAAATGCTTAGTGTAAGCTGATTGCATGCTGATTGCATACTGATTGCATACTGATTGCATGATGATTGCCTCCCTCATCAGGTCCGCGCCTCAGCTGTCTGTGCAAGTCGGACTCTTCACCACAGCAGCGGCTCCCCTCAGCTCGCCTCTGCACGCAGCCTTTGGCTTCCCGCCAAAACGGAATCCAAACGGGCGCACTCCCCCACCACGATGCACCCCGGCGCCTTCGCGTACCTTCATGCCCATCACGCTGGTCTGGGCGCTGAACGGCCCACCAGCGTCAGCGTCGACAGATCCTGCGGCGGAGGTCACGTCTGTGATGCCGGAGGTCCGCGAGGCTCCGCCTGCATGTTGATTGCATTATGATTGCATTATGTTTGCATTATGATTGCCTCCCTCATCTGGTCCGCGAGGCTCCGCCTGCATGTTGATTGCATTATGATTGCATTATGTTTACATTATGATTGCCTCCCTCATCAGGTCCGCGAGGCTCCGCCCGATACACGCTCCGCTCGGCAACGCTCGAGGGAGGCGCTCGAGGCGGCGCTCGCTCTGAACGCCGAGTTGTACGTCGAGCTCGCTTTTGACGCCTCCACCGGAGCTCACGATCTCGGCGGAGCTCACGATCTCGGCGATGACGTGATTGCCGCCGCCACAGCGTACGACAGCCGGCACGTGGCGCTCGGCTGGGCCTCGAGGCGACTCCAGGTGGCTCTCGTGACCGACCCGACGCACAGCCGGCTGCCCGTCCGCGAGCGGCACGTGCGCGAGGCGATTAGCCGTAACCGGTACGTGGCGCCAGAGGACGAGCCAGCGACCGTGCAACGGTACCAGCAATTGACGAGACGCAATCAGAAGAAGAAGGCGCGATGGCAGCTCGAGCACTCCATCTGGGCACCGAGGCTCCATAGCGGGAACTCGAGGGACTTTTTCGAGACTCCGGAGGCGATGCGTCCATTGTTCTTAGCGGATTGGTCTGTGGCGGTAACGGCAAGCCGATGACCTCGGAGTACCTCTGAGTGCCTCTGAGTACCTTTGAGCACCTCTGAGTGCCTCTCGTGATTTTGGCGGATGGGTCTGTGGGGAAGCACACCCACGAGCTGCCGAAGCTGAAGACTCTGATGACCTCTGAGTGGATGCTGATGGCATCTGAGCGCCTCCCTCATCAGGTGCGCACCCATCAGCTGTCGATGCTGATCCTGGGGAATCGGGCGCCGTCCAGCACGGGGCGCCGCGACATGGAGCATGACGGCGGAGGCCGTTTGGCCGAAGTGGACGAAGTCGACAGGGTCAGGGAGGTGCTGTGGCAGCATCACCGCCTCATCTATGGCAGCTTCGACTACTATGCGTCTCTCTACTCCGAAGGCCAAACGGCAGAGGGCGAGCCCGATATCTACAACATGAGCTTCAACGCGTTCTTGCGCTTCATGGACCAGTGCCAGCTGGTCTCCAAGGACGTGTCCAAGGGCGAGTTTCAGACCGTCTGGGTCGCCGTCAACGCTGTCGACAAGGCGACTGCCGATGAGGATGAGTTCAACTCGAAGAGCGCACTCAACCGTCAGGAGTGGCTGCAGGTCCTCGTGCGCTGCGCGATCCTCTTGCACAGCAAGCGCGACGTCTCCGAGTCGGTCAACGAGCTCCTCACGCACAATCTGCTCCGTCTCTTGCCGCCGGCCGCACTCCAGAACTCGAATGCCTTTCGGAAGCGCTTCTGCTACTTGGAGGCACCGACAACGGTCCTCGAGAGCCATCGGCAGTCTCTCTTTGCGCTGTACGATGCCTACGCGCAGGTCAGCCATGGGATGCAGGATCGGCTCAAGGATGACTCGCTGATGAGCATCGGTGAGTGGCTCACCTTTGTTCGGCACGTTGGCCTGGTCGAGTCCGGTCAGGTGACTGAGCTGGCCGCTAAGCAAATCTTTCTCTGGTCCCGCATCCGCACCGCCAAAGATCTGAGTGGGGCCTCCGAGGCGAAGCTGCGCCACATCACCCCCACCGACTTCCTCGAAGCTCTGGTGCGGCTGTCCCTCGTCGTCGCGTTACCCACGGACCTCGAGCTCGAGGAAGCGAATGCAGCAGACGCCGGTGAGTTCCTCCTCGCCATGCAGACTCACTCCCCCATAGAGTACCAGAGCTTCCTCAGCACGCACCGGCCTCGGCACCAGGATCACGACGGCTCCGACTACGCGGCGCATGCACTGCAGCCCTCGGAGCGCTGCCTTGAGCACCTCATCAAGCTGATTGTGCGCACGGTCCAGACAAACACGAGCCACAGCGCCAGTAAAGACATATTGGCGCTCGATAGGACGGTCGTGGATTCTGAGGCGGCCAAGTTTCTCAAGCGTCGGCAGCAGAATATTAGCCTGGCCCGCTTCGAGTCCAACGACGCGCTGAGCAAGCTCAACTTTTCGGAGACGCTCACAAGCGCAGCAGCCAAGAAGATGCAGACAGCCGCCGCGATCATGATCCAACTGCTGCTCAGGGCACGAAAGGCTAGGAAGGAGGTGAGGGAGCGCAGGCTGAGGGCGGATGTGCCATCATTGACCACTTGAAGCTGAGAGACTCGGTGACCTTAGTTAGTAAGTAAGTAAGTAAGTAACGACCGCCGCGGACGAGCGCGCTGCGCGGCAACGGCACACGTGGCGAGGGCGCGGGAGAGAGGCTCGGGGTGTGGAGCCGCCCTTTGAGACGGTGGGGTGGAGAAATTGACTGGAGCTCACTGACTGGTAAGGACTTGTTCCGATTAGTCAAATAGTCCCTAAAACAGAATTAAAACTTGGGCCACGCTTTTTACCTAATGCGCTCCGCGCCCGTACGCTGTACAGCACCGGGAATGGGAAAACGCGCGACGACCGCGGTCGCCCGCACCACAACGGCAGGACCACAGAAGCACTTGCCACGCATAGTTGGTGGATGATTGAATCATCCACCCACTATGCGCATGCGCCGCCGATACCGCCCTCATACCGAAGGCCGACACGGCTTGCCATCGTGTATCTCACGCAGGGCAAACATAGCAGCTACAAGGACCGCGACACACAGGCCAACTTGCACATGAGCGTGCGGTTGCTCTACCGCAACTACAACGCCGCGCATCGTGACGATGTGCTCTTCCTTCATGCGCCTGGAGATGTGACGCTCGCGCAGCGCCAATCAATACTCGCATTGTGCACACCTGGCACAGCGCGTTTCCACGAGCTCGCAGCGGAGCACTTTGCGCTGCCGGACGGCCACCGGGCGTGGGCTCCGCCAGCGCGCTGGTGGTACATGCGCAGGTTCTCGGTCGGCTACCGCCACATGATCCGCTTCTTCGCGATCGGCCTGTGGCCAACTATGGAAGCGCTCGGATACGAGTACGTGATGCGTCTCGATGACGACTCGTACATCTGGTCGCCCATCCGCCGCAGCCTCTCATCCACTATGGATGCGCGCGGTCTCGACTACGTCTATCGTCTCGCTTCTTGGGAACGTGGCCACGTGCAGACCATGCGCGATGGCTTCCACGAGCTGGTGCGCGGCTACGCGCGCCGGCACGCGCTCGACCTGCGCTGGCTTCTTGGTCCGTGCGACCTGGCCAATGCGACCACCACGGCCGAGCGCGCGGAGCGCTTCTCCTTTGACCACTGCGGCTCAATGTATGCCATCTACAACAACTTTTTCGCCACGCGTGTAAGCTTCTGGCGCCGCGCGGATGTGGCCGCCTTCTTACGATTTGCGAGCGAGTCGGGAACCATCTACACGCAGCGCTACGGCGACGCGCTCTGGCACGCGGCGGCTCTGGCTATGTTCATGTCGCCGATGCGCCTCGCGTTGCTTGATGACTTTGCGTACGAGCACGCAACCCGGACCGTCTACCACGGCGTTCGGCTGCCCAATGGCAAGTTCGTCCATTACTGCCGCAGCAGCGGAGTGGACGGTAACAGCGCTGACGGCAACGGCGGCCGCAGCGATGGCGACCGTGACGGCAACGGCGGTGGCGGTGCACCCGACGGCGCTAATGGCGGTGGCGGTGCACCCGATGGCGTGGTTGTAGCGCAGCAATGGCAGAACAGCGGTGATGACGCGAACGCAATCATCCGCAGAGGCCCCCCGTGCGCCGATGAGGCGGCCGACGAGCCGAACGGGTGCCTCAGCTACGGCGGCATCGCGCTCGCGACTGGCGGCGCCGCTGCGCAGCCTGAGGCCATCGAGAGGCTGTCCAACCTCTCACTTGCGGCGCTGCGCTGCCCGGAGCCGGACTCGCTCTACCGCTCGGCGTGCCTCTACGCGCCGCATGGCCGGCTACTCGGCCTCTTTGCCATGTGGGTGACCGTGGAGCAACTCGACTGCACTCGCGGCGGGCCGCTGCCTTTTTTTTGTGACACTCGTGCCTTCAATCGAAGTGGCTTTACTCATTTTGCGCATGAGCTCCAGCACTTGCGCGGGATCGCCACGCGGCTCGCGGCGCCGCAACCCCTTAAGCCAAACGGTCGCCTCCACCGCGTCCTTCATCAGAATATCGACAGCGTATTTGCGCAACGGCAGCGACGTGCCGCCTGCAGTAACTGGTGCTTTGCGAGCGCCAGCCCTTCGCCATCCGAGTACGCATGTTATGGTCGTGCGTATGATATGTTCAAGCAGTTGGCGGCAAGACGTCCGGTTGGGGACACCAGCGCCCTCATGATCCGTTCGACGACTCGGAACAGCGCTTGGTCCCTCTGGAATCGACGACTTGGGCGGCCGAATCCTGTGTCAGGAGGCGTCCGCGACCAGGAGTGGAAATTTGCGGATAACTTCGTCATTCCAGCGAACCGATCCTGGAAGCCGAACAAACCCCTCGTTGTCGTACCTGAGACATAACGTAATGGCACGTTCTCGTTTGGTCAGATGGCGTTCTTCACACTTCAGAATGATGGCCGGTCAATACACGTGGGTCAGTCTTCAGAGATCAGACATATCGTGGCTGCTGTGTGCTGACTGAGGTACGGTTTCCACTCAACCTTTCGCGCTATCGTTTGGAAGTTGGCGCGGGAACGGACGTCTGAGATTACATTTTATCTTCCGGAGCATCAAGGTTATACGTTTCTCCGCGCATGGTTTCTCGTTTCTGCGTCACGTTACTAAAAGTATGTTTGGCGCTATTCAGGCTTATTCACGTTTCACCGTATACTCCATACAGGGTACCGTACTACTTAACACGCCGGGTGAAAATTATAGCAGTCGAGTGCAAATCGCTGCGTAGATCGTAGTACAGCTGTTTACCTTGAGGCGCGCGGAGGGCGGTGCGGCGCGCGGTGCTGCGCCCCCCTCGGGGCCCACACTCTTCCGAAGAGGCGAGATCTCCCTGCGATCTCCGCGCGGCGACTCCCGATCTATTCTCAGCGGAGTGTCGACGTTCCTAGGGACTGGCCGCGGTCACCAAGCCGATTGCGAGGCCGAGGTGGCTCGCGCCCGCGCTCGCGTCGCGCAGGATGCATGGCATCCCGATCTGCAGAAACTCGGCGCTGTGCACAAAGCGCAATCGCAGCCGCGCATCCGCGCCGTCGCGCAGCTTGTCGAGCGACCCGGTGCCGGCGGCATCATCTACGCGGAGCAGCCGTGCCGCTTGCTTGACGCCCACACAGTGCAGCACGATCTCGGTGCCGACGGGCACTGGGCTGGGCAGCCGGAGCGCATGCACGCTCACCTCGAGTTCCCACACCACTGCCGCGCCCGGCAGCACGCCCGCGGGGAAGCTTCCGGGAAGCTTCCCCGGATGAGCTGCCATGAAGGGTGGCGGCACCGAAGCAAAGAACGGCACGGCATAGGGGGACGGGCCGTTGGGGAGCCGTTGGTGAACGCCTGCTCGAGTTTCGTAAGACGGGCCGTTGGGGAGCCGTTGCTCCAGGAGAACCATGCCACGGCGCAGCTTAGCCTTCGCGTCACGCACTTCGAGGCAGAACGTGGCTGACTGGCCCGCCTCGGCGCGCGTGACAGCTGATTCCTTGTGCTTGATGGACAGTACCGAGACAGGCGTCCAACGGCCGTACGCGTCCGGCCCCAAGAGGTACTCTCTCTCGCCCGTGGCCATCGGGGACGGGACGGGAGAGGAGAGAGGCGACGGCGGCGAGGAATGGGCGCCGTGGTGAGCGCCGCTGGAATGGGCGCCGCTGCCGTTGCTGCCGCCAGGTGCGCTGGCGCTGTGCTGGGCGCTGCCATGGCTGCCGCGCGGGGCGCTGTGCTGGGCGCTGCTACCGTTGGTGCCATGGAGGTGGGCCTCGCGGCGTTCACAGCTCGCGTTCACAGTGCTCGCGTTCACAGTGCCATGGAGGTGGGCCTCGCGGCTCGCGCGGCGCTGTGAACGCTTCGAGCGGCCGCCGCCGCCGCTGCAGAAGCCCTCGAAGGCGTCGGGTTGGCTGTGTCGCTGGCTGGCGTACTGCTGGCTGGCGTACTGCTGGCTGGCGTGGTCGGCCGAGGGCAAGCTGAGCGCGGGAAGTACCGGTAGGCCGCCAGCGCCGGCGGGCAGCGCACAGGCGGAGCTGACCGCGTGACGCATGGATGCATATAGCGTGCCACTGAGCACCGTGCCCGAAACGACCAACGAGTCGCCAGCGGCGGCCGCGACCTCCGAGAGCGTGTTCCCGGGAGAGCCAAGCCAGCTGTCGGCCGAGGTCGGGAGATGTCGGGAGATATCGGGAGACCCATGCCAGCTGTCGACTTTGGGCGCCGTGGTGAGCGCCGGATCGTCAGCTGTGAGCACGAGGCCATCCCCGCCAACCGACGGCGGATGATGCCCATCGATTGTGAGCATGGCTGGCTCGTCCCAGAGTGACTGCCACTCGACGCAGGGACGTAGTCGCGAAACGCACGCGCAAAGGAGCTCGAGCCCCCGACCAGTACGTGATGACGTGGCAATCAGCGGGGTGACGCCACCGAGCGAGACTCGAGCAGCGGCGGCTCGCTGGGCGGCGACGTGCAGGGCGGCGGCGCGCTGGGCGGTGGCGATCGCTTCTTGGTGTACGCTCCCTGGCAGAATGCCCAACATGCTATTCGAAAGGCTGCCCGTAATGTTGCCCGGCATGCTGCCCGGCTCGGCCGTACCAGTGGTGGCCGCGGTGGCCGCGGCGGCCACGGTGGCCGCGGTGGCGGGCGAGTGCGTGGGCGCTGCCGCGAGCGATGCTGATGGCAACGGCATCTGTAACGGCATCTGTAACGGCATCTGTAACGGCATCTGTAACGGCATCTGTAACGGCATCTGTAACGGCATCTGTAGGGGCGCCGTCAGCGGCGAGGGCGGCATCGAGGGCGGCATCGAGGGCGGCAGTGCCTCTGACGGCGACGGCGGCGGCAGCGGTGATGAGGAAGCAGGCGGTAGCAGCGGTAGCAGCGGTGGGATGGAGCTCGCTACGGCGCTCGCCATGTCAGCCGCAGTCACATCCGTACAAGCATCCGTGCACGGCGATGCCTCGCTCGCTACGGCGCTCATAGTGGCGACACCGGCGAGGCCATCGGCAGCCGCGGGCGGCGGCGTCGAGCGCCGCGTCGAGCACTCAGCGGCAGCGGCGGAGGCGGCCACCGCCGCTTCCCTTCTGGAGGCAGCCATGGAGGCAGCACGACAGGCGAGATCGTCAATCTGCGCCAGGTCACATATATGCTCGGGCGGCGGCAGTCCACGCTGGTGCAGCAGCTCGCCCACCTCGCGCGTCACCCGCTCGAGCTGGGATGGGCTTGCGACGTCCACGCGCGTGAGCACCACCACGCACGGCAGGTCGAGCGCTGCAGCGAGCGCTAGGTGCAGCGCGGTGGTGGACATGGCGCCGGTCCCGCCACCGCCGCCGCCGCCGCCGCCGCCGCTTCCGCCGCCGCCGCCGCCGCCGCCGCCGCCGCCGCCGCCGCCGCCGCCGCCGCTGCCGCCGCCGCCGCTGCCGCCGCTGCCGCCGCTGCCGCCGCTGCCGCCGCCGCTGCCACTACTTGCATTGCTGCCACCGCCACCACTGTTGCTACCGGCGCCGCCGCTCGTGATCACTGGCTGGTCGGCACGCACGGCGAGGATCGCAAAATCGGGGGCGTGCGCCGTCAACCCATAGAGGGTCGTCTTGAGGTAGCGCTCCTCCCCGCACAGATCGAGCAGCGTGACGAGCCGCGCGCTCTGCGCGACAATTTCCGAGGCGGAGCTCGTGCCGAATGTGGCGTCGGCCGAGTTGACGAGCCGGCCGTGCGCGTCGAACCCGATCGTATGCTCCGAAATCGACGACGTCGCGCCCGACTGGAGCTCGTGCGGGTGGCGCATGACGAGCGTCCGTGCGGAACCCTGCCCGTTATCGCGCTGGCCGGTGGCAAGGCCGGCAACGAGCGTCGATTTGCCGGACTGCGGTCCGCCCAGGAAGGCAACGCGGACCTCAGGCTTGCTCGTCACCTCGACGGCGCGCACGAGCACCTCGGCCACGGTCGCCTCACCGCCTCCGACGCTCCGTCGGTAGCGTACGAGCATATGAGCCTTGAGCCGGTTGCACATCCGCTGGAGAGTGTGCAGGCTTTCTTCCATGTCCGCTTCGGAGAGCCCACGCAGCGATCCATCGTCTTCAACACCGATCTCGTAAATGGCCTCGCCGCCGCCCTCGGCCAGCCGCCACTTGAGCTGCGTGACGAGCTGCTCGAAGCGTGTGCTCGTCGGCTCGATGAGCTTGAGCTTGTACTCGACGTTTCCTACCTCCACCTCGCGCGCTAAAGGGCCCGGCCGGTCTTCGTCGAGTGCAAACATGGCAGGTCCCTGCATAATATCACCATGCACAGGCGTGATTAGCTGATTGCCTGTTTTAGGAGGCCTCAAAACACAGCACCCTCAGCTATCTCGATGTCAAACGCGAGTTTACATGTACATGTACGGTGTGGACATGCATGCCTAGTCGTGTTTGTTGTGAATCGCTTGGCCGTCGCGCCCTCGTGCCATGTTTACCGCGCTCACCCTCGTCGACCAGGCCAACTCACTCGACGATCTCGACCACAACCACTTTCATGAACGCGTTCGAGTCGTGGTCCAACTCCTTCTTCACTCCTCCACCTTCGCCACCTGCTGATTGGTGGATGGACGCGTGCGCCCGCTGGCCAGCCGACGAGCGACTTCTCGTAGTTTTCATCGGATCGGTGCTCCACGCTCTGGCACTCTACATCAGCTGCGGAGTCTTCGTGCTCGCAGAGCGGAAGAATTTCTGGAGCGCGTACCGACTCCCTCGTCAGCGCCCCGATCTGAAGGCGGACACGCCCGAAAACGTTCAGCTAAACAGGCGAGCCTTCTACGAGCAGATACTCGGCACCTTCTTTGTAGTACCGCTCTGCCTCTACCTCGCCTACCCCATCATTGCCTCCTACATCACCGTGTGCGACCCGCTTCCGCACGCACGCATATGGTGCCGTGACATTGCCTTGATGATCGTCGGATGCGACACGATCTTCTACTGGACGCACCGCGCGCTCCACGCGTCGCCCTTGCTGTACAGGACCATCCACAAGCAGCATCACGGGTTCAAGGCGACGACGGTTTGGGCGAGTGAGTACTTTGGAATCGTCGACCTGATACTCAACGTGCTCCCTGGGATCGTCCCATCGATGGTGCTGGGCTCGCACTTCACAGTGCTCATGCTCTTCACAGTGCTGCGTCAGTGGCAGACTGTCCAGAGCCACAGCGGCTTCGACCTGCCTTTTGACCCCTTCAACCGGGGGCTCTTCCACGGAGGCTCACGACGTCACGACTTCCACCACTCGCACAACCACGGATGCTACTCCGATTTCTTGCCATTCTGGGACTGGCTATGCGGCACGGACCACGCATACAAAGCCTTCTGGACGAAGAACGCCAAGCTCGCAGCATATTGAATGATTAGTATCTCGCGGGCGAGACGTGCAGAGAGTCTGACGTGCCAACGTTGCACGTCCGGTCGGGACCCGGGACTGGTGACGTCACTGACTGTGAGGCGGCCCCGGGCAGCGCAACATCTTCACGCGGTTCGCGGTACGCGCGGCACGACCGACTAAACGTAAACCAAAAAACTCGAAACCCAAACCGCCGTTCAGATCCGTCGCCGGTTGTAACGTGATATCTCATTAAATTCACGTTTTCGCCTGTTCGCCTACCCCGATGCAGCATCGGCCTATGTCCAGACCGACAATCGACGAATCTTCTCACACCACATTCACACGTCAATATCAACATGTCGCCCAGCCTCCTCGACCTCGTCGCTTATGGACCCCGCCTCCCCGGCGCCCGCGACGGCCGACGCCGCCGCACGGCGCACGACCCGTGCTCACGAGGCTGCGGCTGCATTTGGGCGGCGACGAAGCGGCGACGAAGCGGCCTTGCGCGACACGGGCTCGGCCGCCGAGGGCGCTCCTTCCTTCTCGTTGCCCGCCGCGTCATCACTTTGGAGTGCCTCTCTGCCGCGCTTGCTAAGGATCTCGGCAGTGAGCGTCACCGAGCGCTGCTTCTCCTCCTCGGGCATCGGGATGACGCCACGCGATTTGTCGAGGGCGTCCGCCTTCGGGTGCTTCACCGTGCCGAAGAGCGTGTCCATCGTCAGCGTCATGAACCCAAAGTTGTACCAGTTGTACCGATGGTGGATGTAATGGTAGTCGCATCCCATCAAGGGCCACGGCAGCGGCGAGATGTCGGTGTGGATGTAGAGCGTCCACAGGCCCGTGGCCGCCTCCATGAAGAAGACAAACGGCAGCGGCACGGGCACCACCAGTGTGCCGAGGGCGAGGGCAAGGCCCTGGGACCACCCATCCTGCGGCGCGAACGAGTAGCCTGAGAACGCGTTGAGCTGGTCGGCATACTTGTACACGTGATGGTACGCATGCTCGCCGAGCCGCTTGCCGAGGTTCCACTTGTGCAGCAGGTAATCTGCCGAGGCGCAGCTCGAGGCATTCGGACAGCGGGTCAGTAGGAGGGGGCAGTGCAGGAGGGAGAGCAAGAGGAAAGGTAGACGAAATCTACGGCCGGCGGGGGTTGAGACCCAGCCGCATACAGTGGTCGACGAAGATGACCACCTCGAGGAAGGCAAAGTAGCCGAGGCAACCCAGCAGCGTGGGCATCCAGCCGCCGCAGTCGGCCACGTCGTCGCACGTCATCGCCCATCCCTTGCGCTGGAAGAGGTCGGTGAGAATGGGGACGGTGGCATAGAGCGGAAAGGCCGCGTTCGCGACCTCCTTCATGTTCTCAATGAGCGGCTCCGTCACGTTGCTCGTCGGCGCTTTGGGATATCTGCGCGCGTGGTACCAGCGCAAGAGCGGCGGCACCGTCGCATAGAAACCACGCAAGGCCATGTACACAAAAAGCCAGCACGAGAAGAGACCACATGCATCCGAGAGCAGGCTGCCGCCCGAGCCGAGCGCGAAAGCCACGTGGGACGGATCAATCCATCGCTCTAGTAAGCTGCCGAAGAGAATCTGCATGAGCGGCCGGTGCAACGCGCCCATGGATGGAGGAGGTGCAAACGAAATTGCCTCCAAGGGTCGCCGAACAAGACACGCGCCAGGACGACGCGTTTTTCGACAATTCATTGGAGAGTAATGATCACGCACAAAACCAGCACACGGACAATTGTATGCGCGGCAGGAACACCCAAGCACTTAACACAACACGTTGAGTCTTGACGCGACGCCGCACACAATCACTGAGCTCTGAGGGCAATGTCGCATGAAGGAAGAACACCAGACCCCAGTATTCGCCACGAGCTCTGCACGAGCTCAAGCCTACCATCGACGTCGCCACATGCTCCGGCGGCCCCTCCGCATGCCCCAAGGGTGCCCGCATGACTAACGACGGCACGATCCCTACCGACGCCGCCCGAGGAGCCTCGGCAGTGCCCCTACCGGTACGGCTCGGGCTCGAGCCCCTTTTAGGGAAGTCCCTTTTAGGGTTCGCTCGGCGCGCGCGCACGCGCTCACGACGACTTTGGCCGGTTGCGGCGCAGGTGATTGAAGATGAGCTGGCACCGAATCTTTTCCCACTCAGGTCGATCGTTATCCAGCTTATCCGGGTGCACTGCGACGAGCGAGAGCTTATACGCGTCCTTGAGCTTCTGCTCATCGAGCAGCTCTCCAATGGATTTGGGCTCCCACCTGCATGCAATTAGGAGGCACTCAGCATGCAATTAGGAGGCATGCAATCAGGGAGGCATTCGGCTCTCCAATGGATTTGGGCTCCCACCTGCATGTAATTAGGAGGCACTCAGCATGCAATTAGGAGGCATGCAATCAGGGAGGCATTCGGCTCTCCAATGGATTTGGGCTCCCACCTGCATGCAATTAGGAGGCACTCAGCATGCAATTAGGAGGCATGCAATCAGGGAGGCATTCGGCTCTCCAATGGATTTGGCTCCCACCTGCAGCACTTGGGCGCGATCGTGTGCAGGCTGGCGAGCTGCGCCTGCAGGTTCTTCCCATCGGCCCAAGCCTGGACGCGCTTCTCGACCTGGGATTGCGTCTCCTCGGGCTCAAACGGCGCGTGTTGGAACTTATCCGCGTCAGGCAACTTGAGCCGCTTCTCGGGCAAGATTTCGCCGACGGTCATGCCCTCTGGCATCAGAGGCGCGTCCATCGTGAGCTCTTCGAACGCCGAGCGAGGAGTAGGGGCGCCGCCGCCGCCCAACCCAAACATGTCATCGAGGGCGTTACCCGTCGAGGCGCGATTCGTGGCAGGCGGGCCGCCGCCGAGTAGGTCGCCAAAGTCGCCGAAGCCGTCCGACGAGGCGCTGGCGGCGGTCTTGGGCGGGCTCGGGGCGGCGCTGAAGTCACCGAACAGGTCCACCTCCGCCGTCTTGGCGGGCGCTTGGGGCGGCGGCGCCGGCGCGGGCGCAGAAGAAAAGTCGCCAAAGTCGGCGAAGGCAGGCGCGGGCGCGGGCGCGGGCGCGGGAGCTGACGAGAAGTCGCCGAAGTCGGCGAAAGCAGGCGCGGCGGGCGGTGGGGCGGGCTTCGGCGGAGCGGGCTTCGGCGCGGGGGCCGAGTACGAGGAGCTCTCCATAGGCGGGGCCGAGTACGCCTTAGTTGGCGCTGGCTTGGTCGGCGGCGTGGGCGTTCCGTTCCTCACCTTATCGAGGCGCTCGAGCTGCTGCTGAAGGCTCTCGTAGATGTCGGTGAGCGTCTTCCGGCCAGCCTGCCGCTCTGGGCCACTACCCGGAACGAAAGACATTGCCTGGCCCAGACCTTGCTGCGCCTCCAGCAGCGACTGCACGACCTTCTCAAGTGAGCCCTCATAGGTAGGAGGGCCCGCGTTGGCGGCCGCGAGCTGCTTGCTGGCCACGGCGGCTTTGTCCGCGACCATGGACGCAGTCTTCGCGGCCGCAGCCTTGGCCTGTTTCATCATGGCCTCCATGTCGCCGAACATCTTTCGCGCGGTGGCCCAGGATGCACTGACGAAAGCGTCGAAGGTGCGACGACGCTGCGTGACTATGCTGCGCGACTGTGAAATGGGTGTCGAATTCTAAACATTGGCTGTGAAATTATAATAAGCAGGCGAGCAGGTGGCTGTGAAACGCGACGCACTCAACAACAAATTTGTATTTGAGTCACGAAATACGGTACGTAGGACAGTGCATGGTGCTTGGTACAGAGTGGAGGTCTAAGTATTCTGCGCGCAGCAGCGAGGGTGCGAGCGCGATCAGCGAACTTCGCGCCGGTCCGGCGACGGCATCTGCGAGGGCGTCTGCGACGAGGGCGTCTGCCACGACCTCTGCGACGGCGCAGCGCGCCCATACAGTTGATCAAGACGGCGCCGGATGCACGGCGTCGCAAGAAGCCCCGAGACCAGCTGGTCCAGCACCACGTCCGCCTCGGCGTCGGCCTCGCCCGGCACGGCGCCCGCCACGTCGGCGCTGCGCTCGACGTCGAAAGGCTGCTCGCCCGCGCCCGAGACGGCGCCCGAGAGCCCCGCGTGGCCATTCCCCCCCATCGCACCAATCAGGCTATTGAGTCCCGAGAGCTTCGCCGCCGCCTCCGTCGCCGCCGCCGCCGCCGCCGCCGGCCCGGCGTCAGCGGCAGGCGCACCCACCGCCAGCGGCCGGCGCTGCAGCCGCGCCTGCAGCGCCGCAGACGTACTCCGGGCAGAGAGTGGCGTGGCGCCACTAGGGAACATCGCACCCACGCCGCCGTGAGCACCCGCGCCGCCGCTGCCGCCGCTCGCGCTCGCCATGGCGCTCGCCATGGCCACCGCGCCCGTGTCGCTCACGCCGTGCTCGAACCGCTGCGACCAGGCCGTGACATTTTGAGCCGGCTCCAAAGGATCCAAATTTGGCATCTGGAGCTGCTCCAAATTTGGCATCTGGAGCTGCTCGGACCAGACGACCTGCTCCCACGCACTGAGGCATCCCGCAGGCGCGGCGGCAGGTGCCGTTGACGCGCCCACGACGGCGCCTCCACGGCGGTTGCGCGGAGACGAGGAGGGCGCTCGAGCGCCGTCTTGAGCGCCGTCTCGGGCGCCGTCCCGAGCGCCGTCACGAGCACCTTCGACGGCGGCGACGAAGGGGTTGACGCCTGGGAAGGGGGGCAGGGGCGGCATGGCAGGGTGCTCTGGCATCCCTTGCATGCGAGTGCTCGCCGCATTGCATGCGGTTGCAGGCATCTCTGCATGCATCTGGCCCGCGGCGGAGCGGTATGGATCAGTCGGGGTGGCGGCGGAGGCGGCCGCCCACTCGGCCGCCCCGAGGACCCGCCCAGAGTGCTCGATGACAGCGCGACTCAAATCAATAGCTTCCTCCCAGGTGGACGCCGGCGCCATCGCGCTGCTCGGCACAGCGCTCGGCACAGCGCTCGGCACAGCGCTCGGCACAGCGCCCGGCACAGCGCCCGGCACAGCGCCCGCGTACGCGGCGTCATCGGCGAAGAGACTCGCGACGCGCGCGCGGAGCATGTTGTACGATGCCGCCGCCGCGTCCGCGCCCGGGACGACGCTTCCCGCGCCCGGGACGACGCGTCGCGCCGACGCGGGCGAGTAGTCGGACGGATAGCCTTCGGGCATCGCCCACGACGACGCCGGGAGCGTCGTCCCGGGCGGATAGCCTTCGGGCATCGCCCACGTGCCCATTGGGCGCGGCGCCGGCGGTGCCACCGGCGCCGGCGCCGGCGCCGGCGCCGGCGCCGGCGCGCGCGGCACACGCTGCTCCGCCTTTTCGCGTCGGAGCTTCATGACCTCGGTCTGGAGAGCGCGCATCTGGGCCAACAAAGCGAGTCGCTCGGGCGCCGCGTTCGTCTCCCTCTCGATGCGCTCGTTGATGCGCGCGTAGTTGCGCACCACGCGCGCGCGCGTCGCCAGCAGGAGCGTGCAGAACGTCTCATCGTAATTATGGAGCGCCGGGCCGATGGCGGCGCAGAGCGCCGTCTTCGTGTTGCCGCCGAGCGAGTCGGTCAGCAGCCGTGTCAGCTTCGAGTCGCGGAAGGGCACGTGGCTGGTGCCCTTACCTGTGGGGAGGGGAGGGGGGGGGGGGGGCGGGGTGGGGGATT
>Ga0210247_101544_pt1 | contig 17817 bp, 8 predicted proteins | sample ChrtobMetP3_16mM_FD_155449 | JGI IMG/M metagenome (GOLD analysis project Ga0210247, IMG submission 155449) | Chrysochromulina tobin associated microbial communities from unialgal haptophyte culture, Seattle, Washington, United States - P3_16mM | ecosystem: Host-associated > Algae > Haptophytes >... | reverse complement strand
ACACACAGGTGAAACGACAAGCGGAATGGGGGGGTTCGGGAAATGTAAAACGACAGATCGGCTGTCGGGGGACACTGTCGGCAGTCACTGTCGACCTCGGCACCGTGAGTCAGTCCCACATATTACGCGGCCGCATCTCGGACGAAACCGCGTGCTTGCATATGGACCAGTAACGTTCCCGCACTCTGGAGTATCACGTGTGTCTGCCAGTGTCAGACTCATGATTCAGGGTCAGAGTGCGCGACGGGTTACGTCAAGGGTTACGTCAGTGTCATCAACTAATTAAAATCTCGGGGAATTTTCCGATGCATATACCGGGGGCGGGGCCCGTTGCGACCGATCGCCACCGCGCCGATGTTCACGTGGCCTTTCCGGTCGATGTTATTTTGATTAACTCGTCAGCGAGAACACCTTAGAACACCACGGTGCCTCTAACCCGGACCGAACCGCTAAGGGTGCCTAGAATGGTGAGCGCGGACTCCTAGTAGGACTCGTCCTACCCGCCACGGCGGAACCACCTGCGGGCGTCAACGTGGGCGCCGAGCGCCATCGACCGCTCGCGCGGAATTCGAGGGCGTACTCGGACACACCCGCGATGGGCTTCGTGATCGCGTCGTAGTTGAATGTTGGCGGCCGTCGGTGCATCACGAGCTGACGCACCACTCCACGGTGCGCCCCGAGGGCGGCGATCATGAGCGGCGTCGAGCCGTCCGCACGTTTCGCATCGGTGGAGGCACCGAGCTCCAGAAGCTTGGCCACGAGAGCCTCACGCCCGTTCGCGCACGCGAGCATCAGCGCCGTCGCGCCCATCTCGGCGGGATTGGGCGCGTCGACAAGGCCACCGCACGCAAGCCATTCGAGCACCTCGTCCACCTTGCCGAGCTTGGCCGCGCCCGCGATCACGTCGGGCAGCGTATCGGCCTTGGTGCCGGCGCTGGCGGCCTCGTGCGTGCGGATGAGCTGCACGATCACGTCGTAGCCGCGCGCCTGCGCAAAATCGAGCGCCGTGCCTCCCTTTCGCGCCTTCAAATCGGTTCGTGCGCCCGCCTGCAGCAGCATCGCGACGATAGAGTGCCGCCCGTTCGCCGTCGAGATAATGAGGGCGGTGGCGCCGTGGCCGTCCTGCATGTCGAGCGACGCCTTGCGCTGTAGCAAAAGCACCACGAGCGGCTCGTGCCCGCGCAGGCAAGCGAGCATCAACAGCGTGAAGCCACGCACATTGTGGTCCATCGGGCTGTCCCAAGTTGCATCGATGGAGCCACTCGCCGCCAGCCATCCCGTGATGGCTGGCACGTCGCCATTTGACGCTGCGCGCACCACGGCGATCGGCAGCCGCGGCGGTGCGGGCGGCATTCGGTGCCGCCCAGGAGAGGAGGGCATCAGCACGGGCACGGGACGGTGCACAGGAGGGTTTTTATACAGCGGGAAGTTGGAGGGTGGATTGTTTCCCATGAGTACGCCGCCAACGGCGAGCGTGGTAGGCAGCGCCGCTCCTTTCTTGCCGCCTTTCTTACCGCCGCCCTTCTTCTTCGCCATGGCAGGAGGCCTCCGATCGGCCCTCTCTCTCAAAAATACAACGTCGAAGTCCGCAAACAAAAACGCCGTGTTGGGCGCCTAGAGACGCACGAAATTCACTGCAGAGTGACCTCCGGGACTTGGTTGTCGGAGTTGTCGACGGCGCTCATACACCGGAATTCCACACTTGTCTCTGCGAGCATCATCGTGTTGCGGGAGTTAGGCCGCTGGTGCGAGGCCGCGATCATCGCCGCGATGATCATTGGAGAGGACTTGATGATTGCTGTCATCAGCCAGCACCTGCTCGCGTCCGAGCTGCACTCGCTCGAAGAGCAGGTCGTGCTCCTGCGCACGCCCGCTGAGGAGTCGGAGGCGCTGCTGCGCCTGGAGATTGGCAATGCACAGGCGAAGACGATGGCCGACTGCAAGCACCTCGAAGTGACGCTGCAGGCGGCGCGCTGCGAGCACACCGCTGCGGACGCGGCGCTGCAGAGGGCACTAGAGCGAGCCGACGAGCTGCTGCGCGAGGCGGCTGCCCGCCTCTTTGTCGCGCAGGACGAGCTCTCCCGCCTCGATGGCGGCAGCGCAGCCCTCGAGAGCGCACGCAGCGGGCAGCTGCCCGCGGCTTCGGCGTCGGCGCCACCGGCTGGGCCGCTCTTGTCGCTGCCGATCGGCCCACCCGATGCCATCGCCGCGACCCCCAGGACTGCCACCCGAGCGCCGCCTACCGGCACGGCCAGCCTTGAGCTTCCTCTTCTGTGCGGCGAGCCCTCACCGGCTCCCGTAGCGAGTGAGGGTGCGCTCGAGGTGGCGGCGGCGGCGATCCGTGCGGCGGCCCGCACCATCCACAGGGACGAAGCGCGCGACGGGGGCCCGCCCGAAGAAGAGGCGGACGGCGGGAGGAGCGCCAGCGCCATCGCCATGGCAGCGGCGAGCAGCGGAAGCGAGGACGATGCCATGCTCGCCCTGCCCGCGCTCCCGGCGAACCTCAGCCGCACAGAGAGCCGCGCCTTTGCCCGCGCCCTCGCTGCCGCCATCGAAGCGACCTCGAGTGCAGAGCCCTCGGCGATGGTACCTCTCGGGGCTACGCGGCCGACCGAGGTGCAGCCCGATACGCTGCCCTACGCGCTGCCCGACGGGACAGGGCAGCCGGCGACGCGCAGGCCGGACCTAGCCGAGTACGCCCGCAATAGCCTGCAGCTCGAGCGTCGACATGGCGCAGCCGCCGACCCGCTCGCTGGGCCTGGAGGTTCGTCACCCTCCGTCCTGGCTTCACACCTGGCTTCACACCCTGCGACCCGACACGCCTCGCCCGCTGCTTACGGCGCGTCGACCGGCTACTCCCTGGCCGGCGGCATGCCGCGAGGCGAGGGCGGCGGCGCACGCGCTCGCCTTCGTCGGTCGAACTCGTTCGACTCGGCCTGCAGCAGGTCCTCCAAAGGCTTCTCGCGTCCGCCCGCTGCCCCAGCCACGCCCCGCTCACCAGAGTACGCCGCCTTCGGCCGAACGAACCCGAACGTCGAGTCTCGGCACCCTGCGGGCGCGCGACCCCCGCGACCGCGCTTTGTCGGCCTGCCAGCGGCACCGCCACCAACCGCCGCACCTCCGCGCCAGGCCCACGCGCCGTCGCCGCTACAGCCGCCGCCGCTGCCGCCACCAGCCTCGCAGCCTTCCACCGCCGGCTACGCTGCCCCCGGCGGCTACGCTGCCCCCGGCGGCTACGCTTTCACCGCCGGCTACGGCAACGGTTATGGCGGCGGCTACAGCGCGGCGAGCAACGCCATGTACACGCGCGCACCGGCTGTATGTGGTTACGCGAGCCCCGGTGGTTACGCGTGCGGCACGCCCGCTACTGCCTCCCGGATGGGCGGCGGCGGCGGATACGTCGCTGGGCCATTGCCAGTGGCCACCAACGGTGCGTGCAACGGCCACACTCACGGCAACGGCTGTGCTGTGGCCGAGGCGGGCGACCTCGCAGCTGAGCAGCAAGTAGCCGTTGGCCCATCTCCACACCTCATCTTCCGCCCGACGCTCTCTGGTCTCCGGCTCGTCAGCAACAAATAAATATGGGCCAGATATGGGCGTGCGGCGCCGTCCGGCTACCGGCTACTTGCACAGACTGTTGAGACCGCTGCTGCCGCCGCCGCCCTCATCGCCAACTGCGAATCTCTCTCACAAGAGGATGTTTTGGAACGCCGTCGAGGGTCGAAATGGAGTCGACACAGGCAGCGCAGTAGGGGTTTCATAAAGTCCATCTCTCAGTCTCTCAGTCTCTCAGGTGTCTGCCCGCGGCGTCCGTCCAACTCGGAGTACAACTTTCGCAATTGACAACTCGTCATGCAACTGCCAACTCGTCCTTTGAGGCGGTGTCCACTGGACTCGACTGTGTTGTGGAATCGACTTTTTTCGCTACTATAGAGCTGGCCAGATCTATTCTACTGGAGGCCCACACCCCTCCTAAATACTTATCCTGCTGTTTAAGCGCCCATTCACAAGTTCATTCACGCTGAGCATTGTGAAAAGGAGACCATGCCGAACTATGCTCTCAATTGTCCAACCTGCGGCACGGTGCTGCAGGCGAAACTCAAGGCGGAGGTGACGCCAGTGGCGTGCGACGCATGCGGCAATGTTTTCCTCGCCCAGCGGCCGGAGAGCGTAGCCAAAGGCCAGCTCTTTGAGGACGAGGCTCCGAAGAGGACGAACGAGAAGAAGATTAGAGAGCGGCTCGCGTCCGGCTCCAAGGCCGAGGCACCAGAGGTGCCATCACTCTTTTCAGAGGCGCCGCCTCCGCCTCCGCCTCCGCCTCTCAGCCTTGCCGTCCTCGAGGCGGGTGACGACGTCACCTCCAGCTTGGTGATCGCCCACTTCAAGGGCAGCAAGGACTTCAAGAGTTTTGCCAAGGCGGAGATGGAGGCCATCCTGGCGCGGGACATGGAGGACGACCTCAAATTGGTCGCGGGTATCGCGCTCGCCGTCAAGAAGGGCGCGGTCCCACCCCCGGAGAAGCTGCCTCTCGAGCCCGTCACCACCATCGATGTGCTTGGTCTGAGCGCGGACGCGGTCGCCGCCAAGATCGTGGGAGCGCTCGGCGACGCGCCGTCCCGAGGGTGCGTGCTGGTGCTGCAGGGCCTGTCGGGCACGGGCAAGGGCACGACCGTCGCCAAGCTGCAGGCCCTCCTCCCGAAGGCCTCCACCTGGAGCAACGGCAACATCTTCCGTGCCCTCACCCTCCTCGCCCTTGAGTACTTCAACTCTCACGGGCTCGCATTTAGTGTCGAGGCGCTCTCGCCCGCGCTCGTGGCGCAGCTGGTCAAGATGCTGCACTTTGAGCAGACCAGCCCCAAAGGCGCCGCGGTCCCCACCTTCGACGTGCGCATCGATGGGCTCGGCATCCGAGCGATGCTCAGCCAGATCGCCAACACGGCGCTCAAGGACGCGAAGGTGAGCAAGAACATCCCGAGTGTGGCGGGCGTGACGCAGGGCGAGGTGATCGCGTTTGCGGCGGGCTGCGCCGAGAAGATGCGCCAGGCGGGGATGAACGTCCTCATCGAGGGCCGCGCGCCCACCCTCCAATTCGTACGGACACCCTTCCGCTTTGAGCTCACCCTCTCGAAGCCGCTCGTGATAGGCAAGCGGCGCGCGGCACAGCGCCTCGTGGGCATCGCGATGGAGGGTCTCAAACAGGGGTGCCCTCCAGGCGCGCCGCCTCCTGAGCCGGCAGCGGTGATCGCCGCGCTCGAGAAGGCGCTTGTGGCGTGCACGAGCAAGTGAGAGGTGAGCGCCCACCACGGCGCTCGTGAAGGCGCTTGTTGCGTGCACGAGCAAGTGAGAGATGCGCGCCCACCACGGCGCCCATCACGGCTCCCAAGCGACCGACTGTGAGTCGGGGTGGTGCCCAACACGGCGCCCACCGGCCGGCTATGCGTCGCCGGTGGCACAGGAGTCGAGGCGGCACGGCGTCAATTGCACGGCGTGAAGATGGCATGCGTGAAGGTGAGCGAGGAGTCGCGAGTCTTTTTTTCTCCAAGAGTTCACTGTTTCACCTTGTTTAGGTGCCGGCGAGAGTTCACAGCCAATTCACACAAAGGAATGCTGATGTTCCCTCTTCGATTCGTTTGTCCGGACAAGCACCGGCTCACAAGCTCAACTTTCACACCGTACGTAGTGAGCGCGGGGGGACCGCGACGAAACTGTGTCTTAACTTAACTTTCACACCCCGAAGATCGGCTCGCGCATTTCCCCTCTCACAGGGTCTGAACGTGTGACGCAGAAGTACAGCTAGACGCAGTCCGCATCCACCAAGTCGTCGGGCGGCCCGCGCATGTCAGCGTGGCTCGTGGTCGCGTACGCCTCGGGCTACTTCGACGGCCATTGCGGAACCACGGTCTCGTTGAGCCCCAACGATCAGGAAAGTGGGTCGTGCGTGGGCGTTCAAGGCAGCTTCAAGCTTCCAAATAACCTGGCGCTGGGCAGCTGGGATGAGCGTGGGGCTGATGCTGCCAGCTTCTGCGTGGACCGTTGCAACGCATGCGGCCCGACTGCATGTCAGTTTGTCTCCATATCCCTACAGCACTCAGACTGCAGCTACTACGCCGCGTGCAATCTTGCGGCGCTCGGGACGTTTCCCGAGGGGTTCCGCACGCTCAACGTGAGTGACAGCAAGAGCACCATAAGCCAGCTACAGCATCTGCCGTCTCGTCAGCAAAGTGGCAGGCGTGCGTGTGATTGGGTGACGGCCGGGTTGCGTGACGTGGATGACCGGACCAAGGATGCTGCCGAGCTAACAAACATGACCAGCACGTGGTCCATGTGTCTGTACTCCGGCACGCTGGATTCGAGCGGCGTGAGCGCTGCGGTGAAGAAGCACGGCTGTTTCGAGTGTGGGCTCGTCAGGTTCATGCTGCAACGGCTCCGCGACGCCTCATCCCGCCACGGCGCGACACTTGTCGACATCGGGGCGAACGTTGGCATGTACACTCTTGCCGCCGCCGCAGCAGGCCACACGGCGCATGCGTTTGAGCCGACGCCACTGACCGTGCAGAAGCTGCTTCGCTCGATCGAAGTGAACGGCTTCGGGCCACTTGTCACGCTCTACCCCATGTGCTTAGGCGCATCGAGAGCCGCCGTGGCCCTTGCGAAGAGCGACAACAACCAGGGCTTCCTGTCGCACAGAGCAGGTGTTGGGCGCGTACAGCTGCCGATGCTTCGGCTGGACGACGTCTTGGCGCCGATTGAGGCCAGGGACGTGTTCCTCAAGATGGACATTGAGGGCGGCGAGTGTGAAGCCGAGAAGGGCATGCAAGCGTTCCTCAATCGCACGCGGCGCATCGTTGGCGCAGTGTTGGAGTTCGGGCGTGTCACGCCCGAATGCTGCTTGCGGTGGATGCAGCCAAATGGCTTCTTCCATCGCCTCCACTGGAGGGATGGGCTGTGCCCTCGTGCGTCGTCGGGGCTGCAGCGTCTGCCGTTCGAGCAGCTCTGCGAGGTGAAGAAACCGTGGGACCTCGTCTGGGATCCATGCTGAGGCGGTGAGGTTTTCCACGCCAGGCTGGGTAGGTTTTCGAGCTGGCGCTTCTCCCTAGGAATTTCCTAAAACCATGCGGGGGGACGCCTCCATATCGAACCACGAACGCGTTGAGCAAGCTGTGACCTGTGTGAAGCCTGTGAAGGCTATCATTGGCTCCAAATGGACCCATATGTCTGTTAGGGGGGCGGAGGAAACGTTGATTTAGCGACGAGCAAGATGTAGAGGACTCCAGGAAGTCGAGGTAGACAGGGGGGGGGTAAGACGAAAAACGCCGTCGTGGCGCAAAGATTTTCCACGTCTTCAGTGCACAGACTTTGCCTCAGCCCGTGCTCGCCCGCACGCCATGGCGACGACGGCTGGCACCATCCTGATCCCGGTGCACCAGTCGACGGAGGTCATCGAAGTGCAGATCTCGGAGCTGCCCGACGACGTCGGTGAGGTGCAAGAAATTCTCATGAACGAGCTGGCGCCGCTCGAGGTGTGGCTGCGCTTCGCGGTCGAGTACTATCGGCAGGGTAAGCATGACTCGTTCCTGAAGATGTTTCAGCCGCTTCTGGACGAGGAAGATCGCGGCAATCTCTTCGTCCAGTTTGGCGACACGAAGCAGACGCGCGAGCAGTTCCTCGCAATCCTGAACGCGCTCGCCGCCTTCCACACGGTCATGGGCTCGCGTGAGCGGGACAAGACCAAGAAGAAGTTCGAATTCGAAAAGGCGAAGCGGTTCTACGACTCGGCCGAGCGCGTCGACCGGCTCAAGGGCTCCGCCAACGTCGGGCGCGCCGTGCTCCAGCTCGCCAAGGGGCAGCTGGGAGCGGCGGAGAAGACACTCACCGAGGTGGACGCCTTCAACCGGAACTCGGTGCCGGCGCTGCTGGGCAAGGCGTGCGCCAAGTACAACAGCGGCAACGCGCGCGACGCCCTCAAGCTCTACCGCGAAGTCTTCCGGGTCAACCCGCAGCCGCCGCCCACGGTGCGCCTCGGCCTCGCGTACTGCTACCACAAGCTCGGCCAGGTGCGCATGGCGCAAAAGGCGTTCGAGCGGACGCTCGCGCTGCAAGAGGATTGCGTCGAGGCCATGGTGGGGCTCGCAGTGATCCACCTCAACGATGAGCACGTCGAGGAGGCCCTCGCCATCCTCACGCGCGCTTACGAGCTCGAACCGTACAACCCGTCCGTGCTCAACCACCTCGCGTCCCACTTCTTCTACAGGGGGCAGTACCAAAAGGCGCAAACGCTCGCCAAGCGCGCGTACGACTACGCGGATGCGAAGGCGATCAAGGCCGAGTCGGCGTACCACCTCGCGCGCTGCGCGCACGCGATCGCCGACTACAGGACTGCGCGCGCCATGTACCTCGAGGCGACGCGTGCCAACCCCGACTACCTGGCGCCGCAGTTTGGTTTGGGCCAGATGCTCCTCGAGAACGACGAGGCGAAGAAGGCAGTGGCGTGCTTCGAGCGCGTGATCAAGGCGGACCCGGCGAACGTGGAGGCCCTCAAGGTGCTCGGCCACCTGTACGCCAAGGAGGGGCGAGAGGCCGAGGCGCTCAAGGTACTCACCAAGGCGACCGAGCACGATTCCTCGGATGCGGCCGTCTGGCTCGAGCTGGCCAAGCTGCAGCAGCGGCTGCCCGGGCAGCTCGCGAACGCGAACAAATCGTACGAAAAGGCGGCCGGTCTCATCAAGAAGGTGCGCACGGTGCCCGCCGAGATTTGGAACAACCTTGGCGCGATCCGGCACCGCCTGGGCAAGCTCGACGACGCGGAGAAGGCATACGGCTACGCCATCAAGGTGCGTACCCTCAAGGGCGCCGAGGAGTTTGACGCGAGCTGCATCTCGACACAGTACAACCTCGGCCGGCTGTACGAGGACCAGGGCGAGCTGCAGAAGGCAAGCGACAAGTACCTTGCGATCCTGCGCCACCATCCCAACTACCTCGAGGCCTTCTTGCGCCTGACTGCGGTGGAGGACGCCGCCGGCCGGCCGCTCGAGGCCATTGGATGGGCCGAGAAGGCGTGCATGGTGCATCCGCGCTCTGCGGATGCCTACTGCCAGCTGGGCAACCTGTACCTGCAGGTACACGAGCTCAAGAAGGCGGAGGGGACCTTTGGGCAGGTGCTGAAGAAGGCCCCGGGCTGCGAGCACGACACGTACGCCACGTGTCAGCTCGGGTGGATCCAGCTGCTGCTGGCGGCGAGCGGCGCGGCGGCCTCCGCCACGCTCACGCAGGCGTGCTCGACCCGCGAGGGCGGGTTGCTTGTTGATAAGGCAACGGAGTTCTTCCGCAAAGCGCTTGAGCTCCAGCCGAACAATGTGTACGCGGCCAACGGCATCGGCGTCGTCTGTGTGGCCAAGGGGCGGCTGCACGAGGCGATGCAGATCTTCACACAGGTTCGTGAGGCGTCCTCCTCGTGCGAGCATGCGACGCTCAACCTGGCGCAGCTCAACGCGGCGCTGCTCGAGCATGCAACGGCCGCGTCGCTCTACGAGGCGGCGACCAAGCGCGTCGCGCCGGGCGCCAAGCTGCAGCAGCTGCGGCTGCTGCGCGCCCGCAACCTCTTCGAGGACCGTGAGTACCTCGAGAGTCGAAAAGTGCTCCAGAGCCTCGTGTGCGACGCGCCGGAGCTTCAGGTGGCCTGGCACAACCTCGGGCTCGCCTACCTGTACGCGGCGCGCCACCCCGACGCGAAGGCGTATGAGCAGGGCATCGATGTGCCTCCTCCGCGCAGCGTCGAGGTGGTGCGCGCGGCGCAGGTGGCCCTCGAGCACGCGCGCTGCGTGCTCGATGCGCCCGAGGTAGCGCTGCTCGCAAAGGCTGCCACCGTCGAGGGGGGCAAGCTGGCAGCAGCCACCGCCTCAGCAGAGGGGGAGGCGCCCCAGACAGCTGCGCAGCGCGCGGCCGCAGCGGCGCTCGCGGCGAACGTGGTGGGCCGCGCCGCGCCGACGACCGAGGCGGCGCTCGCCCTGGGACTGACTGACGAGCATCGCGAGAAGGCTCGTGCTATGTGCGACCGCCTTGGGCGCGAGCTGCGCGATGAGCTCGAGCGCGCCGAGGAAGCCGAGAGCAAGTTTCGTCGCGAGGCGGCCGAGGCGGAGGCGATCGCGGCGGCGCTTGCCGCGGAGCGCGAGGCGAAGGCGGCGGCCGAGGTGGCGAAGCGCGAGGCCGACGAGGCGGAGCAACTGCGGCGCAATGCCGAGCAGAAGGCGAAGCTCGCGGCCAAGCTGGATGCGTGGCGCGAGGCCGATCTGCGCGATGCGGAGGCCGCGAAGGAGGGTGCGAAGGCCAAGCGCAAGCGCAAGGAGGCGACGGCCGAGGAGGAGGAGGAGGCGGCGGTGCTGGCGGCGGCGCGCGCGGCGGCCGAGGAGGATGAGGACAATGCCCTCTTCGGGAGCGATGACGACGAAGACGAGGCGGCGGATGACGACTATAAGGAGGAGTCAGAGGAGGAGGAGGACGACGAAGACGACGACGAGTCGGAGGAGGAGGACGACAAAGGCAACGAGGGCGAGGAGGGTGACGAGGAGGCGAGGGCGGCACGGAAGGCGGCCAAGGCCGAGGCCAAGGCCAAGGCGAAGGCGGACAAGAAGGCCGAGAAGAAGGCCGCGAAGAAGGCCGCGGCCAAGGAGGCGCGGCGGGAGGCCAAGTTGGCGGCCAAGGACGCACGCAAGGCCGAGAAGGCCGGGAAGGCGGCTCGCAGGGCGGCGATGGACGCGGCAGCGGCCGGACGATCGGGCGCGGCGCAGGGGGGCGACAACGAGGACGAGGCCGACCTCTTCGGCTCAGACGGCGAGGACGCTGCGGCGTCGCCCGCACCGCCCGAGAGCGGCGGCGGTGGCGGCCGTCTGATCAAGAAGCGCAAGGTGGCCGAGGTCGACGATGAGGAGGACGGCGCGGCAGACGTCGACGGCGCGGAGGCGGACCTCTTTGGCGCTGACGACGACGAAGAAGGGGCTGGCGCCGGTACAGAGGCGAGTGAGGCGGCGGCACCCAAGAAGCGCAAGGCCGTCGTCGTCGACGATGAGGACGATTGAGCAGGGGCTGAAGAGAGACAGAGACTGGCGGCGGGTGCGGGCGCTCTCGTCCTCGCAACCTCGTGCCAGCACCCTGCTCCGCTTCTCCCTCTGAATGTGGGTGGGCCCCTATACAGTCCTCCGCTCTTTGCAATGCTCTCGAGTTCCAAAACTGGAAACAGTGAACTTGTGCCGTGTAATTGTCCACGTGTATGAAACATGAAATAGTCCATGACTCTTTACGGCGCGCGCGCTCGCTCGCTTTGTTTCACACGCGGGCGCTCGCGTTGTGGAAGCCATCCACCCCAATGCGCGCCGCCGCACGTCCTGTTCACCACCGTGCGTACATAACATGAGCTATTTGGCGCCCCCGTCCTTCCTGTCTACGGCCGATGCGCTGCGCAAGGGCGCGCGCATGGTCTTTGCATTCGCGATTCGGTCGAAGCAGCATCGGCCCTACCGTAACAAGTGCTTCGCATTGGCCTTGCTCGCGCTCCTCGTCCCGCGGTCGAGTGCCATGGCGATAACGGCCCCCAACGATGGAAATGGGACTGGTGCACATTGGGCAGTGTCGGAGCCATCTTTGCCGCCTCCACTGTCGCCACTGATGGCGCCTCCGCCGCTCCTGTGCAACGTAATGCCCTGCACCGAGGCTAACGACAACGAAGCTCCCGGGTCGGACTCCATGCAGCTTGTGCCCAGCCACCGCCGTGGGTTGCAGACCTGCACTGAGACGTGCAACTTCGCCTCGGATGGTCTTTGCGACGATGGCGGACCCGGAGCGGAGTATTTGTTCTGCAGTCGCGGCAGCGACTGCACCGACTGCGGCTTTCGTGTGCTGCCGCCGCCGTCGCCGCCGCTGTATCTGCCGTATCCGTCGCCGCCGCCGTATCCGCCGGCACCACCACCGCCTTCACCATCGCCACCTCCACCCATGTCACCTCCACTCATGTCACCTCCACCCATGTCGACCGGTGCATCGGCGGTCGAGACCAGCGACTCAACGGGCATCATCATCGGCGTCATCGTCGGCGTCATCATGTTCATCATCCATGTCCTCGCCCTGGTCATTCTGTACCGTCGTCGTAGCAAGGTCGAGCCTAGGGTTAGCACCGGGTCCCCATTCTTCCTTGCCTCAGCGCCCGTGTCTGCGCTGGACGTCGCGAAACGTCTCGTCCTGAGCCGCGGTGGCGAGTACGCGGCCGGCGACAAGGACGACATCTTCAACTCGATGACGCTTGGTGACCAGGAGTCGTGGAAGGTCGGCTGGAAGGGCAAGGTGGAGATGTGTATCAACCTTCTCAAGAGGCACAACCCCGGCCAGCAGGTGACCGCCCTCGCCATTGCCGGCGGGCCGGCGTGCGACTGGGAACGCGGCGAGCTGCACAACACCTTCTGCAGAAGCCACCGCGAGCTGGTGCTCAAGCAGCTCGGCGACATAGAGGACCTCCAGTCATGGCTCGATAGATACCACCCCGCTTCCCCGGGGAACGTTAGTAGGGATGGCAGGGGTGAGGACGCCATCGAGGCCATGTGACCGGGGAAAGAGAGGCTCCATATAAAAGCTTAACAGTGAGATACATTGTGAGTGTTTGTGTGGCGTGCCAGACGTGGCGAACTTGCTCTGTCACATGGTGTACTCGCATGAGACGCGGATCGTGCGCGGTCCCGGCTCCCGGTGTCTTTTTTATGCCCTCTTCTTCCCATTCACAATGAGAAAGGAGGGGCTGGATCTACCTTTCCAATTGGCATTCGGAGTGGAAAATGGAGATGGCCGAAGCGACGACGGAGGCAGAGACGATGCCGGCGGAGGCGGCGATTGAGACCAACAACTCGATCCTCGAGGTCGGCAACTCCATGCTGAACGCGATTGTGTTGGCCTTCTCGCCGCGTGGGCCGCTTTCATCGGGACCGACGAGCGTTCCCACGCATGCGCTTTCAAGCGCGCGCACTGTGCAGGCGGCTGCAAAACAGACGCTTCCAGAAACGCCCACTGAGGTTGAGCTGCCGACGCTCAAGCCAGAGTCTGCCGCTGCCTCTCACTTGGCGCCGCCGCCGGCGCGCCGCCACCCAATGGGCCCCACGCGGCCCGATGCCTTGGATGACGGGGACGATACCAACCTCGACGACATCGACGACGACGCTAATCGGCCCTTCGGAGCCTGCTGCAGGCCGTCGCGTCGCAAGCGCCGCTCTACGCACAAGCTCATCGACATCGACCCCGAGGTGAAGCGCGAGTTGAGTGCGCTCGACAGCGACCTGGCGGAGGTGCTCGGACGCGGCGATATTGCGCTCGTGAGCGCGAAATGGCTGAAAGCCCAGCTCGCCCGGCAGCCAGACTACCGCATCGTCCGCCGGCAGGACCTCAAGCCTGTGGGCGGGATCAAGCCGCATCTGACGCCCAAGGAGGCCAAGCGACTCCTTCTCGAGGGCAGGCGCGCAGTCGGCGCGTTCTCTCTCGGCTGGCCCACCCAGGGCAACCCGGACCCGACCGGCCACCGCATCCAGGCCTTTTGGCGTGCCCTTTTAGAGCGGCCCAACATCGAGGCCTTTTTCTGGGATTACCCGTCGCTGTACCAGAACAGCGACCACAGCCCCCGCACCGATGAGCAAGAGCGTGCCTTCAAAAGAGGGCTTGGCGTGGTAAGGCACTCGCGATCAGAACGCTCCTCCGGAACGCCCCACATCATGCCCCCTTCCTCTCTTCATGCTGTCCTTTGCACCGCCTCGCTGAGAGAATGCCGCCCACCCCCGTCGGCCTCTGCGCCGTGCGTGCGTCCTCGCCGCAGATGGGCAGCCTCTATGCCTCCGCCATCGGCACGACCGTGCTGCAGCTCAAGGAGCTGCCGCCGCGACCGCGAGAGTACGATGGCAAGCTCTGCCTCTTCGACGTCGCTCCGAGCGTCGACGAGGCGGCGATCAAAGCGGCGCTTGTGCCCTACGGCGAGATCGTCAGCTGCACGCTCGGCAAAAGTGCGCGTCGTGCGATCGTGTGCTTCGCGACGCACGCGGCGGCACAGGCGGCCAAGCGCGCGGCGGCGCAGCTCGAGCACATCGCCGGCGGCGTGGACACGCTCTTCAACGAGCGCTCGTACGACGGACGCCTCGGCGAGGCCGGCCTCGACGACGACGAGGGCCGCGGCTGGTGCATCTTCGAGTCGGCGGTGAGCGGCGAGCTCATCCTGCGGCTGTCCGTCGTCCCACGGCTGAAGGCGGAGCTGGATAAGCTGCCGCCCAAGATGCTTCAGGTCCGCAGCGGGCGCTCCCTCGAGCCCGTCGACTTGAGCGCCGGCCGGCTCGAGACGCGCGTCGCCGAAGTGGTTGCCCGCATCGAGGGAGCCACCTTCACTGGCAAGGGCGACAAGGCCATGGTCATCAACCTTTACAAGACGTTTGTGGATCGGATTGCGGGCGCGCTGGCGCGATTGTTGCCCAAGATGCGCGCGTCCCACGGTACGACGGCCGCGCCGCCGGAGCCGCTGCCGCAGGTCGATGCGCCCGCCGCCGCGCCGCTGCGCCTCGCCGAGGGACAGCCGCTGCTGCTGCTCTCTCGGGACGCGGGCGGCAGGCCGCGCTTTGGCGTCGTCGTCGATGCGACCGGGGGGCGCGTCGCCGTCGCGGGCGGCGACGACGTAGAGCTGGCCTACGACCGTTGCAGCCAGGCGGTGCTGCCGTGGCGCCCGCCCGCTGCCGGCTGGGAGGCCGCGTTCGTTGGCGATGCGCGTGCGCTTCGAGACCTCGCCGAGCCCGCACGCCGCCTGGCGGACGATGCTCAGCGGATGGAGTCGGAGTCGGCGCTGCGTGCCGTGGGCGAGCGGGCGCGCGAGATTGCCAACAGCGCGGCGCGGTGCCAAACCATTGCGCACGCGGCGCGCGAGGCGGGCGGCGCCGTGCAGACGTGCGTGGACGCGGCGGCGGCGCTCTTCCAAGAACAGAAACAGGGCGATCGCACGCAGCTCCAAGCCGCGCTCGGCAAGGTGCGCGAGGCGGTCGAGAGGCTGCAGCCCGTCGCGCTCGAGGCCATGGCCACTACGGCGCTGCGCTCCAGTGGCGCGAGCGGCGCCCGGCGCTACGCCGCGGGCCAGCCGCTCACCGTGCGTACGGCCCGCGGCTGGCGCGATGCCGACGTGGCAGCGGTCGGCGCCGACGGCCTCTGCCACAGCCGCACCTTCTTGGAGGGCAGCGGCGAGTCACCAGCCACGCTCAGGCTGCACCCGTGGAACCACGCGCCGCGCGAGCTGCCGCAGGTCGCCTTCGAGGCGCTGCGCGCGTGGTGGGCGCGGGGGCTGCGCGCGCAGCACGGGGGCATTGCCGACGCGCTCACGGGCCACCGGCTCGATGCGCTGCAGCAGTGCGTCGCCATCAGCGTGACGGGGGATGCTGCGGCAGAGGCGGAGGCGGCTGCCATCCGCGATGCGCACGGCCTGCTCGGATGGCTGCTTGCGCAGCACAGCGCGCAGCTCGAGGGCCGCACAGCGGAAGCGCCACGCGCGGCGCTGCTCACCGCCGGCCCCGCGAGCGGCAAGACGACGCTGCTATCGCAGGTGGTGACGCTCGCGCTCCAAGACGAGCACACGGAGCTCGTGCCCATCCTGGTCAAGGTGCAGGTCTTGCAGCAGCGGCTGCTCGACGCGCCCGACGCCTTCGCCTCCGCGTGGAACTACATTGACGCCTACCTGCGCCTCGAGCACGAGGCGAGCCGCCCCGCGCTCTACCGCATGCTGCGTCAGGCGATGATGGCGCGTCGGGCGCTGCTCCTCCTCGACGGGCTCGACGAGGCCGGCGCCAAGCGCGCCGACATTGAGCTCCACGTGGTCGAGGTGCTCGCGCCGCAGGGCCACGTGCTGCTCTGCACCTCGCGGCCGGCGGGCGTCGACGAGGCGCGCTTCGCCGCCTTCCGCCGCCTCGAGCTCGCGCCGCTCTCGGACGCGCAGCAGGAGCGCGCGCTCGAGCAGCGTCTCGGCGCGGAGCGCGCGGCCGCGCTGCTGCCGTACGTGCGCGACACCGTGCCGCGCGATGACAAGGGCCAAAAGGTGACGAGCAACCCGCTCATGCTCTCCATGGTCGCCTCCGTGTACGAGCTGCGGCAGGGCATTGGCATGCCCGCCACGGTAGCCGAGCTGTACGCGACCGCGTCGGACGCGATGCTCGCGCGCGGTGGCGTCGCGTCGGCTGAGCTCCTGCGGTTGCTGCAGCGCATCTTCTTTGAGGCGCACGTTGCGCAGCGCCGCCTCATTGAGGACCGGCAGCTCGACGAGGCGGCGCTCGGCCTGGAGGCGCCCGAGGCGCTCGCAAAGATCCGGGCCGAGGCGGCGACGATGCCCTTCGAGCCCTTTGGCGGCCGCGCCGAGATGGGTCACTATGTCGAGGTGACGAAAGAGGGCGAGCACAAGGGCAAGCGCGGCGTGATCACGACCGACGACAAGACTAGACCTCGTTGGGAGCCACCGTACAAGGTGACCTTTGCCAACGGCATGGAGAGCGGCTGGCTCTATCCCCACGACCTGCGCTCCTCGGGCCTCGCGGACGAGACGGCCGTGCTCCAGCGCGCGATGGCGGCGAGGGCGCCCGCCGTGCGCGCGGCGTGCGAGGCGCGCCTGTCGGTGGCGCTGCGTACGGCGCTGCGCACGGTGCGCGAGCGCGTGCTCGTCGACGCGCTGCCGCTGCTCAGCCTGGTGCAGTCCGAGCCGCTGCGGCTGCAGTCGTCGCACCTCTCCTTCCAGGAGTACTTTGCCGCTCGTGCGCTGTGCGAAGAGGGCACCAAGCTCTCGGGCACGCCGCCGTGGCAGTGGCCCGCGTGGTGGGCGAACGCGGTGGAGCTCGGTGCCCAGATTCCAGGCGACGGCTTTGGCCGAGGGCTGCTGCGTGCGGCCGGGGTGACGGGCGGCACGCTCGACCTCTCGCAGAAGCTCGGCGGCGACCCGCCGACCGTGCGGCGTGTTCTGGCGGCGATGATGAAGACCACGGCGCTGACAAGTCTTTCAGTCGCCAACAACAACATCGACGGAGAGGGGGCGCAGCAGCTGGCGACGGCAGTGCTCAACTGCTCGTCGCTCGAGGTGCTCTCGGGAGTGCCGATCAAGAAGCTGCGCGCGGGAAAGCTGACAAAGCTCGACCTGCAGGGCAAGGGTCTCGGGGCGACCGAGGGCATTGTGCTGGCCGAGCTGATTCAGCTCAGCCCGGTGCTTGAAAACCTCTCCGTCGCCAACAACAACATCGACGGGGAGGCGGCGCAGCAGCTCGCGAGAGTAGTCCTCAGGAGCGCATCTCTCGAGGTCTTCTCGGAGATCCCAATCAAGAAGCTACGCGCGGACACGCTGACGAAGCTGGACCTGAGAGGTGTTGGGGTCTCCGGCGCCCTCGTCCTCTCTGATCTGCTCAAGTTCAGCGCGGTCGTGACCGAGTTGTGGCTCAGCAACAACAACATCGGTCCAGAGGGAGCCATCGCGATCGCGGAGGCGCTGAAGGTCAATGCGGTGTTGACCTCAGTGGACCTCCGGGTCAACTTCATCGGCAAGGATGGTGCCAAGGCGATTGCGGAGGCGCTGAAGGTCAACGCGGTCTTGACCTCGGTGGACCTCCAGCGCAACAACATCCGCGAAGATGGTGCCAAGGCGATCGCGGAGGCCCTGAAGGGTTAGGGTTAGGGTTAGGGTTAGGGTTAGGGTTAGGGTTAGGGTTAGGGTTAGGGTTAGGGTTAGGGTTAGGGTTAGGGTTAGGGTTAGGGTTAGGGTTAGGGTTAGGGTTAGGGTTAGGGTTAGGGTTA
>Ga0210247_101528_pt1 | contig 17902 bp, 10 predicted proteins | sample ChrtobMetP3_16mM_FD_155449 | JGI IMG/M metagenome (GOLD analysis project Ga0210247, IMG submission 155449) | Chrysochromulina tobin associated microbial communities from unialgal haptophyte culture, Seattle, Washington, United States - P3_16mM | ecosystem: Host-associated > Algae > Haptophytes >... | reverse complement strand
CTCGCGCCGCTCGGCGGCGGCGGCGGCGGCGGCGGCGGCGGCGGCGGCGGCGGCGGCGGCGGCGGCGGCGGCGGCGGCGGCGGCGGCGGCGGCGGCGGCGGCGGCGGCGGCACCGCCATGTAGGCGTAATGTAGGCGTACAGGGCCTCAAACAGGGAGTCGAGCGCCGAGTCGGTCACGTGCGGCTCGTCTTCGGCGTATGCCGCCGCGTTCGCGAGTCGGCGACGCTTGAGCATGCCGCCGAGCGGCGCGAGCCCTCGGCGGCTGGTCGTCGGGTCGTCGTCGATGGGTGCAGCGGTGCACAACCGCCCGCACCGCCCAACTCCGCGCCAAATTTTTCCAATTCTCCCCGCCCACACCACCCAACTCCGCGCCATTTGCCAGTTCTCTTTCTTAGACGATTTAGCAACGAATGTCTTCTTCCTATGTCTGCCCCGCGTTTTGGTACAAAACCTGGTCACACTTGCTGGTATTCCGCAAACCTGGTAACACTTGGTAATCCGCACGTCGTCGCTGGCGCACGCGGGCCCACTGCCTGCCCCAGCTGCTCGCGCGCGCAAAGGTATCCGTCTGCACTACCGTTGGCCTGGCCCCGAGCGCTGACGCGCACGATCATCGCGCGCTCCTATGCCCAGCACCGTGCCGCGCGCGCGCGTGGCGCCAGCCCCGCAGCGCCCGCGCCGAGCAATCGTGCATTGGAGCATGGCACACAGGCGACAAGCAACATCGCTGAGCGCGCGCGCGCATGCGGCGAGCCACTCCAGTGCCCGCACGCCGGCGATCGATATTGCGCGACTCATCGCGCGCTACCCGCCCGCCTGCCTTCCTACGCAGACTACATCCTGAGACTTCAAGACACCGAACCCGAGAGAGCCTCGAGATCATGCTGCGCCTTTTGCTCGTCGCATTACCACTCGTCGTCGCCTTGCCGGCGGCGTTCGACAAACCGGAGCTCCACGCCTTTCAGTTCGAGGCTCAATCTCCGCTTCAGTTCAAGGTGCGATCTCCGCCCGAGTCCCGCCCTCTTCGCCCCGCCGCCACGCGAGCTCAACATTATAGCCCCGCCACAGCCCACTCCACTCCGCACGCACACCACCCGCCAAGCGCACACATCACAATGAACGCGCCGTGGGGCACTAGAATGCGAGCAAGACGATCCACCCCACGATCTACTTCGTCACCAACCTCTTCACAGCCCAAAGACACCAACCCACCACAGGTGTGCCCCCCAGACCGGCCGGCCGCCACGCATGCGGCGCAGCTTTCGGTCGGCCCTGCCGCTGCGCTGCGCGCGCGCGCGAGGCCGATGCGCATGCTGCAGGCGCACGCGCACGAGGTCGCGTGCGCGCGATGTCCGCTCCCGCGCCTGCCCGACTCCGTAGACTCCGCGCCCGCCGCGAGGAGCGACGCCACTTGCGCTGGCCATCGGCACGTGCGAGCGAGCGAGCGCGCCGCCTCGCCTGTTTTGCTGACGGCTTGCGCGTTGCTTCCCCGGTGCAGGCAGCCGCAGCTGCGAGAGGTCGGGCTCGACGGCCACCGCGCCCTCGACATCTCCGACACGACCGGCAGGCGCGACGTCGACACCACGGTCACGAGGATCCGGCCGCTGTCACGCCCGCGGGCTCTGCCGCTTGGCCCAGGCGGCGCGAAGCCTGTGCATGTGAAGCCTGTGCCTGTGATCCGGGTGCGGTCGTCCTCGAGGCTGCGGCCCCGTCGGCGCACTGCCCGACCCGCTCACCATCGAGTACGGCCCCATCGACTCCGTCCTGGTCATCGGCGCCATGACAGCCACAGCAAGCACCACCGCGGCCTCCACGCCGGCGCCGCCTCTCGCACAACAACAGCCCACACTCACCCGTGTAGCACTCGCCTGCCGCCTGCATCTACACCGCACGCACCTCACACTCGCGTCATCGCCTGCCACTCGCAGCCCGCTTCCACTCCACCACCTGTGCCCCAGCTGACACGTTTCTCGTGCCTGCGCGCAGCCCTCGCAAGACAAGACCTTCTCGTCGCCCACCGCGGTCGGCGAGACCCCTGGTTCGTCCTACCAGCTTCATGAGGACAACAACGCCTCGGCCGCCGCCGGCAAAGGCGCTACGCAATTCGAGGTTCAATCTCCGCTTCAGTTCAAGGTGCGATCTCCGCCCGAGTCCCGCCCTCTTCGCCCCGCCGCCACGCGAGCTCAACACGATAGCCCCGCCACAGCCCACTCCACTCCGCACGCACACCACCCGCCAAGCGCACACATCACAATGGACGCGCCGCGGCACTAGAATACGGGCAAGACGATCCACCCCACGATCTACGTCGTCACCAACCTCTACAGAGCCCTAACAGAGCCCAGGGATACCAACCAACCATAGGTGTGTCCCCCAGCCCGGCCGGCCGCCACGCATGCGGCGCAGCTTTCGGTCGGCCCTGCCGCTGCGCGCGCAAGGCCGGTGCGCATGCTGCAGGCGCGCGCGCGCTGCAGGCGCACGCGCACGAGGTCGCGTGCGCGCGATGTCCGCTCCCGCGCCTGCCCGACTCCGTAGACTCCGCGCCCGCCGCGAGGAGCGACGCCACTTGCGCTGGCCATCGGCACGTGCGAGCGAGCGAGCGCGCCGCCTCGCCTGTTTTGCTGACGGCTTGCGCGTTGCTTCCCCGGTGCAGGCAGCCGCAGCTGCGAGAGGTCGGGCTCGACGGCCACCGCGCCCTCGACATCTCCGACACGACCGGCAGGCGCGACGTCGACACCACGGTCACGAGGATCCGGCCGCTGTCACGCCCGCGGGCTCTGCCGCTTGGCCAGGCGGCGCGAAGCCTGTGCCTGTGATCCGGGCGCGGTCGTCCTCGAGGCTGCGGCCCCGTCGGCGCACTGCCCGACCCGCTCACCATCGAGTACGGCCCCGTCGACTCCGTCCTGGTCATCGGCGCCGACCGCCACAGCAAGCACCACCGCGGCCTCCACGCCGGCGCCGCCTCTCGCCATGGGTCCACCATATCACCGCCTCTCGCACGACGCCAGCCCACACTCACTAGTGCAGCACTCGCCTGCATCTACACCGCACGCACCTCACACTCACGTCACCACCTGCCACTCGCAGCCCGCTTCCACTCCACCACCTGTGCCCCAGCTGACACGTTTCTCGTGCCTGCGCGCAGCCCTCGCAAGACAAGACCTTCTCGTCGCCCACCGCGGTCGGCGAGACCCCTGGTTCGTCCTACCAGCTTCATGAGGACAACAACGCCTCGGCCGCCGCCGGCAAAGGCGCTACGCAATTCGAGGTTCAATCTCCGCTTCAGTTCAAGGTGCGATCTCCGCCCGAGTCCCGCCCTCTTCGCCCCGCCGCCACGCGAGCTCAACACGATAGCCCCGCCACAGCCCACTCCACTCCGCACGCACACCACCCGCCAAGCGCACACATCACAATGGACGCGCCGCGGCACTAGAATACGGGCAAGACGATCCACCCCACGATCTACGTCGTCACCAACCTCTACAGAGCCCTAACAGAGCCCAGGGATACCAACCAACCATAGGTGTGTCCCCCAGCCCGGCCGGCCGCCACGCATGCGGCGCAGCTTTCGGTCGGCCCTGCCGCTGCGCGCGCAAGGCCGGTGCGCATGCTGCAGGCGCGCGCGCGCTGCAGGCGCACGCGCACGAGGTCGCGTGCGCGCGATGTCCGCTCCCGCGCCTGCCCGACTCCGTAGACTCCGCGCCCGCCGCGAGGAGCGACGCCACTTGCGCTGGCCATCGGCACGTGCGAGCGAGCGAGCGCGCCGCCTCGCCTGTTTTGCTGACGGCTTGCGCGTTGCTTCCCCGGTGCAGGCAGCCGCAGCTGCGAGAGGTCGGGCTCGACGGCCACCGCGCCCTCGACATCTCCGACACGACCGGCAGGCGCGACGTCGACACCACGGTCACGAGGATCCGGCCGCTGTCACGCCCGCGGGCTCTGCCGCTTGGCCAGGCGGCGCGAAGCCTGTGCCTGTGATCCGGGCGCGGTCGTCCTCGAGGCTGCGGCCCCGTCGGCGCACTGCCCGACCCGCTCACCATCGAGTACGGCCCCGTCGACTCCGTCCTGGTCATCGGCGCCGACCGCCACAGCAAGCACCACCGCGGCCTCCACGCCGGCGCCGCCTCTCGCCATGGGTCCACCATATCACCGCCTCTCGCACGACGCCAGCCCACACTCACTAGTGCAGCACTCGCCTGCATCTACACCGCACGCACCGCGCACTCGCGTCATCGCCTGCCACTCGCAGCCCGCTTCCACTCCATCGCATCCACTCCACCGCCCGTGCCCCAGCTCACACGTTTCTCATGCCTGCGCGCAGCCCTCGCAAGACAAGACCTTCTCGTCGCCCACCGCGGTCGGCGAGACCCCTGGTTCGTCCTACCAGCTTCATGAGGACAACAACACCTCGGCCGCCGCCGGCAAAGGCGCTACGCATGATGAGCCGCTTGCGGTGCGCACAATCACTGCACGAATGCAAGCCAGGCGCCCGCGGCCTGCAGGGCCCGCCCAGTACGGCGCCCTCGTTGCCAAGGGGACGTCTGTGGCCACCGCGCGATGATCGCCCCTGCCTCCTCCCTCTGCGTGGCATGTCCACGCCACGCAGCCGTGCTCTCCGAATGAGCTCACGGCCGAGCGACGGTACGCTGCAATCTCTCGCCCACAGGCGCATTGTGGCAAGACGACCGCCACTGCGCTCACCTCGACGGCGACCCAATCGGACGAGACGTACTCGAGCGAGCTCGCCACGATCAATAGCAAACCTGGATCGCTCTACCAGCGCCACGAGGGCAACGCGTCGGCCGCTTCTTCCGAGCAGGTGATCGCCAACAGTACCAAATGGCGGCCGCGGCGTGCCCGTCTCTCTCGCCGCCGCGCAACGGCCCGTCTCTCTCGCCTCTGGCCGCGGCGACCTCTCTCGCCTCCGCCTCAACGTGCCCGCCTCCAACGTGCCCGTTCTGGTCGTTGACCCTCGCCGTGCCCATGATCCGCAGACGTCGTACTACGTCGATATCACCATCTCCATCGCGGTGGCTTTGGCCGCCGTGGCTACGGCCGTTGAGTCGTCGGTCGCTGCGATCCTCACCTCCGCCGCGGCCGCCACGACCTTGCTCGGCGACGACCTCAAGTATTGCCTCTCGAGCTACAGCATCGCCATCATCGCCGCGGTTGCCGTGCTCGCCGCCGTCGCCTTCTGCAGCCGTCTGATCTCCGATTCGGAGCCGAAACTGAAAACGTGGCCCAACCTTCCCGGTGGGCTTCCGACATTGCTCGGTCCACTCCCGAAGCTCTCGAGCGCCGTTTCCCTCACAGACAGGATGGCACGGTTCGTTCTGGTGCTCTTGCTTTGTCCCGGGGCTTCAGCGTCATTATCGACTTGTGCGTCGTGCGGCGCTTGTTCAACGGCAACTCTCACACTTCCTGCCTACACGAATGAGTACTACTACAAGACTGGCACGTATCAGACTTGCAGTGCTTGTTCAAGTGTTGCCAGTGGAGGAGCAATGTACGTCTACCAAGCATGGGATGGTACTGACTTGTGGTCCGGCTCGGTGAATACATACGTGTGGTTCAACTGCGCGACTGGGAGATGGACCCGATCTGTCGTTCCCGCTGGTTCCTGCTCTCCTGATGCATGGACCTGTCCTGGGCCTTACCCCACGGGAACCATTCTTGATGCTGCCCCTGCGTGGAGTTCATGCCCGTACAGTGGCGCTCCATTATGCCTCACACCGCCACCTTCGCCGTCGCCCCCGCCACCTTCCCCCTCGCCCCCGCCGCCGTCGCCCTCGCCGCCGCCACCAGCGACAGCGTATGGCTTGCCGCTTTGCTCTGGTTGCGGCGTTTGTTCATCGACAAATTTCTTACATCCTGTCCACACGACTGAGTATTACTACAAGACCGGCACATATCAGACTTGCAGTGCTTGTTCGAGTGTTGCCAGTGGAGGACGAATGTACGTCTACCAAGCGCAGACTGGTACTGGGTCTTTGCTGAATGGATACGTGTGGTTCGACTGCGCGACTGGGAGATGGACCCGATCTGTCGTTAACGCTGGTTCATGCTCTCCTGATGCATGGACCTGTCCTGGGCCTTACCCCACGGGAACCATTCTTGATGCTGCCCCTGCGTGGAGTTCATGCCCGTACAGTGGCGCTCCATTATGCCTCGCACCGCCGCCGCCACCGCCATCGCCTCCACCACCTTCTCCCCCGCCGCCGTCGCCCTCGCCGCCTCCGCCATACGGCTTTCAGTGCGTCGACGTGCAGCCCACTACGTCGTGTATTTCCTGGGCAGCCGCTGGGTATTGCGCGCCGTCTTCGATAAATTACGCGTACATGTCTCAATACTGTCAGGCTACCTGTGGGCTCAGCTGTGTGCCACCCTCGCCCCCGCCGCCCTCGCCCTCACCGCCACCGCCCTCACCGCCACCGCCCTCTCCCTCGCCCCCGCCGCCGTCGCCGTCGCCGCTGCCGCCCTCGCTGCCGCCACCTTCGTGCGTCGTCGACGGCGCGTACACCTTCACTGGGGCGGCGACCTCCTACTTGACGGCCACGTCGCGCACCGGGCTCGTGGGCGGGGGGCTTGGCTTCACGCTCTGCGCGTGGGTCTACCGCACGCGGACAGGCTCTGGAGGGGATCGCGTCATCGATTTCGGCAACGTTGAAAATGGACATTTTAACGATGTCGTCGTGTCATTTTGGGGCTCAATGCAGTACCAAGTGGATCATGGGATTGAAAGTGCCTACGACCAATTATATGCAAGCCCGCCGTCGTTCCCCGCAAACGTGTGGACTCACGTCGCGGTCGTGCAGTCGCGTGCGAGCCTCACCGACACCCACGGGCCCGCCCAGATCTACTGGAACGGTGTGAGCGTCGCGACGACCGCGTCGATGCGCTTCCCGCTGCCGGTGAGCCGCGCGAACCTGTACGTGGGCAAGAGCGCTTGGTCTACCGACCCGATGTTTACGGGCCAGATGAAGGACCTGCTGGTGTGGGACGTCGCCCTTAGCCCGGCGCAGCTGGATGCCGTGCGGCTCGGCGGCGGCCTGCCGAGCACGCCAGCGCCGCTCATCTCAATGATGCGCACATGGTGCGGGGCAGCGCCACCGCCGCCGCCATCGCCCCCGCCGCGCCAGGCCTGCACAGAGACGTGCCACTACGCCTCGGATGGTGAGTGCGACGACGGCGGCCCCGGATCGGAGTGGAGCGACTGCAGCCTAGGCACCGACTGCACCGACTGCGGCCCTCGGCGCTGGACGATTGTTTCGGGCTCGTCGTATTGTTCGGTCTCGTCCGACGGCTTGTGCATCACCGATGGCAGCGGAAACTATGGCGACGGCGAGTCTTGCACGATGCAGGCTCAAGTGTCGATGACCATCACCGCCACGGAGTTTAACACCGAGTTCGGCTACGATTTCATCAGGATTGGGAACGCAGCGTACTCCGGCTCCACCGGGCCGACGAATGTGCAAGTGGTCGCCGGAACAACGGTGACCTGGACCAGCGATGGCTCGGTCACGAGTACGGGCTTTACGATCTGTGCCGTGGCCTCTCCGCCGCCACCACCCTCGCCCCGGCCCTCGCCGCCACCGCCCTCGCCCCGGCCCTCGCCGCCGCCGCCATCGCCGTCGCCGCCTCCGCCATCGGGCGCACAGACCTGCACGGAGACGTGCAATTACGCCTCAGATGGTTCGTGCGACGATGGCGAAGCCGGAGCAGAGTCTTCGAATTGCAGCCGCGGCACCGACTGCACCGACTGCGGGCCTCGACTGGCCTTTTCGCCGCCACCGGCCTCTCCGCCGCCACCGCCCTCGCCACCGCCCTCGCCCTCGCCACCGCCCTCGCCGCCTCCGCCCTCGCCACCGCCCTCGCCGCCTCCGCCATCGCCACGGCCCTCGCCACCGCCCTCGCCACCCTCACCACCCTCTCCACCCTCGCCACCCGCGAGCCCGCCGCCCAGACCGGCTCAGCCTGGCTGGGCTTTCGAGGAAACCCAAGGTCGCCGGCAGTACCCTCCCCCCCGGGACTATGCACGGGACCTCCAGCCAGGCGGCCGCCCGACGGCGTTTGCACCGCCCAATTGCTCGGCACCAGGGCGAGTGGGCTGCGTCGCCATGCCCAGGCCCGCGCGTGCGAAGCCCGCACCGGGAGCCCGAGCGGCGCTCTTGCCGCCAGCGTGCTCCTCCTTGAGCAGCGAGACCGGATGCCTGCGCCTGCCCAAGCCCATGTCAAGGATGGGGAGCGAGCCACTGGGCAGCACCGAGGCAGTGCTTCAGTTTGCGGAGCGCGTACTGCCCGGCGGCGGCGCTACGTCGATCGCGGCGGCGGACGTCGACGGCGACGGCGACCTGGACGTGCTGCTTGGGAACGATGGCAGTCCCAACCGAGTGCTGCTCAACGCGGGCGGCGGCACCTTCCCGACGAGCATCACGCTCCCCGGCGGCAGCGCGCGCACGCGCTCGATCGCGGCGGCGGACGTCGACGGCGACGGCGACCTGGACGTGCTGCTTGGGAACGAGGGCGGTCCCAGCCGAGTGCTGCTCAACGCGGGCGACGGTGTCTCCTGGACGAACATCACGCTGCCTGACGGTGGTGGCCTCTGCACGGAGACGTGCACGTCTTCCTCCGATGGGGTTTGCGACGATGGCGGATCCAATTCCGAATCGTCCTCGTGTTACCTCGGCACCGACTGCACCGACTGCGGCCCTCGATCTCGCACGTATTCGATCGCGGCGGCGGACGTCAACGGCGATGGCGATCTGGACGTGCTGCTTGGGAACTCTGACGGTCCCAGCCAAGTGCTGCTCAACGCGGGCGGCGGCACCTTCCCGATGAGCATCGAGCTGCCCGGCGGCAGCGCGTTCACGTACTCGATCGCGGCGGCGGACGTCGACGGCGACGGCGACCTGGACGTGCTGCTTGGGAACCATAACAGTCCCAGCCGAGTGCTGCTCAATGCGGGCGGCGGCACCTTCCCGACGAGCATCGCGCTCCCCGGCGGCAGCGCGTTCACGTACTCGATCGCGGCGGCGGATGTCGACGGCGATGGCGACGTTGACGTGCTGCTTGGGAACTTTAACAGTCCCAGCCGAGTGCTGCACAACGCAGGCGGCGGCACCTTCCCGACGAGCATCGCGCTGCCCGGCGGCGAAAACACGTTCTCGATCGCGGCGGCGGACGTCGACGGCGACGGCGACCTGGACGTGCTGCTTGGGGGCAGGCCAAACAGCGTGCTGCTCAACGCGGGCGGCGGTACCTTTCCGACGAGCATCACGCTGCCCGGCAGCGCGAACTCGGGCAGCGCGAACTCGATCGTGGCGGCGGACGTCGACGGCGATGGCGACTTGGACGTGCTGTCTGGGGACTATTCCAGTCCCAGCGTGCTGCTCAATGCGCTCGCCGCCGACAGCTTCCCGACGAGCATCGCGCTCCCCAACAGCAGCAGCACCTGCACGGAGACGTGCACGTCTTCCTCCGATGGGGTTTGCGACGATGGCGGATCCAATTCCGAATCGTCCTCGTGTTACCTCGGCACCGACTGCACCGACTGCGGCCCTCGATCTACCACGTATTCGATCGCGGCGGCGGACGTCGACGGCGATGGCGACCTGGACGTGCTGCTCGGGAACTATGACTATGGCGGTCCCAGCCGAGTGCTGCTCAACGCAGGCGACGGCACCTTCCCGACGAGCATCGAGCTGCCCGGCGGCAGCGCGTTCACGTACTCGATCGCGGCGGCGGATGTGGATGGCGACGGCGACCTCGACGTGCTGCTTGGGAACTCTAAGAGTCCCAGCCGAGTGCTGCTCAACGCTGGCGACGGCGTCTCCTGGACGTACATCACGCTGCCTGACGGCGGCATCTGCACGGAGACGTGCGAGTCTTCCTCAAATGGGATTTGCGACGATGGGTGGAAGGATGGTGGGAATGGGTGGAGTTTCTCGTGTGAGCTACCCGGCACGGACTGCGCCGACTGCGGCCCTCGATCTTTTGACACGCGATCGATCGCGGCGGCGGACGTCGACGGCGACGGCGACCTGGACGTGCTGCTTGGGAACTATGGCAGCAGTCCCAGCCGTGTGCTGCTCAACGCGGGCGGCGGCAGCTTCATGACAAGCATGGAGCTGCCCGGCGGCAGCGCGCGCACGCACTCGATCGCGGCGGCGGACGTCGACGGCGACGGCGACCTGGACGTGCTGCTTGGGAACGAGATGAGTCCCAGCCGAGTGCTGCTCAACGCGGGCGGCGGCACCTCCTGGACAAGCATCTCGCTGCCCGGCGTCTGCACGGAGACGTGCACGTCTTCCTCCGATGGGGTTTGCGACGATGGCCATGGCGGACCAAGCGGCTTGTGTGTTTGGGGCACCGACTGCGCCGACTGCGGCCCTCGAATTTTTGACACGCACTCGATCGCGGCGGCGGACGTCGACGGCGACGGCGACCTGGACGTGCTGCTCGGGAACTATGACTATGGCAGCACCAAACCCAGCCAAGTGCTGCTCAACGCGGGCGGCGGCACCTTCCCGACGAGCATCACGCTCCCCGGCGGCAGCGCGCGCACGCGCTCGATCGCGGCGGCGGACGTCGACGGCAATGGCGACCTGGACGTGCTGCTTGGGAACGAGGGCGGTCCCAGCCGAGTGCTGCTCAACGCAGGCGGCGGCACATTCCCGACGAGCATCGACCTCCCCGGTGGCAGCGCGTACACGTACTCGATCGCGGCGGCGGACGTCGATGGCGACGGCGACCTGGACGTGCTGCTTGGGAACTCTGGCACTCCCAGCCGTGTGCTGCCCTTCATCAGGTGCTCCGACCCTGGCTCCGCACGCAGCCGCTACGGCAACGGATGCGTCCGCTGCCCGTCTCCATCCTCACGCCGCGACGACGTCTCCGACGTTTGCTACGAGTGCGAGGAGCACAGCCAGCTCGATGCCACCGGCGCGTGCGTCGCTTGCACGGAGGGCAGCGAGCGCGTCTTCGGCGCACCCAGGTGCACGCGCTGCCCCGCGGGCAAGCGCCAAGCGGCCACGGGCACCGCCTGCATTCCCTGCATTCCGGGGGAGTATGTCAAGTTCCAGGGCCTCTTTGATCCAGAGGGGTGCTTGCCCTGCCTCCCGGGCTCGTTCAATCCGACGTCTGGAGCAACCCGATGCACGCCCTGCGCGCCAGCCACTTATTCATCCAATCTCGGCGCGTCCGCGTGCTCAGCTTGCCCTCCCGGCGGCTTCTGCCCCGTGGCTGGCGCAGCCGCCCTGAGCCTGACCTTCTTGCCATGCCCTGCTGGCACCTACAACCCGGACATGGGGGCGTCAACGAATACCTCTTGCCTCTCTTGCCCCGCTGGCACAGCCAACCCCGTGCCCCAATCAACTGCGGCCTCGGCTTGCAAAGCATGCCTTCCCGGCTCATATGCTGCGCAAAACGGCACGTCCATTTGCGACCTCTGCCCCGCAGGCACGTTCACGTCGATGTCGGGCAGCACCACCTGCCGGCCGTGCACGCCTGGCTACCTGTGCATCGAGGGCTCAAGCGCGCCCCAGCCCTGCCCAGGCGGAACCCACGCCAACCAGACCGTGCTCAATCTCACCGGCTACCTCGGCTCCTTGAGCGAGTGCATCGACTGCCCGGTCGGCACATCGTGCTCTGTGGGCTCGGCCGTGGCGGTGCCGTGTGCTCCGGGCACGTACAACAACCAGTCGCGGCAGGAGACGTGCGTCAAGTGCGCAGCGGGCTCCTTCCAGAATCGTACTGGTCAGACGTCGTGCAGCCCGTGCACGCCGGGCTACTACTGCGCCGAGGGCGCCGCGGCCGCGCTGCCGTGCCCTGGCGGCACGCACAAGAACGCCTCGCTGAGCGTGATGAAGTCTGTCGATCAGTGCGTCGTGTGCCCGGTTGGCACGTCGTGCTCTGTGGGCTCGGCCGTGGCGGTGCCGTGTGCTCCGGGCACGTACAACAACCAGTCACAGCAGGAGACGTGCCTCAAGTGCGCACCGGGCTCGTTCCAAGAGCTGCCTGGCCAGACGTCGTGCATCCCGTGCACGCCTGGCTACTACTGCGCCGAGGGCGCGGCGGCCGCGCTGCCATGCCCTGGCGGCACGCACAAGAACGCCTCGCTGAGCGTGATGAGGTCCGTCGATCAGTGCGTCGTGTGCCCGGTTGGCACGTCGTGCTCTGTGGGCTCGGCCATGGCGGTGCCGTGTGCTCCGGGCACGTACAACAACCGGTCAGGGCAGGAGACGTGCCTCAAGTGTGCAGCGGGCTCCTTCCAGAATCGTACTGGTCAGACGTCGTGCAGCCCGTGCACGGCGGGCTACTACTGCGCCGAGGGCGCCGCCACCCCTGTGCCGTGCCCTGGCGGCAAGTACAACAACCGGACGGGTCTCGAGTCCGAGGCGGGCTGCGTGCCGGTCGGCTTTGGCTTTTGGGCTCCGACGGGGAGCGTGTTCCCCATCCCGTGCCCCTCGGGCTTCTCGTGCCCTGGGTACTTCAACGACTTCAATACCTCTGGCTCCCAGCCCCTCATTCTCCCAACGGGTGGCCTGACCCCGTTGGAAACTGTCGAGACGCAAACGATCGAGACTGTCACGGGCTCCCTCTCCCTTAACGCGCCACTCTCGTCCTTCTTGAGCAACGCGTCCCGTCAGATCCAGTATCGCCAAACCATCGCCGCACAGCTCGGAGTTCGGTGGCAGGACCTGCAGCTCGACTTTTCGGCGGCGTCGCTGTCTCCACCTGCGGCTGGGCGTCGGCTTCAGACGAGCTCCACCATCGTCACGTACACCATAGTTCGGACGGTGACCACCAATCCCACCACCAGCAACGCCACCAGCAATGTCACCACGAGCGGTCCGCCTATCGTGGCCCCATCTTTTGCTCTCAACAGCCTCGATCCCGCGGTCCTCGGCGTCGCTCTTGGTGTGTCTGTGGCCGCCCTCGTGGCACCCACCGCAACCGTGGTCCAGCAGACGGTGACTGTCATTCGAGAGCGCGTGTGCCCGAGGGGCTTCTGGTGCACTGCCGGGCTCGAGGTGGCGTGCGAGCAGGGGTTTTACAACCCGACCACGAACGCCGCAAGCCAAACAGCCTGCTTGCGCTGCCCCGACCGCTCAACCACCAATGGCACCGCAGCCACCAACGTCAGCGAATGCGTGTGCCAAGCGAGCTTCGTGCGCCAGCTCGATGCAGCGGGCAACCCCCAATGCGTCTGTGCGGCTGGGCGCGAGCTCGTCGGCGGTGTGCGCTGCGACGCGTGCAAGACTGGCACGTACAAGGACTGGACGGGCGAGAACGCCGACCGCAACCCTCTTGGCCCCCAAAAGTGCCTCGACTGCCCTGTGGCTGGGACGACCACGGTGCACGAAGGCGCCGACTCGGTCGTCAAATGCGTGTGCAAGGCAAACACGTTCGCCAGCTTGACGCGTGCCGAGATGATGCGGGCTACCAACGACAGCAGCCGCGTCGCAGCAGGTGCCTTCGAGTGTGTGCCCTGCATGAGCATTCATTCAGGACCAGGGGAGATGACCAACTGCACCGCGCCGGGCGTCACGCTCGACACCATCCCCGTCATGCCGGGGCACTGGCGGCAAAATCCGAGGGCGCTGTACGTTCGAAAGTGCGACTTGGAGGAGGCGTGTCTCGGCGCCGAGCTCGCTGGCGACGTGTCGTGCGCGGACGGTCACACTGGGCCGCTGTGCGATCTATGTGTGAAGGATCCGCTGCATTTTGGCGGCCGCGGATCGCCATGCCAATCGTGCTCCGACGCGGGCAATCCCATGGAGACGATCACCTTCTACATCATCGGCGGCGTAGTCGTTCTTCTCGCCGTCGTGCTGGCCACGGCCATCTGCAAGCGCAGGGGGGCTAAGGTCCCTGCCGTGCCGAAGAAGGAAGAGGAAGCGGGGGTTGAAAAGTATCAAGGGGCTAAGCACCTGGCTCAGAAGGCCGTCACGGAAGGGGTGGTCAAAGGCATGCTTCAAGAGGCAGCTGGGACGGACACAATGACAGAAGCCAATAAAGTGACGACGTTGGCAGCGGCTGGCGCTACGTTCGCGTCAGTCATGAGTTCACTTGGAGTCAAGATCCGGATCTTGATTTCGCTGATCCAGGTGGTCTCGCAGCTGGACGTGATCTTTGACATCACGTACCCTGCCTTCTACACCGCCATCCTCGAGGGCCTCAAGAACATCAACATTCAAGTCAACTTGCTGCCCTTTGGCTGTGTTCTTCCGTTGCTGGATAACTTCATCTTCGATCTCGTTCTGAAGACGGCCACGCCTATCATACTCGTGCTGCTGCTCTCCTTTGCGAGCACAGTCCTGCGCGCTTGCTCTGCTACGTTCCTCGCCGATGCATGCTCGGATCTGTGGTTCTTCATCATCTTCCTCGTCTACCCGAGCTGCTCTTCCATGACCTTTATGTTCTTCATGCGCGAGACCTATGACCAGCCTGGGGAGGTGCACGTGGACCTGATGCGAGCCGATCGCTCCATTGACCGCGAGGGGACAGTCTACCAGGGCTTCACCGTGTACGCCGTCGTCATGCTCATCCTCTACCCCATCGGCGTGCCCCTCTTCTATGGGCTCATATTCCACCATGAGCGCCACCAGCTCCAGGAGATGCGCCGCATTGAGCTCGCTCGGGAGACGGACTTTGCGCTCGCAAAGCTCGAGGCGGACGCCGCTGCCACCCCATGCAGAGAAGGATGCGATGGTACGCAAGGCCGTGGAAGCGCACGAGGCAACCGGTAAAGCCCTCGCAAAGCTACGTGGCGAGCTACCAACGACGCTGCGCAAGTTGACCGCTGGCTACGAGCTCCGCATGTACTGGTTCGAGATCTTCGAATGCGTGCGCAAGATCCTGCTCATCGGGCTGCCCATCTTCTTCCCGGCGGGGACGCCGGCCCAGCTCATATTTGGGCTCATCATGTCCTTCCTGTCATATGGCGCCTACTGCGTCTGCGCTCCCTTCACGAAAGAAGAGGACGACCTCCTTGCACAGGTGGCGCAGGTCATCATCTTCTTGTCGTTGGTCAGCTCGTTGGTGACCAACGCCTACCCTGACGATCCGATAATGTCGGCCTTTCTCCCTGCGCTCCTCGCCGTGCCCGTGATCCTCACCGTCCTCTTCGAAACTCCGCTGCTTAAGTACCTGCGTCGCTTCACCGAGGCTGGTGTTAACTCAAGGGGCGGAGGCTCGGTGAAGCGACGCAGGTACTCAATGCGACAAGCAGAGGCAAAGTCAGCAGTACGTATCAAGTGGCAACAGCACAAGCTTGACGCGCTCGCCGTCACCATGGCTTCCTCCTCCTCCTCCTCCTCCGCCGCCGCCGCCGCTGCTGTGCCGCCCTTGAAGTCGACTGTGCGCGTCGGCCCACTCAATTCGCCGGATTCATTCCGGGCGCCTCCTCTCTCCACGGGACGTGCGGGTACATTCCGGGGCCCTCCTCTCTCCACGGGACGTGCGGATTCATTCCGGGTGTGAGGGAAGGTTTTGTGGCAGGTGTGCGCGACGTGACGATCGGACGTGACGATCGGTGGCTCCAACCAGCTCATCTGCGCCATCTCGAGTGAGAGCTGATCGGATGTCAGCATGCCAAACACGCGGGCGCTCAGAGCGAGGTGCGGCACCTCAATGCCAACTCGTTTGTTTGGTCCATCGAGTGAGGGATGACGCACTATGCCGGGCGGTAGGGTATGTCGTATGTGTGTCAGACACCCGCTCCGATAGGCTACTACTATGAGCCCGGGCAGTCTGGCAGGTCCTGCGTAAGTTTTCTTTGCGTTCGCATTTTGGTCTGTAAGAAGAGAGTTTTATCTGGTGTCGCTGTCTGTGCAGGAGGGGAACTTTGGCCGTGTGCAAGCATGTCGTTTACAATAGTAGTATGATAACGACTGAACGGCGTGCGGTGTGTTGTTATTTCGGTGTGAAATGGAACACGGTGTGAAATGTTGTGCCTATCTATCATCGTGAGTGGACTCATGACACGCTCACGAGTGCCGAGTCCCCTCGGTCCGTCCATGCCTCCGGCGGCGGCGCGTCTACCCACGACCATGATCCTTCATTGGGCGTACAGCCGCTGGGGTTGCGCTTCGAATGAGGGGAGGAGGCGTGAGATGCGAGCGCACAGAGACGCTGTACGCTCTTCTCCGTGCTGCAGCCGACTGCTGAGCTTCATCTCGCGCTATCTCCGCGCGCAGCGCTCTCAAGGCCTTGATCTCGCGCGGCGAGCGCTCCGAGTCACTCCACACGGGGCGCGAGAGTTTGGGGGGCGACGGGAAGGTAGGTGCCTGCACAGGTTCCGACACCGCCGGCCACGCGAGCGGCGTACCGGGCACTCGCGTGGCGAGGGTAGTGCGCAGCGCGCGCGACTCGTCAAGTAACGCGACGAGCCTCCGCTCCTCGCGCATCCACGCGAGCCCAAACGAGCGCGACCAAGGGGACGATCCAGCTGACCCGAGGTTCAATCTGCGCCGTGTGCGGCCCTTGGGCGGCGCATTCGGCGGCGGCGGTTCGAGCCAGTTTGCAAGCTCGACGCGGCTGAGGGTACCCGAGTGGCTGCAGTCGATCTCATCGAAGGCCTCTTCGACCGCACCACGCACCAGATCGTGCCAGCGGCGCACGCCATCCTCGTTGTCGTTGCGGCTGCCGCCGCCTGGCGCCCCTGCAGAGGCGGGACGCGAGACGGCAAGGCGCTTCAAGTTGACGAGCCATTCCTTCTTGCGGAGCTGTCCCGAGCCGTCGCCGTCCCATGCAGCGAGGAGATCGGCCACGTGGAGGTTGGATCGCTCAAGCAGCGCGCGCACTTCGTGCCGCAATCGCGCCGCATCCCACGGCGCGCTGCCCTCGACGATCTCGCTTCGGGAGATCTCGTGCTCCATGGAGAGCTCCCGCGCTTTTACGACCCGCAAGGCGAGCGCCTGTTTGGCAGAGAGTTTATCAGCGGTCATCAGGAGGTCATCAGGAAGTCATCAGGGGGTCATCAGGAGGTCATCAGGTCAATGACGCGCCTGTTTGGCAGAGAGGTCGCGACCGCGGTACCAGCTGTTCATCTCGGTGAACGAGATCGAGCCGGAGCCGTCGTCGTCGAGGGTGTCGAAGAGCTCGTCGATCACCTCCCGTGGCCCGTGGAAGCCCAAACTGACGATCATCGAGCTGCGGAGCTCCGCTCTGGTCAGCACGTTGTTCCCGCTCGTGTCGAGCTTGGTGAACAGGTCGGAGAGGGTCAGACCATGCGCCCCGAGCAGGGCGCGCAAGGATGCGCGCACGCTTGGCGGGTCATGGGCGCTGAAGCGCCAGCCGCTCGTGTCGAAGTTGAGGTTTGCGCGTACGTGCGAGTCGACAGCTTTGATGAACTCGCGCATCGTGCGGGACGTGCCCTTGGCGGGGCGCGACTCGCGCACGAACTGTAGGTAATCGAGCCGAGGAGGCAGCGCGCCGGTCTCGTCCATGACGGCCAGCTCGTCGAAGAGCTCGGGCGCGTGCTTGCCGAACCCCATGTCCGCAGCCGCGCTCTCAAACTCCTTTGCACCCAAGAAGCCACTTTGATCGCGGTCGTAGGAGGAGAAGATGTCGAGCATACCCGCGCCGGAGACTATTGCGGCCATCGAGAGGGAGAAGCGCACAAAGTCGACCAGGCTGATCTCGCAGCCGTCGCCGTCCTTGTCAGCCAGCTGGAACCACGACGTCATTTCCTGCTCCGTATGCTGCCTGCGCACTTCTTCAGGGAGAGCTTGCACAAAGGTGTTGAAATCGAGCGACGTGAGGCCGACCCGCGAGCATGCGTCCGAGAAGAAGGCTACGTACTGGCGCACGAAGGCAACTGCAGCGGCGGGCGTCACTTGCCGGGCGAACGCAGGTGGAGAGGTTGGGCGGAGAATTGGCCTGCACAGCATGTTTCAAGGT
>Ga0210247_101512_pt1 | contig 18011 bp, 9 predicted proteins | sample ChrtobMetP3_16mM_FD_155449 | JGI IMG/M metagenome (GOLD analysis project Ga0210247, IMG submission 155449) | Chrysochromulina tobin associated microbial communities from unialgal haptophyte culture, Seattle, Washington, United States - P3_16mM | ecosystem: Host-associated > Algae > Haptophytes >... | reverse complement strand
TGGCCATCAGCGACTCGATAACTTTATTGAAGCCAATCGTGCGCAAGCTTTCCGAGGACGCTACAGCGCTCGAAGCTCTTTTGCGCGATGTGGCGTCATACAAGGACGAGGAGTTGGAAGGCGGACTCAATCATCTGGAAGCTCTGGTCGCCAACTTGACCATCGCGGTACCCGTCCACGAATCCATCAACAAGTCCGCCGGCGCGTTGAGGGCGATCGTGGAGGTCGTGCGGACGGCGGCAGAGACGAGGCGCAGGGCCGAGCTCGCCGAGCGCGCGGCGAGAGATGAGGGCCGTGCCCGCACCCTCCACGAGCGCAAGCTGGCGCTGTGGCTCCTAGCTGGCAAGCACGCAAACGCGGCGTCTGGGGCGTCGCCCATGCGACAGCAGCTCGGCGCTGCGGGAAACAGCCGCCCGGGACCCCGTGGCGGCCCATTGGCGCCTGCGGCGCAGTGGGCGCACGCACGCGTTGACGCCATCGAGTCCTTGGCCAAAGAGTGCGCGCCCGAAGCGCCCATGACGGTCGACCCGATGCAGGCGATCCTTGGGAGGAAGGCACCCGCCGCGAAGCCCAAGCCCATTGTCACCCCGAAACCCACCGAGGTGGCGAGCCAGCTGCGCCTGTTCGACGAGCTCTGCCCCCTGCCCGTGACCCTCGCGAGGCGGATGTTGGAGGGCGAAGAGTTCCGCGAGTTCATCGTCTCCGACCTGAAGGAGGCTGCCAAACTCGAGAAGCACCTGGACGACGACGTTCATTTCGGTTTCTCAGCCAGGACGCAGGTCCGTTGATTCCACAGCGAGCGTAAGATCGGCATCGTAGAAAGCATGCGACGCAAAACACACCGCCGGGTTTCACGATTTTAAATGGATTTTGGATTTATTATCACGAGAAACGCGAACAGACAGCCTGACGCCGAGACGACGCAACCCAAACCTCTTCCTCTGCGGACGTCCTGCGCTCGCTTTTGGTCCTAGCTCACCTAAGCGGCTTGGCGCCGCTTGGCGTCCGCTCTCTTTGGCAACCACTTTCCCAAACCTAGCATGCAGTCGTCTTCGCTTGGCGCCGCTTGGCGTCCGCTCGCTCGGCGGCGAGGAGCAGCCGCGGCCACAGCTCCACTAGCTCGGGACGACGCGACGAGTCGAGTAGGGAAAGGAGCGGTTTGAGCAGGCAGCGTGCGTCGTGCGCCCATGCCTCGACGAGGGCGCGTAGGCTGACGAGGCCGGCGGCGCTCAGTACGGCGCGCAGCGCAAGCACCGCGCGGTCGGTCGTCGCCTCGGTGGTGAGCAAACGCGCGCGAGGCTCGAAGGCGTCCGCGAGGGCTCGCAGGGGCTTGAGGACCTGCCCAGCGCACAGAGCCCGCCCGAAGAGCGAGGGCGCGAGCCATGGCGGATAGGGCGGCGGCGGGCGGGGCACGGCCGGCAGCGTCCAGCTCAGGGCGCGGCCCGTGTACGTGGGCGTGCGCCAGCAGAGCGTCGTATCGGGCACGGGCTCGTAGCGCGGCGCCAGCTCGAGCACGGGCTCGCCCAGCTTGGTGAGCGACGGCGCGGCCTCGACGAGCCATGCAGGGTCGATGGCCGTTGCATGCACGAGCCGCGGCCGTTTGCCGTCGGCGCTTACCTGATTAGGGAGGGGAATGGCGCCGTGGTGAGCACTCGCATGCCGCGGCCGTTTGCCGTCGGCGCTGTGGTGAGCGCTTACCTCGAGGAACGCCACGTAGCTCGGTCGCGGCTTGAGCTGGCCGAGCGCCGTCTTGAGCGGGAGCCAGAGCAGCCGGCCGCTCGCGTGACTCGCGCCGAGATAGGCGCGTCGTAGCTGCGAAGGCACCATCTCCTTGAGCGCCGCCGAGAGCACCGCGCGGTCGGCGGGCGCGTCGGACAGCGCCGCGAGGCGCGCAACGCGATCTGGAGACGCCGAGACGAGCGCTCGACGCAGCGCGGTCGCTTGGGCTTCGTCAGGCGCGGCGAGCGGCGCGAGCGCTGTGGCGGCGGCCACGGCGGGCGCACCCTCGGCGCTGTGGTGAGCACTTGCATGCAAGGCGCCGCCGTCGGCCGTGGAGGCGCTCGCGACGACGCGACTGGACGCGAGGGCCGCGAGGCTGGTGTCATCAGGGAAGAGGCCCACGAGCAACTTGAGGAGCTGTGCCTCGAGCTGCTCCGCCTCGCGCATCACCTTGAACACGAGGCCGCACAGCCGAGCGGCCGCCTCGTCCGCGCCCGCCTGCCGCCACTGCACGTACGCCCCGAGCAGACTCAGAGCGTCGGAGTGGGCGCAGACCCAGCGCGGTGGGAGCGAGGCCACTCGAGCGTCAAACGTCGCCGCCTCGGCGGCCGTCATGGAAGTCCGATCGATGCCATGGTGGGCGCCTCCCTCACGGCCGACGTCCTCCTCGTCCTCGCCGTTCCCGTCGTTCCCGAAGCTGATGCCGGCCGTCGCGTCGTCGTGGGCGGGTGCGCGGCCAAAGACGTACGGATCCTGCTGTGCGAGCATCGCCGTCAGCGCCAGGCCGTGGCGGAGCAGCCCATCACGCCGACACACCAGCAAGAGCTTGCCCAGGCGCGGCGCGATCGGCAGGCGCGCCAGCAACCGGCCCAGCGCCGTCACGGGCAAGTCGATGCATGCGGGCGCCGTCACGGGCGCGCCGTCAGTGGAGCCCGCAGTGGCGGCGGCGGCGTGGGCGGCGGCGGCGGCGGCGTGGGCGGCGGCGGCTTGGGCGCCGCCGGGTGGCGACGCGATGGCGCCGAGGGCGGCAAGGGAGAGCTCCGCCGCATGGACTGCTTCGAGAGCGGGCGGCTCCGGGAAAGGGAAGGTCGCCACTCGCGTGATACCCATCGCCTTCATCTGCAAGACGAGCCCTTCGACCGGCGCGCGCCGTATCTCTGGCTCCGCAAAGCGCGGGAAGACGTTGGAGAAGACGGAGGACGAATAGAGCCGGTAGCAGTGTCCGGGGCCCGACCGGCCTGCTCGCCCCGCCCGCTGGTCAGCCGAGGCCTGCGAGATCCATTCGAGCTCAAATCTCGAGACGGCAGATGACTCCGAAAAGGTGCGCTGCTTGAACTTACCGCAGTCGACCACGTACGTGATGTGCGGGATGGTGATCGAGGTCTCCGCCACGTTGGTCGCGACGACGATGAGGCGAGTGCCATCGGGCGGTGGAGTCCAGATACGCATCTGCTCGGACGCGGGGAGCATCGAGTACAGGGGCAGGATCAGCACAGGCCCACCCACCTCGGTCTCCTCGTCCTCGTCCTCGTCGTCCTCGTCGTCCTCGTCGTCCTCGTCCTCGTCCTCGTCCTCGTCGTCCACCTCCTCGCCCTCGTCCTCGCCCTCCTCGTCCACCGCCTTCTCCTTCCTTCCTGCCACCGTCGGCGCCTCCGTTGGCGCCACCCGCTTCGGCAGGGGCGACTCAAACGCGTCCTCCGCCGCCTCGGCCTCCTCTCCCAGCAGCCATCCCTCGGAATTGCGTGGTTCATCCGCCTCCAGCCGCGCCACCGCCGCCATCCCTGCCGCCGCCGCCCTCTGCGCCTCCTCCTCCTCCTCCTCCACCGCCGCCGCCGCCGCCGCCGCCGCCTCCTCTACGGCTGCTTCACCCGCCGCGTCCGCAGCCGCCGCCTTCGCCTGCGCCTGCCGGGCCGCCGCCGAGGCGCGCCGGCTCGCCGCGCGCGCATAGTGGCGCGTGAGGCGGCTGATGAGCGCCTCAATCTCGGCCTGGCCAGTGAGGAACACGAGGATGCCTCCCGGGGGCAGCCGCGCGTGGATCTGGGTCACTTTTTGGAAGGCTGCGACCAGGTGGTCCTCGGGCGTCGTGCGGCTAAAGTGCGTGGTGACCGGGAATTGGCGCGCGTCCACCTGTGGGGAAGGGAGGATGTCGCGCCGTGGTGAGCACTTGCATGCAAGGCAGAGGTCGGGAATTGGCGCGCGTCCACCTTGAGCACGGGCGGGGGGTCGGGGAAGAGGCGGGGGTTGGCGCGAAACGAGTCCACTTGCAAGGTCGCCGACATGATGACCAGCTTGAGCGGCCCAGCCGGCGCCGTGCCGGGCGCCGCCAGCTGGCCACCTGTCGCCTGCTGACTCGCGTGCGACCGACGGAGCAGCACCACCCGCGAGAGGAGCCCGAGCAGCAGGTCCGTGTTCACCCCCCGCTCGTGCGCCTCGTCCAGGATGAGACACGAGTAGCGCGAGAGCGTCAGGTCGCTCTGCAGCTCACGCAGGAGCACACCTGGTGGGAGGGACCGCGCTGTGGTGAGCACTTGCATGCAAGGTCGCTCTGCAGCTCGGGCAGGAGCACACCGTCCGTCATGAACTTGACGCGGCACGCGCTCCCGACGGTCGCCGCGTCGTAGCGAACCTGGCGGGAGGGGTCGCGCGCCGTGGTGAGCACTTGCATACAAGGCCGGTCCTCAGTGGCCATCAGCCAGTGGTCAAGCGCCGTGGTGAGCACTTGCATGCAAGTCCGGTCCTCCCAGTGGCCATCAACGCACCTGGTAGGCGACCTCGCGCCCGAGGGGCACATCGAGCTCGTACGCGACGCGTTGGGCCATCGAGACCGCGGCCACGCGACGCGGCTGCGTGATCCCGATGAGCCCTTCGCGCCCACGCGCATGCGGATGCGAGTAGCCAGCCTCGTAGAGGAACTGAGGCAGCTGCGTCGTCTTACCTGTGCAGGAGGGTCCGCGCGCTGTGGTGAGCACTTGCATGCAAGGCCGGTCCTCCCAGTGGCAGCTGCGTCGCCTTACCCGAGCCCGTCTCGCCGCACAGGATGAGCACATCGGAGTCGTGCAGCGCCTCCATGATGCGCTGCTCCTCCGCATAGATGGGCAGCTGGGCGCGGGCCAGCTCAATCTTCTCCGGCCGATGGACCTTGACATACCTTGTTGACGAGCCGCCGCCCTCGCCCTCGCCCTCGCCCCCCGCGGCGCCTTCGATGCCGACGCTCAGGGTGTCGGTGACAAGTCGCCGACCGACGCGCTCTTCACGCACTGCCGGACGCCCCTTGACTCTTCCCTTGGTCGCCCCCGCCGCCGCCGCCGCCCCCCCCGCCGCCGCCGCCGCCGCCGCGTCCTCGTCCTCCATGGCCGCCGGCTCCGCCTCCGGCGCGTGTTTCAGTTGTGGAAGGCCGGGCAACTTGGGCTGCGCCCTGCGCATCTGCTCGACGCCCGCGCGGGAGGTGTGAAGACCTTGGAGCCGCCCGCTCAGGATACCCATCCCAACGGCTTCAGTCTCGGCCTGCGCTTCGGTGAGCTCGGCGCCGGCGGGATCCATCATCGCCAGGATAGCCTGGGCAAGGGCGCTCAGGGGCTTCTCTTTCACACCTGTCTCCGTCGCACCCTCACCTTCCTCGTCGCTATCCTCGTCGTCGTCCTCCTCCTCCTCCTCCTCCTCGTCCACCTCGCTTTCCTCACCACCTTCCCCCTCCTCCTCGTCGTCGTCGTCCTCGCCCTCCTCCTCCTCCTCATCCTCGTCATCCTCGTCCTCCTCCTCGTCCTCCTCCATGTCCTCGCCCTCCTCGTCCTCCGCCTCCTCCTCGTCCTTCGCCTCCTCGCCCAACACAGCGCCCTTCTCACCCGTTGCCACCTCAGCCCGACCCGCGAGCGAGTCCCACACCTTCGCGAACCGCATCAGCGCCTGTTCAAATCTCGGATGCTCCGCCGCCACCTGATGGAAGACCCCATCAGGCCGTGCCCATTCCTGCACGAAGAACCGCACACGCCCATGGTCGATGGCAGGCAGCACGTGGCGTGTCCGCTGCGCCTCGCACGCATTCGCGAGCAGCTCCAGCACCGCCGTCCATGCGCCACGTGGCTCGGGCGCGCCCAAGACGGCGCGCGCGTCCGCCGCGTCGCGCAGCGCTGTGTCGGCCGGGTCCGAGTCGCCCGATTTGGAAGTCGGGAAGGCGTACCACGCCCAGTGGTCGTACTTGCGGTAGCGGCGTACGCCCGCACTGCGGATCGCATCGCGCACGCGCCCGAGCGTCCGGAACTGCTCGCGCACCAACCGCTGCGCCGGTGCGGAGGCGGCCACGGCGGCCACGCCGGCCACGGCGGCCGGCGCGGAGCTGGTAGCGGCCGCGGCCGGCGCATGGCACGACGGCGCAGCGGACGCATCGGAGCCCATCGCAGCGGCAGCCTGGACAGTCGCAGCTGTCGCTGCGGCGGCGGCGGCGGCGGCGACAGGCTTGGTGACAGTGGGACGCTCGTCAGACGAGCGTGCGGCGGACCGGCCTTGCATGCAAGTGCTCACCACAGCGCCTTGCGTGGGACGCTCGTCAGACGGTTTGGCTGCTCTCGGCATGGCCTCGTCCACCACCGCCGGTGCCAACTCGTCACGTGACGGCGGCGCGGCTCGCGCCTTTTGGCGCTTGCCCTTGAGCGCGGGCGCCGTACCGGGCGCCGACGCTCCGGGCTGTAGTCCCTGCAGGGCTGACCCGAACCCCATCGCCCTCCGCGCCCAGTAGGCGTCGTCCTGGGCGTCCCCGAGATCGAGATCGTCGAGATCGTCATCCTCGTCGGCGCCGTGGACGTCGACAGTGGCGCTCGAGGTCGCAGGCTTTTTGATGCTCGTGCTGCTGCTTCCGGCGGCGACCCGGCTGCTGCTGCTGCCTCCGCCGCCACCGCCTCCGCCGCTGCCGCCGCCTCTGCCGCCGCCACCGACGCTGCTGGCCTCCACCTTCGCCAAGGCTGCTGGTTCATACTCGTCGTCGCTCGGCACCTCGCGCTCCACCTCAAGCGGCTCGAGGTTGTCGAGCGTCGCACCCTCACGCTTCGCGTGCAGCGCGCGTTGCAGCCGCTGGCGCTTGCTCTGTGACTGGCCGAGGCTGCCGCTCGAGCTCAGCAGCTTGAGCTGGCTGTTGCTGAGCTGGTTGGCCGCGAGTGACGCCATCACCGATTCACGTTCGGCGGCCTTGCGCTTTCGGTCCGCTATCTGCGCGAGCTTCTTGGCCTGCGCCTTGGACTGCACCGTGGCTGGCTTCGGCGCTTCGGCCTCCGCCTTGGCCTTGGCCTTTCTGGAAGCCTCGCGCCGTGCGGCGATGTCCGCGGCCGTGAGGAGTGTCTGGTTGGCATCGGCCGGGTCCGTGGGCGCTGGGAGCGGACCGTCGCCCATATAATTGACCTTCCGCTTGCCCATCGGTGGCGATTATTGCGCCAGGCGATCGCGCAATCGTCCAGTCCGCGCGACGTCGCTTTTCTGTGGGAAACCGATGTTGTCTTCGAAGGGTCGACACGTCTCCCAAGGAACTGTCGAATTTCGTCACGAGACCCGGGCGGTTACAATCTACCCGAGCACGAAGACGGTCTCCTTGGAGGCGTCCCGATACATGTATCGTCCACGTGCTGATCGTCGGCACGAAAACGCACCCTGCGAGGCCGGATAATGCCCAAGACAGAGGCTGATCCATCGATCCACCTGATGGCCGGCGGCTGCGCAGGCTTCTTCGCGACGGCGCTGCTGCATCCGCTCGACCTCATCAAAACGAGGCTGCATGTGCAGGAGCAGGTCGTGAGCGGCGCCGTGCGCCGGCTGCCGTATTACCACGGCCTTTTCGACGCGTGCCGCTCGATCTTGCGGATCGAGGGCACGCTCGGCTTCTACGCAGGCCTCGCGCCCAACATGATCGGCAACACAGGCTCGTGGGCCGTCTACATGTACGCCTACAACCGGTGCAAGACTCTGTTTGCCGAGCAGCACCTCGAGAGTACCAGCCTCTATTTGACTTCGGCCACGGTCGCCGGCGCGATGACGACGCTAATGCTGCATCCCATATTCACCATCAAAACGCGGTTGCAGCTGCAGCTGCGCACCGAGAACACGCCGACGAGCGCCACCGGCCTGCCGAAGGGCCTGCTGCCCATCTCGCAGCGCGACAACTACTCCGGCACCTGGCACGCTGTGCGGCGGATGGTGCAGGAGGAGGGCGCGCTATCACTCTACCGCGGCATCGGCCCGTCGATGCTCCTCGTCTCCCACGGCTCGATCCAGTTCCTCGTGTACGAGAACGCCAAGCTGCACCTGGCGAGCTCACGGCGGGCCGAGAGTGCGGAGCGCGCTGCGGCGCTCGCGCTGTCACAATCGCACGACCAGTATGGACACGCGGGGAGCGCGAGCGCGCAAGTGGCCGCGAGCATGGCCGCCGCCGCCGCGAGCGCCGCCGCGGCCGCGGCCGAGGACGCGACGCCGCTGAGCGCGCGTGAGCTCTTTCTGGCGACCACCGGCTCCAAGGTGTGTGCGACGCTCGCCACCTACCCTTATCAGGTCATGCGCTCGTGCATGCAGCAGCGCGCCGTGATGGGCGGGGACGCAATCGTCCTCCATACGACGAGCGGGGTGGTGCGCCACATCTGGCGCGCTGATGGCCTCGCCGGCTTCTACCGTGGCATCTGGCCGCACATGCTGCGCTCGACGCCGCAGGCGACGATCACGCTCATGGTGTACGAATACGCGGCGAGGGCGCTGAGCGTCACGTTCAGTTCAGGAGGGCTGAGGAGTTAGTCAGGCGCGAGATAGATCCATGATCGACCGATGGTTTTGTACCTAGGCACGACGTGGCAATGCGAGCACGTCCATACAAAATCCAAGCGTCTCATGAACGTTACGCTTGTGTGGAGACTCCGGAGAATTCCGAACTATTCACACTTGAATTCACAGAGCCGTGTGTTAACACCGGCGCGTCCGACAATTCTTGGAGGCCTCGGCTGTGTGTGTGGCCGCCATCATGGCCATCTGGATGGACCCCTCCCAAGTAGCCGCCAGGCTGCCATTTCTGCTCGTCAGTGAGGCTGGCATCGGCACCTTTGACATGGAACGCTTCCCTGACAAGGCCGCCGCACGAGAGGCTGCTCGCTCGCGCTGGAGTGCCTGGGTGCTGTTCCATCAGGAGGCTGGCACAGGTATTCTGACTGAGCAGAGCACGGGTGGCGTAGGCTTGCTCGGGGTCACCAAACGCATTCGTGAGCATGTCAATGCGACGATGAGCAAAGACGCTGCGCGGCAAGGGCCAGACCCTAGGTTATGGGTAGATCCGACGGCAGAGGCCATCCTTGCAGACAACCGGGCGCGCGCGAGCGCTGCTAGCGCGCTCAATGCACCGGCCGAGATGGAGGACCAAGGCGAGGATGACGAAGCCCCGGACGACGACGAGGAGGAGGGGGAGGGGGGGGAGGAGGAGGAGGAGGAGGAGGAGGAGGAAGAGGAGGAGGAGGCGGAAGACGAGCGCTTACGTGCCGAGGTAGAACGAGCACTCGAGGCGAGACGAGCTCAAGAAGGAGTAGCGGCTGACGACGACCGGGAAGCACGGACCGCGACTACGGCAGCCGGGGCTATGCCTCCAGAGGCACGGGCTGCGAGGAGTGCGCCAGCTGGCGCGATGCTCCCGTCAGGGTGGGCAAGCGGTCAGCAGCAGGCGAGCGACGGGCTACGCAAGACCTACGCGGCGCATCGGGCCCTGAGCGAAGAGGATCATCTCGTCGAGCGGATCGCCGTCAAGGTCGCCGCACGGCTGGGCGAGCCGCTGGCACAGCAAGCGCTCGTTCTCACGCGGCTCGCGACGCAGTTGAACGCACTGTGCCGCGCGGCCGGCGTCGAGATCGCGGAGATCGCGCAAGGGGCAGACGGCTCCGATGTACTCTGCGCTGGCGGAGGCAGCAGCAGCAGCAGCGGCAGCCAGACACGCCGGCCCGTCTGGCCAATTCGTGCCCAGGAGCACGCTGCCGAGGACGAGGAGGCACTCGAAGCCGCGTGGCGCCGTGGTGGGCACCGACCGCACACGACGGTGCCCACCACGGCGCCTCGCCACGATCCCGAGGAGCCTGACGAAGCTCGTGTGAGCGCCCATCACGACGCCCATCACGACGACGTGCCACCCTCCCAGCCTCTCCATTTGAGGCCTCCAACCCCGTCGGTAGATCCTTTGAAAGTGCCCACCATGGCGCCCACCACGGCGCCCAACACGGCGTCCGAGACCATTGATCCTGCGGCGGCCGCGGCGGCGCGTCCGAGGACGGCGTTCCTTGCCTTCTTCGGGGAGGCAGAGGATGACGAGGATGAGGAGGAGGATGGCTGGGCGATGCGGCAAAGGGGGCATCCGACAGCGGCGGCAGTGGTGAAGGCGGACAGTCGACCCGATCCTTTTGGACTGAAGGCAGAGGCACGACCCGATCCATTTGGACTGAAGGCAGAGGCACGACCCGATCCTTTTGGACTGAAGGCAGAGGCACGACCCGATCCATTTGGACTGAAGGCAGCGCCAGCGAAGGCAGCGCTACCGGATTCGTTTGGAATGCGAGACGAGGCACAGGCAGAGGCGGTGGCTGTGCCACCCCCTGCACCTTTGCCGCGGCGCAGTTATCCAATGGACGACGAGCCAGAGGCACAGGCACAGGCGGTGGCTGCGCCATCCCTAGCACCTTTGCCGCGGCGCAGTTATCCAGAGGTGGAGCCCGATCTCGAGCCTGATCTCGATCTCGAGCCTGATCTCGTGCCTGAGGCTCTGCCCAAGCCCAAGTCAGCACCACCGCGCAAGCCCAAGACAGCGCGCAAGCCGCCGGTGAAGCTCGCCAGTCTCTTCGGGGACGACGACGAGGGAGCCAGCAGTAGCCTGTTCGGCGACGATTCGCTCGCCGACAACACGCCGAGCGCACCCGGGCATGCGTCGAGGAGCAAGACGGAACCGAAGTGGGCTGTCACGACGGCGCCCAAGCCCGCAGTCGATCTCTTCGGTGAGGATCTGCCCGCAGCGCCGGTGCTTCGGCAACGTCAGCAGAGTGGCGAGGAGGGGCAGGACGAGCAGGCGGCTGCGGCAGCAGCGCAGGCAGCGCAGGCAGCGCGGGCGAAGGCGAAGGCGAAGAAGTTGGAGGAGGAGGAGGAGGCGATTGCTGAGGCCGAGCGTGTGGCGACTGAGCAGGCGGCCAAAGCCGTGCGCGAGTACAGGGCAGCGGAGGAGGCATCACTGGAGGAGGTGGAGACGGCGAGGGCTCAGGCAGCGGCAGCGAGGGCAGCGGCGGCGATGGCTGCAGATGAGGCGGAAGAAGCGGGGGCAGCAGCAGCAGCTACGAGGTCCGCTCGGGCGAATGTACAAGCGATGGAGGAAGCGGCGGCGAATGTCGCTTCCCCCGAGGCCGCAGCTGCTGATGCCGCTGCCCCCGAGGCCGCAGCGACCGAAGCCGCGGCCCACGAAGCTGCGGCAAGCGTTTCAGCCGCGGCTGAAGCGGAGGCGGCGCGGGTTGAGGTTCAGTGTGCGGCGTCAGCGAGGGTGGAGGTAGAGCGAATCGAAGCTGAGCGTCTGGAGGCGGAGAATGCGGCAGACGCTGAGAAGGCAGAGTCAGAGCTAATCGAGTCGAAGCGGCTGGAGGCAGAGCAGCTGACTGCGGAGGAAGAGAGGCTGGTCGCCGAAAGGGCAGCAGAAGAGGCTGCGAAACAGGCAGTTGAGGAGGCTGCGGCAGAGGCAGCTGAGGAGGAGGCCGCTGCACAGGCAAGAAAGGATGCTGAGGAAGAGGCTGCAGCACTGCCAACAACGGAAGCTGAGGAGGCCGCTGCACAGGCAGCGAAAGATGCTGAGGAAGAAGCCGCTGCACAGGCAGCGATGGCAGCTGAGGAGGAGGCCGCTGCACTGGCAGCGAAGGCAGCTGAGGAGGAGGCCGCTGCACAGGCAGCGAAAGATGCTGAGGAAGAAGCCGCTGCACAGGCAGCGATGGCAGCTGAGGAGGAGGCCGCTGCACTGGCAGCGAAGGCAGCTGAGGAGGAGGCCGCTGCACAGGCAGCGAAGGACGCTGAGGAGGAAGCTGCAAGCGATGAGATTGATGGGAGCTTCAAGTCAATCGTGTCGAGGGCCTTGATGACGTGTGGTCGTGTTGAGAAGGCTGTTGAGAGCCTCGGTACCGCCTCCGATGAGCACGCAGTCGATGGTGGTGCTGTCGACGAAGGACGCACCGCTGAGAAGAGCGATGGTGGTCGTAAGGAGGACTTGGTGGCGACATCGCTCTGCTCAGCGGTAAGTGGCCGTGAGGAGGACTTGTTGGCGGTGACCGAGGCCAAGGAGCTCGAAGAGGCTCGGGCCGAAGTCGGGGACGCATTGTCAGCGCCAGCGGCCCCAGAGATTACCCTCCATTGTAATCTCGGGGGTAATCTCGGGTTAATCACAGAGATTACCCCCCATTGCCCCCCCGCAGTGAACTCAGAGATTGCCCCCCCGCAGAAGCCGAAGGCAAGCCTATTTGACGACGACGAGGCCGCAGAGCGTGTGATGGTCCCGCCGAAGAAGAAGGCAAGCCTATTTGACGACGATGACGACGACGAGCGTGTGATGGTCCCGCCAAAGAAGAAGGTGGGCCTTTTTGCCGACGATGACGACGCCGAGACGTGGGTCGCCCCACCGAAGCCGAAGGCCAGTTCCGTTGGCGACAAGGACGACGAAGACGCCCCACCCCTTTGGCGACGAGGAGGCACCACCTCCTTGGCGACGGGTAGCCAGAGCCTCTTTGGCGATGAAGAGGACGGGGCGGTCTCGTGGCTGGGTGCGGCCTCGAAGTCGAAGGTGAGTCTATTTGGTGACGACGACGACGACGACGACAACGACAACGCCGTGGCCGCGATCAAGCAAGAGTTGGAGGCCGAGCTGCGCCGCCAAGCGGATATTCGGGCCAGCCTGCAGACCATCCAATCGTGATTCGAATCGAATAAGCCGGGCTGCGCGCGCCATGGCCGATGGCGCGCGCCCCTCCGTGTCCGTCGCTCCACCACACGCCCACGCAGGAGCTCGCACGCCAGGGATAGTCGCTCTCATGCAATCATGTCTCAAGTTGCTACACGAATTAATTTTCTTTACTCGGCGCGACTGCACAATGATGTAAGCTCGTAAACACACACAGGCGCCCGCGGCCATCCAGCCGGCCATGCGACATGGGCATGGCCCATGCGCGGGCCGGGCAGCGCCAAGCGCCATGCGGACGCTTGGACTTGAAATCAAACCCCATGCAAAACTCCCAAAGCCACTCGGGTTCGTCGGATTGCACTGGCAGATTCGTGTGATCGCCCGTGCCTTGGAAGGCTGTGTTGGGTTGCCTGGCTAGCCGCCTCCCGTGGCTGTGGGGGCAGGGACAGCCGTGAAAGTACGCACGGTTTCCCTAATGCTGGCCAGCAACGACTGAGTCGACTGCTCGCCGGGTCTGTTACGGAATCTTATCTCGCGGTGCTTGCCTAAGTGCTTGCCAGTAAGTGCACTGTTTATGACCAGGTCGCCGTCCAGGTCAACGTGCATCGACGTGCTCTCGTCAAGAACCAAACGGCTCGACTCGGTTAGATTAGCACCGCCATCCCACTGGAGCTGCGGCGGGCCTCCATCCACCGACGGCAACAAACGCACTCTACGTTCATTCCACTTGTGCAGCCACTCGCTGCGCTTGAGGAGCGTGCACTCCACGATCGCTATCGACATGAAAAAATTCTAAATTGGCTGTGTGAACGCATCGGGACGGTTCGTCAAGAAAAGTGTACCGGGTTTTCCATAAACCTGTGTGTCCCGTGTGTGTCCCGGCTCCCCCCGGTGTCTGTTTACCGGGTTTGTTTAAGTACTTGCTATTACACCTTCGACTTCAATCGGACGCGACCCTGAGCGGGCGCCGGGCCCGACAGTTTATCACATCAGCTCACAGGCCTCTGCCTCTCTGCCAGGCTCGTCGTCTTAAAGGCTCGTCCTTCCTGCGTCCTTCCCGTCGATCCGTCCATCCAGAAAGAGCCGTTTGCTGTCCGCACTCGCACTCGCGTCCCGCCGCCACGGTCGCGCAATGTGCCGCGAGACGCGCGTACCCTCCGAAATCTCCCGCGTGCGCCGTAGGAAGCGTTCATACCGTGCTACATCGTCAGCTTCATCCAGGGCGCCGTCCCTGACCTTCCGGTCGCCCCTTCTCTCGCCCGCGACGCTGCCCACAGTGCTGCCCCTCCAAAAGAGCTCATCGGACGGGCGCTGCCGCAGCCGCACCGACGTCCAAAACTTGCGCAAGAAATGGAGCAGCTCAGTCAGGTACGCATCGTCGCGGGCGACACGAATCAAGTTGAGCCCTTGGCTCGCGGAGGCCGACACATACGTCGCCACACGCGCACCTGTGACAAGCATCTCGACCTGCACCTGTGGCACGTACATGGTCGGCACGCTCTCGTGTGGAGCCTTGAGCTTAAATGGCTGGAGCAGCCGCCGCTCTTCCTGAGGCAAGTACCGAGGATACGCACCAAATCGACGCACGGGCCCCGACGGGCCGACACGGTTGGTGCCACGGTTTGCGCCGCCAGAGCCGCTTCCAATTATGGCAGGTCCGTTTCCAATTATGGTAGGTCCGCTTCCAATTATGGTAGGTCCGCTACGGGATGAGCGCGGACGGTCTGGAAGGTCGAAGAAGGGGCACACGTTCTTCACTTCAACGGCCTCGAGGGGCGCACCCGCGTGCGGCCGAATCATCGCGTCCGGCGAGGCGCCGAGCGGCGGCAGCTCGCCAGCGAGCGCTGCCGCGCGCAGCTCGGCGGTTGGCAGATTGTCGGGAGATAGGATTGCGAGGCCAATCTCCTCGAGAGTGGCTCCACGGGGGAGAGCCTCGAGTAGCGCGGCGAGCGCGGCCGCCTCCTGCGCCGAGCCCCACGCGCAGCGCACCTGGTTCAGGCTCGCTTGACTCATCCGCGCCGCCGTGCGACGGAGCTCGGCATCTTTGGCAGCGCTGTCACGTGGGGGCCACACGGCGCCATCGGCACGCGCGTACTCGCGCATCGCCTCACGCAATGCGAGATTGGTCGCGTGCGCGGCGCGCACCTCGGTCTCCGGCGGCCGATCCAAGCGTCCCGGCGGCGGCGGGCGCGAGAGCGCCTCCCACACGTGCCCAATCGCGTCAGGTGTCACCAGGTGGTTCCCAAAGCCGAGCAGCTTCGCAGCACGCCGTTCGCGCATTCCGAGGGCGGAGAGCAGGTGGCGCGAGGTGAGCACGCCGTCGTGCAGCTCGTCCCACAGGTCGTCATCCTGGCGCACCCACCAGAACGTGTCCGGCCCAGCGAGCGTCACGCACGATGATGGAGGCAGAGGCAGCACGCGAGGGTGTGCCCTGAGCTCTTCAGGGCTAATCGCTCGCCACAGCACGTTGGGCGCATCACCCACGATGCAGAGAGGAGGCGATGGACGCTGACGCGGTGCCGATGGGTGTTGTGGCGGCCTCTGCTGCGGATCGGCCGAGGATCGTAGCTCCAGCTGAGCTCCGTCTGCATCCATGTGCATGCGACTGCTGTGCACACGCAAGCGATTGACAGCTTCAAGCTCACCTTGCGTTGCAGGACGTGGAGATGGCGGCGGCATCGAACGCATCAAGCAGGCGGCAGCCGAGAAGTCGCTCCCGAAAAGCATGCTGGCGGCGATCAACATGACGTGCCTCGATGAAAGGATTCTTCTTCGAACCTTCTCCTCCGCGAGCACGCCTTTTGAACTCGTGAGTGTTCATGCGCTCGGGTTCCGCAAGCTCCGGCACACAGCCGGTTCACACAGAGCTGCTCTGCGAGCGAGCGACACGCGGATACACGCGGTTCAAAAAGACAATCTCGGGGGGAGCACTACAATGTAGTGGGGGAGCCGGGACACACACGAGACAGGCACACGAACCTCACGAATACACGCGGTACGTGGCGGGCCGATCCCGAGGGAATTTCTTTTCTTCGCACACCAACTTCTCCCCCCTTCTCGGTACCGCGTGTCCCGTGTGTGTCCTGTGTGTCCCGGCTCCCCCCGGTGTCTTTGAACCGGGTACTTTCGCGATTGCTTTTCGTGGCCGGCACTTCTCTCTTGAATTTGCTGACCTATTTTCCTGTGGAAAGCCCAGCGAGACTCAAGAGTCTCTGGGAGGGGCGAAACGGCGTCCCGTCGGTTCAAATTCACGAGACAAGCCGGCACACCCTGCACCCACATGTGGAGCTGTGGACGCAGGCCTGAAGGCGATCATGTTGCGTCGCTCGGCACAGTGCTTTGGTCGCGCGTCAACCGCGCTAGCTGCATCGCGCGCTGAGGCGGCCGCGGCCGCGGCTTCGGACGGACTGGCGGCACTGCCGCCCTCGCCAGCGCCCACATTACAGCTTGGGCTCCTCAACGCTCAGGGTGTGGCTCTTCATCTGCTGGGTGACGTACAGGCAGCGCATGAATCGCTGGGGCGCGCGCTCGACGTGGCGCTGACGGTCGCGCGCGATGGCGCAGGCGACGACGATTATTCTGGGATCGCTGGCTGCCTGATCGATCTCGCTGCCAACCATCTGCTGGCCGGCGACGTGGGTGCAGCGGACAAGGCGCTCAAACGGAGCCAGTTCATGCTCACGCGTGCCTATCGGCCGAGTGAGACCGTGCACGCCTGCCTGCTGAACGTGCAAGGGCTGCTCCACGAGGCACGCGACGAGCCCAAGGCCGCGCTCGACGCCCACCAGCGCGCGCACCACACCTTGCTGGAGCAGCGCGGCGCCGCCGACGCTCACATTGATGGCTGGGTACGGGCAGCGCGCGCGGGCAGTATTTGGGGACTGCTGCGGCTCGACAGGTCGCAGGCGGCCGAGACCCTCGCCACCGCCGACCTCGCGCGCATCGCCGACGACCGCGACGGCGTCGGCTGGCCTGTGCGAGAGCGCGAGTATACGCGCTCCCTGGCCGCGATGGCAACGCTCATGCGGATCGACAGCCCGACAAACGGCAGCCAAGGAGCAAGGGCGGCCGGCGAGGGCGTCCCCGCCGCGGCCTCGCTCACGATGAGCGTGCACCGGCTGCACGGCGTCGCCGACGCGCTCACCCATGCCCTCGGTGCCGACCATCCGGAGGTCCTGCGTGCCCGGCGCAACGCTCGCGTGGCAGACACATTCGCCAGCGCGCCAACGAGCGATGGCGGTGCGGGCGAACGCAGGCTGAGCCTGCTGCAGTGGCAGCGGCACTGGCAGCCGGCTCTGGGCTGCGGGTTTGCCGCGCGTGCGCTCCCTCCGGAGCGGGCAGCCGACGGCCGGGAACCCTGATGGATCGCTTTCTTTCTTATTTTAGATTGCCACACACGACCGTCGACTCTGTGTGGACACAACGACATCCACACATATCGTCCGACGCGCCACACGCAGTACGTCCGTGGAGACAAACCGTCGACAGAGGACAGTCTCCAGGCTAATACACTGTAACTCGGTCCAAATAATGTGTGGCCCTCACAGCCATGTCTACCTAGTCGTAGATGTTCTAAACTTGGCTCCTGCTCATGCGCTGTTCCTGCCAGCCGCAGTACTCGCTGAGTGCCATGCCACTAATTATGTTGCTCCGATGGTCTTCTCTTCCTTATGGTTTCGAGAGGGCGACCACCATGATTGCTGGATATTTCTGCTCACGGCATGAAGGAGAACATGTCATCCATAACCTTGTCGTGGTCATCTCCTTTGTTCGCTGACACGTTCTCAGCGGTGGGCATTGCGAATTCTTTTTGAGCCTGTTCCATCTCATGCACGTCAGCAGGATCAACTGACTCTCTAGAAGATCTCCTCGACAGCTTCACAGCTCCCGCAGGCGGAGCCAGCGACGCCCTCACCCAGTTGGCGATGGTCTCCTTCGACACGTCCGCAGCGTCCATGACGAAGGCCACGACGCTGGAGCAGTGCGATTCGTTCAAGAGATTCGTTCAAGAGATTCGTGTAAGTCCGTGTATGAATAAGTCGACACCGACGGCGGAATCTTCGTCACGAGTTACAAAGGGAATTCAGGACTGTGATATGAACACCACATCCTCCCTCCGTTCGTCCCCGGGATGCCACGAGTGTGAAAAAGGCGTGCGCAATTTTCCATGCACGACGCGCTCCATCCGATGATGAGCCGCCGCGGATTGCGCGCGCTGCGTAACATTACTCATGAGAGCGAGACCAACTTTTCGCTCGCCACGATGAGGCTCGAGGGCGAGTTCTCCCGGCGCATCGGGCTGACGCCGCTCCGTGCGCTGTGGCGGCGGGTGCGCTTTGGCACGCACAACGGACCGCGCGCACACCCGCTG
>Ga0210247_101509_pt1 | contig 18060 bp, 8 predicted proteins | sample ChrtobMetP3_16mM_FD_155449 | JGI IMG/M metagenome (GOLD analysis project Ga0210247, IMG submission 155449) | Chrysochromulina tobin associated microbial communities from unialgal haptophyte culture, Seattle, Washington, United States - P3_16mM | ecosystem: Host-associated > Algae > Haptophytes >... | reverse complement strand
GGGGGGGGGGGGGGGGGGGAGGGGGGGGGGGGGGGGGGGGGGGGGGGGGGGGGGGGGGGGGGGGGGGGGGGGGGGGGGGGGGGGGGGGGGGGGGGGGGGGGGGGGGGGGGGGGGGGGGGGGGGGGGGAGCCGAATGGAGAGCAGTGCGTCGCGGATGGCGATGGAGAAGGTAAGGTTGAAGGCGTAGCCCGCGATGCCGCAGCCTTGGTCGAGGCCGTCGGTTTGGTAGTAGGTGGTAAAGGAGGAAAGGGTTTGGACGAGGGTGGGGCCGGGGGTGGAGTAGAAGAGGAGGAAGTAGGTGAGGGCGTCCGCATCGGAGGCGGAGGCGTGCTCGTCGTGAATGTGGTGGAGGAGGGTGGCGTGGACGGCGCAGCGGGCGATAGAGGTGTGGGCGTTGACGACGTCGAGTAAATGGTGGATGAAGTGGGGGTAGCGCTCGTTGATGAGCTGCATTTGGTGGACGGCGGTGTCGCAGCCTGCAGGGGAATTGCCGAATTGACCTAGGGATTCGAGGAGGGGTCGTCGGTGGCGGGTGACGGCGCGGGCGATGCGGCGGGCGAGGTGGCGGCGGAAGACGTTGTGGCGGCAAAGGGGTCGGACAGCCTCAATTTGGGCGACGGAGGTGGGGTAGGTGCCATCTGAGAGTTGCTTGCACTGGCCGGACGTGGTCTTGGTGGTAAGGAGGCGGCGGTGGGCGGGGGAGAGAACGCCGCGGCGTATGGAATCGAGGAGAAGGGCGAGGAGGGGAAGAACGGAGGGGGAGAGGAGGTAGGCGGTGCGGGTGCCGGTGCCATCCGGTGCGCCGCCAGGGTGGGCTCGGATGGATTTGGACCAGGTTTCGATGACGGAGGCGCGGGTGGTGGGGTCATAAATGCGGGCGGAGGTGCGGTGGTTCGGGCGAATCTGGGGTAGGACGTCGGCGGCGGTGTTGACGAGGTCGGAGGAGAGGTTGAGGTCGGGGTTGGGGCCGCAGGGGACCTTGGCTAGGAGGAGGGGCGCAATGGCGGGGAGGGGGGGGGCAAAGGGGACGGAGTAGATGCGGTGGAAGGCCTGGGCGGGGGTGGTGCGGGCGAGGTGGTCGTTGATGATAGAAGGGAGGCGGTCTTGGTGGATGGTGTGAATGGTGGCGTCAAAGGCGCGTTTGGAGTTCCAGTCGTGGGCGAGCCAGAGCTGAGAGGCGCGGCCAAGGCGGAGGTGGCGGGAGCGGGTGGAAAGGGTGTTAGGGAGGGCGGAGCGGGGTTCGGAGGGGGGCGGTGGGAAGAGGAGAAGGCGCGGAATGGCGTAGAGGAGGGAGCAGGCGGCGTCGTTGGTGACGTCGGAGAGGAGGGCGTTGAGGGCGACGATGTAGATGGCGTCAATGGCGGCGGCAGCGGCGGAGGGGATGGTGGGGAGGGCGGCAGAGTGGACCTCGTGGAGGAGGGCGCTGTCGGGGGGGATGGAGGCGAGGAATGGGAGGTTGGCGGTAAGGGCGTGGGATGGAGGCGCGTCGTGGGCGGCGGGGTCGGACGCAGTGGCGGTGGTGAAGTCGGTGGTGGTGTGGGCGTCGGTGGGGTCGGTGGCGGTGACTGCGGGCGATGGAGCTAGGGAGGGCGCGCGGTCGCAGGTGCGTGCGTGTTTGGCGAGGGAGGCAGGGTTGGAGTAGATGGCGTCGCGGCAAAGTTTGCAGCGGAAGAGGTAGGGGACGAGGGCGGAGGAGGGGATGTTGGTGAGCGGGAGGTGAGCGGAGCGGTAGTGCTGGGCGAGGGCTGAGGCGGAGGGGAAGAAGAGTGGGCCGGAGCAGGGGCGGAGGAGGCAGGGTATAGGAAGGTCGGGTGGCGGGTGGACGGAGGAGGTGGGGATGACGGTGGGAGGGGTAGTTGGTGATCCGGAGGGGGCGGCGGTCGCGCGGGTGGGGAGGGGAGTGGTGGGGGTGGTGGGGGCGTCGTTATCGGGGTGGTGGGCGGCGGCGGCGGCGGCGGGGCGATGGGGAAGGTCGGTGGGGGAGGCAGGGGTGAGGTGGGCGTCGCCGGGGAAGGTGAGGGGGTCGTCGTCGTCGTCGGGTGTGTCTGTCGGGCGAGTGGTGAGGGTGGCGAGGGTGCGGGCGTGGGCGGCGATGTTGGCGGCGGCGGTGGCGGCGACGGAGCGGGCGGTGTGTGAGGGGGTGACAGTGGCGAGGGTGACGGTGTCGTCGGAGGTTTCGGCTGGGGGAGAGGGCGGGAGGGACGATGGCGAAGAGGCGAGGGGGTGGCGGTGGCGGGAGGAGGTGTGGGTGGTGGAGGGCGGGACGTCGCTCGAGGCAGCGCGGTGGCCGAGAATGGGAGAGGGCGGGTTGGAGGTGTACAGGCTGGGTGGTGCCGGTTGGGGGCATCGGAGGCACCAAGGGCGGGAAAGGTCGGGATGCTGGGGGTCGTGATTCAGGAGGGTGATGGCGTTGGAGATGCAAGGGTGGCAGAGGTGGTGGCCGCAGGTGAGGACGCAGACGGCGGGCTGGTCGGAAATGGGGTGGGTGGAGTCGTCGTCGGCCCACTCGGGGGGAGGTGGCAGGTCGCACTGTTCGTTGAAGTAGTCGCGTCGCACCCAAACGAACGGCTTCAGGTGTGCCACCGCTTCGCTCACCGTGCCGTAGCCCACCTTGCCGAGCAGCACGTCGGTGGCATCAATGAGGTCAGGTGTGTACTCGTCGGCGGGCGCCTTGATGAAATTGGGCGGCAGCGTCGGCGTCGGGAGCGCCGTACACACTATGCACACCCAGCCGGCGGGTAAGAAGGACTCACCGAGCTTCCAGGTCTCTGGGTGTGCGCCGCCAAAGTTGAACACGACGACCTTCTGATCGGGCTGGAGGCCGTAGCGAGCGCGGATGGCATCGCGCGGCGTGCGCGCCATGCGCACGACGAGCGGCACGTCCTCGACGCGCCGGAAGGCGGGCATCGGCGTGAAGCCCGGCACCCGCAGCAGCAGGTCTGCCTTGGAGTACGCCTGCGCGATCTTCTCACACACGGCGCGGAATCGCACGCCCTGCGTCTCGATGTACTCGGCGTAGATGTAGTCCCACGAGAAGTTGGTGACCGCGACGCAGCGCACCCCGGCCCTCGCGGCCGCCGTGCACGCCATCGGCGCAATGTCGACCACCACCAGGTCTGCCTTGACCTCGCGTAGGTAGGTGGCCTCGGCCTCGACGATCTCCTCCTGCCGCTCGAAGATGGCCTCGAAGTCCAGCAGACTCTTCATGCGGTCGACGGTCAGCGCATCGCTCTGGATGGCGAAGCTGTCGACGAGCGCGTTGCGAAAGATCAGCCGCTTCGGGCAGTCGATCGACTGCAGCCAGATGGTGTGCGGAGCCTGACCCACGATGTGAACGCAGTGGCCCGCCGCGATGAGGTGGCTCGTGATCTCGACGACGCGAGACGCTAGGCCAAAGCCTTGGCCGGAGACGAAGTAGACGAAGGTGAGGGGCTCCGCCATCCGCCATCGCCGTGTGAATGAGCACAATGCGAAGATTCGCGAATTGGAAACGGACCATTGGCTGTGAATAAGGATTTCGCAACTTGAGGCCTCTCGCCACGCAGCGATTCGCACGATCTGCGCACGCGCGTTCACGAGGGGATGATTGTTCACACACTTGAGGACAGCAGATAATCCTGCTCAATTGAAAATAACACGCCAAGAATCGAGAAACGAGGCCGCGAGGGGCTCGACGGCCGGGAGCTCAATCCGTTTTCGGGCGCCCCTTGGCTGGCGAGACCGCCTTGCGCGCCGCCGGCACAGCCGACGATGCCAGTGCTGGCAGTGCTCCTGCCACTGCTGCCACCTCGCCGCCGTCGGGGCCGCCCATGGCAAGCGCAGCCGGTGCCGAAGTCACCGCCGGCGGCTGGGCCTTCTGCAGCGAGCCCACGGCGGCGTGGACCAAGCTCAGGGCCTCAAGGTACGCCTCGAGGAGCGTCAACGGCCAGATGAGGAGTCTAATCAGGAGGGGAAGCTGCGCGGGCGAGCGCATCTGGTGCAGCAGCGCCGCCACCACGAGGAGCACTAGCACGATCTGCCAGTCGGCTTCCAGTTTCGCCTCCTCCGCCGCCATGCCGCCAGTCAGTTGGAGAAACACGACATCTCCCCCGATCTCGCGGAGGCCTCCCACGAAGGCCGTGGCGCCCAACACGGCGGCCGAGAGGGTCGCCGCGGCCGCCTTGGCTCGTCGGGCGACAAGGAACCCGACGAGGCCGCCAGCACCGTCGAGCGCCGCGCCCGCCCACTTCCTCTTGAGAGGCGAGAGCTGTGAAAAGTGGCTGCCGACGAGCGCCGTGCCAAGCGCGTCCTCGGAGAGCGCTGACGTGGCGAGCATCGTGCCTAAGAACCGTCGCGCATCCGCGCCGAGCGAGACGCCGTGCACCACGGCCGCTGCCGATGCGCTCGTAGAGATCGTCACGGCCGACGCGAGCGCTGCCAGCGGCGTGCTCAGAGTCATGTAGAGCTCTGAAGGTTCCACAGACGCTGCAACCGCCGAGAGGCTACTCAGGGCCGCATCGGCGTTCTGAGCTTGGAGGGCGAGCCGTGCCACCGACTGCTTGCCTTTGAGCAGCACCTCTTCCAGCCCTTTCTCATTCAGCGTGCCGGTGCGCCACTGTGCGCGCGCCGTGGCCAAGGCGCGCACGAGCTCGCTGTATTCAGCCTGGGCCGATGCCAGCCGCTTGCGCGCCTCGGCAAGCTCCTCGGGGGGCACTCGGGCGAGCGCGACCCTCGTGCGCTCGACGACGGCGCTCAGCTCCGTGGCCGCCCGTTGCATGCTCGGCCAGGCGACCGTACGTATCGTCTGCAGGAGCAGCACCGTGTGCGCAAAGTGCTTGCTCGAGGAGAGAAGGACGGCACCCGCGCCAGCTTGCAGCAGCGCCGGATGGGCCTTGATGAACGACACAGCGCTGTGGTTGGCAATGGAGGGCGGAAGAATCAGCTGTAGCACCGCCTCCAGCAGTGTTGGGGCCACCGCCGGTGGAGAAACCGTCTCAGCCTGCGGCGATGGGCCGAGGGGATTCAGGAGACTGTACTCGTAAAGAGAGGAGATGTAGCTGACTTGTTGCTCCGAAGCTGCCCCGGAGACAAGAGCCAGACACAACAGCATGCAGTTTGCCATGCAAGACGACGGGGACAACGCGATCCGTGTGGTATACGCGAGCCGTGTGGTGTACCCGGTATTGCACGATGGTCGATTTCAGTAGGTTCTTCCCTTCGCGCGAAAGCACGTTTGGCGTATCGCGTGAACGTGAACGGAATGCATCGAATACTACCGGTACCGAGGGATGCGGCAACCGGGTTGCGGACGGGATACGATACTTTTAGTTCAATCCTCTTCTCAGTAGCATGTAATCTCCCGCCCCAGCCCGCACCATCCACCAAGACCACCATGGTCCATGCGGGCGATCGAAAATCCTAAATGCTAATGCATCTAATCGATTCGTTTGAAAATGCAAAATCTTGTTCGATCTTGATGAATCTTGGCTTCTCCCGCGCGCCGCGGCGCAGGGATCGATAGCTGCGTCGTGCGCTAGGTATGCCTGGCCCTTACTAGGCCCTTACCCGGTCCTAAACAACTGAGGTGCCGCTGGCGCCGCCACAGGCCACAGCGACGCGCGTCACTTATCCTCAAGCTCCTTGAAACGCCTGAGCAGCGGATCCTCGGGCTCGAGGTCGAAACCAGAGACGGATGCGCTGGCGCTCACGGACCGGCTGGCCATCGCCTCGACGCGAACAGCCTGCTCCTGTAGCGCGGCCATGGCCGCCTCGAGCGCCGCAGTTCTCTGGCTGGCTGCCCCAAGCTCAGCCTGCGCGCTCGCAATCTTGGGCTTGAGCATCTGCCGCTCCTCCAAGCGTGCGCGAGCCGTTGGCTCGTCGCCGCCACGAAGCGCGTCCTGCGCCGCCTGGTACAGGGCGTCGCTCTGCCTCTCGAGCGTGGTGACGAGCCCACGCTGGCTCGCCTCCGCCCTCCGGACGACACCTAGGCTCGCTTCGGCCTCTTCAATGTCCTTGGCCACTGCAGCAGCAGCCGCCAACACCTCCTTTGACAGACCCATTCGATCGAGCCTCTCCTGCGCTTCGCGATTCGTGCGCTGGTTGGCACCCGCCCATCCACCCATCTGCGCGCCCCACAATGCTCCGAAGGGTCCAGCAAGGAGGCCTCCGAGGATTGCACCACCAAGCGCCCCTTTAGTCTCGTCGGCATACATCGGGCGCGTGCGTGTGAGCGCACTTGCGGGGCGAGCGCCGAAATGCGGTGCGACCAGGAAGCTGGACGAGGTGAGCGCGAGCATAGCGATCATCTCTCGATCGACTGCGCGTGTGCCACGCTCGAGTGAGTTGACCGCCGCTGCAGACCGCCGAGCGCTTTTGCTTGCTCCTTCTTTCAAGTCAAGTCAAGTCAAGTCAAGTCAAGTCTATACATAAAAGACAACCAATGACGGAAGCCTATCGAATGTGCTCCGGAAGCCAGCAGGGGGGGACGGGAGTGGGCGGAGATCGTGACGGAGGCGGAGGCGGCGGAGGCGGCGGACAAGCAAGCTAATTAGTCGAATAACACACAAGTGTACCTAAACCAGCGCAAACGAATACCCCTGTAGCCAACGAGGTAGGAAAGGGTGGGCGGAGAGGGAGAGAGATATGCCCAGAACCGCTAACGCTCACCGAGGCATGCTGCTCATGCTTCCCAACATGAGAGAGCCGCTCGATCGTGAAGTTTGCTTGCTTGCTTGCTTGCTTGCTTGCTTGCTTGCTTGCTTGCTTGCTTGCTTGCTTGCTTGCGGCGGACGGCCCGGAGGCGCGGAGGCGGTGGCGGGGCGGGGGGGGTGGGCTTGGCGGCTTGCACCTTCGGCTCGCGCGCCTACCGCCCTTGCCGCCTTTTCCGACGACATCGACACACGCACTGCTATTAACAAAATTTCGCATTGCCATGTTGCGGTCGGGCGGCGCGAGCAAATTCGTTATATGCTTTTTGGTAAAGCGCTTATCAATTTGCGTCACTTATTCGTGCCCACCCGGCACACCTTTCGCGTCGCTCTCAGCGCGTTCTCATGATGATGCGAGGGCTGAAAAAACACGTCGAACGTACGACTTCCGACTCGCATCTTAGAGCATCGTGTGCCCTCGTCACAGCACAGGGTCGTCCTCGCAGGCAACTGTACGTCTAACCCATATGTGATCCACAGAAAGTTGGTCCAGAGCGAAAGGATCGGACTCACGCTTGCGAGAGCGCGCGTGCCGATGTGTGCGTTCACAGCAGCGACAGTAGCTTGCTCCATCTCGGCACCGGCGTTCCAGCCGCCCCACGCGTCATTATCCGAGCGAGAGTTGTTAGTGTACACCAATGTGAGCCCGTGCTTGCGGCCCACGCTGACAATGTGCTCGAGAGCGGTGGGACTGGCCGTCTGCACAAAGACCATACGCGTGCCTAGATCGTCTGCGAGTGCTTGGCTTAGGACTCCGTAGGCCTCGAGGCTGGGCAGCTGGACGCCGAGACGCTGACTTTCGGCTGTCTTCTCAACCGAGTGGCGAATGTGCATGCTGACAAAGCCGTTTGCAGTCAGCCCGGCGTCACGCGTAACGCAGTCGGCCACGTCCTGTATCCACCGACGTGGGCGGAAGAGGAACCGGCCCGCCTCGCGCTGTGCGCTCGAGCGAGCGCCATACCAGAACAGACCCTGCCGATGGATGCGCCCAAGTCCTGTGATCACGTACGGCTCGTCGTGCGGCCACTTGTTCGTCTTAAGCGGGCGACCGCCTGGCCGGATTATTGTTGCACCGATTGGCGGGGGCTTGCAGTGCGTCCACGGCTGGTACAGGCATTGCAGCGTGAATGGCTCACGATCGCACCAGCGAGGGCGTTCGAAGTACTGACTCCGCCGCATTGCTACCCGTGGGTCCTCGCCCGGACTCGCGTTATAGTGTTGCTTGACCATCCTGACCTCCATGAGGACGCGGTTATCACGCATCGCGATGAGCAGCGCAGCCTGCCAGATCTTGGCTGTGAAGCCAAGACCCGCCTTCGTCAAATCGTCCTCAACGAGCAGCAAGCGGCTGCAGTTCCCGAACTGTGATGCCCGCACGGCTGCCGCCCAACCATCTTCGCTGTGATTCGCTGGTGAAAACTGCCATCGATGCTCGTGGTGCAGCGCACGAACATGTTGCGGTCCCCACGGAATGAGATCAGCCGGTGGTAGGATAGGCGGCCCGGCCAATTCTGCGGGATCTGCCGGGACGGTGATGGCGCAGCGGGATGCCATGTGGCGGGTTTGCCACCGCGCGGCGGCGTGCCCACGGCGCGAGCAGGGCGGCGCGCGCGCGCGACGCGCGCTGCGCTCCTCGCGCGAACACACACGCTTACCGGTAAAAAGACACCGGGGGGAGCCGGGACACACACGCTTACCGGTACCGGTACAGTACCGGTAGAACTCTGTTTTTCGCGACGATCGAGAAACCGTAACTACAAGTACCGGTGACGCGACGACGCACTGACTTTACTGTGCATTCGCCGCGTCGCTGCGCCGCTATACCAGTCGCCGCTGCTCCCGTCCTCTTGTTCGATCCTCTTGTACACGGTTGCCGGTTCTACATGGAACTACATCTTGTAGGATGTAGCGCCGGGCCCATTTTTTTAGAATGAAAGATGAAGGGACGCTGCGTATACCTCTTCGGACCTGCTCACTCGCTCTCCTGGTCTGAATGAAGAGCAAAACTGAAGTGTCCCATCTATCTCGGTGGACAATCAGGACGAGAAAACTGCTCGAAGGTGTACGTGAAAAAACGCCGTCTTGAGCTTTGGGCGCGAAGCGAGGAGCGCCCGGGAAACCCTCGCGCGCGACGTCAGGGCGGGTCCGCGATTATGGAGGCTAAACGGCTCTCACAGCTGAAGACACAGCTTTCGCGATTGCGTTATGACCAGCCGCTTGGTATCGAGTCCGCGCCTCTCGTCGAGCGCCTGCTCGACGATCTCACGAAGTCCAACGAGCGGCAGACTGAGCTTGCATTGCTCGCTGAAAAGCGTGCCAATGAGATAGCCGTTGCCGAGCAGCACGTGCTTCCCGTGCGCAAGGAGAACACTCGGCTCGTGCGCGAGAACAACGAGCTGCACATGCAGATCATCGCGGACGCAGAGGCAGCCGAGGCTGCGTGAGTCGCCGTCCACTCTTCCTCAGCCTTGCGCAGCGGCCACGCTCCTTGTCACCTGCGACTCGGCTGCCCGTGGCCATCGACTCGCTGACACGTGCACCATGTCCGCGTGTGCCCGCACCTTGTACAGGCGCCTCGAACTAGCAGCGACCACTGCGCGCCTTCGCGAACAGAACGCCGACCTGCGCTTCATCAGCTCGCAGCAGACAGCACGCGTCGATCAGCTCACGAGCGAAAACACGTCACTGCGCGCGCGCCTGAACGATGCGCTGATGCAGAACGGCATCGTGCTACCCTCGGGTCACGAGGTGCGCTGGCACGGCCACAAGGAGCACATGAAGGCGCACTCGCCCCTCGCGCCCGCAGCCGAGGCGGAGCCCGCGGCCAAGGTTGCGCCCGGGACGCCCAGTGCGCCGATGGCGGGCGGACTGACGGCCACTGAGCGCGCGACGATGGTGCGCCAATTGCGCGCAGCCGCGCGCCAGGCGTCGAACCTACAGTTTCGTCTCGAAGACGCGGAGGCGCGTGCGGCGCGGCTCGAAATGGAGAGCAAGGCACTGCGCGAGGCGGCCGTTGGACGTGATGCGGAGCTGGAGCGTCTGCAGCGGGCGGCGGCTGAGGTGCGCGAGGGCGCGCAGCTCTCCGCTGTGCACGTCAACGAAGAGAAGAACCTCACGATCGCACAGCTCAACCACCAAGTCGATTTCCTGAACAGCCAATGTGCTACACTGGAGTCGGAGCTGGCAGAGGCGCGTCGTCAAGCGGAGGCCGCGGCCGAGACGGAGGCGCGGGTCGACCGACTTATGGGCGCCGTTCGCGAGCTGCGCGACGACAAGGAGGCACTGCAGGGTGAGCTCCTCGCGTGCCAGAAGCTGAATGACGAGCTGAGAGCTCTCGGACTGGAGGAGACGGCCAGGACGGGGGGGGGGCTTAGCACGCGCGCTGGCCTCGCCGGTGCTGCTGGCGGCGTGATCAAGAACGCGCAGGATCGCGGTGGTGGCAACGAGGGCGGCGGCGGCGGCGGCGGCGGCGGCGGCGGCGGCGGCGGCGGAGGGGGAGGGGGAGGGGGAGGGGGAGGGGGAGGAGGTGGTGGCCTCAAGACGCATCCCGACTCGTTCGAGCTCAGCTCCCTCCGTGTGCGCCTCGACGACGCCCTCGCTGCCCTGAGCAAGGAACGTGCCGCAAGAGCCAAGGCCGAGGCTACGGACGTGAGTCAGGTCTACGCGGCCTACCAGGCGGATCGTGCCTGGCTCACGGAGGCCCTCGAGATGGCCCGCGCCGAGACGGGCGAGCTGAGCGGTCGTCTCGAAGCAGCGATGCAGCGCGCGACCGCGGCCGAGGAGGCGGTGGCGCAGGCGCAGGCCGCACGCGAGGCGCTCGAGACGAGCCTGCACACGGCCTCGCGCGACGCGCACACCTTCGCCACCGCTGCCGCGGAGCTGCGCAGTGAGCGATATGCCCTCGAGGCGCGGTGCACCAGCCTGCTGGCGGAGCACGAGTCCGCGCAGCAAGCTCTCGAAGCGCATACGACGGCGCTCGCGGAGGCGCGCGAGCTCCTGGGCACCCGCCAGCAGGAGATCGAGCAGCTGCAGGCGGGTGCGGCAAAGACCAAGGCGGCCCTCACGCAACTGCAGCGCGAGGCGGAGGGCGGCCGGCTCGACGGCGCTGAGCTGCGTCGCGAGCTCACCTCCCTCGACGAGGAGCGACAAAGCCTCGTGCGAGAGAGACAGCATCTGAGCGAGCTGCTGCGGGCGGAGCGCCAAGCGAGCGCCGTGTCGCGCGCGGAGCTCGAGGAGTTGAGCGAGAGCATCCGGGAGATGAAGGCGCAGGAGGGCGCGCTGCTGCGAGCGGCCGAGATGGAGCGAGCGCACGCGCTCGAGGCGGCGCAGGCCCGTCGGCAGGCGCAGGCAGAGGTCTCTCGCCTCGTGCAGCAGGTGGCTGGGCTGGAGGAGATCGCCAACCGCGTTGGCTCCGCGTCCGCGGCCCTCGCGCAGAACCAGGCGGCCCTCGCGCAGGCCTCAATGGACAAGCAGAGCGCGCAGATGCAGGTGGAGCGGCTCGAGGCCCAACTGGGCGTGCAGGCGCGGGAGCTCGCCGAATCGCAGCGCAGCGCGCATGAGGCGCTTCGGCAGCTCGATGCGCTGCAGGCGGCGGTGAGCGCGGCCGAGGCGGCCAAGGAGGAGGCGACGAGCCAGCTCGAGGCGGCCCAAGCGGAGCGCACCCGCGCTCTGGCGGCCATGCGCGACGCGCAGCAGCAGGCGGCGGCGGAGCGTGCCGCTGCGCGCACAGCGGCCCTCGAGTCCGAGCGCGAGACGGCAAAGATGCGCCGTTACGAGGCCGAGCTCGCCGATGCGACGCAGCGGCTTGGCTTCAGCGCCGAGGAGCGCCGGCGACTCGAGGAGCGCGCACAGGCCCTCGTGCAGCAGCTCGACGCGACGCGCGAGGCGCTCGACGACGCGCGCAAGCAAGGGGCAGCCGAGGGTGAGGCGCGGCGCGCGGTGGGCGCTGAGAAGGAGGAGGTCGCCAGGGCTTATGCCGAGGCACGCGCGGAGCAGCAGCGGGTGCAGCTCTTGTTGCACGAGGTCACTCGGCGTGCGGAGGCGGCCGAAGGGCATCTGCACGAGCGCGAAGCGGACGCGTCGCAGCTCAAGACCCTCGTCGGGCGGATGGAGCTCGCGCACGCCGAGATGGCCTCCAAGCTCGAAACGGCGCTTTCACAGCTGAGCGAGGCGCAGGCGGCGACGCAGGCCGAGGCGCGCGCGCGCGAGGCGGCGGCCACGGCCCTCGCCGAGAGGGCCGCGTCGTTGCGCGAGATGCGTGAGCTCGTGGGCAGCCTCGACCGGGAGCGCGACGGGCTCGCACTGCAACTCGACGAGAAGGCGGAAGAGGTGCATCGGCTGAGGCAGAGCGCCGAGGCGAGCCTGCAGAAGGCTGCCGAGGCCGAGCGGCAGGCGGCGGCGACGCGCGACCAGTGCAGCCAGCAGGCCAAGCTGATCGCGTCATACGAAGCCAGCCGTGCCGATACGGAGGCCCAGCTGCAGGCGGCGACGGCAGCGGAGGCGGCGATGCGCTCGGCGTCGCACACGTACGAGACCGAGCTGCGCGCGGTCACCGAGGATCTGTCGGCCATGGTGCGTGAGAACCAATTCTTCAATGAGGAGCTGCAGACACAGGCGCGCACGAGCGAGCGGCTGCAGGAGGAGCTGCGCAGGCGCGAGGCGCAGCTCGCGCAGCTCAAGGCGAGCCTCGAGGCGGCGTCCGCCGAGAGGGACGACCTGCTGCGCTCGCTGCGACGCCAAAGTGAGGAGGCGTCGAGGGCGGTCGCGGCGCTCGACAGGATGGCCGTTGAGCGCGACGAGCAGCGCTCCAAGGCGGCACTGCTCGAGAACGCGTACGCCGAGCTCGACGCGCAGGCGCGTGCCATCCAGCAGGAGAATGCCCAGCTCCTCGTCGACCTGCAGGCGTTCGAGTCTCAGGGTGAGGAGCTCACACGCCAGCTGCGCGCGGCCGAGGATGAGCGCCGGCAGGCGAGCGCCGAGCGCCAGAGCGCCTCCGAGCAGCTCGCCTCCACGCGCATCGCCCTCGGGGGCATGGAGCGTTCACGAGAGGCGGTGCAGCGCGACACGGCCTCGGCGGCATACGCGATGCAGCAGCTCACCTCCAGGGTGGCTGATCTGAGCCGCGAGCGAGACGCGCTGCGCCAGCAGCTCGAGCTCTCACGCGCCCAAGCGAGCCAGCTCGAGAACGTGGCCTCATCGCTTCGCACGCAAGCCGCCGCCGCCACCGCCGCCGCCGCGAGAGCCGCCGCCGCCCCGCCGCCCGCGACCGACGCGGCGCCCTCGCCGCCGCCCTCGCCGCCCTCGAGCGAGTCCGAGGCGCGGGCGGCGGCGGCGGAGGCGCATCTGGCGCAGCTGCAGCGCGCGCACGACCAGCAGGCGGCCGAGCTCGTGCAGCTGCAGCGCGCGCTTGGCACGGCGAGCTACGAACGCGACGCAGCCCTCGATCAGCAGCGCCATCAGACCGACGCACTCACTCGGTTGCAGGCGACCGTCGCTTCGCAGGCGACCGTTATTCAGCGTCTGGACACGGAGAGGGCGGCGGCCGCGGCGGCACGAGCCTCTGGCCCGCCATGACGGCCAGCCAATCAGCCAGCCAGTCAGTCAGTCAGTCAGTCGTTCAGTTACCCCGATCCGCCAAGATTGGAGAATGGACGCGTGCGTGAGCAGACGGATACCGGCTCGGCCTGCCGCAGGTAACCACACTGGGCATCGTGGAGGGGCAAAGAGCCAGAGCCCGTGACAACGCGGCAGCTTTGGGCAGCATGTTTGAAAGGTGCGGCGCTGGCCGTAGTGTTCAGCAGTCGACCTTTCGCCTGTTGCACCTTCGTGTACGGGGGTCCTGGGAGTCAGACAAGACGTCGGGAGAGATTGGCCCCCAGGGGGAGACGGCCCATCTCGAACCTGAACCGATGTTGCACATATATGCGCCGCTTGTATCGTCGGGTGCGTTCCGTGATGGGTGCGTGCTGCGTGCGTGGTGGGCGTTTTCGAAACGTGCTCAGTGCTCTCGCGTCTCGGCGCTCCGGCATTTTTTTTGCCCGTACCCGGGATAAACGTAAGATAAACGAGAAATAGCGAGTGCGTTTTAATTACGGCGGTATCGTATCGTGCTATCGTAAATTCGATTATACCGCGCGCAGGCGGTGCTGGTGCTGCCCCCCGCGCCCCGGCATACACTCGGCACGCGTACCCGCTATGCCCAAGCTATGCCCTATGGTACGCTAAGCGCGCGCCTCGTGCGCTCGGGTTCGCGAGAGTGGTGTACGGACAGAGCGTACAGCGCGCACGGATACCGACTACGAACGGGAACGCCAAAACGGCGTCCACAATTACCAACAGTGCAACACTACAGCAACCTCGGCCACGCCGCCGCCATAGGCATATAGCGGAAAGCGCTAGCGGGATCATGCCGAGGTGGTACCGCGCACCAGCAATCATGATATCATACGATATAGGACGATCTCGGACATTTTTTCTCTCTGGGAGAAACCCGGTCTCGCGTACATTATCCAGATGGTCCATGTGCCCACGACTTAGGCAATCAGTGGGTTTCGTCACTAGGTCTACCGGTACGCGGTAGTAAATCTCCGTATGATATAGGTGGTGAGGGCACATAGGATTCGCTGGGCATTCGAAACGTCGAGGGGTTGTGCCTCAGGTTGTGCCCTCTCCTCTGGGCTCGGACGTTTTAGGGTGAGATGGCTTTGCCTTTGGGTATATAGCCTTAGGTATAGCCTTTGGGATGAGCCTAACTGCCGGCATGTGGGGGCGGCTGCTCGGTAGCTGCTCGGCAGGGGCAGTCGCAGCAGGAGATGAGCAGTCTTCTGTTCCACGCTTCCACCTCCGAGGCTCCGAGCCCTCGCGGGCCGTATCGGACCGCTCGGTCTCTGCTTTTCATACGGTCTGCTCGGTTGACGAATTCTACTGCGAAGGAACCAGCCTTTCGAGCGGCAGTGGATCTGCAAGCGCTGCCAGCTCGTCCGCATCTAGCATCTTTAGCAGGTCTTTGCTTGCTCCTTCCCTCACTAAAATGACGCTTGAACCTCGACGCTTCTGCTTCTTGGTGCACACGCGGCTCATAGTGATCACTTTGCGAGTCATGCGCAGCAGGTCCAGCTCTGAGCGCAATATGAACTGCTTCAAGTGTTCGCCGGCCGCATGCTTGGAGTCATCGAGCAGCCACTCGCACTGCGCAAAGCCCAGGACTGAAGGGCTGGTAGGCCTGCGATCATCGGGGCTGTGTCTCATCTCATTATGTTCGGGGCTCGTCCGGCGGAGGGTTCGAGCGATTCTCTTCGCGATGCGGGACACATCTCTCTTGATGACTCTCTCGAGTCCCATGTGGCCCGGCGGCGCCTGCTCGCTCGTGACCCGATCCTCGAGCTTTCCCTGCTCGAGCTCCGATCTTCGATCCGATCTCGCGCCCTCGAGCTCCGATCTCGCGCCCTCAAGCTCCTCCTGCTCGAGCAGCTTGCGGATCCGTCGATCACGCTGATCGATGCGCTTCATTTCCTCGAACTCCTCTGCAAAGGTTTGGCCAATGACCGTGATGGGGAGCGAGAGCGTGACGATGCCCAGCAAGATGGTGAAGATGCCTACCAGCTGGCCGATGGGCGTCTCCGGGAATAGGTCGCCGTAGCCCACTGTCGACATCGACGTCATGCAGTAGTACATGGCCTGCGGGATCGAGTAGAAGGGAGAACCGGCGCCGCTCTCGCGCAGGTAGTTGCGAACCTCCTCATTGTACTTGCCGTGCTCCAAGACGGCGATGATAGCGCCCCAAAAGAGCATGAAGATCAATACGGCAACGCACAGCAGCGAGATCGCCAAGCCCGAGCGTTGCAACGTGAGCCCGAGCACACGCATCAACTTCATCTCCTTGGAGGCCTTGAAGATGCGAAAGATGCGGGCGAGCCGAATGAGGCGCACGATGCTAAAGAACTGGCCAGCACCTCCCTCGAGAATCTGGGTGATGTACCAGGGCATAATGGCGAGCAGGTCGAGCAGGTTGAGCGGGCTGCAGAGGAATCTCCCCACCGGCATCACCATGCCGCATGTGAGGAGCCTACCTACGTACTCGCCAGTGAAGGCGAAGATGCATGCAGCCTCGATCCACACCGAGATGCTCGTCTCCTCGATGCGCGAAGCCGAGCACTGGCGCCTTGCATCGGGCAAGATGTTGGACTCGCCATCATACCTGGGAGTCCACTTGCAGAAGTCGTCTGGGAATGAGCCAATCACGAAGTTACCGATTGAGGTGAGGATGACGGCCATCATCACGTACGAGTAGACGGATGCCAGTATCGACGAGCTCGGCTCGTTTAGGGTGATCCATATGGCGTATCGCAGCTCTTGTAAACGGCCGGCTCGTCCAACCGAGTGTGTAGAGCTTGAGGTGCCGTCATCTACCCAGCTGCTGGTGCTAGTGCTGCTGTATCCTCGTGCACATTCCGGAACAGCCGCGCCCGCTTTCGCGGCAAGTTTTCGTGAGCTGTGGCCCCGATAGGCCGCCTGCAGTTTGGCCACAATTCTGTCGAGCCTGGCGATTTCCTGGTCTATCACCGGCGGCTCATTGGCCGCCATGGGCTTGGCCTCGCTACCTTCTCTCGCTTGTTGCTCGGCTCCACTCACAACCGTCTCTTTTCAAACAACTTTGCATGCAAACGGTTATTCGTCACCAAGCAAGCAATGCTTCGTCACCAAAGACACTTCGCAGGTTCCCCTGAGCCCTGTGTCTCGACGCATTGTTCACTAATTGTTCACAAGAAAGCCCAACTGGATAGGTGGTCTAGCTTTGGTCTAGCAGCACAGAGCTGTGCGGTCAGTGAGACAGTTTCCGATGCAGGCCTCATCTTCTCATCAGTCTTGTCTCCTTGTGTCGTGAAGAGAACGTGGGAAAAGAGGAATATCGCTGTTCTTTTGATTGTTTGGGGCTCATGGAGAGGGTAGGTGAGTCCCTATCGTTGGTTTTGTGTGAAAAGTGGGTGTGAAATACCGCGCTTCACGAAGGTGGACAGCCCCGTCGACGCGTGAGGGCCGAGTCGACGGAATGGAAGTCACCGTCAAGAGCATCGAGGGTAAAGCGCCACGACTTGCAGCGCCGCCACCTCTTCGCCCTGTTCCGAGTTTTCTGAGTATGCCCCGGGGTAAATCGCGCGCTCAGGTGTTGCTCTTCAGCTCGCCGTCGAGCCTACGACGCCGATCTCGAAGCTGAAGGACCTGGTCGAGCAGAGCGGCTTGGGAGTGCCCGCCGACCAGCAGCGGCTCATCTACGGTGGCAAACTGCTTGAGGATGAGCGCACCCTCGCCGACCATTCCGTGGATCATGACGCCACGTTCCACCTGCTCGTGCGCCCACGCGGCGGCACAGCCTACCTTTGCGGCGACTGCGGGCAGACGAACGAGATCAAGCCCAAGGACCCGATCCGCTGCCGCTTCTGTGGGTACCGTATCCTCTACAAGATGCGCACCAAGAACTGTGCGCCGCGCTCCGCCTCGGTCGAACCCTGCGTTGTGGGCTCTTGCGCTCGCCGTGCGCTTTGCATGGTGCAGGGCGCTCCCAAGCTTGCCTTCCTCGCGCACGCGCTGCGCCTTTGTGTGCGCACCCGCTCCCATCACTGGCAGGGGCCGACTGACGCATCCACCCGTGCTTGCGCGCTCTCGCTGCCGCGCGCAGTAATCCAATTCGAGGCGAGGTAGCATCAAGTGACGCGATGAGAGGGGGCAAAAATAGTCGAGTAGCTCGCTGGGACAACACGGAGACATGGACACACAAATGCACACGAAGTATGATAGGTACAGACGAGCGCCCGCAGACGCGGGTCAGAAGGAGATCACGGAGAGAGGTAGGAGAGAGGTGGCCCGATGCGGCGTGTTCTTCTTCTTGCGAGTTCGCGATCGTCAGACGAGACTCGAGAGGCAGGTGATGCAATTGTGTCTCATTCGTGCTCTCTCTTTTGCAGTCTTCACACACTTCAGGCCCTCCGACGATTCGAAAAACCGTTTTATCAACCGAGAGACTGATTCGCATACGTCAATCAAGTTCGCGGGTGCCAGAGGCATGGCCGGAAATAGCACTTGCCCGTGAACACGAAAAGCCGTGGACGCGCTACAGCCAATGGCGTCTGCCTTCGACACTAATCAAAAGCCACTCTGCTCCCCACAGCACAGCCATGACGGCAAAGCCGCTGCCTGCCCAGCCGTCGCCCGAGGTGATCCTCACCCTCTGCAGCCGCTTTGGAGAGCCTTCTAGGCTCGAGATGCTCAAGATTCTTTTGCCAAAGCCAGTGTTGGAGGAGCCCCTGTCGCCGCCGCCGCCGCCGCCGCCGCCGCCGCCGCCGCCGCCGCCGCCGCCGCCGCCCCCACGACCCCCGCC
>Ga0210247_101505_pt1 | contig 18089 bp, 19 predicted proteins | sample ChrtobMetP3_16mM_FD_155449 | JGI IMG/M metagenome (GOLD analysis project Ga0210247, IMG submission 155449) | Chrysochromulina tobin associated microbial communities from unialgal haptophyte culture, Seattle, Washington, United States - P3_16mM | ecosystem: Host-associated > Algae > Haptophytes >... | reverse complement strand
GCGGATCGGATTTTCAACCTTTACCGATTTGTCACAGCGGCCAGAGGTCGCAGAGTTGATCAGTCAGGAAATTACCCGTGTGAATCAGTTTTTGCCGGCGCATGCGCGGGTCAAGCGATTCGCCAATTTTCCAAAAGAGCTTGATCCGGACGAGGGCGAACTAACACGTTCGAGAAAGCTGCGGCGCGAATTCCTGGAGGTGCGATACGCCACGCTGATCAACGGTTTATATGACGGCTTGCACGCCGTGCGTATCGATATTCCTGTGACCTACCAGGACGGTCGGCGCGGCAATTTCGAGGCTCTGGTGTCCATCCATGACACGGACGCCGCAGGGTCAGACCACCTGGGCGCAGCCCGAAGCAGAGGACGGAAATGATCGATTTTATTAACTACCTGATAAACGGTGCGCTGTCAGGGCTTCTGTATGCGTTGATCGCCATGGGTTTCGTCGTGATCTATCGCGCGTCAAAGGTGTTCAACTTTGCACAAGGTGAGTTGGTGGTCTTTGGCGGCTACATGGTGTGGTGGACGATTATTCAGATGGGTCTACCGCTGTGGGTCGGATTGCCCGTGGCATTCGTTAGTGCTGCAATTTTTGGTTTCATGATTGAGCGGATATTTTTTGCCCGTCTGGTTGGGGAATCCGTCTTCTCGATGGTCATGGTGACGATCGGTCTCTTGATTCTGATCCGAGGCGTTGTGTTGGTGCTTTTTGGTCCACAGGTGCGTGCTTTTCCGATCATCTTTCCTCTGGATCCGATCATCGTTGGCGATCTCATCGTCTCCCGTTCGATGCTCTACGGTGGAATTATGACCATCTTCATCGGCGTTGGCCTCTCCTGGTTTTTCAACCGGACAAGGGCTGGCTTGACCATGACGGCCGTGGCGGAAGACCACCAGGTGGCCATGTCCATGGGCATCTCGGTGCAGCGTTCCATTGCCTTTGCGTGGGTGCTGGGATCCGTGCTTTCCACACTGGGGGCGATAGTGCATTTGAGTGGCCGCTCCATCAACATGATGAGCTCCGACATCGGCCTGGCTGCCTTGCCGGTGGCCTTGCTGGCTGGGTTGGAGTCCCTCGCAGGTTTGCTGATCGCCGGTGTTTTGGTGGGTGTGATTCAGGGTTTGGCTTCGGCCTATCTCGATCCCCTGGTGGGGGGAGCGCTGGGCTCCGTCTTTCCTTTCATCATCATGCTGGTGGTGTTGTTAATTCGTCCCACCGGCATGTTCGGGTGGAAAACCATTGAGAGGGTATGAGCATGGATCCCGCAGGTGTATTCGCGACTTCTTTCGCCAAAGACCAAGCACTAATTCGCACGCGCAGCCAGGCGGTGGCATTGGGCCTGTTTGTTATAGCGTTGTTTGCGCTGCCCCTGATCAGCGAGGTCCGCTGGGTGGCGATCATGACCTCTATGCTGATTACTGCAGTGGTGGTCATGGGGCTGCAGATCAATACTGGTCTAGCGGGTCAGATCAATTTGGGTCAAGCTGCGTTCATGGGGGTTGGTGCGTATGCAACAGCGCTCCTAGCGACGAAAGGCCACCTGCCTTTCTGGCTGGCTTTGCCCATCGGCGGGCTGTGCGCGGCGCTTTTTGGGCTGGTGTTTGGATTAACCGCAATGCGCATAAAGGGTTTTTACCTTGCCTTGACCACGATTGCTGCGCAGATTTTGTTCCACTTCTTTGTGCTCAACCTGCCTGCCAAGTGGCTGGGGGGATCTAACGGCATCACTCTGGAACCAGCACAGCTCCTTGGTTTCGTTTTCAACACCGATACCCGCATTTACTACCTGTGTCTGGTAGTGGCCTTCATCATGATTGCGGGCGCCTACGGCGTCGCACGCAGCCGCCATGGTCGAATTTTTGCGGCAGTGCGCGATGACGACGTGGCCTCAGGAATGATGGGCATCAATGTCGTGCGCACCAAGGTACTTGCCTTCTTGCTGGGTGCGTTTTACGCGGGCATCGGTGGAGGGCTCTGGGCTTACTACGTCAGGTTCGTGGCGATTGACCAGTTCACCCTGATCCACTCGATATGGTTCATCGCGATGATCATTGTGGGTGGCATGGGGTCGGTGACGGGCGCGCTGATCGGCGTGTTTGTTATCCGTACTGCCCAGGAGACGATCACCATCGTGGGCCCTTCACTGGTCGAGAACTTTTCCTTCCTGAGCGGAGATGTTGTTTTCGCAGTGATGAATATTTTCCTGGGTGGAGTCATCGCGGCCTTTCTGATCTTTGAGCCACGCGGTCTGATGCACCGGTGGAACATCGTCAAGCGGTCTTATCGCATGTGGCCTTACCCATATTGACCGCAATCCTGTTTTCTGCAGCCACCTTAGGCGCTGGGAAGGGCTGCTCCAATGCAAAGCGCTACTACAAAAGGAGACTTTTTTTATGAAAACGAATCGAGCAAAGTTGTCGGCAATGGTCAAACTGGGGCAACGCGGCGCTTTACTGGCGTCAGCCTTGTGCCTTGGCGGCATGGCACAAGCTCAGACTACTTACAACGTGGCTGGCCTGGCTGACTTCACCGGACCTTTCGCAGACATCATGAAAGATATGACGGGATGCCGCCGTGCGGTGCTCGACTGGTGGAGCGAAGAGGTCGGTAAAGCGCAGGGCGTCGCATTGCGAATCAAGGATTTCGACACCCGCTATGACGTCGCCCAAGTGGCCAGCCTCTGGCCAGGCATCAAGTCCGAGCTCAACCCGGTGGCTGTTCTGGGTGTGGGCGGTGCAGATACCAATGCGCTGCAGCAGCGCTTGCCTAGTGACAAGGTGCCTCTTGTCCAGTCGACAGCAGGATATGGATTTGCTTGGAAGGGTGATAACTGGGTGTTCAATGCCCGTGCCACTTACCCGCACGAAGCGGCTGCGTTTTATGTGTGGATGCAGAAGAAGTCGGGTTCGTCTGCTCCTCTCAAGGTGGGGGTGATTTCATCGGAAGTATCGCCGGCCTACGTGGACATCCACAAAGGTGTCGAGAAGTTCGCTAAGGACAATCCGAAGATCATTGAAGTCGTTGAAACGATTTATACCGAAGCACAGCCGACCGACCTTACCCAGCAGGTCAGCCGCCTGGTCCGCAAGGGGGCCACGGTACTGCAGGTGTTCAACAATACAGCATCGGTAGTGGCGACACGGCGCGCCCTGCAAAGCCTTGGAAAAACCAATATTCCGATAGTGGTTAGCGCTCATAACGGGTTGCTTTCGTCGGGGAAAGCGCTGGGTGACCTGAGCCAAATGGATGGAAACTATGAGGTCTATGGCATGGCCATGGCCGCCGAAGGCGCAACACCGGCACGGGACTTCTTCGAGAAACTGCGCAGCCAATACAAGTTGCAAGCCGCCTATAACTCTGCCTGCATTATGGGCATGAGCCAAGCGATGTTGACGGTTCGTGCCGTTGAAAATGTTGTCAAGGTCAAAGGTGCTGGCGGTGTGACGGGCGAAGAGGTTCGCGCTGCACTGCTGTCCACCCCCATGCCTACCGAGCGCAGTTTTGGCTTGTTGCCCAATATCAAGTTCAACAATGATGCGCCGTTCCCGACCTCGGGCACAGCCGTCAACATCGGCACCGTCGAAAAGGGAAAGTACAAACTTCTCGAGCAGAACGTTCCGGTTCCTGTGTTGAACAAGTGGTAATTGCAAATCGGCCTGGGTCTCGGGCCACCGAGACCCAGGCCACATCATCTGGAGCTACCCGTGCTTGAACTGAACAACGTTGAAGTCCTCTACAGCGACGTCATTCTTGCTGTCAAAGGCATTACCGCCAAAGTCCCCGCTGGACAGTGCGTGACCTTGCTGGGCGCCAATGGCGCTGGCAAGAGCACCACGCTCAAGGCCATCTCCAACCTGGTCAGGACAGAGGATGGTCGTGTGACGGCGGGGAGTATTCAATTTGATGGTGCGGACATCACCGGTGCCAACCCCGTCGATGTCGTTCGCAAGGGGTTGGTACATGTCATGGAAGGGCGCAAGGTTCTCCGCCACATGACAGTGGAGCAGAACCTGGTGGTGGGCGGTCATATGGGCAGCGCTGGCGATGCCAAGGAAATGCTTGATGAGGTGTATAGCCGCATCAAGCGTCTGAAAGCCTTGCGTACTCGCACAGCAGGTTACCTGTCGGGCGGCGAGCAGCAATTGCTGGTAATTGGACGGGCCCTGATGGCCAAGCCTAAGTTGGTGATGATCGACGAGCCTTCGCTCGGCTTGGCTCCGCTGATGGTCGATGAGGTCTATGGTTTGCTGAGTGACCTCAAGACCAGCGGTCTGACTCTGCTGATCGTGGAGCAAAACACCCGCGTCGCTCTGGATTTAGCCGACTACGGCTATGTGATGGAGAGCGGACGGATCGTGTTAGAGGGCCCCTCCAACAGCTTAAAGACCAACGAGGACGTTCGAGAGTTCTACCTCGGCCTGACGGTCGATGGGGAGCGCAAGAGTTTCCGCGACATGAAACATTACCGCCGCCGCAAGCGCTGGCTGGGTTGACCGCATTGGGTCAGTCGTTTTCCAAGTTTTCAAGGATGGGTTTATGAGCATCGTTTCCAATGCATTGCTGAGCGAACAAGAAGTCATTATTCGGGAGTCTGCCCGGCGTGTCGCGACTGAAGTGGTGGGTAGCACGGCCGCCGAACGTGATCGCACGGGGGCTTGGCCACACGACGAAATCAAGGCAGTTGCCGACGTAGGCTTCATGGGCATGCTCGCCCCGCCAGCATACGGCGGTTCCGGGCTTTCATTCGTGGAGTATTGCCTGGCTATTGAAGAATTCGCAGCGGCCGATGGTGGCTTCGCCACCATGATGCACGTCCACAACTCAGCTGCGCACGTGTTACGTAGTTTTGGAACCGAACAACAGATGGCCCGCCATCTGCCGGATCTGGCCAGTGGCAAGCGCATTGGTGCCTTTTTATTGTCAGAGCCCCATGCAGGCTCGGATACCGCAGCCATCCGGACCACGGCTAAGCGGGACGGCGACGTTTATGTGATCAATGGCAGCAAACAATGGATTTCCAATGGCAGTGAAGCGGGCTTTGCGCTCGTCGTGGCAGCAACTGCGGAACCAGGTGCCCGTCACCGCTTCAGCCTGTTCATCGCGGACCCCGAAGATCCAGGCTACCAATGCTTGCGTATCGAAAGGAAGCTGGGCCAGCACACGGCCCACACGGCTCAGATTCAGCTGGACAACATGCGTGTTCCAGTTCAGAACATGATCGGTGAGGAAGGGCGCGGGTATGGCAAAGCACTATCGCTGTTGTCCGATGGGCGCATCGCAATCGCCGCCCTGGCCATCGGCATTGCCCGTGCAGCGCTGGAGGCAGCCATCCGCTACGCCAAAGAGCGCGAGGCCTATGGCAAGCCACTCACCGAACTGCAGGCCATTAGCTTTGATTTGGCGGAAATGGCCATGCAGGTTGAGGTGGCGCACCAGTACATGCTGTATGCAGCTCGTCTTACGGATGCGGGCCTGCCAACCAGTAAGGAGGCCTCCGTTGCTAAACTCTATGCCAGCGAAATGGCTGAAAAGGTTTGCTCTGCGGCGCTGCAAGTGCATGGTGGCTACGGGTATGTCAACGACTTCCCGGTCGAGCGCTATTATCGCGATGTGCGCGTTACAAAGATCTACGAAGGCACTAGTCACATTCAAAAGTTGATCATTGCGCGCAGTATCTTGGCTGGCTGATGAGCACGGCCTTTCTCCGCAGGCCTATCGGCGAAAGCAGTTCGATACACTTTGCCTCAGTTAGCGATACGAATGCCCTCAAGGAAAACAACACCAATGAGTACGCCAATTGAGGCAAAGCCCAAGTCACTGACACGCAATGCTGCCAAAAGATCGGGCAAGGGCGCAAAATGGAACAATGCGGTCAGCGGCGCGGATGAGCAGTACCAGCTCAAAAAGCAAGCTGTCATTGCGGAAGCTTCGCGCGCATTTGGCCGCCATGGGTACAAGAATGTGTCCTTGGACGAGATTGCAAAAACGCTCAACGTCACCAAGCCTGCCCTCTACTACTACTTCAAGAACAAGCAGGAACTTGTCTACGAATGCCACGAGCTCGCCATGCATTTGGGAGATCGCGTCTTGCAAGACGCGATCGCTTCGGAAAATACTGGTTTCGGTCGGATCTCGGCCTTCATTAAGAACTACATCTCGTTGCTAACGGATGAAATGGGCGCACCGGCGATCCTCCAGGATTTCTCCGGTATGACTGTGGCGGATCAGAAAAAAATCACTTTGCGTCGGCGAAAGTTTGATCAAGAGCTGCGCAAAGTGCTCGAGGGGGGTGTTCAGGATGGTTCCATTGCCCCGTGCAACGTGAAATTGGCGGTGTTCTGGTTCATGGGCGCTGTTAGCTCGATTACCCAATGGATGCATATCGATGGCAGCCTTGGAAGCGACGAAGTGGCCGTTATTTTTATCGGTTTTCTTGCGCATGGTATTCGTCCCAGTCAAGCGTGAATCTGGCGCAACAGGCTTGGGCTTCCGGTTGTGTTCTTCGCAGTGAGGCAATTCTGGCGGACATCGTCGTGCATGGCGGAAACCGGTGCTGGAATCAGGTCTTCAGGCTTGATCAGGATGGCAAGGTGGTCGAGTTCTTCGAGGCAGCCAATGCGAGTCTTTCTGCTTCGACGATGGGATGCTGAGAAGCTGGTCGGCCCACACGGGAATCCAAGGCGGCTTTCAAGGCGTGTGCGATGGCCCAATGAATTAGTGGGCAGTGACGCATTCAATGAATGGAGAGCACCACAATTGCGCTCAGGAATAGGCCCCGGATTGCGCGCGCAGGAGGTGGCTACGCACCAAATCCAGCCCGCCGGGTCCGCTGAGAACATCCAGTGGACGACGATGACCAAATGTCGGTGCCAATTCCAACAGCCATTGGTCAAGCCAAGCCCGCGCGTCAAAACCTACTGGTGTTCCTGATTCATCAACCATACGCTGAACAAGTGCGGAGAGGGTAGCGATATCGTCTTCGAGGGCCATGGCCCATTCTGATCTGCACGCCAGATGAATGCAATGCACACGTCCGGGCAAGGTATCTTGAATTGAAGGGAGTTCCCCGCCCTACCACCGCCTGCATGACGAACATGGAGGCGATGAACTGCAGTGGGCGATTCAGCGAATTGCTCGCTTGCTTTGGGCGGACATATGAAAACTGCCTTGGTCTTCGGCTGGGGTGCAAGAGTGTGGGGGGTATTTTGAACGTGCGAGCACCGCGCGTGCTGCTGCAACTATCGCGGCTGAGATCAGGCTGATCTGCAGCCATGCCACCATGAGCAAGAAGTCGAGTTGCTGTGCTCCTCGCTCCAAGTCATCTGGTGCCACAGGCTGCGCAAGTATCACTGCAACATTGAATGATGGGAGTGTCATCTTCATCAGCAGATTGATTGCCGAGGCAGAGCCCATGGCTGCTGAGCCGTAAGTGGCAATCATCAGGGCGGTACCGATAAGCAGGCCGAGCAGGATGGGTTTGATGATGCGGGGCATGAGCATGCGAATCAAGCCGATCGCCATCAGTATCGAAGGAGCAACCATAGTGCTGCCCGCTTGAAATTGCCCCATGGAATGCGGCTTGATGCCAATCTTGATGAGCGCGTTGGCCAGGGAGGAATGTCAACATGTGGGCTGCTATGGCAGTTTTACAGCTTATATTTTTGCTCTCGACCCAATTTGACTGAGGCATATGTTTTTACAGGATAGGAAAAGTCATGCCTCAGGAGAGGAATTTTTACAGGGTATATTTTTATGATCACAATGATCGTAAAAATAAACTCTGTAATGTAAAAATTAACTCTGTAAATTTTTTCGGGATTCGGTTGTCGGGTGTTTGAGCTTCATTTTTCCAGGAAAGTCCCTGCAGTTAAGAAGTTCGATTGCATGCTGGAACGCGCTTGCACTGAAGTTTTCTTCTCAGAGAAAATGCAATTCCGTCATAGCTCGTCAGTTGACCGCTTCAGGCTGGTTGCTGCCGGTGACCTAGCGCGCCTGAATGTCGGCTGCCGAAGTCACCTGTCATTCAAGGACGGAAGGGTCAAACGACCGCAGCACAACCGTCACCGGTCACTCAATTCAGGCCAGCCTGGTTGCGATTCGAGAACGACTCCTCGCGCCCGAGGTGAGCGGCTGTGCCCGACCCTGCCCTGACATTCTGCAGTGCTCGCAAAGCGGTCTTTCAGCCCTCCAAGTGCATAGGATCCAGCGGCCGTGTGCTGCCCCAAGGCACAAACGCCTTGGCCCAGTAGACGCTGGTACGGCTGGCGGGGAGCAGGTCAGTCAGCACCGAACCTTGTGGCTATGAGAGAGGCGTAGCGTTCAACTTGCTCACGGTCGCTTTGCTTCTCCGTCTCACTCAGCATTGCGTAAGCGGTCGTCATCTGGTGCTCCCATTGGACAACTAAGTTGGCGGGCAGCAGCAACGAACCGTCTTGTTGCCGATCGCCCTTGCTATGCAGGTATCGCTGCCAGTGCGACCAGCGCTCGTGCTCGATCGCCGCGAGCTCCTCGCGCATCGCTTCGAGCCTCTTCCGCGCCTCCTCCTCGGTCATACTTGGATGAGGTTTCGGGCCGCAAGGCTACGCCAGTGCTCACCGACGGAGGTGAGGCGACAGGATCGGCTACCCATCGCTGCGTAGTACATGTGATCCGCGCCTACGGGTCGCACTAGACCTTCACGAGCGAGCCGCTGAAGAGTGGCGAAAATCGGGGTCTTTGCTGGGTCTGGGGCCGGGAGCGCAAGATCGATCGCCTGACCGCGATCTGGCTCATAGGAAGGGTCCAGCGCGAAGTCGAAATCCCCGGTCGGGAAGTGCACGGGCAGGGCGAGGAGATCTGCTAAGGGAATCGGCGGCGCGGCCTTCCGGAGGTGGACGGACGACCTCACGTGTGTCTTAAACAGGGGCCGCTGCTCCCATGGTCCCAGCGAGCGGTCGATATATGCGTAGATAGCAGCCGGAGTGACATGACCTAAAAGGTTCGCCGCCGCGCCGGAGAGCGCGTCAACCAGAAGCGTGGTGAAGACGCCGCCGCCGCCATCCGGACCTTCCATTGCATACTGGTGCGGCTCCGACGCTGTGAGGATGGTCGTACCGATGCTGATCTCCGCCAGGGGGCGATTGTTGGGACGATTGCCGGCAGCACCACTGTGGCAACTGTCAAGGATGATCACTTTGTTGCGAGCGGCCGATGCGTTCGCAAAACGCACGATATCCTCGATCGCGATCCCGTCATCGCCATCCCGCGTATCGCTGCAACAGATATAACCGCCGGTGGTCTCGATGTGTCCATGACCCGCGAAGTAAAGCAGGGCGATGTCGGCATCGCCCGTAAAAAGGTCCTCGATGGCATCTCTAAGCTCTCTGCGCGAGACAGGTGTTAGACCGCATTCGCCGAGCAGTAGCCGCGGCTCAGCGAAGTTTGCGGAGCGATCGAAATTGCGCTCGAGTACGGATCCCACAGCCCGCGCATCGCGAGTGCAACCGCCGAGCGCGGGAAGGCGCTCGTACCAGTCGATGCCCGCAATAAGAGCTTTGCGCATCGGGACTCAAAGACTGTCGATGAAACTGACGATGTTCGCGTCGGTCCACGCGACAGTGGACACACCTAGGAGAGTCGTGCGGTCATCGCTATATGCCCAGATTCCTCGCAGCGCCTTTTTCTCCTCCTTGGCACATTGGATCTCCCAGAGCTCGCCGCTGGACTTAGGCGAGTTCTTGCTAACCAGGGCGATGACCCCATCCGAACGGAGAATTCGGGTGCGCACGCGTTTCTTCCACTCCTCGTCGTAGGGCTCTTTCACCGACATATCGATGAACTCATACGGCTGCCTCGGGTGCAGCCTTTGCCCGATGAACAAGTTGCGCGCCGACTCGTCCTCAATGGCGAAGGCAATGAACACGATCTTTTTGTCCGCCATGGCTGCTCCCGTTTAAAGATTGCTGTATAGCAAATTTTACGCGCTCCGACGAAGTTTTAACGGCATGACCAATCTAGTTTGCGGGCGCAGCGAATTGCGGTCGTTCGCGAGCGGCGTGATGCAACAACACTCCAGCAAGAGCGATTCTTCACACGACGACCGAAACGTGGCGCGACCGCTTGGGTGAGGCGCGAACACCTTGTGGACGTCGGTGACGCGCCGACGATCTTCGCCGCGGAGGGTGCGCCGCGTATGACCCTAGACAGCAGGCGCGTTCATGTCCACCTCGCCGGGCCTGCGCGACATCAACGTACTTGCCGACGTGACTCTTCAACGACAGCTTTCAGCGTAAAACAGAGGTACTGCCGTCTTCCGAGTTTCCGTCTCGCTTCAAGGTATCGGACGTTAGCGGGCTGTCGAACATGCAGTCGGTGAAGTGGCTGTTGCGAAACCATTGCAGCTTAATTTGCCCTTAAAACCGAACGCGCACGAACTGCACGCCGTCGAAAAGAATCTCCTGCTCTGGTGTCGCCAAATCCATCACGTCGCCGCCAGGCAGCGGTCGGTTCTGAACGTCGGTTTTGGCCCCCGTCGCTTGAGCGCTCGAGCCAGCTCGTTCGCGGGGCATCTAGATGACCGCGCCGTTCACGCGATCAGCGCGGCGTGGATTCGCCTGGCCACTTCAGGATCTCCCAAGTAGCCCGAGATGCCGTGTCGGTTTTCGGTCGGGTTGTTGACGTCTGTCTTGTTTTCGATCGCCGGATCGACATCGAAGTGGTCGCTGTCGAGCGGGAACAGCGAGACAACATCACGCTCGTCCATCGCGTTGAACCAGTGCTTGGCGCAACTCGGGTGGCTGATCGGCCGAATTGCTTTTTTGACCACGGTCACGGCGAGCGGTGAGCCGAGCGTGACGAACAACGGCACATCTAGACCATGCGTGTCGCTATCGCGGCGCAGCACGTTGTAAGCGACAACGGTGCCGAGCGAGTGTGAAACGACCACCGTCTCGGCGCTCGCCGCGAATGCAGAGCGAACACCAGCATCCATCGTGTCACGGATCGCCTGGTTCGTCAGATAGCCGTAAACGTCCTTCGTTGCTAGCGCGACGCTGGCACCGCTCGCGCCCGGGACCTTGGTGTCAAGCACCTGGAGGATGCCCTGCACCCAGCCCCAATTGAGCACGCCGCGCTCCCGTACAACCGGGTCGACAACGGCCGCGACTTCTGCATCGCTGATGCCGGCCTTGGTTTGCATCTCCTGCAGCCACGCGCGCATAAAAGCTTCCTCGGTGCGGTCGAGAGCCTCGCCTCGGACGACGATCCGCGCTGCCTCGTCAGCCGTGCGGCCTTCCGTCATCTGCTCAAGCGTGTCACCGTAGTAGGGAAAGCGGATATCGCTTTCATCGAGAGGCATCGCCAAACCCGCCTTGTCCAAACCGGTCTTCCAAGCGCTAATCCATTCCTTCTTAAGGGCGATCGAGTCGAGGCGCTCCTGGGCGCGCCCGTGCACGAAGACGAGTTGTCGAGTCATTGCAGTTTTCCTTCCTGGATTAGCTTGCGCAGGTGTTCGGTCCCAGCCGGCTTGAACTGAGTCCACAGTGTGTCGACAAGCTCAGCCTGCAGCGGCCGGTGCGGCGCGCCGAGGCTTGCGGGCAGCTCCGTAAGGTGATTGCTGAGAGAGACACCGAACGCCGACAGCAGCGACCAGCCTTGGGCCAGCAACGGCACCGGCGGATACCGCCCAGCCTCGCCCCCACTCGGCAAGGCGCCGGCGAGCAGGTCGAGATCGAAGAACGAGATTCCGAGGTCCATGCGGAGGTATTCGCGCATCTCGCGAAGCCGATCTCCCTGCTGCAGCCCGTGGTACGCGTACGCGGCGTAAAGCGCGAGGGACGGGTCGACGCCCTTTGCGAGCTGCATACGGCGCGCGAGCGCGGCCGGCCCTTCGAGTCGGAACACGCCCTCGCGTGCTGCCTGCGCAATCACCGCCCGGAGCCGCCGTAACTCGTCGGCACGCTGCGCAAAATCGGCCCAGCGTTCGCCATACTTCGAGGGTTCGTAGGCGACGTCGGCCAGCTCCCCAGCGTCGAAAGAGAGCGCTGCGACGAAACCTGGAACGGCAGGCAGCAGCACGCTAGTTTGGTCGGCGAGGATCAGGAGTACATTCGCGGGACGGCCTTGCGGGTGTACGCGTGCGAGTGACGCGTCATCGTCGAATCGCTCGACGCGGACGCCCGACGCGACTGCGTCGGCGAGTTTCGCGCCGCGCAGCTTGAAGCCGCAATTGGTTTCGAAGCCAAGCGGTCCGAAGGGCTTGGCGAGCGCCGGTGAAGGGCCATCGGGCATCGGTCGGATTGAGGGGCCACGCGTGGCCGTCCTAGTTCCGCCGGAGTTGGCGCCAGCGAGCACTTGGTCGAGCTGCCGGCTGGCGAACGCGCGCGCCGCTGCGCCGGCGGACGGGTACTGCACAGGAGGCGTACGCAGGCCTAACCGCGGCGCACCCCCGCGCGGCACTGGCTGCAGAGGTGGCTCAATACAGGGCGATGCCACCGGCTCAGCCACGGGCGCTGTGTCAAAACCGGCGATCCAAGCAGCCTCGTCCGACGTGATCCGCGCGTCGGGCTCCTGGCTCACTGTTACGCCGACGCGAAGTCCAGCGAGCCGGCGCGGCATCTCGGTGCGAAGGCACTCCTTCAGCGAGCGCGGGCGGACGACAAAGCCCGGTGTTTCCCCCGGGGCCTGTTGAACCGCGGGTGGCAGCTTGCCGCCGACGGCATCAAGCAGCGTGCTCGTGTAGACGGCGTGGAACGCGGCGGCGGACTCGCCGGAAGTCTTCACCTCAAGCGCCGGACGGCCGAGCGTCGTGGCGAAAAAGAGATCGACGGCTCGCTCGGGGCCGTCGACCGGATCATTCGGAAAGAGCTCGCTGCCCGTGATGCCCTGCGCCTGCACGCCCTCGGCAGCGGTTCGGCACGCGTCGGATATAAAGACGACGTGGTCGATGCCACTGCGCCTGGCTAGGACGACGCTACCCTCGACGTTGACGGCCGCCGACGCGTCCACCGGCGCGTCACTTAGCAGCCAGTACTCGCCATAGCGGATGTTGACGCCGTGGCCGGCGAAGTAGATGACGAGTTGCGTGATCGTGCCACTGTCTACGAGGTCGCGGATCACTCTCTTGATAGCGGCAATCTCGACAACATTTTTCTCGTCCGTGAACAGGTGAACGTGTTTGCGCGCCATTCCTTGGTCGAGAGCCCACGCTTCCATTCGCCGGGCGCCCGTCACCGCGGCGCTGAGCACCGGCAGGCCACCGGTCTTGTTAACGCCGATCAGAATTGCGGCTCTCACCCTTTTTCTCCTAAGCTCGTTGACGAAAACATCGAGTTATGTGCGCGTACAGAGATAGCTACTTGACGGCAAACACATTCTGAATGCCCCGTGGAAACGTCGGCCAGTGAGGTAGTGGCGAGAACCGGATCATCGACCGCTGGTGAATATTCCTCTCCAGGCCGGCATCTCCCACCGGACGGCGCTTGAGACTTCGCGAAATCCCGGAGATGGCAGCGGACGACGGGCCCGGCCAGACCCGCCCACCTGCTCATATCGCCAGTATCTCATTCAGCTCTCGCGAGCCACCGGCGATGCGCGGGGTGGCGGGCGCCGATTGCAAAAACGTAATCGCCCGACGCGCTTCATCTCCACAGCACCAGAGGCTCGTCCTGCGACATCGCGGCAACGGCGATTCGGTTTTCAAGCGCGCACCGATTTGCCTCCTCGGTCCTTTACGCGTCGATCAATCGCTGAATTGACTTCATCCACCGGACAGCGTCAGGGAATGGCAGTTCCTCGGCTGCCGCTAGATGACTCTTCTGACGCAGCTTGAACAACATTCCAGCTGGTCTATGCTCGGGCAAGTCGATGCCGAAGTTCTTGCACTCGCGCTTGACCTCGCTCCAGTCGCGCGCGATGTCCCAGCCAGACGATTCGTAAAAGGCCGATTCAGAGGGCGGCATTACGAAGATGGTCTTGTTCAAATACTGCTGTTCGGCAATGAGCTCTAGTTCCAAAAGCGTTCCGGCCTTGTTTGACGGCATCACGAACACCAGCTCGGCACGGGCTGCGAGATCCTTGACTTTCGCTCTCCATTCTTGTTCTTCTGTCGAAGCTCGGCCCGCACCTCGGTGCTCACCTGGACGGCCTAGCGCAATTAGCGGGGCGGTTGGCTTAAGGGCACGAGCGATCATTCGCTCAAGATCGTCGAACCCATCTCGTTCCCATGTCTCCCAGGAAAAGAGATTCAGGTGAGCGTCGCTAAGCCGCAACTTATTTGTAGAGGAAAAGGGTCGAAGGTAAAGGAAGAATGCGGCTGAGGTAGCGTTCTGCTCGACTATGTAGCGGGCGGTTTCGTCATCGCGCGTCTGTGTGTCACCCTCTGCCTTGGAGAAGCACCAGGCGCTGATGAGTAACAAGGGTGAGGCAAACAACACGGCCACTAGAAAGCCCGTAAAGCTATATCCCTCGCGCGCGCCAAAGCTCGCGCTCCAAATTATGTACAGCCCTAGATAGGCGAGCGCTCCGGAAATCCACTTCATGCCCGACCTCACGAGCGACGACGTCAGTCCGCCAGCGCAAGAGAACGTGCAAGCTTCGCCATGTGTTCCCCGTTATCTGTAATTCCTCCCATGTTCATGCAACTGAGACGCACCAATCGATCCCCTTTGGCTACGGTGGAAATCACCGCTAGCCTCCTCGCGTGCGTCGTACCGGTCGACATATCCGTGATGAGGCGTACTCCGTACTTCACCAAGCCCGGGCCGGATTCGCTAAACAAAAGGGTCCCTTCAGCCTTGGTCTCAATCCCTTTGCCGCCGGCCATGTTTGCGCCCGCGGTCAACAGCTCGCTCATCAAAGCCGCTTCAAAATCGACCTCTCTGCCACGCGTTTCTGTCTGTAGCGAACTCACATCTACTGGCGCGTTTGCTGTGATCTGGCACAACCGCCCATCGCTCTTACGGAGGAAAGCCTGGGTCCCTGTGTTTTCGACCGCCCAGTTACCGGGCAAGACGTCGACGTTCAACGCGATGCCCTTCACGTTCATATGCGTCCCGATCGGCACGGTCTCTGACCGGCTTTGCGAGCCCGGTTCTTCTGTCATCGCCTTAGTCATATCGATAGCTGTGCTCGCGTATTCTGCTGCGGTTTGGATGGGAGGCGTATGTACAGTCGAAGTGAGGGACGCCAAATAAGTGAGCAGCGCGACGACGGTGACTAGCAGCATGACTGCCTTGAGTGTGCCCGGTCGCCTAGGCGACTTGAGTCGCAGCCTTGGACCACTCGTGCTGCCTTCGGCCCCGGACTTAGGATCGCTACCGTTCATAGTGCACCTCCATCTGTCTTTTATGCATCTGGTGCGTGCGCATGGCAAAAAGGCCGCGATGCGCAACGCTTGCGAGCCACATTATCTTGCAGCGCCTTCCACCTCCGAATCCCACAACGTAAGGATGCGTAATCAACCATATTCCTCCCGACCTGCCGCGCTAACAGGTCCAAACTGAGCCAGCGGCGCACTCTTGCCAGGCGGCGAACGCCCGCTGCGTGCTCATGGGTGAGGGCTGTCCGAGTCCGGCCTCCTCCACGCGCTCTCATGAGATGCGCCGCCCGCGGTCTCGCTGACGCGAGACACAGCGGGTGGTGTTTTGGGCTGCCGAGTTCAACAACATTCATCGCGGCGCAAGCTGCACAGGCCCGCCGACGAGCGGGAAGACATCAAACGCCGCCATTTCGATGGTGACCAGAGATTTGGCGCGGGTCATCGACGAAAACCTCTGTCGCTTTAGACTCGCACAGCTCCCGCGATCGAGACATCCTAAGAGCAGTTCGACCGTGTCCACGCGAGCTATGCATAGTCTGGCATCGCCGGCGCGCAGCCCGCGGCGAGCGGAGGCATGGCCGACATGCTTGGTTCGCTGCCGCGTTCTCATTGTCCTGAGGTGGGGGAAGGTGAGGTGCATGTCGGTGGGCCCTCCATTCGCACGAGCATGGCTGCGATCGCACCTCGAGGACGAGAGAAACTATGCAAAGCAGTGATTGCGCCGTCGCGTTGACGTTCCCTCGCGGATCGAGTCGACGGGTTCGGGATCTACGCATAGTTGAGTCCTATGCATAGGGGTCGGGACCCCGAGTTCGGGCAGTGGAGAAGCGGTCACTAGAGCCATTCAACCCTCACTGACAATTTTTCACGCCCGTTGAGTTTCTCGAGGATGAAGATGTTTGCTTTGCTAGGCGCCGCTGTGGCGCAGTGCGAAGGGAGGCGAACATGTCGTGGAGACAAGGGCAGGCGTACTCACAGGACTTGCGTGATCGGGTGCTGGATGCCCCAGGCTCGGTCAATGCCATCGCTCGGCGCTTTGGAGTGAGCGCCTCGTACGTCTCGCGCGCGAGAACTCGCCTGGCCCGCCAGGGCCAGCGCTGTGCCAGCGTGCAGTGCAACCATGTGCCCCCGCGCCTGAGCGCACTCGAAGGCGAGTTGCTCGCGCAGGTGGCGGTGCACCCCGACCAGACCCTCAAGCAGCTGTGCCAGTGGGCGCAGGCGCGAGGTGTTGTCCTGAGCACCACGGCCATGTGGAAAACGCTTGCCCGCCTGGGGCTGACGCTGAAAAAAAGACCCTGCACGCTCAGGAGCAGCAGCGCGCCGATGTAGCCCAGCAGCGCAGCTGCTGGAAAGACGCGCAGGCGCAGATGCCTGCCTCCTCGCTCGTGTTCATCGATGAGACCTGGGCGAGCACGAACATGGCGCCGACTCGGGGCAGAAGTGCGCGCGGCAGGCGCTGTATCGGCCACGCGCCGCAAGGGCATTGGAAGAGCACAACGTTCGTGTGTGCGCTGCGTCAAGGCGGCCTGGCGGCTCCCCTGGTGCTGGACGGCCCGATCAACGGCGAATCGTTTCTCGCCTGGACCGAGCAGTTTCTTGCGCCTGAGCTCAAAGCCGGAGACATCGTGGTGATGGACAACCTGGGCTCGCACAAGGTCTATGGGGTCAGGCAGGCCATTGAGGCACAAGGCGCCAGCGTGCGCTACCTGCCGCCCTACAGCCCAGACCTCAACCCCATCGAGCAGGTCTTTGCCAAGCTCAAGGCGCTGCTGCGCAAAGCGCAAGCGCGCACCGTACAGGGTCTATGGGACACGGTGGGGCTGCTGCTCGGGGCCTTCAGCGCCGAGGAGTGCTGCAACTACATCTGCCACAGCGGCTATTGCAGCTCAGGGTGAAAACGCTCTAGCACGGCGCCATGCGACATGGAGATCCCTACGACTGCAGTGCCTCGCAGAGCCGGCATTCGCGCCAGCGCCTGCCGCTGAGCCAAATGACTGCTTTGTGCCAGGGAGCGTGAGTCCGCTTGGCGGGGGCCAAAGGCAGCAACCGCTGCAGAACAGACCTACGCGTGACGGCTTCAGGATGAACGGAGTCGCTCGCGGTCGACGCCTTCAACGACGGCTCTAGCCATCCACCGGCCGGTTGCGGTTAGCCTCTCATACGATCGCTCTTCGTACGCGAAGTCTTGGGGTGCCCCAGAACGGCAGGCCGCGGGCACCTCAACAGTTTCACCTACCCCTGTACACTGCTTTACTGTCGGCAGTGAGGAGGAGGATTGGCAACTGCAACTCAGAACTGCATAGCAGCGGTGTGCTTCATTCCGCTCGATGCGACCGCACCCAAATTCTTCGGGTTCTCCGAGTTCCTTGCGGGCTTGGCGCTGATGGTGCTGGCCTGGACCATCGCAGACGTGCGATATCGCTTTCGCGTCAGGACTGCACCTATCCCGCTTCAAGGAATCACGTTTGCCGTCGTCGCCGGCGTCGGCGTTCTAACGTTGCTGACCGACCTCTGGCGCGCTGAGCAGTGGCTCGTGCCCCAAGGGGACTTGCTGACACCCGCTTCGTGGCAAGCGCTGCTCGGAGGGTTGTTCCTGCTGACGTTCCTGACCTGGACGTGGTTCGCGTTCATTCGACCGCCGACGTACGGTCGGTACAACGCGGAGCGCTTTGCGCAGACGCTGTACCGTTTCATCCTCAAGGGATCGCCGACTGAGCTGGCTGTCATAGCCGACGAGTTGGCCCTGTCGGCCCGGTCGCTCGTGCGGCATGCGACAGATAGAGGACG
>Ga0210247_101502_pt1 | contig 18100 bp, 13 predicted proteins | sample ChrtobMetP3_16mM_FD_155449 | JGI IMG/M metagenome (GOLD analysis project Ga0210247, IMG submission 155449) | Chrysochromulina tobin associated microbial communities from unialgal haptophyte culture, Seattle, Washington, United States - P3_16mM | ecosystem: Host-associated > Algae > Haptophytes >... | reverse complement strand
CGAGGTCTGTCGAGTTGTCGAGCTGTCGAGCTTGACACTTGACGCCGCCGTCGCATGGAGTCAGGGGGGTTCTGTCGAGTAGCTGTCGAGTTCTGTCGAGGTCTGTCGAGCTATCCTGTCGAGTAGCTGTCGAGTATCCTGTCGAGTTCTGTCGAGTTGTCGAGGCCAGGGCTCAAGAGACTGGCTGCTGCAGGGTCGAGGGTGCCGTACCCTCAAACGCGCGTACCTAAACGCCCTCCCAATGGTGAATGGAGAGAAACGAGAAGCGACGAGTGTAGTAAGACGAGATAAAAACGCGTATCGTTAACGCCCCGCGGACGACATCCGATCATGTCCGACATGGACCTCGAGTTGATGTGTGGAGTTGTGCCGCCCTAGAATCATTCAACCAAAGAATCGGCACTCGCCTAAGAAACGTTGCAACGAACGCTATGACAAACCCTTCTAACCGTGCCGCCCACCGGACACCGCGCCGCGCTAACACGTTGACGGTAGACCTTGCTTCAAGCCGTTTGAAACGGGACGTCACGAAGCGTCGAAATCTGGAGAGTGAGATCGTGAGCTCGTCGCGAAATCTCGCGTCGTCAACATCAAGGAGGTTTATAAAACCTTCTCTGACGACGGTAATGGTTCATGCTCGCCGGGCCGTGGCCGTGCTCGCCGTGAGTGTTTCAAGTGTCACGAGCTCTGCCATGTGTGCTTCAGAGCTGATGGCCAAACAGCGATGGCTTGCCATGCTAGAAACGCCCAGCTGGCAAGCGCCTCTGCAGCCCACCGCCGTCATGCCCATTGCCGTGCCGGGTTCAGTCCGTAATGAGGACGCAGCCGAAGCCGCCCAGCTCGCTTATGAGAATGCAGCGAGAGCCCTCTGGCTCGCCAAACTTGAGACGCCCAGCTGGCAAGCACCAGTGCGATCCACACTACATGCAGTCATCCACAGTGCCGCGCCGGCTTCGGCAGGCAACGAGGAGGCAGCCAAGGCCGCCTGGCTTGCAAAGCTCGACAAACCCACCTGGGGCCCAAAGAGGAGTGAGGCTGAGGCCAAGGCCGCCTGGCTCGCGAAGCTCGACACGCCGTGGGCCAACGTTCGTTGCGCGCCGCCTTCGGTGGCGGCGGCAGCGGAGGTGCCCGCTATGGTGGTGGCACCTGCTATGACAGTAGCCCCGGCCACACCTGCAGCAACAAGCGAGGCGGCTGCCAAGGCGGCCTGGTTCGCAAAGCTCGATAGCCCAAGTCGGGGACCCACGATGAGCGAGGCAGCGGCCAAGGTGGCGTGGTTGGCGAGGCTGGATGCCCCGGCCTGGGGCAACAAGGTCGTCGCTGAGCCGGCCTCTGCCGCGTCGGTGACCGCCAGCGAGGACGCAGCCAAGGCTGCGTGGCTTGCCAAGCTAAACGCACCGAGGTGGGGTCCAGGCGCCGGCGCCACCGCCCTTCCAGCGCCGACGACGGCTGCCGTGGTACCAACGACGACGACGACGACGACCGAGCACACAACGGTTGCAAGCGCGCCCGAAACGAACGAGATGACGCCGATGATGCAGGCCGCCGTGATCCTCGAGGAAGCAGCCAGATTGCACTGGCTGAGGACGCAGCCAGAGCTGTCTAAGCTCGACGCTCCGTCGCTGCGCCCGACGGCTCGCCGCGGCGCACCGCGCCGAGGCGCACCAGCAACGCCTGAGACGATCGCCGAGGTCTCACGGCTGTCGAAGCTCGAAGCTCACATGCCAGCCACGCCGGAAACAGTGGCCGAGAGAATCCGTGCGGGCAAGCTCCATGCTCGCCCCCTCGCCACGTGGTCCAACTCGGCCTACACGCGCCCCTTCCCGCATTTCGGCGCGACCCACTCGGGGGGGGCGCAGCAAGACAACCAGCGGCGGAGGTGAGCCAGGATAGGTCATCGAATTGAGCATGGCGGGACCGACGGCGGAACTCTCGTCTCTCTCGACTTGTGCTTGTGCAAGCACATGACGCCCACGTGTGGCGAGGTCGACGGCCGGACCCGCTGCCTCGCGCTTTCGGTCGCGTCCGCGGTCTCCGGTACCATTGCCGGATTGCCGTGCCGGGTTTGCATCCACTGCCGCATCCGCGGAGCAGGGCATACAAAAGACGTCTGAAGGTCGACGCGAATGGTCATATTGCGGACTGAGTAGTATTCTTCATGTTTTGGGTCATGCGACAACCGACATGCGTTTTCGGTCGAGACCGTGCAGATTGCGGAGATCGCGGACTCCGGTCTCCGCGCTCAGCGCTCTCCCGGGACAGGGGACAGGATCATTCCGCGTTTCTCGATCGTCTCCTGTACCCCCCCGCATGTCCCGCCGGAACGATCGGTGCCGTGCCGTTTCGCGTGGCCGTTACCCGGCGGGCGCGCCGTAATACTTTTCAAGGCGAACGAAAAGTCGAACGACGCAACGCAAGCAAAACGCAAGCACGTCCGGAGCCACCGGCCACGTGCACGCTCCCCCTCCCGGGCACGTGCATGACCGCACGTCGATCTCTCTCGGCGGTCTCAGTTTCACGCTCGCGACTCGCGGGACCGGCGCGCCGGGAGCAGGCTCGACGCTCGAGCGCCGCGACCCGCCACCCGGCGGGCGCGGCCGTGGGCGGTGTGCGGTGCCACCGGACCACACCCCCGCCGGGCCCCCCGGCCCCGCGCGTGCCGCGATCGGACCGGCGAGCGCGCGCGGGTGGAGTCGCCGTACGTTGATGTGGTCCGTTAGATCTTACATAGAACGTCGCGTGCCGCCTCGCGCCTGTGTACTGTCCTGTTCCGTCCGTATTTGCTCTATCTTCAGTATTGCAAGTATACTGACGTTGGCTGAGCGCATCCAGCCTTCGGCAACGCATGGACCGTCGTTACCAGTACCAAAAGAACTCACACACACATGACAAACGACACCGCCCCGATAGAGACGAGGCCCCGCGGCGCGCCCGCAAGCCCGTTCAGTATGCACCGTCCGGATCCGCCTGAGTCCACTGGCCCTAAGAATGCCAATCCGCCATCATTCACCATGTATGCGGTGTAGATCTCCTTCTCGTTTGATATGCATGGGCGCGCACTGCGCCCCTTGCCGCCCTTGCCTGTGCACTGGGTTCATGGCGCGCCCATCGGCACGATCAACGGTACACTTACCTCGCTCCGGAGCTTAGAAGCGCATGGCATCACCGCCGATGACGACGTCGCCGCCGAGGATGGCGTCCGAGGGCATGCCCTGGTTGATCGAGTGCGGCACGACGCCGGCGGTCATTGGGAACTCGACCGGCGCGGTGTTGACGATGCGCACGACGTTGCCCGAGCCCGGCGTCTCGAGGATGCAGAAGAAGGGCCGGTCGAGGCCATCCTCGGTGTAAAGCTCGATCACCTGCTTGTTGTTGTTCGGGCCCTGGAGCAGCTCGATGCGCGCGTTGAGCGGGCGGCCGTCGGTCTTGAGCAGCACCTCAACGCTGTCGACGGTCGGGTCGAAGGGGTATGTGCGGAGCGCGCCACCCTGGATGGTCATGGAGGACGCGAGGGCGTCGGCCGAGGGCTGGTCGACAACGTCGGCGACGACGTTGGCGGCGATCGGGAACTCGATCTGGCCGATGTTGCGGATAGCAACAGTGTTCGGGCCGCGCGGCGTCTCAATGACCGCCGAGAAGGGGCGGAGCTGGCCGTTCTCGACGTACACGCGCATCTTGCATGGCGTGTTGTCGGGGCCGTGCCAGAGCTCGATGTCGGCATCGAGGGGACGGCCCTCGGTGCTGAGCACAACCTGAACCTGCTCCACCGCAGGGGAGCGGTACGACCAGGTGCGGAGCGAGCCGCCCTGCACCAGAATGGCGGAATCCATCGCGATGCCGCGGGTGGGCACAACGCCGCCGCGGTAGGCGGCGACGCCCGCGGGGGCGTAGCCGACCTGCATGACCGGCGTGGGGACGCGGAGCGCGAGAGTCGCAGAGGAGAGGGCCAGCATCTTCGGAGATCGATTGCGACGCTTCGATCACCAAGATCTTCGATTTTGCGCGATCTCGAGACGTCTCCATGGTCGAATTGATTCCCAATATCGGTTTCGTTCACCTTTTATTCACCTCAACGTAACAACTCAACGCCCAACGAAATCCACCATGATCCATCGTGACAGGTTTTACTGAGGCGTACAGAAGCGGCTGTCTGTGCACGCCTGTTGTTTCCTGTGTCCGCTGTCGTCGCAATTGTAAGATCTATAAGCGTCAAAGATGGGAGACAAAAGGTCAAATCGACAATCAGGCGTGAAGCGTTGTAAATGTGTGTATGAAGACCTTGTCTTGACCGTCCGCACGACGTATTTATTAAACGTAGTTAGTCGTGATGTAAGTGATGGTCAGAGATACGCACCCGACTCGCGACTTGGCTTTAAACTTGGCTACGGGAACCTCTTGCGATCTGTCCCGGTACAGAACGGGTGCGCGCATGGCTTCTCCTGACTGTGCAGCATCTCGAGCTTGGCGAAGGTGGGTAGCCACAACTGGAGCGCCCACGACAGCTCGCTCTCGTTCTTCGTGATCTTGGTCTCCCACGGCTGGCACATGTGGCACGCGCCCCCCGCCGAGCAGCAGCTGCGCATCGGGCCGCGCCCAAGCTTGCCGCGCGCCTCGGACTTGCAGAAGCCCTCGAGCTCGTGGACCACGCTCTTGTTGAGCTCGTGCACCACCGCGCCGCGCCGCGTGATCGGGCACGCCGTGCACCAGAAGCCGCGGGTCACCTCGTTGAGATCCCTCCGGTTCGGCCACGTCGTGCTCACCTCCGTCTTGGCTTCGGCCGATCCAAGGGCGACTGGTAGCTGGAGGTAGTGCAGATTGCGCACGCGCAGCACGCGCGCCATCTCGGTGCCGCGCAGCAGCCGGCGGAGGTCGGACAGGTCGGACGCACCCGGCACGAGTATGGGCCCATTCCTCCCTTCGAGGTCTTTCCTTCCAGGGCCCCCTACCTCCAAATTCACCACGTCGCCGTTGCTGACGCCGCTGCCGTCGGGCCTGGTGAAGCGCACGTTGGCGACCGAGGAGGTGACTGCGGCGGGCACGCGCGGGTTCTCGAGGAAGCTCGGCTCGCGTGTCGGCAACTTTGGAGCAAGTCCGGCCAGCTTGGCCAGCTCGAGCCAGTAGTACATGGGGCAGACCTCGGGCATGGGCACCTTGTCTGGGTTGACGCCAAAGTAGGCAAAGGCTCGGTGGTACCACGCGTAGCATGGGTAGGCCATGGGTCGCTCACCGCACTTGAGGCGCGGCAGGACGAGCGTTCGGTTGGTGAGCGCTGCCAGCCGCATCGCTTGATGGACTTGGAAGACCTGGGCGGAGATCATATCGAATCCGCCGACAGCGAGCTGCGACTTGGACAAGAAGGTGTCGGCGGCGAGGAAGCGGCGACCAGAGTCATAGTACGCGGGCGGGTCGCGCCAGAGCCGCTCTTCGCGGAAAATGCCTCTCTTGCGGTCAATGTCTTTGCCGTGGGCGAAGATGGCGTGAAGACAGTAGGGCGGCGCCGCACCGATCATCTCGCGTCGCTTTCGATGCATGTAGTAGGTGAAGGAGGTGGTGAACTGGAGCATAGGCAGCACGCCCATCGCGAGCCGACCGCGGTCAACCCTCACTAGCCTGTGGTCCTCAGGGTCGTGCCGCAGACCTTTCTGGAGCACCTCCTTGTTGATCGGATCTTGGTCCCATGAAGCGAGTTGGTTCGCACGTACCTTCTTCTTCCTGAGCTTGCCATTCTGATCGAGGACGCTTCCACCCTCGCCGCCCACAGAGATCATAAAGCGCTCGACCATCCCCTCGAGGCCTTCGAGGGCGTGCGCGCAGAACCAGATCACGCCAATATTGTACGAAATCGCCGAGTCGTACCCGGGCTCAAGCTCGAGCTCAAATCCCAAGTCACCGCCGCTGCCACCGCCGCCACGCTCTACCCGCTTAGCACGTGTCGCAGTCTCAGCAGATCCCCAAAGTCGACGACCCGCCCACCGGCTGAGGGGCGCCGGATTGGGTTGCACCTTGAGTGGCGTCGACACGTAGTTGTTGAATGCGCGGTCGGTCATCATCAGCAGGTCGACGCGCGGATGGGAGGCGCGCACGGCGGCAAAGTAGGGCAGTGGGTCGCGCATCCAGGCGATGTCGGCGTCCGAGAGCAGTACGGAGATGGGGATCGTACGAGCCAGTTGAAGGACCGGCAGCAGCTCGGACCAACGGCCGGCCTGGCCGTTGGCGGCCATGAGCGGCCCGTCAGCACAGAAGACGTCCGCGCCGACCTCATGGAATCTCGCCTCGACGTCTCGGTCAAGATGGCCCGAGATGCCAACAAGTGAGCGCAGTCCGAGCTGCTGGAGCAGCCACGCCCAGTTGAGCGCGAAAGAGGCGACGTTGCCGTCCGCAAAGGTTACAAAGGTGGTCCCATTAGTGCTCTGCGCCCTCAGCTTTGACGCGGTCAGCGCGAAGCGGACGGGCATCTGGTTGCAGGTGCCGGGTGGCGGCATTGGCGGTAGCACAGCAGAAGGGTCGCGAGCGACAAAGAAGGAATTTCTGACATGATGCACAAGTCAAGTCAAGTCAAGACAATCTATTTTTCTTTCAGTGTTAGGAACCTACTGTACCATGGTACGACCACCGCGACAGCAGGATGACCTAACGTGTCACTGTCTCCGACCCACGTCGCCGGCGCGACGCTCCTGAGCGGCCAGCAGCGCGATGGCAGAGTCCGCGAGCTCGTGCGTGAGCCCCACGTCACTTCTCGTCTGCACCACGTGGCCTTCAAAGTGACGGCGCAGCTTCGACTGCGCGCGCCCCTCGAGCAATGGCTCGTCGTCGATGGCGACCCACGCGCCAGTGTACACGGCCCGATGATCGTAGAGCCATTTGTAGATCTCGTGCTGCCGCTCGCTGTGCATCGCCGGGTCCGTCCTGTGCACAAAGCAGTCGATGCGCGCAAGAGGCGAGGCCTCATCCGTCGCGGCGTACGCGCGCAAGGCTGCAGCAAGCTCGTCCATGGCCTCTGGAACCACGCGCCAGGTGGACGAGAGCACAATTGTCGCGCCGGTCTCGGCGATCAAGTGCGAGAGCGCCGCGACGCACCGAGGCGGCAGGAGAGATCCCGGCGGAGGAGCCTCGCAGCCCGCACCAAAGGGCAGCAGCACACCATCGACGTCCAAGAAGACTATCGGCGTCCGCGGCACCGGCACCGACACTGGCACCGGCACCGACACCGACGCGGGTACCGAAGGCTGTGGCATCTGCACCATAGGATAGCTTTCAACGGCTGCAGCCTCGCTCTCCCGTTCAGTCACCGCCTTGGCCGCTGCCGCGGTCGCTGCCTGCGCGAGCGCCATTTCAGCCGCCACGATGCCGTCCACCACCGCACTCGCCACTTTCGCATCTTCATCGTCCATCGAATCGTCGAGTTCGTCAATTTCGTCGTCCGACACCCCATCGTCCTCGTCGTCGCCGTCCGAGTCCGGCACCATGCTCAGCTCGCGCGGTGTGCCCTTGCGCCCCATGCGCGCCGCAAACGTCTCGAGCGACCTGAGAAATTCGGGGCGCGGCCGTGCAGCTGGGCGCGACTGCTGCACAAAGGCAACTGCACCGGAGGCCGTCGTTACCAGGTCGCGCCTGTACTTGAGCAAGTATGCGCACACCATCGTCGTGCTGCGGCATACGCCAGCAACGCAGTGCACGAGCACGCCACCAGTTTGGAGCCCTCTGGCGATGAAGTCGGCGGCAGGGTTGAGCCACCGAGCGACCTTGGCGTTGGGGGTGTCGGTAAGTTTCACGTGCAGATAGGCGAGCTCGCCCGGAAAGCACGGCACGCAGCCGCAGCACACGACCGAAGCGATTTCGCACGCACGCAGCTCCGCTAGATTCGCTGCAAATGCCTTGCCGGAGAGGTACAGCTTCTCATCGGCTATGATGCATGCCACTCCTTTGCGCCCGAGTGCCAGCCCATCGCCGTCGACCCATTGGCCACCTTTCGCACCTCTTCGCTTGTTGCGCTTGCTCATATATCCACTACCGCGTCTTCGCTCGAAGCAAGTGAGCCCTTGAGCTAAAAAAGTGTCGGCAGCGTCACGAAGGCCACCGCGCGAATGCGGCACAAGCGCACAACACACACACGAGAGGCGTCGCATTGGGCTTTCATGTTAATACACACAACCGCCAGCGCGCGCATGCTCCGCGTCTCATTTGGGGTCATGTAAGGTGTGTGTATTCTGAGCGGGCAGTAACTGTGCCGTCGCACCGGTTGTCGCGTTTGTCGTGTTAACGTTCACACAACACGTACTGTACAAAAAAGAGAAAACAAAACAAGACCCCCGAGAAGGCTTTCATGTTAACAGTGAAACGAGACACACTCAGAAGACATGCAACCAAATCTCGGAAAAGCTATGGGGAGCTAAGCGGTGAGAGTTAGAGCGACTGGTGATCTGCGAGCCCACCCTGAGCCTGACCCCGCTCACGGAAGTGGTGGTTTCATGATGAAAACACACAATCATCACGTACGTTTCACGATGCAAGGATTTCGTCACTTCGCGACTGCATTCACAAGTCACCACCCGCTTTTAAAGCACGAAAACTCAAATTCACGCCACGCACCGGCATCGGCGCATCATCGATCATGAGCCGATGGCACGAGCCGCGAGGTGCAACGCTCGAATAGCCGCACATCGTCCCTCAATCTCCTCGACCCAGCTAAGTAGACCTTCTCATCTGCCGCGTCGACGCGCACGATGCCGTCAGGTGCCCGGTGTCGCTCCGGCTTGGCGTCCAGCACCTTGAGTCCTGGCTTGCTGTCCGTACTCTTGTGAATGTTCAGCAGCTCCTCCGCGAGGATGCCGACGCCTCCCATGAACTTGCAATGGAAGAGTGCGACGCTCGTGGGCCATTCTTCGAGGAGTCCAACAAAGGCTGCGCGCTGCACTACTTGAAGCGCCTGATTCACCCGAGAGGGCATCACTTGCACAGGCGAGTTACATGCTAGGCCAGTGAGCATTTTCGTTTGACAGTGCCAGTTCGCTTGATTGCGGATCCAATCGTGGTATTTAGACTGCTGTGCAGGCATTCCGCGCGTCGCATTGGGCATGCGACCAGGAAACAGTAGTCTGACTGGGCCATGGGCTGCAGGATGGCTCTCTGCAACGAAGTACTCAAAGTGCGATAGCAATCGCTGCTCTGGCTCGCGCAGCATGACAGCCAGGTGGCTGGCAACCTGGGGCGACCCGACATGTGGCGAGTGGCCACCCATCGGACGGAGTATGATCCCGAACGTGGCGTTAGAGGCTATGCAATCGTTGAGCCAGCGTTGATCAGCGTGGAGCACCTTTTTGGTGTCCTTGGTGGTGCTGAGGAAACGAAGTGCCTGTCGAGCAATGTCCTGGGGGCAGCCGAAAAGGAAGACCGTGGAGGCAAACGATTGACCGCATTTCTGGATGTGCAACCAGCGCAGGGCCATCCGGATCGGCCCCGTGCTGATGGCTGCACGAGCCGCGGAGACATTGGCCGAGAGGACCACTGCGTTGCGATCGGCCTCGTGAGCGTGGGCGTACGCCCTTTCCTCGGGAGCGTGGGCGGCTGCAGTCTTGTTTGGGACGCGAAATATGTGGGCGGACGATGACGGGTCACCGCGCTGCGGCGTCATTTCCAATACGAGCATGCGAGCGAAGAAGCCGAGGGCCAGCGTGATGAGCACCGCAAGTCAGGGAAAAGGAACCGACATCGCGATCAATAATTCCATAAACTCCCAAGGGTTAGGGAGCCCCGGAGCCATTGAAATTCCTATTTTAGGAAACACATGTCGAGCACATTTTCAAGTACGGATCTTTTCATTTTTAGTCTGCATACTACACTGACAAGTGTCTGCATATGTGCATATTTAGGTTGAACCTTAAAGGTTGCGCATCTAGCCTGGTGCATTCTTGCTCTCCCGCTCTCTGGCGGCTATGGCCCGCCGAGTGGGTCGCTCAGCCGCCGACGAGACGTAGCGAATGGAATCGTCGCGGAGCTGCTCTGGCCGCCGCGTGTCACGAAAGGGCTCGACGCCCCCTTCGTCCGCAAGCCTCGCAAAGAGCATTCGCTGCTCGGCGGTGCGAGCGAGGCCCTCATACCACTGCCGGCGCAGCTGCCCGTGCTCTTCGGGCGGGAGCTCGCCGCGAGATTCGGGGCACGCATCGAGCAGCTTTTGGAGTACGAGCGCAGAGGCGACGGATAGGTTGAAGCTCTCGACGAAGCCGTACATGGGGAGGAAGACACGCCGGTCGGCCGCACACAACATTTCGTTCGAGACTCCCAAGCTCTCGGATCCGAGAACGATGGCAAGCCGGCGCGGCAGGTGCACCGCAAGCTCCGCAGGATCTGCCGGCAGCGCCCATGCATCCTGCGCCAGGTCGGTCACCCACAGCTGTCGGCCGTCAGCACGTGCAGCCGCGACCGCCGCGACCGTCGTGTCAAAGGTACGGACATCCAAGTGCGCAGCGTACAGCTGAGCGCGACGGAAGCCGAGCAGAGGATCACAATCGACGCCGCGCTGCGCGGCCTTGCGCTGCTGCGTGCGCTGCGCCTGCGGCTTGTTGGGCGGGACGACGCTCTCGACGAGCCACACGCGCAGCACGCCCAGCGCGTCGCACGTGCGCAGAACGGCAACGTGGTTGAGGTCGTCCATGCAATTCTCGAGGATGAGCAGCACGCGCTCGCTGCGCCCACGCAGCACCGTCTCGGCCTTGCGCACGAGCCTGAGCGGGTCGGCGATCGAATCGACGTCGGATGCGGCTGCGCTCTCCGTGGCGGCATGTGGCGACGGCAGCGGCGGTGGCAACGGTGGTTGTGGTTTGGGATGAGCGGACGCTCTCGATGATTCGACGCACAGACGGCACTTGCGCGAGCTATCTGGCCGCCGCGCCTGCTTTGATGCAAAAGCCGTCTGCGGCTGGCACCGTTGGCACATGCTGCAGAGCAGCACGGCCATGCCAGGCACCTGTGGCGTTTGGCAATGTGGTTTGATGCCGTCAGCGCTGCGCTCTGGCTTGACGTCATCGGCGCGGCACTCTGGATCGACGCCGCCACGGGCGCTGATTAACCATCGTCGATGAATCTGCAGAAGAAGCACGCCCACAGCGATTCCTGTGGAGAATGCGGCAAAGTGAAGTTGCATTGTGGGATGCGAAATTTTTGCCACGAAATTTTGTGCCACCATACCATCTTACGGATCTTACCATGGCTGGTCAAGCGCGCCCCCCTGTGTCCACCTCCTCGTGGCTGCCACGCTGCTCGCGCGTGCCTCGGTTCGGCTCCCTCAGGCGTGAGGAGCCGTCCCTCGCAGCTGGGCGCGTGGCGTTGCTCCCGCCCACCAACCCCACCTGCGGCCTCACGTTTGCGTGTGGCACAAAGACAGGCACGGTGGCTTCGCTGAAGCGCGGGAAATTCACCTGGAGCGTGCCGTCGATGAACATGCGCACCGTCATCAGGTCGACGGCGGCCGTCACCCTGCCCGCGCCGAAGAGCTGCTCTGCGAGCGCCCGCACCTCGTCCATCGTGCGCACAGCGTGAGGCGTGCTGTCGCCCACGTAACGCACCGAGAAGTGGGTGAGAAGAAGGTGCTGCGCCTTGACGCGGCGCGCGAGCGCGGCGGCCATCTGCGGGGTCGAGTGGCCGTGCTTGCGCGCCGTGCGCTCCACCTTTTTGGGCGAGACGCCGTTGAGCTCATCCGAGTTCGTGCATGCATTCGTCGCCTCGTGCACCAGAAGGTTGGCGCCGCTCAGAACCGCCTCGGCGACGGCAGGCTCCTTGAGCGCGCGCATGTCGCTCAGGATGGCGAGCTTCCGCGAGGTAGCCTTGCCCACGTACTGCGACGGCTCGAGCACCGTGCCATCCGGCAGCTCGATCGGCACACCGAGTTTGAACGACTTGAGCTGGGTGAGCCGGATGCTATGCTTCTTGAGGATGGGAATGACCGATGGGTCGAGTTTTCCCGGACGGGAGCGCTCGGTGAGTACCCAGCCAACCGTGGGTACGCTGTGGTCGAGCTCGAGCGCCTCGATCGTGAGCGGAGGCGCGTGCTCATCCATCGGCAGCCGCCACACGCCGTCTGCATCGGGCTCGATCGACTCGCCCTCCACCTCGGAGCTCAAGGGCTCGCTCACCGTGCAGTGCGGGCGCATACCCTGGTGCTCGATGGCGCGCAGCCCGACAAGCTCGTTGATCTGCAGCTTCATGCTACCCAGCGTCGCGTATGCGTTGCCCAGTGACGCGCGCAGGAAGGCGCGCAGCCCTTGCGGACCGTAGATGATGACTGGCTGTGCGTCATCTACCTCGTCGGAGCTGGTATGGCCGAGCGCTTCGCTGCTCGACGTGCCACCGCCGTACCCGGTCGCAATCGCGCACAGCATCCCCGGTAGCCCGAAGACGTGATCTCCGTGCAAATGCGAGATGAAGATGCGACGGATGCTCGGCGCAGACGTGGTCGTACGCATCAGCCGGTGCTGTGCCGCCTCGCCACAGTCAAAGAGCCACGTCTCGCCCAGCATCTGTAGCGCGAGCGACTGCTGGTTGCGCGTGGCCGACGGTGCGCCACTCGACGTGCCCAGGAAGGTCAGGTCGAGGTAGTCAAGCTGCATGTCTGAGCGTGTGCGCGGTTTGAAGTCCATCAGTCCCGTCTCACCATCCTTGTCTTGGCTGGGTTGGGCCTGACTCATCGAGATGTCGCGCCGCGGCCGCGTGGTCGCCGCGGCCGTGCACATGGTGCGCGTAAGCTTGGGCAGCAGCGGGTGGCGCAAATGGCGACGGGTGGCGAGGAGCGCTGCGGTCGAGAAGGTCATCAGGCACGCCACGGCAGACATGGGACCACGCGGCTCATCTGAGTCCTCAGAGTTCGACAATCAGCACGACCTTTTCAACTGTGAGGCGCGACCTTTTTATATCTTTTCAACTGAGAGTTGGTGCCTTCTCGGGAGCCGAGGAGCACTCTCCGGCTCACAGCCGTTTCACACAGAGCTGTCGGTGTGAAACGGGGAACCATGACACACCACCAGACCAGATGTTCACACGTTCACACAAACTGCTTCATTATCATGCTCACGATGTGACTGTCGCCTATGGCTCCCAACGGCGTCTCGTGTCATTTTGGAGGCTCCATTCGGTTCGATCTCGTGTCATTTTGGAGACTCAAAAGTCAAAAACCTCAAATTGGGAATGAAATGGCTCCGCCCCACCCTCCCTGTCTTTTCCTGATCGTCACGCCCGTGGAGTGGGATGGAGAACGGGCGCGCTACCGTGCTCTGCATTTCCAGCATCATCTTGGTCATCGGCACGGCCGTCTATTACGTTGACGACTATGAGGCAGGGCCCTTAGTTGGGGCAGTGGCTCTGGCGATCGGCTTCAGCGGCCTTTTTGGCGCCGACATTTCAGAGATCTCTGACTACGAAGCTGCTGGAAAGTCGGTACTAGTCCCTTCCTTGTCTGCGTTTGGCACCATGTCCCTTGTGCTCGGCTCCATCGGCGCCATTCCAGCCGTAAACGAGATGGACTACCCCTTCGATAGACTCGGCGTCGTGTGCTGGAAAATTGGGGCGGTGGCTCTAGCGATATCGGCGATCTGCAAGACCTATCAAATTCTGAAATCTTCAGAAGCTGGCCTCAAGGAGCTCCCTGCCTTTCTGATGGAATCCTTCTTCTTCGTGGGCGCCTCGTTGTTTTGGTACGGCTGCGTCCTGTATGATGCAGGTGGTCACACAGAACAAGAAATCGAGGAAGAGCTCAAGGTACACCCAATGAACATCAATGACATCTGGATGTTCGGCTGTATCATGTTTACGATCGGGCCCACATACCAGCTGCTCTGTGGCTACTCGATTGAGAATCTTGCGTACACCTTCGCAGGCTGGATCTTCATCCTGGGCACAACGGCCTACTATTTTACATGGTGGGTGCCAGAAGCATACGTGGGCGCTACCTGCTATCTCATCGGCTGCGCCGTCTACGTCTTCTTCGACAGCAGGTACTTTCTAAGCTTGCCGGCCGAAGATACTTGGTTGCGAATCAACCAGGGCTTCTCCGTGTTCGGTGACCTTCTTTACTTCTTCGGCTCGATAGGGTTCCAACCTGGCCTCGCCGATATGGGCTACCCATACGATCGCATTGGCATTGATGGCTTCATCTACGGCTCAATCGCCATCGCCTTTGCGCAAGGCTGGAAGATGCTTCGGCTTCTGCGGGATACGCAAGTTCCGGAGAGCCATCGGTTCGCTCTCGTCTCCGCGGTCTTGGTGGGTATCGGCGCCTGTCTCTTCTACTGGGCTGTGTACAAGTTTGGCTCATGGGAGATTGTGAAACGTTCGGACGAGATGAACTACCTCCTCACGCTAGGCTGCTCCTTCTTCGCCGCCGCGCATCTGTACACCATCATGCTCTCGGGCAAGCACTCTGCGATGCTAATATGAGCTGCACGCAGGGCTAAGCTGTCGTCGGGGCCTACGCGATCAGATCAGAGCACAGCATGTGCGCCGGTCGCGGGCTCCGCTCATGTACGCTCATGTTCACACTCCGAAATGTGCCCTGGCCCCAATCGGCATCGGTCCCGTTCGGTTCTGGTCCCGGTGGTCAGCGCACGGTACAAGCGGTTCGTATCCATGAGGGAAAGTTTGCGGGCGCGGTGCCGCCGGGCAGCTCGGTGCTCGTCAGGAAACGTAGCGGTTGGCGCGGGCCGCAGTCATGGCTAAGTCATGGCAGTCGGGGCCGTTGGGGCAGATCGAGTAATCTGAGCTGGGCTGGGGCCGCCGTCGTCGCAATCGGCGTCGGATGCGTCCTCGCATGTGAGAAGCTGCGCGCCGCCCTGCCTCGACGCCGCGGGACGCTCGGCTGTCCCGCCGCGCCCGGGGCCGCCACACCCGATCTGGCCACTATGCCGGGCGGAGCCGGGTCTGAGCGTACTGAGAGTGTCAGTGCATACTACTGCACATGCATTGATACTCCGATATACCGGTTTCGGATCGCAATATAAGTGCATGAATTAAAATATGGGCTATGGGGTGTTTTTACTAGAGGAAGCGGGTCGACGTCGGGACGATCCTTCCGCGACGTCCGTCGTCCCGTCCCGACCGCCCCCACTCGTCTTTTGGACTTCGGCCCGCGGGGTTCCGCGGGTTAACATACGACTTGTTCGCATCGCATTTATTGTATTTTCTTTTTCAGAGCATCGCCGGCAGGCACCAGGCTCGAGGCTGCCACCCGAGCGTCGGGGGCCTTGTATAGGCTCGAGAGCGCACACGAGCTGGAGGACGTCGATGAAACCCTTGTGGCAGACCGTAGAGCGCGGAGCCGTGCAAGTTGAAGTTGGTGAAGCTCAAGAAGCACATGTAGGCGTTGAACAGGATGTACAGCGCGAGGAAGCAGAGACCCTGCTCGGGTCGGAATCGGGATCACGATATTCCGCAAAAATATTCCGCACCGTGCACTCGTGCATCCCGCGCACCCGCGGCGCTCTATACACATGGCCCTCAACTTGTTAATGGTTTTGCCTGCAGCTCTGCTCTGCCCGACGGCGTCGCGGCCGGCATTGCAGTCGCGTCTTCTACGCGCGTCGGTGCCATGCATGGAAGAGGGCTCTGAGTATGCGCCTGCGGCATGGCCGACCCCTGCACGAACAGTGGCAGAGCTTCGGGCCGAACAGGCAGCAGCCAAGGAGGCTGCAGAGGCTGAGGCGCTCGCCAATCCCCGCCCGTTTGCTTCGGAAGACGGCGGCTTCTCTGCCGTGGCGTTGGCCACGCTTGCTGTCTTCGTCATTGGTGGCGCGCTCTTCTTCCAAGGCATCACGGGCAGTGGTGTTGCAAGATTCGCAGCAGATCAATCGCCCGAGGTGCAGGCCTGCATACAAGCGGCCAAGACTCGGGAAGATGCTAGCAGCTGCCTTCCTCCTGTGCCAGTCATATGAGGTAGAGTCATAGGGGCCCGGCCCGGCCACATTAGCGGCCACACACGTGGTACGTCGCTCACATCGCACTCCTCACAGATTGACACGACGTATCAAGACAAACTAACGTAGGTTCCTAAGTATCTCTACGCTAGCGATTTTTCCCGTGTTCATTGTCATCTCAACATCACGACAATATGATCGCTCAATCAAGTCATATTGTACATCGATTTCGCTGCGAAATGCGCACGGCATGGCGCACCGCACGTGGCCCCGTTGAGCGGTCGAGTGTTTATCGAGAGTGTCGGAGTGCTATTGTGTCAACAGTGTGCCACCTGTGCCGACTGCCGTCTTATATAGAATAGACGCGGCGGGGACTCAGTGCGTGCGAGTCGACTGTCGAGTTTGGTCCGTGTTGAGTTGTCGAGGCCAGGGAGCGGGCTCAAGGTCGCTAGGTCGGTTTAAATTCACCAAGGGTAGTCGACGGGGGTGTAACGGCGACGGGGGTGCTCTCGCGTCATCGGGGCAACTTGATTACCGTCGGTAGTACGCGGTAGTAGTGAGACTATGCACAACTATGCAGGGTGCCAATCGACAGATCTCGGAGCGTAGACCCCCGAACCGCGGAAATTCGGCTTGCATCGGTTAACCGTCGCCTACAAACAGCATTTCCAACTTTGTTCACGAAACATCCCGCGCACACCTTCGCTTTTCCGGTGCGACCCAGCACCTTGTCTGCCGCCCCTCTTTCCGTCTCAATGGTGAGGACATACATCCGCAAGGGTGGCCATGGCGGTGACCGCAGCAAGGCTGGCCTGCCTGCCTGCTACTGGCAGGAGAAGGGTGGTCGCGCCGCAGCAGCCGCCGCAAAGGCTGCAGCAAAAGCGAAAGCATTGCTAGAGGAACAGGCAGCAAAGGTGGCGGCCACCAACCGCTGGAAGCAGTGGGCCAAGCACAGTGATGAGCAGCAGTCGACCAGCAATCAGCTGCAAACAGTGTAATGCCCGCCTTGTGAGCCTCGACTGACTCCACACGCAGATGACGACTCAGCTTGTGCTCGTTGCTGACTCTCGTGTGCTCCGCAGGGCGGTGTGAGGCTACAATCCAGCTTTCGGTCAAGGATATCTTGACTTCAGGCCCAAGCTCGTCATGGATCCCGGCCATGCAGTCGAGAGAGCGGGCGGATAAGTGAGTTAGACAGTTGCTTTTGTCATTTGTGGCTAGTGTGTCATCGTAGTAGTCGGTACATACATGTACATGTATCATGTACGTTGCGTCGCAGTCAATAGTGTGTGAGTGGCATCAATTTCAGGGCCTAAATGTAGTGATTTACAGTCAATATCGCCAACATTTTCGCGCCTGCGGCGGGCAGAAATCCCGCGCGCATTGCGCGCGGGGCAACTTGATTACCCCCCCTCTATAGAGCACCCCTGTCACCTCCCAAGACGCAAGAGGCCGTCGACTACCATGGTACCCGGGGAAACACCATAGGGTAATTACCTGAGTGTTGAAACCCTCCCCCAAGGTCAAAATCTCGCGCCCCACTATGTAGAAACACCATAGGGTAATTACCTGAGTGTTGAAACCCTCCCCCAAGGTCAAAATCTCGCGCCGCCGGGCGTGAAATCACAGACCCCTGAGCCCTGTGAAATCACACCCCCGGGCGTGAAATCACACACCCCTGCAAAATCACACCCCCGGGCGTGAAATCACAGACGGGGTGTGAAATCACAGGTGCCGCCTGCGAAATCAGCAAATCACAGGGGGTGTGAAATCGCAGGTAGGTGTGAATTCATAGGTTCCTGTGATTTCACACCGCCCCACCTGCGAAATCATGGGACCCCACAAGTACCCTATGCTCTGCCACCTGCCACCCACCAATTGCCACCCACGCGCCCCGCGGCCGACTCAGAAGAGGCCGCCCCCTCCCGTCCGATGAGGGATGAGGCATGAGCGTGTAAAGCACACGCCAGGGAGGCACCGGACCCACGGACCGCCGTCACCGCCCACTTACACTAAGCATCGAACAAATCCGATACTCCACATACCGTACCGCCACGGCCAAAGAAGCAAGCTTCTCACGTGACTTGCGCGCAAAGCAGGCCCCAGGCACATGCGTGTGTGCCGACGAGGCAGCATGCAGACGCGCGGCGAGGCACGGAAGCGCGCTCGAACGGTTCCAGTGTCCTCGTTGCATGTATGATCGT
>Ga0210247_101485_pt1 | contig 18286 bp, 14 predicted proteins | sample ChrtobMetP3_16mM_FD_155449 | JGI IMG/M metagenome (GOLD analysis project Ga0210247, IMG submission 155449) | Chrysochromulina tobin associated microbial communities from unialgal haptophyte culture, Seattle, Washington, United States - P3_16mM | ecosystem: Host-associated > Algae > Haptophytes >... | reverse complement strand
GTGGAGGTCGTCCTCGTCGTGCGCGTGCTCGCAGCGGTAGCCATCGTCGTCAGCGTCTGCTGCGGCACCACAGCGCTCATCGAGCGTGGACGGGTCCCACGCTGCGTATACGCGGCCCTTCCTGCGTTTACGCGGCCCATCGTGCGTTTACGCGGCCCGTCGTGCGTAAACGCAGGGGGGTGCGTGAATGCGCACCCCAGGTGTGTATACGCGAGAAAGCGCGTTTACGCGAACGCTGGGTGCGTATATGCAAGAGGTGCGTTTACGCACCCGGGTGCGTATACGCGAGATAGTGCGTTTACGCGAGCGGGGGGTGCGTATACGCTGCGGGTGCGTATACGCACCCGGGTGCGTATACGCGGGTGGGTGTATATACGCGAGCGCTGGGTGCATTTACGCAGCGGGTGCGTACACGCACCCGGGTGCGTATACGCGGGTAGGTGCGTTTACGCGAGCGGTAGTGCGTAAACACAGCGGGTGCGTATACGTACCCCCTCGCGTATACACAGGTTTCTGCGTATACGCACCCCCGACCGCGTAAACGCAGGAAACGACAAACCGTAATGGCAAGACTTGAACGTTGAAGTCACGCATAGAACGGAGCGAGTATGTTCGGCATGTCTCTCGTCTCGCACAATCATCAACATCATCACAAGAGCCAGCGGCAGCGCGGAGACCGGAGTAGAGATGTTGACCGCTCCGGCCGCGGCCCGCGGGCGACGGGCGTGGGCCTCCGTGGGGCGACCGCGGCGGGCGCGGGACCGCGAGCGAGAGCAGAGAGAGATCGCTTTTGTTTTGCCGTGCGCACTCGCGGGCGGGCCGGGCGCGCTCTCCAAGTGCTCATATCGTCATATTGCCTTGCCTTCGAAGGCGGTGCATCTAAAACTCATATTTCCTCTGTCCAATGCGTCTCACAGGCGATCCCGTTGGCCTCGTCGTTGCCCGTGCCCCGTATGGACGCTGCGAGAATGCGTGAGAATCGAGACGCAAGAAACCGTAATGCTGTGTACTAACGAAGCAGGCCGAATGCAGGAGAGCCAGGTGGAGCGGCGAGCGCACTTATTGGAGTGTCTCGCTGCAAGCCGTACAGAAACCTCCGTAGCCGGAAGCATCACGCCACCACGCTTGGACCGAACTGGCTTGCTCACCCACATGTTGGCGAGCTGGGGCGCAGACTTCGATTTTGGCATGAGCGGCGGCAGTCTGAGCGCGGGCCGGCTGGTCGCATCCGCGTAGAAGTGTGCAGCTTCGGCATGCGCATGGTCAGAATCCACCTCTGATTCGTGCGACGTCTCAGCTTCCATCTTCCTCGTTATGGGGTCATCCATGTGCCATTTCGCCCGATACCTGTTCATGAAGGCTTCCTCGCTCTGACGGGCCGCCCTCATGAGCTCCTCTTCCGCCGCTCTTGCTTCTGCCGCCTCCGCTACCCGCTTGGCTGTCTCCCTCTTGGACTCCTCCTCAGCTGCTGCCCTCGCAGCCCACTCCTCCTGCATTCGCATCGAGCGTTGCGTTGGCCTGCGGAAGGACCGACAACCAAGCTGGCTCAGAGAGAATTATTTAGGGAAAGGTAAGCAGAGTAGGCATGCATGCTTGCGCGCCTTACGGGTGATAAACGGGGGCAGTCTGCTCACCTGCCGTACGCCTCTTCGCGCTGGAGCCAAAGTGCTGCTGTGCGATCAGCGACGGCCACAGCTTTCTGTGCACGTGGCGCTAGAATCTTAATGTCGCAACCACGGTCGCAACTCGGTCGCGCCACGACTTCCATGCCTCTGAATCCACACACGATGTCCATGTCTTCGTGCACGCGAGGGCCGGGCTGCGCCGTGCGTTCTCGGCGACCGTCGCAGGGGTCACCGCCGGCGGCTCGTACAAAACGCTTGACTGCCTCGAGCTCAAACAAAATCAAGCGCCGTTTTGGGCCATTTTTTGCTTCGCTATTGGTAGATACACATACAACAGTCCATATCATTAACCTTTGCATAATGCACCTTACACGATGCATCACCTTTTGGAGAGCTATTAGATGACATATCGAGATGACACACTGTTTTGCGTTTTAGATGTCTCCACTGAGAGTCTGAGACCTCGTCTGTGAGTACTGATCTCCGCAGAGAGCTCCACTGAGGACTGAGCTGTGCACTGGCGCCACTGCGCACACGCACAAAGACAAGGACCACCTTCGAGGTCTCTGTCGTCCAGTCACCGAGCAGAGTCAGGGACTGTGGCTCTGCCCGGATACTTGCCCCGAAAAGGCAACCATGAACTCGTGGACACGAACATTTGGACAACCTCGATCATACGACGATGATCGGTAGATCGGTACTTACATCCATAGACAAGGTTACAGACAACCACCACTATTCACACATGAACACATCGGTTGTGTCAACCTTAGACATCAAAGTCCATCCCACAACGGTGAATGGCAGCGTCTGGCCAGCACAAGCGGGCCCCCGAGCGCTCTTTCAAGCTCAGTGACCTCAGGGTTGGAGGCTGTCGGCTGACTCCAGCCACTCGACCACACGCACTGCGACAGACATAAGGTTACATGTAAAGTCGACCGACTCACTCCAGACCGACTCACTCCACCCGACCTACAGAATGTAGCTCGATACCTGCCCTCGAACGAAGCATTTTTCACGGTTCAAGTCATGCTGAAGTTTAATAGCTGAAGTTGCCCTCGTACATGAAATCGCCTCCGCGGCACAGGCGAGCCATCTCTCTGCGGCACTGCTCCGTCACCGGGAAGGCACGCTGCAGCCGACCAGGCGGAGTGAATCGAGTATCTGATGTGGCACAGCAATGGCGTGAGTAAGAGAGGTTGATCCACTTCAATTCAAGCTCATGGAAGTATTTCGTCAACGTGGGGGTATAGGTTGGTATGGGTGAGGTATGGGTGAGGGAGCAGGCAGAGGATGAGGACCCAGACATATGTGGATGGAGGCATGGAACATGGCGCGAGTCCGCGAGAAGGCAGAAGCAAATGTGATGAGGTCGCGTTGCACGACCGCGGGGCGTGGAGCGTTGGGCGTGCGCACAAAGGTTATCATTCTTCCAGCCCGGTCGCAGTGAGCAGCCGAGTACGGGCCCTCCGAAATGCTGATGCATCATTTGGAGGGTGACTTGCGACCACGCCGAGCCAAACGAGCCGATCAGCGCGACGCCGTGCTGGGCGATCGCGAGGTTGAGGATCGAGTGCCATCCGATGTGATGGAGCATTTCGCGAGTAGAGCTGAAAGGACGTGCAGGGGACGGTTGCTCTGTACTGCTGTCGTCGACGCCGAGTCCTCGAGCTCGACGAGCTCGCGTTGCATCTGCCTCGGGTGCTGCCGAGGGTACCGATCGGTCACTCGGCCTGCTCGTGCGCGAGGATGACACATCGCCATCGCCTGCTGCAATTGGTGTGCCGTTGCGCGAGTTGGCGCCAAAAGCCATTTGCAGCAGCTTCTCACGCTGCTCTTCGCCGTATTGGTTCCGATAGTCACCCGGATTCCACGGGTCGATCTTGAGGTCAAAGCGGCGTTGGTCTGTCCAAAAGCAATTCCAGCTGCGCTGCTTGCACTCGGCGCTGAAATTGGCGACGACGGCGGCTGTCTCAGTGACCAGCAGCACGTGGCGCGTTCCGAAGCAAGTGGAAGACAAGAGCTTTGCCAGGGGAGGCAGGTACTGTTTGAGCAGCAGAGGCTTTTCCTCGACGTGCTTACCGCCCATACGCACGAGCACAACCACGAAGGGCTCCACCAGCAAGGTTCCATCGGCTTCTGCCACCGTTTGCGCATGGCGAAGCCGAGCGGATGTGGACAGCACGCCTGCTTGCGAGGAGGAAGCATCCCGACTTCCGCCTATGCGATGGCGACCAATTGAGCGACCACCTACGATGCGTGCCTCGCCGACCCGGCTGCCGCCGCCGCCACCGCCGCCACCGCCGCCGCCGCCGCCGCCGCCACCGCCGCCGCCGCCGCCACCGCCGCTGCCGCTGCCACCACTGCCGCCACCGCCGCTGCCACCGCCGCTTCCACGGCCGCTGCCACCGCCGCCGCCGCCACTTTCGCTGCCGCCACCGCCACCGCTGCCGCCACCGCTGCCGCCTCCGCTGCCGCCTCCGCTGCCGCCTCCACCGTTTCCGTTCAACATGCCACGACTGCTGCTGAGCAGCCGCACGCCGTGCTCGTGCAGGAACTCAAGGGACGTTCGGTGCACCCACGGCCGAAACTTGAGGAGCACGTCCCAGCTCGCACCGAACCAAAAGCTGCGGCCGAGCGCCGGTATGCAGTGCATCCAGCGTGCGTAGAGCGCGAAGATGCCGAGGGAACGGTCGTCGTTGGCAAAGCTCAGCCGCACGACTGCATGCTGAAGCGTTGCTTTGCCAAAGCTCGGAGCATCCCATTGCACAGGCGGTCGCCGACGAGTAAGAAAGTCGGCGATCAGATTTGGGTCGTCCTCGCACGTCGACCAGGGCTCGAAGTAGCAGCCATGGGATTGTGGGCCTTCGTCGCACCATCGCCATGAGTGGCCACGCATGAACGCTGAGGTCGAAAGAAGTGTGCGATTCTCCGACATCGCCTGCAGTAGGAGGGCATGGAGAACAAGGAATGAGAAGCCCATGCCCGACTGCTCGTTGAATTCGTCCAGCAGCAGCACGCGTGAGTTGCTGCAATCGACAGGGTTCTGTGCTCTGTGTAGAGCATCAAGGAGGAGCGCCCTGTCTGGACCGTGCATAAACCAGTGACACGTGCCGTCGACGCCCTCGGCGGCGAGGCCGAGCAAGGGCTTGTGACGACCGACGCAGACGCAGCAGCAAAAGCCGAGCAGCGAGGCAATGCGCAGCATGTTCTGTCTCTACGATTCGATTTTAGCAATAATCCTCAAGGTGGGTCAATATCCGGATAGGTCTCCACAGGTAAGAAAGGAAACCGAATGCATGCATAGACCCATATAGATTCCTTCCGAGAAATCCATTTTCTAAATTTCTGTCAGCCCCACAGCTAAATTTTTGTTTTGGTGAGCTTGATGCCTTGATCATTTTCAGTGATGGCAACCATTCCTCTAGAGAGCGAGCGCTGCGCAACAAAGACGTCCGTCGCTACACGGTACGGCTTTCAGCTGTAGACGTCTGTATGCGCTATGGTTGCACGTCGAGGTTACACGGTGGCCGCCGCGATAGAAATTTTTGATGTGAATTTCAGAAAGCGCGCCGTGGCGGTGAGCCGCCCTCGGTCAAACCAAGACCCGCGTCCTCTCCTGTTCAATACACTGAGCCGAACCAGCATGGCGGCCAGCAGCGCAGCTGACCCGTGGGCCCTGCCCGAGGACGCTGCCGCTAAGTACGATGCCTTCTTCACTATCTGCGCAAGTGGCGGCAGCCACGTCAATCGTACGCAGGCAGGGCCGCTCTTCGAGCGTGCGGAGCTGCCGCCGCAGCAGATGGCCATCATCTGGTCTCTCTCTGACATCGACCTCGACGGTCGCCTCAATAGTAACGAGTTCCGCGTGGCCATGCATCTTGCGACGCTCGCCGTGGCAGGGCAGCCGCTTCCTTCGCGGCTGCCTCGCGTACTTGAGCTCATCGCCCGCGGCCGTGCGCAGCCAATCGCTACGGCAACAGCCAGGTTTGGCGCTTTCGAGCCGACCGACGGCGGCCGCTCGCCTCCGCCGCTCGCCTTCGCCGCTGGCACCAGCCTGCCGCCGATCGCGCCGCACGACCTTGCGCACTACCGGGCTGTCTACCTGGCGTCCGAGCCGTCGCGCGGAGGTGGCATAGACGGCGAGGTGGGCGCGCGCGTACTTGCACAGTCGGGCCTGCCCCAGCAAGACCTCGGTCGCGTGTGGGATCTCGCCGATCTCGACCAGGACGGGCGGCTGGACCTGGACGAGTTTGCCATTGCGATGCACCTGTGCACGCGTCGCCTGGCCGGCGATCCTCTGCCCGCGGTGCTGCCGCCGTCGCTGCACCCGCCCTTTCCGTGGCTGTCTGCGCAGCTTGCCTCCGACAGCCTAGCGCTCGGAAACACGTGGCCCAGCGGTGCAGGCGCCTCCGCCTCTGCGGCAAGCAACAGCAGCAACAGCAGCAACAGCAGCAGAGCCGCCGCCGCCGCCGCCGCCGCCGCCCTCGACGATAGCTGGAGTATGAGCGGTGCGTTAGCACGCACCCCTTTGGCCACGTCAGCACGCACCCCTTTGGCCACGTCAGCACGCACCCCTTGGCCACGTCAGCACGCACCCCTTGGCCACGTGTGCACCCCTGGCACGTGAGCACGTGAGCGTCCCTCGACCCCTTTGCGCGCGCCACCAATACGCTCCCTAGACGCTCTCTGACCCATGCTCTTGGCTGACCCATGCTCGCGCTCCCTCTCCCTCTCTCCATGCGCAGCTGTCGACCGCAAAAAGTACGACGGCGTCTTCCGTTCGGTACTGCAATCGGAGCTCTCGGGTCCAGTGTCGGAGGCGGGCTCAGTGTCGGAGGCAGGCGCGCGCAAGCTACTGCAGCGCTCGAGGATTCCCGAGGCGGAGCTTGACAAGGTGCTTGAGCTCGCCGATCTCGACAGTGACGGGCGGCTGACCCTGGACGAGTTTGCGATTGCGATGCACTTGGTCACGAAGCGAACGGCGGGCGTGCCACTGCCCGACGTACTGCCGACGTCGATGCGCCCAGCCTCGGCGTTTCTCGCACCCCCGCTGCCGTCACCACCAACGAGGCCACGTGGCGCGACCGTCCCGACACCGTCACGGACGCCTGGGCGCAAAGCCGTGGCGGGCGCGGAAGCCACCACCTCGTCGCCGTTCAGCGTCGGGAGCGCGGGCTCGTCGATGGCGGTGAGTTTCGCACAGGACCTCGCAGCCGATGTCTTCTCGAGCGCAGACCCGTCGTTCCTCGACGCCGCCACGCTCCGCGCCGACCGTGCCGCGGAGCGTGCGGCGAGGGATGCGCTGGAGCGAGCGAGCTCGAGCGAGATACAGCTCCAAGCGATTGAGCTCGAGGGGCGTGTGCGCGAGCTCGGGGACGCCAAGGGGGCCCTCCAGGCTGTGTCGGTGCACGTGGTCGCACGCCATCGCGAAGCAGAGGAGCTCAAGCTGCGCATCGCGGCGACCGAGCAGCAGCGCGCGGCGGTCGCCAAGGAGCATGAGTGGTGCCTGCGCCGACTCGCGTCCCTCCGAGGCCAATGCGAATCGTACGCGGGCACACTGCGCGAGAAGCAGCACGAGCTGCACTCGGCCACACAAGAGCTCGAGGCGCTGGCGAGGGAGGTGACCGCGGTGCAGACGAGGATGGCTTCCCAGCTTGACGAGGCGCACGCGCTCAACCGGGCGCTCATCACGGCGCGCGAAGAGGTGCGCGCGCTCAAGCAATCGCAGGCGCTGCTGCTGCAGCAGGCGCATGTAGAGTCGAAGCAGGTGGCGCCATTGCACTTGGAGCTCTCGCAGCTCACGGCCGAGATCGGGGTGCTGCAGCAGCAGATAGACGCGACGGTCGCGAACGACCTCAGCACGGATGGCCGGCCACCTGCGCCAACTGTCGAGTACCGGGAGTTGCAGCAGCAGGTGGGTGAGGCGCGCCGGCAGCGGCAGCTGCTCGAGGAAGAGCTGACGGAGACGCGCTCGAGCCGTACCAAGCAGAAAGCTTCGGTCGAGTCCACCCGATTGGATGCGATGAGGCGTGAGCTCGGTGCGCTGCAGGTGGAGTCAGCGCGCGCGCGGCAGGCGGCAACGGCGGCAACGGCACTCCGTACGACGCCAACGACCTCCAAGCTCTCTCTCTTGGACGACTCGCTCATGGTGCCGCCCGTGACCGCCGCCGGCCCACCCGTGAACGCTGCGAACTTCGTGCCCTCGCCCGCGCTCGGCACAGCGCTCGTCGGTCGTGCACCGCCGCCCGCGCCGGCGAGCGCGGCCTTCTCGAGGCAACCTCCCGTCTCCTTCTCCCCAGCGATGTCCGTGGCCCAGTCGGCAGCCGGTTCGCCGGACACAGGCCTCAGCCACTTGAGCAGCGCGTGGTCGGCTCAGCCGCCTGGTCCACCCACGCGCGAGCAGTCCTTCAAGGCGCAGCCGTTTCGTCCCCCTCCGTTCTCGCCGTCGGTGGATCCCAAAAGGGCGTGGCGCGGCGCGGATATGGGCCTTGTTGAGCTGTCGCGTCCGGCCGAGCGTCCTGCCGAACCCTCTTCGAAACCCGAGAAGCCGACACGACGGCGCCAGGACAAAGCGCCGAAGCAGGTGGGTGTCCTCGCCTTCCAGTCGTCCAATGGCGACAGCAGCCTGCATGCCAGTGCTCACCACGGCGCCCTCCCTCCCCACAGGTGGGCTTCCTCGCCTTCCAGTCGTCCACAGGCGACAGCAGCCCGGTCGGCGGCGTGCCGTCACTGGACCGTCGCTGCGAGATTGAGGCTGAGGTCGACGCGATTCTGTCGGCCCCCGCCCCACTACCGGCCACACCATCGCTAGTCGCTCCCCCACTCCCCCGCCCGGCCGTGATCGTTGCCACAACCCCGCCCGGCAGACGGAGCCCCACGTATGCTGATGTGCTCACCAAACTGCCAACCCCGCCATCAAGGACGCCCAGCCCACTCAAAATGGCCAGTAGCCTCTCCTACGGTGGCGTCGGCAGCGCAGCTGGCGGCTTCGGTGGTGCCAACGGCGGCTTTGGCAATGGGGATAGCGGCTTCGGCGGTGACGACGGCGGCTTTGGCAGCGCAGACGTCGGCTTTGGCGATGAGGATAGCGGCTTCGGCGGTGGCGACGGCGGCTTCGGCGGCGGCGACGGTGGCTTTGGCAGCGCAGACGGCGGCTTCGGCGATGGGGATAGCGGCTTCGGCGGCGGCGACGGCGGCTTTGGCAGCGCAGACGGCGGCTTCGGCGATGAGGATAGCGGCTTCGGCGGTGGCGATGCACCGGCGTCGTTTGGTGATGCTGCAGGAGCTGCAGACGGCGGCTTTGACGGTGGCGACGGCTATGGCGACGGTGGCTTTGGCAGCACCGACGGCGGCTTCGGCGGTGGGGATAGCGGCTTCGGCGGTGGCGATGGCGGCTTCGGTGGTGGCGACGGCGGCTTCGGCAGCACTGGCGGCGGCTTCAGCAGCGCAGATGGCGGCTTCGGCAGTGGTGACATCGGTTTCGGCGGTGACGACAGTGGCTTCGGTGGAGGCTTCGGTGCGGTAAGCAGTGGCTTCAGCGACGCGCCGGCGTCGTTTGGCGATGCTGCCGGAGCCGCAGGCGGAGGCTTCGGCGATGCCAACGGCGGCTTCGGCGGTGGCGACGGCGGCTTTGGCAGCGCAGACGGCGGCTTCGGTGCGCCGAGCGGTGGCTTTAGCAACGCGCCGGCGTCGATCAGCGGAGTCGACAGCGGCTTCGGCGGTGGCGACAGTGGCTTCGGCGATGCGCCGGCGTCGTTCAGCGGAGTTGATAGCGGCTTCAGTGGAGGCTTCGGCAGCAGTGGCTTTGGCTTTGGCGGTGGCGGCTTCGACGAGCCGCCGCCCGCCTTACCACCCAGGCCGCCGCCTGCGCCGCCGTCCGCCGCGCCCGCTCAGGATGCGCCCGACAGCAGTTGCTTCAGCGACGCGCCGGCGTCGTTTGGTGATGCTGCCGGAGCCGCAGATGGAGGCTTCGGCGGTGCCAACGGCGGCTTCGGCGGTGGCGACGGCGGCTTTGGCAGCGCAGACGGCGGCTTCGGTGCGCCGAGCGGTGGCTTTGGCAACGCGCCGGCGTCGTTCAGCGGAGTCGACAGCGGCTTCGGCGGTGGCGACAGTGGCTTCGGCGATGCGCTGGCGTCGTTCAGCGGAGTTGATAGCGTCCAGGCGCTCTCAGCCATCGAGGCGGAGCGGGGCGGCAGGGACCGCGCGTATACGCTACCCGCGCCGCCGCTGCTGCCGCAGCAGCAGTCGAACAGCTACACGTTTGGCGAGGGTGCTTTGGGTCTGGCACTCTCCGATTTCCAGGACGCCGTCGTCGTCTCAAACGACCCAGCCGCAGGAAGCCAGGCGCACGCGAATGGTGTGACGAAGTGCATGATCCTCGTGGGCATCAATTTTGAGAACGTGAGAGGGCTGCTCAAGGACGCGTGCATCGACAAGATCAAGGCATGCGGCCGCCCTCTGACGCTGCAGTTCCTCCCTCCGCCCGGCGAGAGCGGCGCCGTGGCGGCGCCCGCCGCGCCCTCGCCCGCGCCCGCGCCGTCACCCACGAGCAATGCTGCTGGTAAGGCCAAGACGATGAATGGTCGTCCGGTGAGGCCTCCATCCTACAAGTATCAAAAGGAGCTGGAGGAGCTCGCGAAGATGGGCTTCTCGGACACGGCCGCCGGCCAAAGGGCCCTCGATGCGACCAACGGGAATGTGGACGCGGCGGTCAACAAGCTTGTCGGATGAGTCTCGAAGCCGACTACCTCGGAAGTCGCTCGGACTATCTCGGGAGTATCTCGGGAGTATCTCGGGAGTATCTCGGGACTACCTCGTAACTACCTCGGAAGTCGCTCGCGTGCTCAGGCCGGAGCGGTGTGTGAATCGTGCGTATGTGGGACGAGAGCCGCGCGCGCGGCGTGAAAAGAGGCGCGAGTAAGCAAGATGTCGATCGTCGCGTTCAGGCATTTTCGGCATGTTTGGATTCTTAGCGGAAGCAGAGGGTAAGAGAGATGGTTCGTCCACATGTGGTACCGGGGTGCGAAACTGTAAGCGTGCGCCAGAGTCTGCCCATTATATCAGAAAAGCGCAGAGTCCTTCGCCGGCTCCACGCACGCTTGTAACCAGCGTCCAACATATAAAGTTCCTCGGTGAATTTGGGATTCGCGAAGCGGCCGAGCCGAAAGTTGGTGCGGCATCATCTTCGTTTTTCCGCTTGCCTCTCCAGCCGTGTTCTTGCACACGCGCACCGCCATCTTCACCACCCTGATCCTGGCCGTCGTCTTCACCGCCATTATTAACCGGCCGAACGCGCTTCTGCGTGAGACGCCGGCCCCACACCTAATGTCGGACAATACCGCGCGCGCCATCTCAATGCCTCAGCGCAACACGAGCAGCGCCGACTCGCATCATCGGCAGGGTCCTACCGCAGACCTTTTCGCGACCATCGACCGCAACGGCGACGGCCACATCGACCGCGACGAGTGGAACGCAGCAGTTGCGCAGGCTGACAAGCGTGAGCTGGCAGACGGTGAGGAGCCTGAGGTAAAGCGTTCTCGCGCGACCGTGCATGCAGCGGATGAGGTGACGGCCGAGACGGGCGACGGCGGCGACGGCGCCGTAATTGCGCTGCGTGACGCGTTGGACGCTTACTGCGCCGGCATGTGCGACGAGCTCAGCAGCGTCAGCAGCACGTTCACCATGCTCAAGCTGAAGCACAGCCACGGCGGCGGCGACGGCGCCGGGTCAGCCGCAGCGCCTGCCGCGGTGCCGAAGCGCTCGGGTGGCGGCCTGCTCAGTCTGGACCGCCTGGTGAAAGCGCGCCAGGTCGCGCAACAGGCCGCGCAAGCCGGCGGCGCGGCGGCAGATGGCCTCGGCCTGGCGGCGTTCGACAAGCCTTTCGGGCGCTGGCTGCTCACAGGCTGCCCCGGGAGCGGCAAGAGCACCATAATGAAGCGCCTCGCACTCTCAATCGCCACGCCCGCCGCGGCCGCCGCCGAAGGCGGTGCACCGGTGCCGCGCAAGCGCGTGCCGCTGCTGATCGAGCTGGGCCGCTACGCACCTGGCACGCTGGCGTCGCTGCAGATGGCACGCGACGCGGTGTCACGCCTCTCGCACCGCCAACTGTCCGATGCGGAGGCTGCTGCGTTGAGCAACGCCATGAGCGCGCGCGATGGCATGTACGACTTCGTGTGGCTGCTGGACGGGCTGGACGAAGGCATGATCGGCGCGACGCGAGTCAACGACACGTCGCTTTGGGCCGAGCTCGAGCAGCTCATAGCGTCGTTTCCGGCGCATTCCTTCATCGTCAGCACGCGGCTGACGCACCTGCCTGCCGTGAGCGGCAGCGGGGCTGGCAGGTGGACGACGCTGTACATCCACGACCTGTCCGCCGACGAGTCTCGCGAATTCATCTCCAAGTACATTGCCTTTTTCGACGTACCCGACGTGTCCGCCGACGCCGTGTACGCGAGCATGCCGCCCAGATTAGCGGCGGTGGCGACGACGCCGCTGGCGCTGTCGCTCGTGGTGTCGGCGTACCTGACGGACGGCGCGGTGCCGGGCAGCCTACGCGAGCTGTACCGGGCGTTCGTGAGCGCCACGCTCGCTGAAGTGGAGGAGGCGCGCAACGCGCATGCGGCACCCGCCTCCGACAAAGATATGGCGCTGGCGGCGCTCGCATTCGAGATGCTGAGCAGCAGCCGGCCGGTCATCGGCACCGCCGACGCGCGCGCCGTCGTGCAGCGCCGGCTCAACCAAATCCACGCGGCGGAGGTGGATGCTGCGGCCGGATCCGCTGCGACGGTGCCCGCGACGGCGCCCGCCAAGCAGCCGCCGGATGGCGGGGTTGTGCTCGACGAGCTGGTGTACAGCGGCCTGCTGCGCCGCGGCGCCGACTATCTGCTTTCCTTCACGCACCTGACGCTGCTGGAGTACATGGCAGAGTGCGAAATGTCCCGCGAGTTTAGCTTCCAGCCGAAGGGGGCGATGGACCAATACTTCCTGCGCAACATGGCCAAGATCCGGGTGCTGCTGGGCGCTGCAGCCATCGCACCGGGCGACGCCGTGGTTGAGGTCGGCGCCGGCATCGGCAGCGTGGCACGCCACTTCCCGGCATGCGCCTCACTGACCCTCGTGGACTTGGACCCAGACCTGGTGCGCATCCTGCGCTTTCAGCTGCGCAGCGCGCGCGTGCTGGAGGCCGACGCGCTGGCGGTGTTGCGCGACGGCACCTTCGATGTGGTGGTGAGCAACCTGCCTTTCTTTCTGACAGAGGGCATCCTCGAGATACTGGGCGACAAGGCGCGGCACCACAGCTTCAAGCGCGCCGTGATGAGCGTGCACAACGACGACGTGTTCGGACCGGAGCGGCCGTACCACGCGGCATTGCACATCCGCGAGCTTTGTGTGCTGCAGGAAGACGACTTTTTTCCGCGCCAGCCGTTCCTGAGCAAACTCATACTCGTCACCGCACGCGACGGCGGAAGGACCAAGTGAGCCTGAATAGAGAGTCGGGCATCGCCGGGGCCCGCACGCAGCTGATTGCTGCTCATTGCTGCCGAATGCTGCTGATTGCCCTTGATGGTTGCTGATCGCCACTGATCGCCATTGATGAGCAGGATTGCTGTCGAGCAGGCGCGGCCCAACGCTCAGATCAGCTTCGCACTGCCCAACGCTCTCATCGTGGGGGCGGCCGCAGAGCCATCTGTTCCGCTGAGGACTCAACCAGGGCTGAGAAATGAGGGTGCCCCGTGGGACTTTTTCATGTCGCACAAGCAGAACGAAAGCGGCCGTGACGCGGCGCTCATCACCAGGGACCTTGAACAGGCGGGCAAGAAGGTGTGGCTAGATGTCAACATGAAAGACTTCAGCACCGATGCCATGATGGAAGGAGTGGAGCATTCCAAGACGTTCGTGCTCGTGCTGAGTCATGGATATTTTGACAGCAAGTTCTGTGTCATGGAGCTAAGTCGCGCCGTCGACCTGCGAAAGAACATCGTGCTGTGCCACAAAGAAGGCGTGAATGTTGGAGCCATTCTGCAGAAAATGCCACCCGAATTCAGGACGATCAGCGACCATGCTTCGCTGCAGCTCGTGACTTCCGATGCCACCTATCGGGAAGTTGCAGTCAAACGCTTGATCAGCCTCAGCTCCACCTGATGGCTCTACCTGGCGCTGCTTGGCGGTGAAGGCTGAAGCTGAAGGCGGGCGGGACGGGTGGTGAGGGAGCTGTGGGGTAGAGATAGCGCGGAGGTGGTGGTGAGGCGGTGGTAGCGTGATCACAAGGCGAGCAAAGCTATAAGCAAGAAGCGTGCTATGCTACATAAGGTGGCAAGGAGACGAAGGTCGATGGACCGGACGAGGTTATGTCACTTGATGTTTAACTCCTAAACTTTCAATAACTCAAAACCGAAATTAGTGTATATACCACTGCAAACATGAACTCACTCTGGCACTCACACAAGAGCCCGACGACGGGAGCTCTATCCCGAGAACGAGGAACACCCGACCCGAACCTCGACACGAGACTCACACCCGGCACTCAGCTCTCAGGCAAGCTTTCCCATCTCCGCGCTGGTGCCGCGAGGCTCGGGATGCCAATCGCCAGACGCAAGCTGCCATGATTGCCAATGTGCCTCGTCTGCGCTGCCAGTTCGACAAGCTGGGCTGCAAGAGGCTCGCCTGTCGGCTTGGACGAGGATTCCTCGGAGCCTGCCACCGACGAAGGTGGCTTCATCGTCGTCAGCTCTTGTCCTCCGTTCATACGGTCAAACGTCGAGTACGGCTGACGCGCCCTCTTGAGCAAGAGGAAGAGGAGGACCACGATGGCCGAGAGGAGGAGCATGAGAGCACCCCCCCCGAGCGTGATCATCACGAACAACACATCATTGCTCTGCTGGACTGGTGTGGCAAGGCCCGCATGGGATTGTGGCAGCACGGGGACGGCAGACGAATGGGACGGATCGCCAACAGAAACTGGAGACGGTGCAGGTGGCGGTGGTGGCGACAGCAGCCCTGGAGGCGGGCTTGGAGACCCTGAGAGCGACGGAGGTAACATATTTCTTGGGCCACAGTCCGCGCAATCGGTACCGTACGCGCAGCGATCGCTCATGGCGCCGGTGCCACCATCTTGGCAGGCACCGGTGTGGGCATATCCGGGGCACGTGTTGCTGCACAGCATCCATGGCGGCGGCGGCGCCAGCGGCGGCGGTGGTTGCATGGGCGGCCGGGTTGGCGACGGCGGCGGCATGATCTGAGGTCCGCAGTCAAAGCAGTCGGTGCCCAAGGAACACCTTTCATAAGGTACGGATCCCGGACCTCCATCTTCGCATATTCCGTTGCTCGCATATTGGCTCAAATACTGTCCATAGTATTCGCAGTCATTCGAGCAAAACATCCCAGGAGTTACAGGAGGCGTACTTGGAGGCGGGGGTGACGGCGGCGGCGGCGGCTTCGGCGGCGGCGGTCGTGGCATGGGCGGCGGCGGCGGCGGCGATGGCGGAGGCGGGGACGGCGGCGGCGGCATGATCCGAGGTCCGCAGTCGATGCAGTCGGTGCCAAGAGGACATTGGTAGTAGTAGTTGTACTCGGAGCCTGGCCCTCCGTCGTCACAGATGCCAGCACCGCAATATCCGTAGCTGAGACAATAATAACCTGTTGACAATAACATCTGTGAATTGCATTCATTCGAGCAACGTATCCCAGGAGGCGTACTTGGAGGCGGGGGCGGCGGGGTCAGCGGGGGCAGCGGGGGCAGCGGGGGCGGCGGCGGCGAGCGCACGACCCTCGGGCCGCAGTCGGCGCAATCTGTGCCGGGTGCACAGCCGCATTTGTCAGCACCGCAGAGGTCCACTGAGCCATAGCCGGTGTCTTCACATATTCCGTTTCTCGCGCGAGCGGTGTTACAGGAGTATCCCCAGGATGAATACCGCTGGCAATACGGCAGGCATGTGTTCACGCACACGAACAACCCTCCTCCAGGAAACTGCGGCGGCGGTGGCGAAGGAGGCGGTGGAGGCGGTGGAGGCGGTGGAGACGGTGGAGGCGGCGAAATGTACCGGGGACCACAGTCGATGCAGTCGGTGCCAAGAGGACACTGGTAGTCGTTGGTGGAGTGATACTCGGAGCCTGGCCCTCCGTCGTCACAGATGCCAGCACCGCATGAATTGTCCCGGCTACAAGAAGAGTATGAATTGAATTGTGAATTGCATGTGTTCAGGCACAAAAATCCAGGTGGTGGCGGCAGTGGCGGACTGGGAGGTGGATGAGGCGGGGGCGGCGGATAGACGAGGCGCGGGTCACAGTCGGTGCAATCGGTTCCGAGCGGGCACGGCGAGTACCCTTCAGTTCCCGGACCTCCGTCGTTGCACTCACCGTTGTTTGACCAAAAGCCGCAGGTGTCAGTGCAGAGGTAGGCACCACCCGCTATCGGCTGGTAGGGGGGTCGCGGAGGGGAAAGGGGTGGTCTCGGTGGCAGGCGTGGGTCTGGTGGAGGCGGGTATGGGGGTCGCGGAGGGGGAAGGGGTGGTCTCGGTGGCGGGGGTGGCGGGCGTGGGTCTGGTGGAGGCGGGAGCATGTTGAAGCAGCAGCAGTCGCACGTTGGCGCTCCAGAGAGGAGCGAACGGATGGTCGCACAATTATAGTTTTCGGATAGGAAGCGGCAGGAGCGGTCACCAAAACTTGTCGTAGTACTGATACCTTCGCAAGCTGCTTCGCCCAGGGGCGAACTGCAGCTGATGAGAGGTGGTACCGGCGGCGGTGGGGGTGGGGGTGCCTGTCCGAGCAATGCGCCCAACGTCATGACGACGTAAATGAGGGCGACGTGTCCCTTCGTCACCATCTTCTGTGCAAAACGGGGAAGGCCTCGGAGCTGCACCTCGGAGCTTGGTGTGAATGTCGATGTGAACAGAGCGTAGGACGTTGTCGCGACTGTCGCGTTAACGTTCTTACTCACAACACCGACGTCGCACACACTTTCAACTCTCTAACGAAATTTGTCGATACACCACGAACATAAATCGTCATCACAAGAGATCGACGTTTAGTTGAGTAGAGCTTGTGCTTGACAGTCGGGGGAAGAGGGGCACCGGCCTGGCACAGATTGCTAGTCCGGCGTTTTCTCTTCCCCCAAGCTTTGCCGATTAACGGCCTGTGTTAATACGGTTGTGTTAGCGACGCCGACGGGGCACGGGCCTTTTTTGGCCTGTGGGGTCGGCCACACACACACACACCTGTCCACGTCATATGGTCTTATATGGAATCATCGGCAATGTGATAGTGGCTCCTGTGCTTAGGGGTCCGGAGCGTGTGCGCACGTTCCACGTTGTGTTTAACAGCAGCAGCACGTTGAGCTCTATCCCGGACGAGGAACCCCCAACCCGAACCTCGACACGCAAGACTCACACCCGGCACTCAGCTCTCAGGCAAGCTTTTCCATCTCCGCGCTGGTGCCGCGAGGCTCGGGATGCCAATCGCCAGACGCAAGCTGCCATGATTGCCAATGTGCCTCGTCTGCGCTGCCAATCCGACAAGCTGGGCTGCAAGAGGCTCGCCTGTCGGCTTGGACGAGGATTCCTCGGAGCCTGCCACCGACGAAGGTGGCTTCATCGTCGTCAGCTCTTGTCCTCCGCTACCACGCTCTAACATCGAGTACGGCTGACGCGCCCTCTTGAGCAAGAGGAAGAGGAGGACCACGATGGCCGAGAGGAGGAGCAAGAGAGCACCCCCCCCGAGCGTGATCATCACGAACAACACATCATTGCTCTGCTGGACTGGTGTGGCAAGGCCCGCATGGGATTGTGGCAGCACGGGGACGGCAGACGAATGGGACGGATCGCCAACAGAAACTGGAGACTGTGCAGGTGGCGGTGGTGGCGACTGCAGCCCTGGAGGCGGGCTTGGAGACCCTGGGAGCGACGGAGGTAACATATTTCTTGGGCCACAGTCCGCGCAATCGGTACCGTACGCGCAGCGATCGCTCATGGCGCCGGTGCCACCATCTTGGCACGCACCGGTGTGGGCATATCCGGGGCACGTGTTGCTGCACAGCATCCATGGCGGCGGCGGCGGCAGCGGCGGCAGCGGCGGCATGGTCCGAGGTCCGCAGTCGAAGCAGTCGGTGCCCAAGTTGCAGTGTTCATGAGATACGGATCCCGGACCTCCATCTTCGCATATTCCGTTGCTCGCATATTGCAAATTTGAATTACCGTGATAGTAAGTATAGTATTCGCAACCATTCGAGCAAAGTATCCCAGGAGGCGTATTTGGAGGCGGGGGCGGGGGCGGCAGCGGCGGCGGCGGTCGTGGCATGGGCGGTGGCGGCGGAATTGTGATCACAGGCGACGCGTCGTACTCCTCGCGCAAGCGGCGGCGGCGGCGGCGCAGCTCGCGCCCCGTGACGACCTGGCGCAGCTGGCGGCCGATGACCTCAGCTGCGTTGTCCCAAAGCTCAACCAGCAGCTCGCCCGCCGATGCCGTTTCCCTCTGCGGCCGGCCCACGACCGACGGGCCCGCCGACACGCCCGTGAGGCGACGCATCTTGCGGCGAGCCGACTCGCGCGCGCCACGCGACACGCCGGAGGACGAGTCCTCCGAGGAAGCGGTCAGGCGGTTCCACACGCGCTGCCAATAGGCGTACACGGACGCGTCGCAGTGCGCCTCGAGCTCCTCGGCCTGGT
>Ga0210247_101478_pt1 | contig 18344 bp, 8 predicted proteins | sample ChrtobMetP3_16mM_FD_155449 | JGI IMG/M metagenome (GOLD analysis project Ga0210247, IMG submission 155449) | Chrysochromulina tobin associated microbial communities from unialgal haptophyte culture, Seattle, Washington, United States - P3_16mM | ecosystem: Host-associated > Algae > Haptophytes >... | reverse complement strand
GAGGATGCGCTCACACGGACGCAGCAAAAGCTCAAGAGAGCCGACGGCACCCGCTCGTTGCTGAAGAAGCGCGACGAGCTCATGCGGATTCAGGAGGCCATCCATCGGCTTCAGGCGATGGATATGGTGCCCCGGCTGGAGCCCGCGCCGGTCCCCGATGAGCCCGAGGAGAAGGAGGAGTACGAGGACGACGAGGACGAAGACGACGAGGACGACGAGGACGACGAGGACGACGACGAGGAGGACGACGACGACGAGGAGGAGGAGGAGGAGGAGAACAGCGACAATCCGGTGAGGCCCCGACCCCTGCCGCGCTTGGCCCCACAACTTGGCTTGCGCCACTGGCGCCTTGGTACTCTCCCCCATCGTACCCCTCGTACCCTCCCCCCTCGTACCTACCTCGTACCCTCCCCCATCTCACTGAGCGTGTGAGGTGCGCTCCCGCCTTGTTTGCAGGCGGACGACCTTCTGGCGACGCTGATGGCGAAGCAGCAGGAGCTCCTGCGCATGCGCCAAGCCATCTCCGAGCTGCGCCAGCTGCATGATGGCGAGCCCGCGCCTGCGCCCGCGGCCGCGGCGGCGGAGGAGGAGGAAGAGGAGGCAGAGGAAGGCGCGGAGGATGAGGCGGCGCTGCTGCAGGAGCTGCTGCAGAAGCGCGCGGAGCTGCAACGCATGCAGGCGGCCATCCAGCAGCAGGTGGAGATGCGAGCGACCACGCTGGAAGAGGCCAAGGAGGAGTACAAGCGCAAGGGGCAGGAGACCCGCGAGGCGATCGAAGGGCAGAAGAATCAGATTAAGGAGCTTCAGCAGAGGGTGAAGAGCGAGGTAGCCAAGACCGCGGCAGCCCGTGCCGAGGAAAGAGAGGCTGCAGCGAAGGCGGTGGCGGCGGCGGAGGCGGCCGCAGTGCTGAAGGTTGCTGCGGCGGCGGAGGCTGCAGCGAAGGCAGTTGCCATAAATGAGGCCGCCGGATCGCACTACTTCGCTGCAGCTGAGGCAGCCGCAGCGAAGAAAATTGCCGCAGCTGAGGCGGCGGCAGCTGAGGCGGTGGCGGTGGCGGAGGCGGGGGCAACGCAGGCAGCGGCCAATGCGGCGCAGGCGGTGGCTGCTGCGGAGGCAGCCGCAGCGCAGGCACTGGCGCAGGCGGCACAGAGCGTGCGGGGTCAGCTGGAGGAGAAACTAGAGGTGACCCTTTCGGCCAAGAACGCGCAGATCGACGCTCTGCGATTGGAGCTGAACCAAGCGACCAGGAGCGCGCAGGCCGAGACGCTGCGGCTAGAGCTGAGCCAGACCACACAGATCGACGCGCTGCGATTGGAGCTGGCCCAAGCGGAGGCGCGGCATGCATCGGCTAGCCGGCTGCTCGAGGCGCGGGTGGTCCAGGTGATGGAGGATGCGGCGTATGAGGTGGCCAGCATGCGCGCGCTCGTGGACGCGGCGCACAGCGATGCGCGCGAGTCCGTCAAGCTTGGCTTGCTCGAGGCTCAGGAGGCAGCGCTGCGCCTCGCACGCCAGCTCGACGTAGCTCTGGGAAGGGCACCTTTGGCGGAGGCGGAGTTGATCACGCAGTTTGAGCGGGCGAATGCTGCGCTGCTGATGCCTGCTGGGAGCGGGCACGCGTTCCTCGCGCACCAAAGTCACCCGGCGCTCGTGCACAAGATCGGCAAGGAGAACGACGAGGGCGATGGGCTGCCCGATACGCTTGTCTTTCAGAGCATGAAGGCGACACGTCTCACCCAGAGGCGTGCTTCGCTCGACTTCGAGGCCGAAGGGGTGCCGAACGAATCTGTCGTTGCGACGGCTATTTCGAATACAGCCGCTGCGTCGGCTGATACCGATCCGGCCTCGGCAGGCCCATCTCCTGCTTGGTCCGCGGCTGCGGCCGACCGCCTCCGGTCCGAGACGGTTGATGCTCAGCCATCGGGTCTGAATCTGCCCAGCGCGAGGGCCATCGACTGGGGGGAGCCTTCGGACGACGACGAGGTCGGGGACGAGGCGCACTCTCATGCGACACAGAAGAAGAACGCCACGCGTCTTGGCGATTTGGAGGCGGCGCAAATTGAACTCGCACAGAGGAACGCAACGCGCCTGGCCGATGCACAGGCGGCTCGAATTGAAGCCACGTGGACCGCACAGAGAAATGCAGAGCGCATCACCATCGCCGCACAGAGGAATGCAGCGCGCATGTCCGAGTTGCGGGCGGCGCTTGCGCAAGCGGTCGAGGCCGAGGACTACGACAGGGCAGCCGAGCTGCAGCCTCAGATTCATGAGCTGCGTTTGGCGACAATCGACCTTGCTACAAGAGAGGGTGCAGCTGTCGCGGCAACTGCACCACCCGCAGCGGCGTCGAGCGCCGCGGGCGTAAATGTCGCCACGGTGGCTGATGGAAACGTTGTCTCCAAGCCCAAGCCACTCGACAAGCCGCCCGTACAAATGTGCTCGACGTTTGACCATGGTCCGCAGCAGCGTCAAGGAGCAGGACTCGCGCTACAGAGCATGGACTGAGATGTGATACTCCGGAGTAAATGTAAGTTGTGAGTCGAGTGGGAGTACTGAGGACTGTGAGGGGTTGTCGGGGGGCACGAAGACGCGAGAGGCGAGCGCAACGGAGTTAGGGCGGCAACGTGAGTTGTACAGAGAAAGGGTTACTCTTCGAGTTACGACGTTATAACGACACTTACAGTACTTACAGTCTCCGACCGTCATGCTCGACCCACGACCGTACTCGTCGTACCAGCTCGGCTTCGTGATGTACATCCTGGGTTGCCTGGAACGGCACGGATCGCGGAGTGAACGCGAAGATGTGTTGAAAGAGCAGGGAGCCGCTTGACGCCCATGCTACGCACACGAGAGCCGGGCTCTCCGCCCTGCTCACGGCGTCCTGTTCACTCGACCACGCAGGTTGCCTTGGCGGGGGCCTCGACCACGGGCTCCTTGGGCTCGGCCTCGACGCCCTCCTTGGCCTCGTTGACGTCGGCATCCTTGGCGGTGGCCTGCTCTACCACGGGCTCCTTGGGCTCGGCCTCGACACCTTCCTTCGCCTCGTTGATGTCGGCGTCCTTGGCGGGGGCCTGCTCGACCACGGGCTCCTTGGGCTCGGCCTCGGCCTCGACACCCTCCTTCGCCTCGTTGATGTCGGCGTCCTTGAGGTCGGTGTCGGTGGACACGGGAGCCTCCGTCTCTTGCTTCTCCTGGTCCTCCTTCGCCTCCTTCGCCTTCTTCTCTGGCGACTCTTTCTTCTCCTTGCCCTCGTCGGGAGCGTCACGCTTCTTGGGCTCCGCATCCTTGCCAGGCGACGGCGCGTTGGTGTCGTTGATGTTCTTGAGCGCGTCAGTGGGAATCTGGACCATGGTCGCCATGATTACTGCGCGCGATGACAAGGGCCGCGCGGAGGTAAGCAAAGGTGTGCGTGCGTGTGAGCCGGGCGGTGCGCGCGCGTGTGAGACGGGCGGGACGGATGCGTGCGGAAGCAGGAGATTCGTCCGAGCGTGCGGGTACGGCGTTCTTGGGAGGTGGAGGCGGGCGGTGGCGGGTGCGCGCAGGTGCAAGTGCCGGCCCATGAGTGCCGCGCGCCTTTTGCGTTGTGCGTGTGCGGTCTGGATTTCTTGGGTCGTTCGGCGCGAAAGCGCCGGTGTGCTGGAACTACGATCCTTGATCACGCAACGGCGAAGTGTGCATGCGGGAGATAAACTAGAACAATTTCAAATGTAAGAAAGAAATGCATGCTGTGTAGAAACTAACCTCCATCTCATAACCTCCATACTCGCGGGTGACATGAAAGCACGGCAACTTCGCCCTGGCCCAACGCCCACGTGGATTGGTACAACTTCTATGCAGACCGTGCAGCGTATGGTGGCGAGCCCTGCCAATGCCGAGGTGCAGCATGACGGCTGCTTTGCGCTCCTGAAGATAGCCAATGGCAGTGCCACGCGCAAGAAGGCCGTGATCGTCGCTGGTGGGCCGGCGGCGATAGTGGCGGCGATGCAGCAGCACGCTGCGGACGCGAACGTGCAGCGTGGAGGCTGCTTCGCGCTCATGGCCATAGCCTCCGGCGATGCCACGTGCAACCAGGCAGTGATGCACACGGGTGCGCTGGCAGCAATCGTGGCAGCGATGAAGCTGCACGCTGCGGACGCGAACGTGCAGCGTGGAGGCTGCTTCGCGCTGCGTGCTCTAGCTAACGGCGGGGATGACAAGGGCAAGCGGGCTGTGATGGACGCGGGTGGTCCGGCGGCGATTGTGGCGGCGATGAAGCAGCACGTTGCAAGCGCGGAGGTGCAGTGCGGAGGCTGCGATGCGCTGGGTGCCGTGGCCTACGGCGATGCCACGTGCGACCAGGCGTTGGTGCATGTACTGCAGGCGCAGCTGGCGGCAGCCCAGGATGCCAACGCGCGCTTGCTGGCAGATTGCGAGAGAGCACGAAGGGCCACCCTCGCGCGATTCATTGAGACGAACGACGTCGCCACGCCCGCGGGGGTGATGTCCATAGCAGCCGGCCCGTTCACGCACTACAGCAATGCCTACCAGAACGCACTCCAGAGCTGCTTCACTACCGTAGAGATTTGGAACGCCGAGCAGCCGCACGTGACGGCGCCATTCCATGTGGAGGTCGGCATGCTTCGCCAGCTGTGGGCAGAGGGTGGCCGCGGCCGCCACGCAGGGCCATCGCAGGGCACACTCCTGAGGGGCTTCTCTCTGACACGCATCGAGGCAATCGAAGTGCCCGCGAGAGATCGCGAAGCTTTCTACACTCGAATCGACCAAACGGGAACTCGGCGCGACGTTCTACGATGCGGTGAAGTAGATTATGGAAGCGCCGCCACAAACGGCGATCGCATCGGCGAGAAAGCTGCTGTGCTCGCTCGCCTCAAGGCGCGCTTCCTGCCCCATGACAAGAACCGGCAAGACCTCGTGCTCGCGCTCCACGGTTGCTCTCACGAGGCCGCCGACTGCATCTGCAAGGCTGGGTTTACCGTCGTCCCCTTGCAGGACCGTCTTGGGCGCGGGTTTTACTTGACCACACATTCCGAATACGCATGCCTTAAGGCGTGCCGGAATCCACCAAACGCTGCGGGCGAACACGTCCTCATCGCAGCTTTTGCTGCACCTGGGTTGACATATCCGGTGAACCGGACGGTCGACTATAGCCGCCCGAGCCAGATGCACAGCGACTCGCGGCTCAGGGGGCAACCGCTGCAACCGCAGTTCAATTCGCACTATGCTTTCGTCTCGGCGGAGCACAACTTTGAATGCATGGATGGCGCGCGCAAGGGTTATGACATGGACTATGACGAGCTCGTGTGCGAAGTGGCTGCTCAGGTGCTGCCCGCGTACCGACTCTACTTTCGGGCGTGGTGACGCACATACAGCCGTATAGGCTGAAGCTGGCTAGAACTCGCGCGACAACACCACACTGTCCGGTTTCGTGGTGTTTGTAACGCGCCCGAATCACGCGCGAAAGAACGACGGGCGGACGGATACCGTACCGTCTTGGTAGTCATCAAAGGTGAGAGGTTTCGTCCGTCCTCTCTCTATTAGCATGTGTTCGAGGACCCATAGACCACGTCCTCTGGGGGCCTCGGTGGATCCTCTCTTCACACACTTCACCTCTGACTCCCTCTGCGAGACGCTCGCACTGATTTACTGTACACTGTTCCTCTCCGCACTCACACACACTCAAAAAAGACGACCCATCCGATCGGCACTGGCAGTTCAGTCGCAAACGCTGACCGTGGCGTCTCTCCTCTCGTATCATCTTCTCTCGCTTTCGCATCCGCAGTCCCCGAGTTCATGCATTTTCGGGATTATGCTCCGCGGCAACCGACAGAAAGATCTCCTCCAGCCGTGGCTGCGAGCACGCATAGTCCTGAATACCGAGGGCCGCCTTGTTCTTCTCGAGGGCCTCGAAGACCTCAGGGAAGCCGTGGCGGTCCGATGGGATTCGGAACTTGATGACTTGCCGATGGTAGTCGGCTACCTTCGCGCCAGGGAAGAGGCTCATGATCTTGGTCTTGGTGGCCTCGACGTGGGAGGCGCGCTCGAGCGAAGGAGGATTGGCGACCGTGCCGTTGGCTGCGCCCGTGCCGTTGTCCTCCCCCCCTTCCTCGGCGACGCGAACTTCGAGGCTAAGCTCGTTGCCGAAGCGCGACTTAAGGTGCTGCTGGCCGCCGATGCAGCGCATGTGGCCGAGGCTCATGATACCGATGCGCGTGCAGAGGGCCTCGCACTCCTCCATCGAATGACTCGTGAGGATGATGGCACGGTGCTGCCGCTCGCGCGTCAGCACGTCCCACATACGGCGGCGCGCCACCGGGTCCATTCCACTCGAAGGTTCGTCAAGGAAGACCACCGGCGGCGCGCCGATCAGCGCGACGGCGAGCGAGAGCTTGCGCTTGTTGCCGCCCGAGTAGGCGCCCGAGGGCTTATCCGCATGGGGCGTGAGCGAGACTTGCTGGAGCAATTGGGTGATGAGAGGGCCCGCCTCATGGGCTGGGATGCGCTTGAGCCTCGCGAACATCCACAGGGTCTCCCGACCAGTCATGAGCTCGAGCAGCGGGTCGAATTGGGGACAGTAGCCGATCCGTTGGCGCACCTGCTCGAGCTCCCGCACCACGTTGTAGCCGCAGATGCGCGCCTCGCCGCTGCTCGGGAGGATGTCGCCGGTCAGCATGGCCATCGTCGAAGTCTTTCCCGCGCCGTTGGCACCCAGTAGACCGAAGCACTCATGGTGGCCGACGGCGAAGGAGAGGTCGGCAACGGCCACTTTGGGTGGCGCGCCGCCGCGTGCTGCGTAGGCCTTGCGAAGGTGATGGATGAGCAATGCGGGAACCTCGGCATCGGCCCCGTCGGCTTCCTCTGTGTCTGCCGTGCTGGTCCGGCTCGCCCGGGACATAGAGCGCTGGTACGCGTCTTCGGCCGACTCACTGCGTGCTGCCGCGATGGCCGCTACGATGGCCTCGACCCGAGCGCACTCCGCCACGACGTCAGGGTCGTCAGGCGTAAGCCCTGCTCCGGTCGCACGCGACAAGTCTGAATTGGCGCCCCGCCAGCGGAGGAATCGCTCGTACACGATGGCGAGGACGAGGGCGATGGGCAACAGCGCGAGGGCGGAGAGCATGTCCAGAGGTGCGCCCACCACGAGGCAGACCGTAACGATCAAGACGGCGGCGGTGAGCATTTTTGAGGGGCCGCTGCTGAAGCCAGCTCCACCGATGCCATTGGCGCTGCCGCCGCCGAGGACGCAGCCCGCCACGAGACCGACAATGCGGCGGATGCGTGGCGTCTCGAGGCGGCCGGCGATGGCTCGCTGGTGCTCGAGGAGGAGGAGCAGGGACCAATAGCCAAGGGCATGGAGGGGGAAGAACCGGAGGGCGCGGCCCGCCGCATCGTCGTCCCAGACACTCAGACATCCGCCCAAACACCCGCCCAGCGCATTCGTGTACCATGTGCGTGTGAGACCGAGAAGGGCCTCGCCAACTACGTAGGTCGGAAACATGCGGTACACTAGGAGCAGTCGCTGGTCAATATCTTGGGCTTTGTCAATCCGGGACATGATGAAGTGCGCAATCACCGCAGCGAATCCCGTGGCCAAATTGAGCATGAGCGTGGCAATCTGCGCCGTCGAGTGCGACTCAAAGAGAAAGGAGAAGCAGTAGATCATCGGGAGCACGGACGCGCCGTAGCCGAGGAGCACAAGGTACGTGGCGAGCGCCTGGTCCGAGTTGCCGACGTAGCCGGGCTCGCCATAACAGAAGAATACGAGCATGCAGCAGCTCGCTGTGAAGGTGAACAGCGTCAAATCCCACAGGTACGATGCGAGCCAATACACCGCCGGGCCTGCTCCCGAGACGAGCTGTAGATGCTTTGCCTTGACGGCGCGCTCCTTGACCACGAAGACAGCGGCGGAGGCGGGGATGTAGCAAAAGGGGATGAGCACAAAAAGCGCCGCTAGGGTTGCGAGGATGAGCTTGATTGTGAGCTCCTGGGTACCCGTCAGCGGGAGTGGGTGGTTGTACACCGCATAGCTCTCCTCCGCGGGCGACGAGCCCGCTGTCGGCGGGGGCGGCGCGCCGTGAATCTGCCGCCAACGCGCCGCGGTCACCTCTGCGAGATACGAGGGGAGCGCGTGCCACGACGACGTGTTGTGAAGGATGGTTAACGGCCAGCTCATGGAGACGTTGTGGGGTCGCTCCGCGGGGATCGCGGTGTCATCCGAGATGGTGTACTCGTAATTGCCTCTCCCGGTGTGCACATCTCCCACTGCGATCTCGACACCAGAAAAGGACATGGTGCTCCTGCTCATAAAAAAGGACGAGATGTTCGCGGTGACGGGCAGCGAAGAGACGTTAGAGGTGTTACCGATCTGTGCCAAGGCCGTGAAACGTATGCCATTGATGGTCGTCGAATTCTGCCTGACGTAGATCTCCTGCATCTGGATCGTCGGCGAGGCGAGAAACAAGTTGGGACCCGCTGCCGTGGCGAAGCCAGTGTCGATTGAGTTCGGCGCACCACCTATCTGCCAGACCGTTCCCTCAAGCTCCGTGAGCCGCACCGTCTGCCCATTTTCGATAGCGAGCAGCCGCGGATCTGCAAAGGCGATTGCAACCACGAAGGCGGGCACTCCTGAGATATTGGCTAAGGTATTCACCCTTTCCCTTGTAATGGGGAAGATTTGGAAACCGTCGGGAGCAATCGAGCTGAAGACAACCTCCGCAACGAGCTCAATAAGCACCGAGGCCAGGGGCTGGTCGTCCACACGAATATTGCCAACGACATCGCTCTCCAAGCTGACATCGTCTGTTCCTGCGTCGGCGATGCCGATCGCCCGACCGCTGGCCTCACAGAGCGCTGTGAGCCACGGGCTGGTACTAGCTCCATCCCCGCTGCTCGCGCCGAGTGCGTTGTTGAACGCTTGGCTCGCGTCGGCTGCAGCCTGTAGAGACGCCTGAGCTTGAGCGGCGATCTGCGGCTGGACGACATTCCATAGCAACAGCCACGGGGCAATCGGATAGTCCGGAGGAAGAGGCAGGGGTATGCCAGCTTGCAACATTCTGCGCGATCCGGCGCCCGTGGGCGTCGCGTTCGCGCTACGTTCGGCCGAGCGCAAAGTCGCAGTGGCCAATCCATTGAGCGCGCAGAAGAACACCACGGCACTCGCACCCTGAGCCACCAGCGGCTTGAAAAGGTAAGGGAGCGTGCCGCCGCTCAGCACGCGCGCACGCAGCTCGTCGTCCACGGCGAGGGCTCCCATGCGAGGGACCTTGCCGTGCCCCAGTAACGTGTGCTTCAGGTACTCGGAGAGGCCATCGCTGTCGGCCACGTCCATGCATTTGGGGGAGAGCACCTGGCTGCTCATCTGACGGGTGAGCGGCGAGGCTGCGGGCAGGTTGGTCACGAGCTCCGAGATCGCACCTCCACCAAGCAGCGCCGCGTTCATTTGGATTCGAGGACCCGCCAGCGGCACGTTGATCACAAGCACGAGCAGCCCGAGGCACACGAGGCCAATGGGCATCAGCTGCTGCGTGGCGAGTGTCTTAAGGTCGCGGCGTGTGCAGCACATCCGTTTCCACAGCATCAGGCGCAACGTCTTCAGCCATGCCACGACATCGGCAACGAGGACAGCGAACTTGCCTGAACCGGAAGCCCCCTTACCCCCCCTACGCCATTCCGCCCACTTGTGTTGACGATTGGTGGACGGAGATTGTGACCCTGGGCTGCCAAACTTCGCGGTCCTCTTCCTCACCGCGCCTTCATTCTTCTCCATCTTCGCCGCCGCTCCATTTTTCTCGGGCGGTGACATCACGGGGTCGTCGTCGATTGCAACCTCAACCATGGAAACGCCGCTCAATTTGTCGGGGCTGCTCGGGCCGGTAGGCGTGACCGCCTGCATCTCGACGCCCTCCGACGGACCACCGCCGCCACCCTTCTCGCCGCTGCTCGTTGACGTGGCTTCCTCGTCGATCAGCGCCCTGAAGCGGCCGGTTCGAAAGAGCCGCCTACGTGCATATCGGGCTTTAAGGGCTACATCGCGCCCAAAGGCGGCCTCGATCGCCGCCTCCATCCCGCCAAGGTGCCGATCCGGCCCACCGCCTTGCACCGAGGCCTCCTCTCGTTTGGCTAGCTCAATGAACACCTCCTCGAGCGACGAGATGGACATACCGTGCCCTCGAAGCCCTAGCTCCTCGGCGGCAGCGTCCAGGTACCGAAGGAGAGCCGCAAACTGGGGGGCCGCATCGAGCGGCAAGCGGAAACTCAGTTCATCGCCCGCCTCGGAGAGCAGCTCAATGCGCGAGACGAAACTCTGCAGCTTCCGCGCGACTTCTTGCGCGTACACCTTTGTGTTTGCCTTGATCATCGTGAGAGTGTACCCGAGCCCGAAACGGCTCTTCAGAAAGAGAGCCGAGCCGCAGCAACGCACCTTTCCGGCGCTCATGATCGCGATGCGATCGGCGAGCATGTCGGCCTCATCCATGTAGTGCGTCGTGAGCACGAGTGCGCGCCCCTTCTTATTACGCTGCAGCAGCTCCCACATGCTGCGGCGTGCGCCGGGGTCCATCCCCGACGATGGCTCATCGAGCAGCACTGCCGTCGAGCCGCCAATCAGCGCACAACCGACGGAGAGCTTGCGCTTCATGCCGCCGCTGAGCGCGCGCGAGCGTGCGTGTACCTTCGCGCCCAACCCTACGTCATCGGCCACCTCGAGGGCTGCCTTGCGTGCCTCGGCTGGCTTCAGGCCCTTGAGCTCAGCGTACAGGTGTAGGTGCTCAAGCACTGTGAGCTCGGGCCAAATCACATCGTGCTGTGGACAGACGCCAAGGCACTGGTAGACTTGCCGACGCGAAGTGGAGATCGAGTGCCCGAAGACGATGCAGTCGCCCGATGAAGCCGGGTAAAGGCCGCAGAGCACGGAGAGCGTCGACGTCTTGCCCGCGCCGTTGTGGCCGAGCACGCACGTGATTTGTTCCGACGCCATGGAGAGGCTGAGGTCATCGACGGCGAGCTTGCTGTAAGGCCCGCTGCCGTACCGTTTCGTCAAGTGCACGATCTCGATGCTCGGCAGTTTGCGCACCTCGTCCGCCATCGGCTCGAAGGCGATGCACTGGCTGGCATCGCGGCTGTCGGCGCTCGCGCCCTCTGTGGGGACTCCAACGGTAACCATCTGGGTGTGGCTCGAGCCGGTGCGCCACCACCGTGGGAGTAGGCAGAAGCAAGGATGCTCACTCGCACCGAATTTGGAAGGCAGCGCGCGCTCGAAGTAGAGGAAGAGGAGGAAGTAGAGCAAACAGTCGAGCGCCATCATTCCCAGGCAGGTGCCAAACGTATACGAATCGCGCGTAGACGGCTCGATCGTGACGCTCCGTTCGGCGTGTTCATACTCGGCCAGGATGTCGGCTCCAAATGCGAAGGCGGAGGGCAGCAGTAGCGAGGTCAGAACCTTGGCCGAGCTTTGCTCGAACGAGTTCGAGCCGAAGAAAATGTACTTGGGGAGGACCGTGCCAATGAAGACGACAGGCGCAGCGACGGCGGCGAGCTTGCCGTTCGAGAAGAAGGTCGAGAGCAGAAGTGAGAGGGCAAAGGAGCCAAGGGAGAAGAGGCCGACGTACGCGACGAGGAGCCCTAAGTTGGCATGGACGATGAATTGGCGCAGCATGAGCGTCAGCGAGATGGTGATCAGCGTGGCATCCAAGAGGCCGAGCAGACACCAGCTAGTCACAAAGCTCGATTCGCGAAGCCCCATCATTCGCATCGTCTGCTTCAGTCGCAGCTCCTTCTCCTCTACGATCGCCTTGGTGAATTGCGCCACTGGCAAGAGGAAACACATTGTGAGCACCAGCCCGAGTAAGAAGCCGATCGCAAGGTAGAAGTCGTTCTGTGCGTACGCAAGCGTTGGGAATGGCACAGCGACTGCGCGCGAGGCGGGAGAGCCCGCGAGCACTGCGGGCGGCGGAATGGTGGCGCCTGCCGAGGTGGCGCCCGATGCGTTGAAGGCGTATTCGTCCACAAGGGCTTGCAGCGTCAGGAAGCCGGACATGTAGTATGTCTGGTACGTGGCATCGAGCCCTTGGCCGATGCTATTTTCGAGCCAGTTGGTGTTCGGCACGGTCGAATAGTTCATCCGAATGGCGTAGCGAAGCGATGGTGCAGGCCGGGCTGTCGACGATTGAGGCAGCTCCGCAGCCTCGGGCAGCGAGTAGAAGACGAGCACGGCCCACGCGCGCTCGACCGCCTCGTGGTCCAGCACGTAGCTCACCGCGGCCTGCTCGCTTGGGTGTACCTTGATGGTGAAATTGCGGAGCAGCGCGTGGCGATTCCTGGCGAATCGCAGGAAGTCATCGACGGCCGGCGAGGCAGGTGTGACATGTAGCGTGCCAAGCGTCAGCACGTTGCCAAACTGGCGTCCCAAGTTGTTGAAGCTGATCAGGTTGGCGTAGGCGGCCGGGCTCAGATTCGCACGGAGGTTCAAGCCCACCGCCATGAAGGAATCCACAGACGGGATCGGCAGAGGTCCTTCCAGCAGAGGCGACAGACTCTCACGGATCGAAAACAAGGAGTCCTGGCTGATGACCGATGGCCGCGCCAAGGGTGCGCCAGTGCAATTGAAGGTGTAGACGCCTACGCGCCATGGGCCGCCGCACCCACCGGGGCCGCCTGAGCAGGCGTCTTTCCTGCAGTCGGCATCAGGCGCACGCTGAGCGTCGATGCGCAGCTGGTTGCCGCAGAAGCACTGATGGCCGTTCTCGACACCGGCGAGTCCAAAGCCTCTCTCGTGGCAATAAGAAGCGCACCTGATGCACACAAAGGGATCGCGGGTCAGTGCATGCACACAAAGGGAGCGCGGGTCAGTGCACCAGCGCCAGGCCGACGAGGACGAGAAAGGGCGCGCCCATCACGGCGCCTACCATTCTCGAGACAGAGTGCAATTGGAGGTCATCAGAGGTCATCAGAGGTCATCCCATCGCCCACCATTCTCGAGACAAAGTGCCATCCTGTGCATGCGCAGCATTCAGTACTCGACGACTGTCGTCAATGTAGCACTGCATGCCGGCAATCGCGCAGCCCGGTGGCGATGGCGGCCGTCTGATTCGAGGGCCACAGTCGGTGCAGTCAGTGCCGAGGCTGCAATCCGAAAACTCGGATCCGGGTCCGCCATCGTTGCAAACACCATTGGAGGCGACGGTGCACGTCTCCGCGCACGTCCGCCCGTTGTTGACTTCCGTATTTTGCCGCGCCGCTCGGCAAGGCTTGTACGCCCCGGATGGATCATTGCGTTCACCGGCAGTGCGAGTTTGCATCCACCCAAAGCGCACAGCGCCCTCTCCGGAGAGCACCCTGGGCGTTTCGCCATTCGGCGCGAGGCAAGAGATGCCTAGGTCCTCAGAGTGATCCTCCTGGCAGTCTGGCGCACCCCAAACCAGCCCACCTCTACTTCCGGAGAAAGGATCTCCTTGGGTGGAGCCACACTCGGACAACATATCCTCATCGCCGTAGCATTTCATATGGGAGAGCCAAATCTTGCCTGAGCCACGGCGTTCTGCTTTCAGCCCGAACCGGCAATCACTGCGATCAACGACGTAAGGCTCCAAGCCCATCTGCCCGCAGGCCACCCACGCGTCATTGAGCCCAAAGCTGCGGGTACAGAACGTCCCCCATTCACCCGCGTGGAAGATCTCCAATCGCCCGTCGTACACAAGGCTTTCGGGCCTGCAGGCGAGCGAATCCCATTGAGTTCGGATGGTCGGCTGGGCCCCAAAGTCGAGACCCCGCATGGTCGGCTGGGGAGACCTAAAATCGAGACCCATGTCGAGCGCGGCCGCGAGCATTGGTCCGGCCCTCAGGTGCAGCACTGCGTATGTGGCTGCACCAAATTCCTGCTTGCTGGAGTAGCTGAAGGCAAGGACGAGGATGCTCGCCAAGAGCGGAGGGCTGAAGATTTGACACAAGGTCGTCCTAGGAGAGCGCCTCTTCAGGAGGAAATCCTTGCGCAGGACGGCGCGGAGACCGCCCATGCAACCCCTCAGCAATCCGTTGCGGGCGGCGGAGCGCGGAGGATTCGGAGCGCACGGGCGCGCGCCCGCGCGTCCTGTCTGGGTCGGAGTGCCCGATGCGTCCGATGCAAAAAGTTGCAGCAAAAAGTCTCGTCACGCGATGAGCCTCATCAACCATGTGTCGTCAACTATTTTTGGGTGAGGGAAATTGGCGGGATGGCTCGCCGCCGCCGCCTGCCGCCACTACGTGGCGCCGTTGGTTTCCTTATCACGAGCCTGCCGCCCGGTGCCCTGGTGTCTCATGCGAAAAGGTTTAGTAGAACCGATGAGCTCAGCAGCTCGTGTGCCCGTGTTGTGGGACCGGGGTTTCTGACTGACAAAAATTTATGTCTGGTCGAAAGCGAAAAATGTGTAAAATTTGGAATTTCGCGCGGTTTGTACTCTCCCAAGTTCGATGTCCTCACCCATCGCCATGGCCTTCACCATTGCTGGAATGATCGACGAAGCGACAATGTCGATTCCTTCCACCCCTTCGGCTTCGGCCGACCTGTACGACGACTCCTCCGACGATTTCGCGTCGCTGCTCGAGCCCATCGACGGTAGTGGCGGTAGCCTGCAGGCGCTGTATCCGCAGGCCGACCGCGAGCTCGTCCGGCTGGAGTCGGAACACGCCATCTCGATGATGGAGCTCCGACACGAGCAGGAAATCACGGCGCTGCGGCAGGACGCTCGTGAGCAGCTGCGCCGGCTGCGGGCCGAGGTGCGCCGGCGCGACAAGGCCCTCACGGCGCTCACCGACGAGCGCGACACGCTGGCCGCGCAGCTCGCCTCCACAAGCGCAGAGCTCGCGCCGTACCCGGCGCAGCTCGCGGCCGCGCGGCGCAGCGACGCGAAGCACAAGCAGCAGCTCGCGACGACTCGCCTGCAGGCGGAGCACGAGCGCGCAAGCCTCGAGCAGAGCATGCAGGCGCTGCGCGAGCGTCTCGAACTCGCCGCCGCAACCGAGCGCGCGAACCTCGAGCAGAGCATGCAGGTGCTGCGCGAGCGTCTCGAACTCGCCGCCGCAACCGAGCGCGCGAGCCTCGAGCAGAGCATGCAGGCGCAGCGCGAGCGTCTCGAACTCGCCGCCGCAACCGAGCGCGCGAGCCTCGAGCAGAGGCTCGAGGCGCTGCGCGAGCGTCTGGAGCCCCAGCTCGCCGCTGCGACCGCGCGCGCGACCGAGTCCGAGCGCACGGCGGCCGAGCTCCGCAAGGAGCTTGAGGCCGCGCACCTTGCGCATGCCGACGCGCAGCGGAGCGCGGCCGAGGCTCGCGAGAAGCTTCAGGGCGCGTGGCTGGAGGCGAGCCGCGCGACGGCGGCGTCCGAACTGCTGGCCGAGCGCGTGGCGATGCTGCAGCGCGAGAGCGAGCGGCTCGGGGAACAGCTCGGGCTCGCGCATCAGGCTGAGCAGCAGCGCTCCGAGGAGTTGCGCGAGACTTGCGCCGCCCTGGCCGGGGTTCGCGAGCAGCGCAACCAGCTCGCTCGCGAAGCCGAGGCCAGCAGGCTGGCCGAGGTCGAGGCAAGGGATGAACTCGCAGCGGGTTTGGAGCTCGCGGGCGCGGGCGAGGCGCGCGTCGGCGCGGCCGAGCGGCGCACCTTAGAGGAGCATGAGGCGCGAGTGCAGGCCGAGGGTCGACTCATGCAACACGTCGAGGAGCAGCGCGCCACTCGTAGCCTGCAGCAGCGGCGCATGCTCGCACTGCTCCTGCGTGCAAGCAGGGTGCAGATGGCGCTCGGGCTCACCAAGTGGAAGGCGGGCGTGGCCGCCGTCGACGCGCTCGACGCGCGCCGCGCGTCACGCGAGGCGGCGGAGCTCACGGCTGCCGTACGGCAGGAGCTGCAAGAGCAGCGGCGCGCGGTCGACATGCGGGACTTCATTTCCAGTCGCGGGCGGGCGCTCAACGGCGCCATCCGGAGCGCGCTCGACGGAGCGTACGCTCGGCACAGCGCGACAGCGGCCTTTGGGCGATGGGCGCTCGCCACGAGCGTGCAAGCTCGCTGTGCCGAGCGATGGGCGTCGCTGAGTCAGCGGGCCGAGCGCGCGGGGGCCGAGCGCGCGCCCTGGAGACTGTTGCTCTCGCAGCGCCGGCGTCTGTTGAAGCTGCAGACGCGCCGCTGTCAGACGGACCATGCGCAACAGCACGACGATGCGCGCCTCTCCCGCGCCGTCTTCGTGGTGTGGCGCCTGTCGACCCAGGTGGGCGTGCTACGCGAGCTGATCGCCGCGGAGGAGGGCCGGTATGCGCCGGTGCACGTAGGGCCGGATCCGTGGTGGGAGGCCAAGTAGGTTGTATAGAGCTCTACGTCGAAAACGTCCAGAATTAACAAGTAAGTAGTGTACGGTACTTCCGGCCGTGTAAAGTTTATAGTTAGTTAAACTTTGTTAGGGATCGAAGCGGCCGGAGCGCGCGGAGCGAGGCCGCTGAGCGTGACGCGACGCCCCGCTTGTTTTCGCCACCGCAGAGCGGGGGTCGCGCCGGGCGCAGGCCGATACCTAGTACACACGCACCGGGGGGGGCTAGCCACATGTATACAGTCACGGGCACACAGTCGCGCACTCATTTGGCCATGAAAGCCTCGTAGCTGCCGCCACACAGTAGCTGCACGTCGCGCCTGATGTCGGCTTCGCTCACTGGCCAGCCTGCGTCGACGATCTTCCGGTACTGCGTGACCAGGACTGGGACGAGTGACTCGCGCGAATGCTTCCACTTATAGAGCAGCTGGTCGACCACGCGGCAATCCGTGTGGTTGAAGGTGAAGGCGGTGCCCATCATCTCCAGGCGCATCTTCGTGATCGACTCGATCATCGATGGGTTGTTGCAGAACCACCAGCAGCCATACAAATGCAGGTTGCCAAACTTTCGGGCCAGCACGCACAGCTCGTGCTGGTTCTCCGCCGAGAGTACCGTGACGAGGAGCTTGACATGCGGGTACGCGAGGCACACCTCGCGCAGCCAGCTCAGGTCGGCCACCTCGACCGCGTCGCCGCCCGCTCGGAGTGCCGGGTTGACCCCACGCACCGCTCCTGCGAGGCGAGATTGGAGGCGAGATTAGGCCGAGATTGGAGGCGAGATTAGACCGAGATTGGAGGCGAGATTGGAGGCGAGATTGGAGGCGAGATTGGGCCGAGATTGGAGGCGAGTGGCGCACCGATCTTGATCGCGATCGGTAGCCCCGCCTCAACCGCAATCTCAAGCAGCACCTTCTCAAACAGATCGCTGCCCGTCGGCGTGCCGCCCGCAGCGGATGAGGGCGGTTCAGCGTGCTCGTCGCCCACGCGCTGCTTCTTGCCCACACGTCCGACGCCGCGGCGCGTCAGCGTGCACTTGAAGCCAGCGGGGGTGGATGCCATCAAATAGACTGGCTTCAATATGCCGATCCACTCGCGTAGGTACGCCTTGCACCCCTCGAGCGTCTCCGGATGCGCGGGCTCATTGCGCCGGAGCGCGGCGGCGACCGTTGTCCAGTCGCCCGCAAGGATCGGGTCGACGCGCAAAGCAGTCTTGAGGCGCGGGCTCACGATGGGCGCAGTCTTGAGCTTCCAGTGCACCGCCTCCTCAGGCACGAACGGGATGTTTGTCATCACGACGTACTTAACCTTGGCGAGCTGGCACACGCGCTCGAGGTACTCCGCCGGCTCCTGCTGGGCGAACCAGCCGCGCAGCGCGTCAAGGCGCGGCTTTGCCGGCTTCGTTGCCGCCTCTCTTAGCAGCTGAGTGAGCCCCAGTTCAGAGAGCACATTGATGAAGCCCCGGCACGCCTCGCTCATCGGCGTGCGCTTGACAAAGAGCTCCTCGAAGACAAGCTCCGCCTGTCGCGCGAGCGGCCACGCGAAGAACTCGTCTTTCGAGGGCGGCGCATCAGGGACCGTTGAGGTCGAGTCCGCTTCCGAGTCGAGAGGCATCACCATCCACGTCTCGGCCACCAGGTAGTGATATGTGAGCAGCGCGTCGACGCCGTAGAGCATCAGCTGGCCATGTGTCGGTGGCAAGAGGTGCGTGTGCACGTCGATTACCTCGACGGCCGACACCTCGCGGGCCACAACCGCGTTCAGGTCGAACATGCGAGGAGGTGAACCTGGCTGTTAATGCCGCTTGACCCCAACAGTTAAGCGGCCGTGAACTCAACGTGTGATGAGACTGTTGGCAGAGCTACCACAGGGGCCCAACCAGGGGGAAGGGGTATTGGGCATATGGGGGCCGTGCGGACGCATACCGGGAGGTTTGCTGCTCACGTTTCGGACTCAAGGGAGTCTCGAAACGGTTTGATGCGCATCCCGATTTAATTCCAACGGCTGGCACGGACTGGGTGCATACACCTCGT